>Ga0156038_1047_pt1 | contig 19184 bp, 21 predicted proteins | sample RifCSPlowO2_02_FD_116150 | JGI IMG/M metagenome (GOLD analysis project Ga0156038, IMG submission 116150) | Candidatus Rokubacteria bacterium RIFCSPLOWO2_02_FULL_72_37
AGCGCGTGATGCACCATCGCCAGCGTCGCGACGACCGTGACGTCATCGCCGGCGCGACGGATCGCTGCCCGCCCGAAGGGGATGACGTGATCGGGGTCCCGGAACTCCGGGGGCACCGGCCAGCGCGTCCGATAGAGCGCCTTGTGCTCGAAGAACAGCACCGGGTTGTCGTCGCGGATGGCGGACTTCATCAGCCCCTTGGCGTCCATCGAGGTCGCCGGCAGCGCCACCTTGATTCCGGGCGCGTGGGCGAACCAGGAATAGAGCGATTGCGCGTGCTGCGCGCCGGTGCCCTGGCCGCCGCCACAGGGCAACCGGATGACGAGCGGGACCCGGACCTGCCCCCCGGTCAGGTAGCGCAGCAGGGCGGCCTGATGGGTGAGCTGATCGATCGCCACGGAGAGGAAGTCGCCGAACTGGAACTCGACGATCGGACGCATGCTGCCCACCGCGGCGCCCACCGCGGCGCCCACGACGGCGACCTCGGAGCAAGGCGTGTCACGAACCCGCTCGAGGCCGAACTCCGCGGCGAGGCCCGTGGTGACGCCGAAGGGCGGCGCGCCCGCGATGTCTTCGCCCATCTGGAACACGGTCGGATCCCGTCGCATCTCCTCGCGCATGGCCTCGTTGATCGCGCCCCTGACGCTCGGCCACTCGCGCTCCTCCGGTTTCACCGCGCCGCCCGGGCGGAACAGTTTCCGGTCGAACCCGCTCACTGGCGCCTCACGCCCAGAGGTCCTCGAACGCCTCGTGGGGCTCGGGGAACGGGCTCTGCCGCGCGAACTCGACGGCGGCCGCGACTTCTTCCTCGATGTCGGCTTCCATCCGCGCGTACCCCTCCGCGGTGAGGAGCCCCTCGGCGGCGAGCCGCGCACGGAAGCGCTCGATCGGGCAGGCCTCCCAGGCCGCGGCGATCTCCTCTCGAGTGCGATAGTGCTGCGGATCGTGGGCGAGGTGGCCGCCGAGGCGGACCGTCCGTGCCTCGACGAGGGTTGCGCCCTTGCCGGCCCGCGCCCGGGCGACGGCCGCGGCGACGGCGTCGCGCACGGCGAGCGGGTCGTTGCCATCGACCAGCGCAGCGGGCAGGCCGTACGCCGCCGCGCGGTCGGCGATCGACGCCGCCTTCACCGCGACGGCCACCGGTTGCGAGATGCAGTAGCCGTTGTTCTCGCAGAGGAGGATGAGCGGCAGCGTCCACATGGCCGCCAGGTTGGCGCTCTCGTGCACCGCCCCCTCGTTGGCGGCGCCGTCGCCGAAGAAGGCCAGGCTGACGCGATCGGTGCCCCGGAGCTTCTGCGCGAGCGCCATCCCCGCCGCCACCGGCACCTGGGCCGCAACGATGCCGCCCATGCCGATGACGCCGCGCGAGACGTCGGTGACGTGGTAGGACTTGCCCTTGTTGTAACCGGTCCGCCGGCAGTAGAGCTCGGCCATGATGCGCTTGGGGTCGAGCCCGCGCGCCACCTGAGGCGCCTGGCCCCGGTGGGTGGTGAAGACGACGTCGCCCGGCTCGAGCGCCGCGCACGCCCCGGCGGACACGGCTTCCTGCCCGGTGGAGAGCGCGGGCGGGATGCCCCCGATCTCGTCGCGAGCGTAGGCATCCCCCCACGCCGCCTCGAGGCGGCGGATCAAGAGCATCGTCCGCAGCAGGGCGATCTCCGGCCTCATGCGCGCTCAGCGCCGGCCGAGCCGACGCACCTCGGAGGGCTCGCCCGTCGAGCCGCGGTCGAGCCCCGTCGCCCGGAGCAGCGGGCTGTCGGCGCCGCCGCCGAACACCGCTGGGCCGCGCGCGAGCAGTCCGCCGTCCACCACGATGGTCTCGCCGGTGACGAACCCGGCGTCCGGCGACGCCAGAAAGACCACCACGCCGGCGACATCGCGCGCCTGGCCGGCGTCGGGCCAGGGCTGGCGCTCGAGGATCGCGCGCTCGGCCGCGGCCGGATTGCCCCGGTGAAACAGCTCGGTCATCAGCGGGCCGGGCGCGACCGCGTTCACCCGGATGCGGTATGGCGCCAGCTCGACGGCGACGCTCCGGGTGAGATTGATGATCGCGGCCTTCGCCGCGGAGTAGCAGTGCGCCCCGCCCCCGGCCGCGAAGCCGGCCACCGACGCCGTCGAGATGATCGAGCCGCCCTGGTCCTGCGCCGTGAGCACCCGGGCCCCATGCTTCATGCCGAGGAACACGCCGCGCAGCAGCACCGCCAGCGTGGCGTCCCAGTCCTCGACCCGGGTCTCGGCGATGGGACCGAACGCGCCGCCGATCCCCGCGTTGTTGAATACGCAGTCCAGGCGCCCGAACGCGTCGAGCGCGCACCCGAGCATCGCCTCGACGTCCCGCTCCTCGGCGACGTCCGTCCGCACGAAGCGGATGGCGTCCCGACGCCCGGCCTGCGCTGCCTGCTCCAGGACCGCCTCGGCGTTCGGCGTGTTGAGATCGGCGATCACGACGCGCGCGCCCTCCTCGAGGAACCGCAGCGCGGTGGCGCGCCCGATGCCGTTGGCACCGCCGGTGATCACCGCCACCTTGCCGGCCAGTCTGCCCACTGGTTGCCCGATCAGGCCCGGCCCGGTGGCGAAAGCCGGGCGAGGTACGCCGCGGGCGCGCCGTCGCGCCGCTTGTAGACATGGAGCGTGCACGACCCATCCGCCCGTGCCGGCTCGTCGAACACCCAGTGGGGCCGCCCGAACCACTCGACGGGCGCGACGCCGTTCCAGACCGGGCAGTGCGAACAGTACACGGGGAACCGCGCCGCGCCCAGCGTGAGGGGGCCGGGCTCCTCGACCCAGGCGAGGGCGTCGCGGCCCGCGTAGGCGCCGGCGAGGCGCAGTCGGCCGCCGCTCCCGCAGGGTGCCTGTTCGATGGTGAACTTCTCCTCGTCCTCGCGGACCTCGACCTGCCCCATGTGCTGCTTGAGGAGGAAGGCGCTCGCCCGGGCGAAATCCGCCGCGCTCATCTGCTCCCACTTCTCGAAGCCCGGCCGCTGTTCCTCCGCCGTCTCGCGGTGGAACCGGAGCAGCTCGGCGGCTCCGAACTCGCGCAGGACGTAGCCGAACACGTCGGCCATGAAGCGGATCAGGCGGTCGTGGAGGGGCACGTACTGACGCTGCTCCTTGTCGTCGACGACGGCGCGGGCGCGCGGCGCATCGCCGGCCTCGATGGCCGCGACCGCCTCGCGCGCCCGGAGCGACTGCTCGCGGACGAAACACTCCTCCGCCACGCCGAGGAGTCGCTCCGTCCCGACCAGGGATGCCGCCGCGCCGCGCCGGAGGTCGTCGATCACCCGTCGCGACTCCGGCGAGGCGAACGCCCCGTCCATGAGGGCGACCATGTCCCGGCCGAAGCGATGGAGGAGCGGGACGAGACCCGCGCGCGCCGGGCGCTCGCCCACGAGCCGCAGGAGGACGCGGATCGTGATCGCGAGCCCCCGGTACATGAGCACGTACTCCTTCTCGAGGCTGCGGGCCTGGCCGTCGCCCTCCAGGGCGAGCCGCCGCGCCGACGCCAGGTCCCCGGCGTCGAGCGCGTCCCGGAGCCGATCGGAAAGCCGCTGGCCCCACTCGGACGGCGCGGGCGTTGTCATCGGAGCTCGCCGAAGCTATACCGCGGCGCGGGGGACGGTTCAAGACGGCACTCGCGTCGAGGCAAACTCGCGCCTCTAGCGGACCAGTGCGCGCTGGATGGCGCGCTGCTGGATACCCTGGATCACGTCGTGTTGGAGATCGGGTCGGCGGGGCTCGGGGCGTACCGCCTCGCGGATGAGCCGCTCGGTCCGCTGGGCCTGCTCCACCTGGGCGGCGTCGCGCTCGGCCTGACGCACCGCCTCGTCCATCCGGATCTCGGAGCGCCCGACCGCGCGCCGCGCCTGTTCATCGCGCGAGACCTCCGTCTGCCGGAGCGCGAGCGGCTCCTGCGCTGCCGTATTCATGGGCCAAGCCGTCACGACCACCACCGCCGTCGCGAGCGCATCCCGCCACCTCATGGTGCTGGCTCCTCCGGACGTCAGCCTACACCCGCGGCGCGCGCGCGGGCCGGAACTGGAGCGTCCACAGGTAATCGACGAGCATCCACGTCTCGTCGCGCGTCAGGACCGGGCCCCAGCTCGGCATGCCGGTGCCCATGCCACCGCGCCGGACCTTGGCGTAGTAGAGCTCGCTCGTGCCGCCCAGCATCGACCCGGCCCGGGTGAAGGCGGCCGGCTTCTTCGGCGCCGCGGCACCGCCGTGCTGGCCGATGCCCTGGGCCGCGAGCGCGGCGGCGCCCGGACCGCGTCCGTCGCCGGACTCCCCGTGGCACGCCGCGCAGTTCTTCCGGAAGAGCGTCGCGACCGCCTCGAGGCGGGCGCCGTCCAATGCGCCCACCCACAGGTGCGCGACAGCGTCCCAGGCCTCGTCGCGGGCGAGCCCGGCGGCCACGAGCCGGGCCCATGCCTGGGCCGGGCTGTGGCGCCGGCGCCATTCCGGGCGCGCCAGGTCCGCCGGCAGCGCCGGCCCGAGCCGGTCGACGACCCGCGCGCCGCGCTCGCTCGCGAAAGGCCGCGCCGGCACCGCCGGCGCCTCGTGCGGCGCATCGAGGTCCACGTGGCGCGCCGCGAGCGACTCGATGACGGGGTCCGGCGCGTCGGACGGGAGCGCGGCGTCCGGGCGCGCGGGATCGTACACGAGGATCGTGCTCCGCATCCGCCAGTGATTGGGGCTGCACCACACGTTGCAGTAGACCGTGTAGCGGCCCGGGCGCTCGAAGGTGACGCGGACCTCCTTCACCTGACCCGGATCGACGTGACCGAGATCGAGCGCGAGCCCCGGCCCGATCGCGATACCGTGGGTCACGTCCGGCACCGAGACCCGCAGGCGCACCGGCTCGCCGGCCGCGACCTTGATGGTCTCGGGCGTGATCCCGCCCGTCTCCGGCACGCGGGCAAGGAGGTCGATCGTGCGCACGTCGGCCACGGCGGGCCGCACGACGAACTGGTAGAGGAGCACGCCCGCCGGGAAACCGACGAGGATCACGACGAGCGCGGCGAGCGCGACGATCTCGCCCCGCGTCCGGCCCGCCGTGCGCGTCGGCCGCTCGGTCACCCCAGATAGAGCCAGAGGAACGTCAGCGTCACCGCGCAGAGGAACCCCGACACCGGGAGCGTGCCGCGCCAGGCCTGCGCCTCGCTCGCGGTCTGCTGGCGCGCGATGCGGTAAGCGACGACGACGGAGTACGCGAGGCCGACCAGGAGCAGGGCCACCTGCGTCACCGTGACGACCTCGGTGAGGATCGGGCGCCACGGGACCGACCGCGTGCCGAAGAGGTCCCAGCCCCAGCCGAACGGGTCGCTCAGCACCGACACCGCGTACGTGCCGTTGACGAGCACGAATCCGGCGGTGAAGGCGATCCATCCGGTGAGGCCGAGCGGCACGAGGCTGTAGGCCAGGTCGACGAAGAGGCGCCGGATGGGCACCGCGACCCCGGCGGCCGTCCGGGCGGCCAGAGCGATCAGCCAGAAGACGCCCGGCACCCCGAGCACGGCGATCGCCAGGAAGCCGGCCGCGTAGGTGGTCCATCCCGCGAACGTCGCCATGTTGGCCCAGTCCTTGATCCAGCCCCACGGGCCCAGCAGGACCGCGCTGTACAGGAGCGCGCAGCTCAGCATGATCAGCGCCTTGTAGGCTTCGTCCAGGCGCCGCCCCTTCGCCACGAGCAGGTCGGCGCCGAATGGGCGCAGGTTGAGCGCGATGTTGTCCTTGGGGCAGGCCTTGAGGCACTCGGTGCAGAGCCCGCAGTAGGCGTCGCGCCCGAGGTTGCCCGGAAACACCATCCAGGGGCAGCCGTAGCTCTGCGGCGTGCCGATGACGCAGTCCTTCGTCGCGTGGTCCATGCAGACCCGCGTGTCCTTGACACGCAGCTCGATCGTGGACGTCAGCGAGTAGAGCCCGATGAAGCCGCCGACCGGGCACACGTACCGGCAGAACACGCGGTTGTCGTAGAAGACGCTCAGCACCACTCCGAGCAGGACCATTCCCAGCAAGAGCCACGCGGTCACGTCCGGCCGTGTGAGGACGATCGCGCTGAACAGCGCGAGCGCGAGGAAGCCCGCGTTCTGGAGCCAGATGTTGCGGAGCCGGTGCGGCCAGCGCCAGCCGAGGCTGCGCAGCCGGCCGGGCGTCCGCCGGACGACGCCGCGCCGCTGGAGCCATTCACCCGGCCCCGGGATCGGACAGATCGTGCACCACATCCGGCCGAAGAACGGCACCATCACGACGATGAGCAGCGCCCACCACACGATCCAGACGAACACGATGGCGAAGTTGTGGTTGCCCGCCGGAGTCCCGACCAGCCCCGCGAGGACCGCCGCCACGAAGAAGAAGAGCATCACGAGCATGAGCGCCGGCTGGAACGCGCGAGACCGGAGCGTGGCCCGGAGCCACCGCGAGCGCGTCAACTCGATCCGCGCGGCCCCCACCCGATCGTGCGGCTCGCGCTGGAGGGGCGTCTGCGTGCTCACGTCGTCCCCGGCGCGCCGCCCGGCGGGAGCCGACGCAGCGAGACCAGCGTGGCCGCCAGGACGACCAGGGTCAGCCCGACCGCGCGGACGAACGGCAGGTTGGGGCTCACGACCAGCTCGCCGGTCATGAACGGGTGCAGGGGGCCGCAGCTGACCGAGCACCGGTACCGGAACTTGCCCGCGCGATCCGCGACGAACTCGACGCGCCGCGCGATGCCGGGCTCCACGCGCGCGTCGACGCCGTACTCGTCCACGTGGAGCCCGTGCACGACGTCGCTGGCCTCGAGCGTGAGACGGACCCGGTCGCCCCGGTTCACGCGCAGCACGGGGGGCTCGAAGGCGAACTGCCGCGCCACGACCGTCAGCTCGCGCGTGACCGGCGCCGGGGCGAAGGGCAGCGGCACCAGCAGGACGACGAGGGCCAGAGCCCCGAACGGGAGCAGGAGCCAGAGCCGCGCGCGCGTCATCGCACGGGCGGGGTCGCGGTCGGCGGACCGTACCGGCTGTACTCGGCGTCGATGGCGGCCCGGATCTGCTTCGCGTCCTTGCCCTCGCGCCGGAGCCGCATCACGTCACGCGTGATGTCCACGCAGATGCTTCAGCCGAGGGCGTGGTCCTCGAACTCGACGGACCCGTCGGCGCGGACCGTCTTGACGTAGCAGTCGAGATTGTTCTTGTGGCCCACGCTCCCGCACCCGCAGTAGCAGGGGAACTGGCCCAGGTACTCACGGTTGGCGACCGCGAAGCGGTACGCCTCCCGCACCCGCGGCGGTGCCCCGCGGACGAAGTCGGGCAGGATCGACTCCGGCGCGAGCGTGATCTCGGGTGGCGTCGCGCCGCCCCCGCTGCACGCGGCGAGGCCCGCCAGCAGCCCGAGGACGAGAAGGACGCAGCGCGCGGAGCGCACGATGATCATCGCGGGAATTCCTGGTCTCCTTCCGGTCGAGTATACCGCGCCCGGGGAAGCCGTCAGTCGCGGTAGCGGCGGATCAGGCCCTCGTAGGCGTCGACCCGGCGATCGCGGAAGAACGGCCAGATCCGCCGGATCTCCTCGCTCCGGGCGAGGTCGAGGTCGGCGACGAGCACGGCGGGCTCGTCGACCGGCGCCTCGGCGAGGATCTCCCCCTGCGGCCCCGCGACGAAGCTCGAGCCCCAGAAGCGGAGGCCGTCGGTCCGTCCGGACGGGTCGGGCTCGAGGCCGGTGCGGTTGGCGACGAGGACGCAGAGGCCGTTGGCGATCGCGTGCGCGCGCTGGATCGTCCTCCACGCCTCGAGCTGACGCGCCCGCTCGGCCGCGTCGTCCTCGCTCGACCAGCCGATCGCCGTCGGGTAGCAGAGCAGCTCGGCGCCCCGCAGCGCGAGCAGGCGCGCGCCCTCCGGGTACCACTGGTCCCAGCAGACCTGCACGCCGAGACGCCCCGCGGCGCTCGCGACGGGCTCGAAGCCGAGGTCGCCTGGCGCGAAGTAGAACTTCTCGTAGTAGCCCGGGTCGTCGGGGACGTGCATCTTGCGATAGAGGCCGGCGAGCCGGCCGTCACGGTCGAGCACCGCGGCGGTGTTGTGGTGGAGCCCGGGCGCGCGGCGCTCGAAGACCGAGGCGACGACGACCACGCCGAGGTCGGCGGCGACGCGGCCGAGCGCCTCGGTGGTCGGCCCCGGCACCGGCTCCGCCAGGTCGAACGCCGCGGGGTCCTCGGTCTGGCAGAAGTACGGGAGCGCGTGCAGCTCCGGGAGCAGCACGAGCCGCGCGCCGCGCCGCGCCGCCTCGTGGATCCCGGCGACGCTCGCCGCGAGGTTCTCGTCGCGCCGCCCGGCGCAGCGCTGCTGCACCACGCCCACCGTGAGCGTGCGGGTCTCCATCCGCTCAGGCCTCGGCGGGCACGACACCCGCGGGGAGCTGCATCGCGACGCAGTGGAGGCTCCCGTATTCGCGGACCAGCGGGCGGCAGTCCACCGTGACGATCTCGCGGTCCGGGAAGCACCGGGCGAGCGCCTGGCGCGCCCGGCCGTCGGCCGCATCATTGTATCCCGGCACCAGCACGGCGTCGTTCGTGATCAGGAAGTTCGCGTAGCCCGCGGGCAGCCGCCGCCCGTCGGCGTCCCACACCGGTGCTGGCAGGGGCAGGGGCACGAGCGCGTAGGGCCGCCCGTCGGGCCGGCGCAGCGCGGAGAGCTCGCGCGCCATCTCGGCGAGCCCGGCGTGCTGCGGGTCGCGCGGATCGTCGCACGCCTGGTAGGCGATCGTCCCCGCGTCGCAGAAGCGGGCGAGCGTGTCCACGTGGCCGTCGGTGTCGTCGCCGTCCAGCGCGCCGTGCTCGAGCCACAGCACGCGTCTGGCCCCGAGCCACCGCGCGAGCGCGGCCTCGACGTCCGTCGCGGCGAGACCGGGATTGCGGCCCGGGGACAGGAGGCAGCGGCGCGTCGTGAGCACCGTGCCCCGCCCGTCGCTCTCGACGCTCCCGCCCTCGAGCACCAGCTCGACGGACTCGAGCGGGGTGCCCACGAAGGCGCCCTGGGCGGCGATCGCGCGCGTGATCCCGTCGTCGAGGTCGGCGGCATACTTGCCGCCCCAGCCGTTGAACCGGAAATCGAGGAGGACCGGCCGGCCGCCGCGCAGGACGGTGAGCGGCCCGTGGTCGCGTGCCCACGTGTCGTTCGACGGCGCCCGGTACGCGCGCACGCGGCGCGGGTCGCCGCCCGCGGTCGCGATCGCGCGGCGGACGTGCTCGGCGTGCCCTGCGTCGCGGCAGACCACGAGGACGGTCGTCCGCCGCGCCAGCTCTCCGGCGATGTGCGCGAAGCACGCCTCGGCGTCGACGAGCTGGTCCCGCCAGTCCGTCCCCTCGTGGGGCCACGTGAGCAGGACGCCGCTCTGCGGGGCCCACTCGGGCAGGAGACCGTCGGGCGCCGTCGTCACGCCCCTATGGTATAAGAAGGGCGCCGTGAGCGAGGAACGCCTGCCCGAGTACCGCGTGACGGCCCGCAACACCTCGGCCGACTCCGAGAACAGGATCCACGACGACGCGGTCGCCCAGCGCTACGGCTTCCGCGGCGGCCTCGTCCCCGGCGTCACGGTGTACGCGTACCTGACGCGCCCGCTCGTCGAGACGCTCGGCCCGGCGTGGCTCGAGCGCGGCACCGCCAGCGTCCGGCTCCTCAAGCCCGTGCTCGACGGCGAGGAGGTGACGGTGACGGGGGCGATCACCGCGCGCGACGCCCGCGGTCTCACGGCCGCGCTCGCGGCGTCCACGGCCGCCTCGGGCGAGTGCGCGGTGCTCCAGGCCACGCTGCCGGCGGGGTCGCCGACGCCGGTGAACCCGGCGCTCTACCGCGAGGCGCCGCTGCCGGCGGAGCGGCCCGAGGTGAGCCGCGCGCGCCTGGCCTCGCTCGAGGCGCTCGGCACGCCGGTGACGCTCTACGACGAGGCGCGCGCGGCCGAGTACCTCGCGAGGGTCGGCGACGCGCTCGCCTGCTACCGGGACGCGGGCGGCTGGGTGCACCCGGCGTTCTTCCTCGACCAGGCCAACCACGCGCTCCGCGACAACGTGCGCGTCTCGCCGTGGATCCACACGCAGAGCGTCGTGCGCCACCTCGGCGACGCGCGCGTGGGCGAGACGCTCAGGACGCGCGGGCGCGTGCGCTCGCTCTTCGAGAAGAAGGGGCGCGAGCTGGTCGAGCTGGATCTCTGCATCGTCGCCGGCGAGCGGTCGCGCCAGGTCGCGCACGTCCTGCACACCGCGATCTACCGGCTCCCCGCCCCGGCCACCAGCGCCTGAGCCGATTGCGTCACGCGCTCCGAGGCGGTGCGCCGTTGCTTCGGCGCCGGGGGCGTGCTAGAAACGTCCATTCCGAGGAGGAGGCCGCGCGATGGACCTGAACTACTCCCCCGAGGACCGCGCGTTCCGCGCCGAGGTGCGGCGCTGGCTCGAGACCAACGTCCCGAAGCAGGAGCTCCCGGCCCTCGAGGACCGCAAGGCCTGGCACCGCCGGCTCTACGAGGCGGGCTACGTCGGCATGCTGTGGCCGAAGGCGTACGGCGGCTGGGGTACCACGCCGATGCGGCAGGCGATCGTGCAGGACGAGATGGCGCGCGTCGGCGCGCCGCCGCCCATCAACGGCCTCGGCATCGGCTTCATCGGTCCGACGATCATCGTGCACGGCACCGACTGGCAGAAGCAGCGCTACCTGAAGAAAATGCTCACGGCCGAGGAGATCTGGTGCCAGCTCTACTCGGAGCCGAACGCCGGCTCCGACCTCGCGAGCCTCAAGACCCGCGCCGAGGACCAGGGCGACCACTTCCTCGTCAACGGCCAGAAGATCTGGACCTCCGCCGGCCCGATCGCCGACTGGGGCATCCTGCTGGCCCGGACCGACTCGAAAGTCGCCAAGCACAGGGGCATCTCGTGCCTGCTGCTGAACATGCGCCAGCCCGGCGTGGAGGTGCGGCCGCTCAAGCAGATCACCGGGCACGCGCTCTTCAGCGAGGTCTTCATGACCAACGCCCGCGCCGACCGGCGCGACCTCATCGGCGCCGTCGGCCAGGGCTGGGAGATCGCGCAGACGACGCTCGGCTACGAGCGCGGCGCCAACTCGCTCGGCCGCGTGACGCGCTACGCGGCGGCGTTCCACCAGCTCGTCCGGGCCACCAGGGAGCTGCGGCGCGGCGGCCGGCCGCTCATCGAGGATCCCGCGGTCCGCGCGAAGATGGGCAGGATGTTCGCCGAGCTCGAGGTGCAGCGCTACGCCGCGCTGCGCGTGCTCTCCGCGCTGCAGAACGGGGAGTCGCCGGGCGCCGCATCGTCCATCACGAAGCTCTCGTACACCGAGTTCGAGAAGCGATACTACGAGACCGCGCTCGAGATCCTCGGCCCGTGGGGCCAGCTCATGTCCTCCCGCGAGGAGTTCGAGGACGTGGACACCTCGTCGGGCGAGCCAGGCACCTGGGCCACCGCGTTCCTCTGGGCGCGCGCCGGCACGATCTACTCCGGCTCCTCCGAGATCCAGAAGAACATCATCGGCGAACGCGTGCTCGGTCTGCCCAAGGAAGTGCGCGCCGACCGCCTCAAGGCCTAGCGCGATGGATTTCTCCTTCAGCCCCGACCAGCGCCTGCTGAGAGACTCGGCCCGCGCCTTCCTCGACGAGCACGCGAAGCCCGCCGCCGTGCGCCTGCTCTGGGACGACCCGCGCGGCGAGAGCGAGGCCCTGTGGAAGGAGATGGCGCAGCTCGGCTGGCTCGGCCTGGCCCTGCCCGAGGCCTACGGCGGCAGCGGCCTCGGCATGCTCGAGGCCGCGATCCTCCTGCACGAGCTCGGCCGGGCCGGCTACCCGGGTCCCTACCTGCCGACGCTGCTCGCCGCCGCTGCGATCGGGGCCGCGGGCAGCGAGGGCCAGAAGGCGCGCTGGCTGCCGGCGATCGCCACCGGCGAGGCTCGCGCGAGCGTCGCGCTCCTCGACGCGGAGCTCGACTGGCGTCCTGAGGCCACCGCGATGCGCGCCGAGAAGACGGGCGCGGGCTTCGCCCTCAGCGGACGCAAGCATTTCGTGCCCTGGGCGCACGTGGCCCGCGTGCTGCTCGTGCCGGCGCGCGCGCCGGAGGGGCTCACGCTCTTCCTCGTGGATCCGGGCGCCGGTGGCCTCACGCAGACGCCCGCCCAGGCCATGGATCCCGGGACGCGGTGGAGCACCATGACCTTCGAGCGCACCCCCGTCGGCGCCGACGCGGTGCTCGGCGCGCCGGGACAGGCCGGTCCGCTGCTGGACGCGCTCCTGCGGCAGGGCGCCGTCGGCGCCGCCGCCGAGATGCTGGGCGCCGCGCGCCGGTGCCTCGATCTCTCCGTCGAGTACGCGAAGGTCCGCGAGCAGTTCGGTCAGCCGATCGGCTCGTTCCAAGCGATCCGCCACAAGTGCGCCGAGATGCTGCTCGAGGTCGAGAACTCCCACTCCGCCGTCTACTACGCCGCGTGGGCCCTCGACGCCCGGTCGGAGGACCACGAGCTCGCCGCCTCGGTCGCCAAGGCCTACGTCGGCGACGCCGCCCGCCGGGTGTGCGGTGAGTCGATCCAAGTCCACGGCGGGATCGGCTTCACCTGGGAGTACGACCTGCACATCTACTTCAAGCGGGCGAAGGCGCTGGAGGCGCAGTACGGCGACGGCGACTACCACCGGGAGCTGATCGTCCGCCGCGTGGCCGCGTAGCCCCGGGGGCCGCGCCCGTGATCACGAGCCCGCCGCCGCTCGACGGCATCCGCGTCGCCGACCTGACGAGCTACATCGCCGGCTCCTACGCCGCCATGCAGCTCGCGGATCTCGGCGCCGACGTCGTCAAGGTCGAGGCGCCCGAGGGCGACAGTTTCCGGGAGCTGCCCGGCTTCTTCGGCTGGAACCGCGGCAAGCGCTCGGTCACCGTGAACCTCAAGACGCCCGAGGGGCGCCTGATCGTCGAGCGCCTCGCGGCGCGCGCCGACGTCTTTATGGAGAACATGCGGCCCGGCGTCGCCGACCGCCTGGGCGTCGGCTACCCCCGGCTCGCGGCGCTGAACCCGCGCCTCGTGTACTGCTCGATCACGGCCTTCGGGTCGACGGGACCCTCTGCGGACCGCCCCGGCTTCGACCCGATCCTCCAGGCGCTCGGCGGATTGATGACGCTCCAGGGGTTCGGCGGGCCGCCGCAGTATCTCCGCACCGCGCCCACGGACTACTACACGGCGGCGCTCGCCGCGCAGGCGGTCCTCGCGGCGCTCTTCGTGCGCGAGCGCACCGGACGCGGCCAGCGCATCGAGACCTCGCTCCTGCGCGGTGTGCTCGCGCTCCAGTCGGGCACCGCCGTCGACTACCCGGGCAAGCCCTCGCTGATCCGCGACAACCCGACCTATCGCCTCTACCAGGCCGGCGACGGTGAGTGGTTCTTCCTCGCGTGCGGCAACCAGTCCTTCTGGGTCAAGCTCTGCACGGCGCTCGGTCTAGAGGATCTCGCCGACGACCCGCGCTTCGGCTCCTGGGTCCTGCGCCTGCAGAACAACCAGGCGCTCCTGCCGCTCCTCGAGACTCGCTTCCGCGAGCGGCCGCGCGCGGCGTGGCTCGACACCCTCGCCGCCCACGACATCCCCGCGGCGCCGGTGCAGCCGCTGCTCGACTTCTTCGAGGATGCGGCCGTCCGCCACCACGACATGATCCACGTCTACGATCACCCCGAGGTCGGCCGCCTCCGGCTGATGGGCCAACCGCTCACCTTCGACGACACGCCGACGCGCGACCCCGGGCCGCCGCCGACGCTCGGCCAGCACACGGACGAGGTGCTCCGCGAGCTCGGCTACGACGCCGCCGCGATCGCCGACTTGCGCGCCCGGGGCGCCGTGCGGGGTTGATGACATGGGGGGCCCCGATATGGCCCCCCATTCCCCCCACACCCCCACACGCTCGGGGCGCCCCGGCACAGCCGTGGCACCCCTCGATCCCCCAACGCGTTCTTAGCCACGGGCGCCCGGCCGCGGCCCGTCGGGTATGATTGGGGCGGCCCGGCACCGGGTACCAGGAGGATGCGAATGACCTACGTCAGGTACATCGACCGGACTCGCGAGTACTACCTGAGCGAGGGGTACGCGACGCCCTATCGCTGGGCGCACTTCGACGACATCCCCTTCGCGCCGCTGCGCCGGCCGCTGGCGGAGTGCCGGATCGGCCTCGTCACGACCAGCGAGGTCGCCGTCCGCGGCGAGGCGCCCGCGGACGCCCTCGCGCGCGAGGTCTACGCGCTGCCCACGGCGACGTCGGTGGAAAAGCTCTACAGCCTCAAGGACTCCTACGACCGCCACGCGACCACGCTCGACGACGTCGACGCGTACCTGCCCCTGACGCGCCTCCGCGAACTGGCCGCCGCTGGCAGGATCTGTGATCTGGCGCCGCGTTTCCAGGTCGTCTACTCGAATTACAGCCAGCGCGCGACGATGACCGTCGATGCGCCGACCATCCTGGCGCAGTGCCGGGAGGACGGCGTCGACGCCGTCCTCCTCTGCGCCGTCTGACCCGTCTGCCACCAGACCGTGAGTCTGGTCGCCCGGCACCTCGAGGCCAACGGCCTGCCGACCGTCGTGTTCGGCTGCGCCCGGGACATCGTCGAGCACTGCGGCGTCCCGCGCTTCGTGTTCTCCGACTTCCCGCTCGGGAGCCCCTGCGGCCGGCCGTTCGATCCGGCGATGCAACGCGCCATCATGGGCCTGGGCCTCGACCTGCTGGCGGGCGCTGCGGGGCCCGGCACCACGGTCGTGACGCCCTATGCGTGGAGCACGGACGCTTCCTGGAAGGACCGCATCCTCACCAGGGAGCAGCCCTTCCTGGAGGGCGACGCGAAGGCGCGCTGGCTCGAGCGCAAGGCGGCGGCCCGGGCGCGCAACGCGGAGAGGACGGCATGATGAGCTGGAGATGCGTGCGCATCGAGCGGCAGGGCCCGATCGCGCTCGTCCGCTTCGACCGCCGGGAGAATCGCAACGCCTTCGACCAGGAGCTGGTGCGCGAGCTGACCGAGGCGGCGCGGAGCTTCCACGACGACCTCGAGACCCACTACGTCGTCCTCGCGGGCGCGGCCGACGCGTTCTCGGCGGGCGCCGACCTCAAGGACGCCGCGTCCTGGAAGGTCGCCGAGCAGACCGACCTCGAGCGGCGCCGCCGCTTCTACTCGGGCGTCCGCCTCTGCCGCGCGTGGGAGGAGATGCCGCAGATCACGATCGCGGCGATGGAGCGCATGGCGGTCGGCGCCGGCGTCGCGATCGCGCTCGCCTGTGACTGGCGCGTGCTCGGGCGCGGCGCCTATCTGTACGTCCCCGAGGTCAAGATCGGGCTGAACCTCCAGTGGGGCGCGCTGCCGCGACTGATCGCGCTCGTCGGCCCCGCCCGAGCCAAGCGCATCACGCTCATGTGCGAGAAGCTCGACGCCGCGACGGCGCTCGCCTGGGGGCTCGTGGACGAAGTCGCCGACGACGGCCGGACGGTCGAGGTCGCGCTCGAGATGGCCCGCAAGACGTCGGCGATGCCGGCGGTGACGGTGCGGCTCATGAAGGAGGCGATCAACGCCACCGCGAACGCGCTCCACCGCGCCACGAGCTTCGCGGACGGCGACCAGAGCCAGCTCACCGGCGGCTTCGAGGCCGCGCGCACGGCGCGCGAGCAGTTCGGGAGGCGCTGACATGGCCTGGGAGACGATCCGCTACGCGGCCGTCGAGGGCGTCGCCACGGTCACGCTCGACCGCCCCGACGTGTTCAACGCGATGAACGAGCCCATGCGACGCGAGCTGACCGAGTGCTTCACCCGCCTCGCCGTGGACGACGACGTGCGCGTCATCGTCATCACCGGCGCCGGGGAGCGCGCCTTCTCGGCGGGCGCCGACATCCGCGAGTTCGTGAAGCCGCCGGTGCCCGTCAAGTTCCGGGAAGAGCGGAAGCGGGTCGACTTCCGCGCGGTGATGGACCGCTGCCCGCAGCCCATCATCGCCGCCATCCGCGGCTACGCGCTCGGCGGCGGGCTCGAGCTGGCGCTCGCGTGCGACATCCGCATCGCCGCGGAGGACGCGCAGCTCGGCCTCACCGAGATCAGCCTGGCGATCATCCCGGGCGGCGGCGGCACCCAGCGGCTGCCGCGCCTCGTCGGTCGCGGCAAGGCGCTCGAGATGATCCTGACGGGCGCGCGCATCGGCGGTCCCGAGGCGCTCCGCATCGGCCTCGTCGAGCGCGTCGTGCCGCCCGGCGAGGTGCTCCCCGCCGCGCAGGAGCTGGCGCGGGCGCTCGCCGCCCGGGCGCCGGTCGCGCTCCGCTACGCGAAGGAGGCGGTCGTCAAGGGGCTCGAGCTGCCGCTCGCCGAGGGGCTCCGGCTCGAGAACGACCTGGCGACGCTGCTCCGCACGACCGAGGATCGGCTCGAGGGCGCCAAGGCGTTCCTCGAGAAGCGCGCGCCCCGCTTCACCGGAACGTAGCCGGGGCGTGCCTCTCGCGGGCCACCCACGACATGAGCCGGCCTCGCGGCTCCGATAAATAGCGCGGTGGCGTTCGCGTATTACGCCCGGCTCTCCCGTGCCCAGCAGACGATCTACCGGAAGAGCGACGCGATCGCGGAGATCCGCCTGCCACGTCCGGAGACGCTCCGCCCGCGCGTGGCCGCGCTCGAGTCGGCGCTCGCCTCCGAGGACCGGCCGGCGACCCGGCGCGCGAGCGCCGAGCTGATCGGCGGGCTCTGCGAGGCGATGGGCCTGCCGCCCGTGCGGGTCGAGGTGCTGGCCGCGCGCCCGTCGGCCCGCTGGGGGGAGCTGCACGGGCTCTACACGAACGAGCGCGGCAAGCCGATCACGATCCAGCTCTGGATGCGGACGGCCAAGCAGAAGCGCGTCGTCGCCTTCCGCACGTACCTCCGGACGCTCCTGCACGAGGTCGGCCACCACGTCGACTACACGGGCCTGCGCCTCGCCGACTCGTTCCACACCGAGGGCTTCTACAAGCGCGAGTCGAGCCTCTTCTACCAGCTCGTGCCCGAGAGGAGGGCGACCATGCCGACGATCGAGGAGCGGATGAAGCTGCCCGTGGCGGAGAACCTCGAGCGGATGGGGCGCACGGCCGATGAGCTGGCCGCCGCGCTCGAGGGCCGGAGCGACGGCGCGCTCTCGCGCCGCCCCGACGCGAAGAACTGGTCGGCGAAGGAGATCGTCTGCCACTTGCGGGACGCCGAGGAGTACTTCGCGCTCAGGCTGTGGATGATGCAGGCGCTGCAGGACCCGCCCTTCCCCGTGCCCGAGCAGGACCGGTGGGTCGAGGACCGCCAGTACGCGCGCCAGGATGCCGTCGCGGCGCTCGCCGCGTTCCGCCGGCGGCGACAGGAGACGCTCGCCGTCTTCGACGGCCTCCCCGCCGGGGGACTGGCGCGCACCGGCATCAGCAAGGCGCTCGGGCACCTGACGACCGCCGACCACGCGGCGATCCTGGCCTGGCACGACGACAACCACCTGGACCAGCTGCGCCGCGCCCTGGAAGGCAAGACGTAGGCCCGCCGGCCGGACGTTACTCCGGCGACTATCCACGGCGACGGCGCGGGGGCCGGCATCCCCGCCTTGCGGCGCTGGCCGCGTCGCGCGCGGCTTCACCCGTCGTCGCGGGCGCGACGACGCGGCGGGCGCACCTGGAGGAATCTTACCGCGCCGTCAGCCGTTCTGCCGGAGCTGCTCGAGGAGGAACTCGCGCAGGCGCCGCTTCATCTCCTCCGGCATCTCGACGCGGTTGGCCGCGGCCGCGAGATCGCGGGTCTTCTTGTAGGTCGCGAGGTAGGCGCGGCACGGCTCGCAGCCCGCGAAGTGCCGCTCGAGCTCCTCCAGCACGCTCGGCGTCAGCGCCATCTCGAGGTAGTCGGCGAGGATCGCGATCGCTTCCTGACAGGTCACGCCTTCGACCCCAGCTGTCGGGTGAGCTGCTCGCGGAGGGCCATGCGGGCGCGATGCAGGCGCGACTTCACCGACGCGACCGACTCGCCGACGATCTGCGCCACTTGCTCGTTCGAGAGCTCTTCCACGTCGCGCAGGACGAGCACCGCGCGGTAGTGCCCGGGCAGCGCGTCGAGCGCGCGGTGCAGGACGGCGCGGGCCTCGCCCGCGAGCAGCTCGTGCTCGGGCGTGGCCGACCAGTCGGCGAGCACCCAGGCGCGGTCCCCTTCTCGGTGGCCGTCGGCGTCGAACCCCGGCAGATGCTCCTCGAGCGAGGTCTCGAGCTCGAGTCGCTTGCCGCGCCGCTTGTTCAGGGCCGCGTTCGTGGTCACGCGGTAGATCCAGCTCCCGAGCGCCGCGCGCCCCTCGAACGTCTGGCCCTTGCGGACGATGGTGACGAAGACGTCCTGCACGACCTCCTCGGCGTCGGCCTGGTTGCGCGTGATGCCGTAGGCGAGCCGGTACATCCGCGAGGAGTAGCGACGCATCAGGGCCTCGAGCGCCGCAGCGTCGCCCGCCCGCAGGCTCGCGAGCAGCGCGAGATCGTCCCCGTTCATGCTGGGGGAATCTACCACGAGAAGCGCGCCGGCGCCGTTCACGCCGTGGCGAGCGCCGGCGCGAGCCGGCGCGGGTGGCGAAGCCCGCCTTCGCGCCCCGCCGGAAGGCTCACTCGCCGCTCTGCTGCAGGAGCTTGGCCACGAGGCCGGTCCAGCCCGTCTGGTGGCTCGCGCCGATGCCCGCGCCGTTGTCGCCGTGGAAGTACTCGTAGAACAGGATCAGGTCGCGCCAGTGCGGGTCGCGCTGGAACTTCTCGGTGCCGCCATAGACCGGCCGCCGGTCGTCGGCACCCCGCAGGAAGATCCGCACGAGCCGCCGCGAAAGCTCGCCGGCGACCTGCCAGAGGTTGAGCCGCCGCTCGCCGCCCGTCGGGAACGGCACCGTGAGCGTATCGCCATAGAAGTAGTGGAACTTCTGCAGCGACTCGATCAGCAGGTAATTCACCGGGAACCAGACCGGCCCGCGCCAGTTCGAGTTGCCGCCGAAGAGGCCGCTCGAGGACTCCGCCGGCTCGTAGTCCACGCGGTGCTCCATGCCGTTCAGCGCGAGGACGTAGGGATGGTCCCGGTGCGCGCGCGAGACGGCCCGGATCCCGTGCGGCGACAGGAACTCGGCCTCGTCCAGCATGAAGCGCAGCACCCGTGGGAGCTGCTCGCGGGAGACGATCGACAGGAGCCGGCG
>Ga0156038_1007_pt1 | contig 18974 bp, 14 predicted proteins | sample RifCSPlowO2_02_FD_116150 | JGI IMG/M metagenome (GOLD analysis project Ga0156038, IMG submission 116150) | Candidatus Rokubacteria bacterium RIFCSPLOWO2_02_FULL_72_37
CACCACCGACCGCGCCGCTTCGGCCGGTCGAAGTTCACCGCGCGCGGCCGCGCGATGCCCGCTTTTCTCGATCTGCTCGCCATCTGCTGGATGATGAAGCGCCGGATCCGTTACGACGTGATCGAGGAGGTCGGCCGGCCGCGTCAGTGAGCGTCGCCCGGCCCGGAAGCCCCGCGGGGCTCAGAGGGCGGAGCGCTCCCCCCGACTTGACTCACTCATCGTGCCCGTGACCGTGGTGACGCGCGAAGCAGCGTCCCTTCTTGGCGAGGCCGGGCGGGCACCACGCTGATCTCGGCTCCTCGTAGCGATACACGTGGTGCACCCTCGGCGCGGGATAGTAGTACTGGTATTCGTACACGACCACGGGCGCGCGCGGAGGGCTCACGACCACGACCTGCGGCTCGGGCTCGCGGTGGAAGATGCCGGTGCCAGACACGATCTGATTGAAGACGGCGAAGGCACCGAGCCCGAGCGCGGCGTCGGTCGCGGCCCCGGCGACGGCGAGCGTCGGAGCGACGAGCGTCGTCGCGAGCAGCACAGCGGCCAGCACGATCCCGGCACGTCGTCTCATGGCGTCCTCCTCACCAGGGCCGCAGCGGCCCTGCCCTGGGTCTCTGGCGCTTAGACGGCTGACCCGTGTGTCCTTATTCGGCCCCCGGCGCGGCGCCCGGCGGTGCCCCCCGTGCGATCGTGGGTGCCCTGATATCTGTGCGGCCGCGAGAGCGCGGCACACCGGCTCGAGTCGTCAACTCCCCGGATTCAGAGGCGCCGCCGCTCATGGGCCGTCCTGGCCCTGATCTTGCCCCACCTCCGTGCGACGGACGCAGATAGTCATCACCGTCCGGGAGGCTTGGCCTGGACCACACCCGGTGGCTCGCGCGGTCTTCGCTGGCGACATTGCTGATCCTCGCCGCAGCCGTTCGTGGCGCGGTGGCCGACGTCGTCTACCTGTACGACGATCTCGGGCGCCTGGTCAGGGTGATCCGCGAGGACGGCGCAGCGGCGAGCTATCACTACGACGCGGTCGGCAACCTCCTGCAGATCACGCGCGAGAGCGGGCTCGGCCAAACAACGCTCGTCGCTTCGACCTCGCGACCCAGCGGCGGCCAGGGCACCACGATCCCCGTCAGCCTCTCCGGAGCCAACCTCATCGGCGCCAGCGTCGTCTGCGCCGGCGCCGATCTCGTCGTGCAGAACCTCCGTACGGACTTCGACCAGCTCACCTTCGAGCTGGTCGTGAGTCGGGCCGCGCCGCTTGGACCGGCGGCGTGCGAGGTTCGCGGCCTGACGGTGGCGACCTTCCCCTTCACGGTCACGGCGCCGCCGGGCCCGACCTTCCTCGCGGGCCACGCGGTGAGCGTCAGGCCCGCCACGCCCCCGGCGAGCGTGGACCGCAACGTCGCGGCCGCGCTGAGCGTGGCGGTGGGCGCGGCCGGGACGACGTTCGCTGCGGCGCCAGGCGTCGCCGTGGCATGGGAGAACGGCAACCTCTTCACGGTGGAGTGACGCATGCGACGATCAGCAGGGACGATCCTCGGCCTCCTCGTTCTCGGCCTCGGTGTCACGAGCCCGGTCACGGCCCAGACGTTCTCGAGCGGCAGCACGGGCATCGACGGCGTCTTCGCGCCGACCACGGACACGACGCTCGCGCTGCCCGCGTCCGGGGTCTTCAACTTCACGACCATCAGCATTCCCGCCGGCGTGACCGTGCGCTTCGCACGAAACGCCTCGAACACCGCCGTGACGCTCCTGGCGAGCGGTGACGCGACGATCGCGGGCACGATCGAGCTCAGCGGGGGTGACGGCCACCCAGGAGCCAGCGGGACGAGCTTTGCGAATGCAGGAGGGGTCGGCGGCGCCGGAGGGTTCGACGGGGGCGCGGGCAGCAACGGCACCCTCGGCAACGTCGGCGGCGCAGGTCTCGGCCCCGGGGGCGGCCCCGGCGGCGGCGTGCCGTCCTTCTCGGCGGCAGGCGGCGGCGGCGGCTTCGGCACGGCGGGCCAGAGCGCGAGTGGCGGGGCCACGGCAGGAGGGCCCGCCTATGGGACACCCACGCTCTTGCCGCTGATCGGCGGCTCGGGCGGCGGCGGTGGTGGGGCGCCGCTCGGGCTCTCCTCCGGCGGCGGCGGGGGCGGCGCCGGAGCGATCGTCATCGCCGCGTCGGGCACCGTCACGCTCACGGGCACGATCCGTGCGCGCGGCGGCAATGGGGGCGCTCCGGCCGGTGGGGCGGCCGCCGGCGGCGGCGGCAGCGGCGGAGCGATCCGGCTCGTGGCGACCGCGCTCACCGGCAGCGGCGGGACGCTCGACGTCACGGGTGGGGCGGCGGGACAGGCGGGTGTCGGCGGGTCCGGCGGCGTGGGTCGGATCCGCCTCGAGGCCGCCCAGAACACCCTCGCCGTCGACGTCAGCGGCGTCACGCCCTCCGTCGACGTGGCGAGCAGCGTGATCCTGCCGACCGCGCCCACTCTGGCGATCATCGCCGTCGCCGGCGTGGCCGTGCCGGCGACCCCCGGCGCCTCCTACGCGACGCCCGACGTCGTGCTCCCGGCGACGACGGCCAACCCCGTGAGCATCGCGCTGGCAGCCGCCAACATCCCGCCGGGAACCACCGTGAGCGTGCAGGTGACACCGCGGGTCGGCGCGGCCAGCACGGCCACGAGCGCCGCGCTCGAAGGCTCGCTCGCCGCGTCGACGGCGACAGCGACCGTGACCCTGCCGACGACGCAGCCCGCGATCGTCAGCGCGACAGCGACGTTCGTCCTCAGCGCGGCGGCGGCCGGTGGGCCGGTGGTCGTCCAGGGCGAGACGGTCGAGCGCGTGCGGGTGACCACGACGCCTGGCGGAGGCTCCGTGGTGGCCTACCTCACGCGCACCGGGCGCGAGATCGTGCTGCCGGCACGGTAGCCATGGGACGCGGCTTCGCGATCACCCTCGCCTGGCTCGCCGTGGCGGTCGGCGCGCAGACGCCGCCGGTGTTGGCGGCGGCGTCGCGAGCGCCCGCCACCGTATCCGCTCGGTGCGCCGTCTGCCACCGCGGGATCGAGGATGCGCACCCGAAGCGCCCACTCGCGTGCACGACCTGCCATCGCGGTGACGCGCGGGCGACGGACGCACGGACGGCTCACCGCGGCATGTATGCGAACCCGTCGGATCTCCGTGTGGTCGCCCGCACGTGCGGAGCGACCGACTGCCACCGGGCGATCGCCGAGCGCGTGAAGGCCAACATCATGGCCCACCGCTCCGGGACGACGAGCGGCACGCTGTTCCCGAACGGCCTCCAGCCCACCAGGGAAGGCATGCGCTTCGCGCTCGCCCCCGTCGGAGTCGGCCCCCTCGAGCCCCTGCCGACCTTCGGGCAATCGGGCGACGTCTTCGTGGATCTGATCCGCAAGGAGTGCAGCTCCTGCCATCTGTGGACGCCGCCGACGGCCCTGCGCGGCAACTTCCGCGGGACGGGGTGCGTGGCCTGTCACATGCCCTACGCCGAGGACGGCAAGAGCCAGGGCGGCGACCAGGCGATGCCGAAGGGCAAGGTCGGCCGCCCGCTCCGCCACTCGCTCACGACGGCGATCCCGGTCACCCAGTGCGCGACCTGCCACCACGGCGGCTCCCGCGCAGCGATGAACTTCCGCGGGCTCATGGAAGCGCCGGCCGAGGGGCGGCACACCTTCGCCTACGATCAGGACCTCCTCCACGGCCACGCCTACACGCGCCAGACCCCCGACATCCACTTCGAGCGCGGCCTCGCCTGCATCGACTGCCACACCGAGCGGGAGATGCACGGGGACGGCCAGGTCTATCCGAAGCGCCACTATGAGGTCGAGGTCCGCTGCGAGAGCTGCCACGGCACCCCCGACCGACTCGCCACCGGACTGACGGCGCAGGGACGCCGGCTCCGGAACGTCTTCGTCGCCGCCGCGCCGAACCCGGCGGGGCTCGTCACGCTGGTCGGCAAGCTGACGCGTCGAGTGCATGCCGTTCCCCAGCTTTCGAGGCTCCCGAAGCAGCCGTCCGGGCACGACGCCCGGCACCTCGCCCGGACCGAGTGCTTCACCTGTCACACCGCCTGGGCGCCGACCTGCTACGGCTGTCACATCAAGGCGGACTACACCGTCTACCGCGCGCCGGTGAACGTCGCCTTCGACCACCTGAGTGGCGAGCACGCGACGCAGGGCTGGTTCCGCCTCACGCCGGGCGTGCGCTTCGCCGACCCGGAGCCGGTGCTCGGCGTCAACTGGCGCGGCAAGGTCGTGCCCTTCGTGCCGCGAGCCCAACCGCTCTTCACCTACGTGAATCCGGAGGGCAAGACGGAATACGCGTTCAGGAAGCTCGGCTTCGCGCACAACCCGATCGTCCCGCACACGGTGGTGCGCGCCTCGCGCACATGCGAGAGCTGCCACGGCAACCACCGCTCGCTCGGCCTCGGGATGTACACGAGCCGTGAGCACCCCAAGCTCGAGGAGTTCCACCAGCACCGCGACTTCCGCTGGGACCGGATCGTCGACGAGCGCGGCGTTCCCCAGCAGGCCACGACGGTCGAGGGGGCCCGGCCCCTGACGCGTGAAGAAATGGTCCGCCTGAAAGCGGCCCCGTACAAGCTCGCCACGCCTCCACGGCACCAGGACCCGCGATGATGCTGCTGACGCTCGTCCTCATCCTGTCGGGGATCTCGCTCGCCGAGGCTGCACAGCCCGTCTCGGCGCTCGCTCCCTTCGACACCTACGCCGACGGGTTCCACGACCTCCGTGGCATCGCGCTGGATGCGGCGGGGGCCGTGTTCGTCGCCGATCGCGACGCGGGCACGGTCACCAGGATCGGCGCGGATCTCGCCCGCACGGTGATCGCCTCGGGCCTCGAGCGCCCGATCGGCCTCGCCTTCGATCCCGACGGCCGTCTGCTCGTCGCCGAGGAGCGCGCCGGCCGGGTCGTGCGGATCGAATTCCAGGGCGCTCCGACACCCCTGCTGACCGACGTCAAGCAGCCGCGCTGGCTGGCCCTGCGCGACGACGGCACGCTCTACGTGGCCGCCCGCGCCCTCACCCGCGGCGCCGACGCCGAGCCCGACGACGAGTCGGCCGAGCCCGAGATGATCCTGGCCCTCACCGCCGATGGGCGGCGCGCCGTCTTCTCCGATGGATTCCGCGACCTGCAAGGGCTCGTCGCGAATCACGAGGCCGTCTGGGCCGTGAGCAGGGGCCGCCAGGGTGAGGACCCGGCCGCCGGTGTCGTCTACCGCATCGCCATCCTCGATGGCGGCGCCGGCTCGTCTGCGACACCACTGTCCGGCGCCGCGGTCGAGAAGCCTGTCGGTCTGGCGCGCGATCGGCTGGGCGCCCTCTGGCTCACGGCCAAGGAGCTGAGCCTGGCCGAGGACAAGTCCAAGCGGGTCGTGGCCAAGCTCGACGCATCCGGCGGCATCACGCTCTTCGCGCTGAACCTCGACGACCCCAAGGGCTTGGCGTTCGGCCGGGAGGGGCATCTGTACGTCGCCGATGGCGCTTCGGGCCGGGTGGTGCGGTTCCGCGCACCCGCCGCGCCGACCCTGAGGATGCCCTCCCTGACGCGCGAGTCGGCCATCACGGTGACGGGCACTACCGAACCCGACGCGCGCGTGGAGATCTTCGTCGAAGGCGCGCCGACGGCCGTGGCAACGGTGACGGCGGACTCGACGGGCGCCTTCTCGGCGCCGGTCGCTCTTCGAGCGAACGCCGCGAGCGCGCTCACGGTGTTCGCCACCGCCCACGGCGGGCACGGGCTCAGCTCGCCTCCCGCCGAGGCGATCGTCATCCACGATGACATCGGCCCGACGCTCGCCTTGCTCACTCCGCCCGCGGGGAGCCACGTGCGCGCGCAGATCGGCGTCGCCGCTCGCGCCGATGACGCCGGGAGCTGGGTGGCGAGCCTCGTGCTCACCGTCGACGCCCAGAACCTCGCGACCACCCTCACGCCGCCCGCGCCGGCCGCCACGCTCGCCGCGACGGCCACCTGGGACACCGCGACGGTGCTCGACGGCGCTCACACTCTCGCGGCGACAGCCGCGGACCAGGCGGGCAACATGACCACCGCACCCCGCGTGATCGTCGTCGACAACACACCGCCGGAGACCATCATCACCGCTGGCCCGGCTCAGGGCGCCGAAGTCGGCACCGACGCGGTGACGTTCGGCTTCGCGGGGAGCGACAACCTCACGCCCTCGACGGGCCTCCTCTTCTCCTCGCGGTTGGACGGTGGTCTCTGGTCCGCCTTCGACTCCACGACGACGACCAGCCTGGCAGGACTCGCGGAAGGCGCTCACGTCTTCGAGGTGCGGGCGCGGGATCTCGCCGGGAACGAGGACCCGACCCCGGCGCGATGGAGCTTCAGCGTGCGCCTCGGGCCCGCCATCGCAAGCGTCGCTCCCGACGCCGGCCCAGTCGGGACGCTCGTGACCATCACCGGGGCGAATTTCGTCCCCGGCGCGACGTCGGTCATGTTCAACGGTCTCGGCGCCGCGGTCCGCACCGTCACGACGACGGAGATCACCACGTCGGTGCCGCTCGGCGCCACCGGCGGGCCCCTGACCGTCACCACGTTGGTCGGGTCGGTCGGTCATCCCTTCACGGTGACGCTGACGGGCGACTTCACCCTGACGGCCGTGCCGGCGACGGCCCGCGTGATCGCGGGCGACCGGACGTCCCTGAGCATCGGCGCCGGTGGACGCGGCGCCTTCACGAGCCTCGTGACGCTCTCCGTGCCGACGGTGCCCGCGGGGATGTCCGCGAGCTTGTCCCCGTCGCCATACGTCGCCCCCGGGGCCGGGGCCGTCCTGGAGCTCGCCGTGCCGCGTATGCTCGGCGCCGGCACGTACGGCGTGACGGTGATCGGCGAGGCACAGGTGGACGGTCACTCGATCACCCGCACCGCGGGCGTGAACCTCGACGTCCTGCCAGCCGACACCACCGCGATCACCGGGCGGGTGCTGACGGCCGACGCGGTACCGCAGGCCATCCCGGGGGTCACGGTGACGCTCGGCTCAGCCTTCACGCTGACCGACGCCGGCGGGAACTTCGTGCTCCTCGGCCCGCCCGCCGGCCCCAACATGCTCCTCGTCGACGGGCGGACCGCCTCGACGCCCACCGCGCAGTACCCGCCCGTCGAGGTCCAGATCGACGTCGCCGCGAGCGGGCCCACGCGCGTGCCGTTCGCCCTCTACCTGCCAGTGCTCGACACGGTGCACCCGGTCAGCCTGCCCCTCGACGGCAGCGGCTTCACGACGGCGGAAGTCAAGGCGACGACCCCCCTCATCCCGGGCCTCGTCGTCACGATTCCTCAGGGCACGCGGATCGTCGGCCCCGACGGGAACCCCGTCGCCCAGGTCACGATCACGCCTGTGCCCGTAGACCGCTCCCCGATGCCGTTTCCTCCTGGAGTGACGGCGCCGATGCTTTTCACGATCCAACCGGGCGGCGCGGTGCCCTCGCAACCCCTGCCGATCAGCTTTCCCAACGTCCAGAACGCGCCGCCCGGCAGCGGCGCCGATCTCTACTTCTTCGATCTCGCGACGGGCGCCTGGGCGGTCTGGGGCACGGGGACGGTGAGCGATGACCGCAGACAGATCGTGAGCGATCCGGGCGTCGGCCTGCCGCGCTTCGCGTGGCACTTCGCGTACTCCCTGGTGTCGCTCTCCGACCAGGTGCGTACCCGCGAGCCGGGCCGGGCGACGGCGGGCGAACCGGTGGATCTCCCCACCGGGCGCTTCGTCGCCCAGAAGACCGACCTCGTCCTCCCCGGGCGGATCCCGGTGGCCATTCAGCGCATGTACCGCAGCGAGAATTCCGCGGTCGGGCTCTTCGGCGTTGGCTGGACGCTCGACCTCTACGACACGCGGCTCACCACGGCCGGGACCAGCATGTCACTGGTCCTGCCCGACCAGAGCACGAGCCTGTTCGCGCCGAGCGGGCCGGGACAGTGGACGAACGCGCAGCAGACCTTCCTCCGCGGCGCCGTCCTGACCCAGCTCCCCGGGGATTTCCGCTTCCAGCTCCGCTCCAAGGACGGCACCGTCCACCGCTTCGAGCGGCTGCTCGGCTTCGCCGACGCGGCCGTGCTCGCCGCCATCACCGACCGGAATGGCAACACGGTGACGATCTCGCGCGTCCCGCAGTCCTTCCTCAACCACCGGATCACGGCCATCACCGAGCCGGCCGGGCGGGCGCTCACGCTCGGCTATGATGCGAGCGGGCGAATCACCACCGTGACCGACCCGATCGGGCGCCAGGCGCTGTACGCCTACGACGCGTTGGGGCGGCTCGAGACGGTGACCGATCCGGCCGGCGGCATCACCCGCTACACCTACGACGCGAGCCACCGCATCGCGACCATCACCGACCCACGGAACATCGCGTTCCTGAGGAACGAGTACGACGCGAACGGCCGGGTGATCCGCCAGACCCAGCCCGACGGTGGGGTCTGGGAGTTCGCGTACGGGCTCAACGGCACACTGGTCACCCAGACGACGGTGACCGATCCCCGAGGGAGCCCGACGACCTACCGGTTCAGCAGCCAGGGGTTCACGCTCTCCACGACCGACGCGCTCGGGCAGACGACGAGCTTCGAGTACGGCCCGGGGTCGAACCTGCTGCAGGCGACGACCGACCCGCTGGGTCGCCTCACGCGCTACGAGTACGACGCCGCCGGGAACGTGACACGCCTCGTCGACCCGGCGCAGCAGCCGTGGGCCTTCACCTATGAGCCGACGTTCAACCAGGTGAGCACCATCACCGACCCGCTGGCCCACGTCACGCGGCTCGAGTACGACGCCCAGGGCAACCTCCGGGTGCTCGAGGATCCGCTCACTCACCGTACGACCTTGGACTACAATGCCTCGGGGCAGGTGACACGCATCACGGACCCGCTGCAGCATCCGACGGCCTTCACGTACGATGCCGACGGCAATCTGGTCACGATCACCGATGCGCTCGGTAACACGACCGTCCGCCGCTGGGACCCGGTCTCCCGCTTGCTCGCCCAGACGGACCCGCGGGGGCGGACGACCACCTTCGCCTACGATGGTCTGAACCGCGTCGCCCGGATCCAGGACGCCCGGGGCGGGCTGACGGACTTCACCTACGACGGCAACGGCAATCTCCTCACGGTGACCGACGCGCGGGAGCACACGACCCGGTACACGTACGACGCGATGGATCGGGTCGAGACGCGCACGGATCCGGTCCAGGCGCCGGAGACCTTCGCGTACGACGGCATGGGCAACCTCACCCACCACACGGACCGCAAGCAGCAGCCGGCGACGTTCAGCTACGATGCCCTGAATCGCCGCACCGGCGCGGTCTACGTGGACGCGACCACGAGCGTCACGCACGATGCGGTCGGCCGCGTGATCCGCACGAGCGATTCAGCCGGCGGGACGCTCCAGAACATCTACGACCCGCTGGACCGGCTCCTCGCGCAGAGCACGCCGCTGGGAACGCTGAGCTACGAGTACGACGCCCTCGGACGGCGGACGCTGATGGCCGTGCCCGGTCAGCCCGTCACCACCTACGCCTACGACGACGCCTCCCGCCTCACGAGCATCACCCGGGGGAGCCAGGCGGTCGGACTCGAGTACGACGACGCCAACCGGCGGGCCCTGCTCACGCTGCCGAACCAGGTCTCGACGGAGTACCAGTACGACGCGGCCTCGCGGCTGACGGCCCTGATCTACCGCAGTGCCACAGGCCAGCTCGGGGAGCTGACCTACCAGTACGACCCGGCGGGCAACCGGACCCGCATCGGCGGCTCCTTCGCGCGTACGCTCCTGCCGGACGCCGTAGCGTCGGCGACCTACGACGCCGCCAACCGCCAGCTCACGTTCGGCAGCCTGATCCTCTCCTACGACGCCAACGGCAACCTCGTGGGCGACGGCCCTGCGACCTACACGTGGGACGCGCGCGATCGGCTCGTCACCGTGGATGGCCCCGGCACCGTAACCAGCGTTCAGTATGATCCGCTGGGCAGGAGGAACCGGACGGCCATCAACGGCACTGAATCGCGTTCCGTCTACGATGGCCCCAATCCGGTCCAGCAACTCGACGGTGCCGGTGGCGTGGCCACTCTACTGACAGGCCTCCGCATTGACGAGCACTTCGCCCGCACGGACGCAGCGGGCTCGAGAATCCTAATCACGGATAGCCTCGGCTCCACGCTCGCGGAGGCAGACGCCTCCGGCACTGTCCAGGCGCAGTTCACGTACGAGGCTTTCGGAAAGACCGGCGTCGCCGGCACCACCAGCAACCCGATCCGGTTCACCGCGCGTGAGCACGAGAGCGCGCTGGGCCTGTACGATTACCGCGCGAGATGGTACTCGCCGCGGACGCACCGGTTCCTCAGCGAGGATCCTATCGGTTTCCTCGGCGGGATCAACTCGTACCGCTACGTCGACAACAATCCACTGTCACATCTCGATCCCTTCGGTCTCAAGACAACCGTCTACTACTATCCGCCCGGAGTCCACGGCGGCTTCCAGCACAATGCAATCCAGGTCGGCTCCGGGCCCGCTTACGGCTTCTACCCGAAACGAGAGTTTCGCGAACAGTCTTGCTGCGAGGTTGTCCCTGGGGAGATCCGGCGGGACGACCCACGAGGGGCGTGGTCTAGGCGTGAGATCGACACGAGCCCCGAGCAGGAGGCCAGGATCTCGGACTTCCTCCAACGCCACCTGCAGGTCCAGAGCCTGGGCGTGCTGTTGCCGTATCAGGCGGTTGGATTCGGAGCGCGAAACTGCGCTATCTTCGTGTCCGCCGCCCTTCAGGCAGGGGGGTTACAGGTTCCGACGGTTCGCGTTCCTGAGTTCCTGATGCTCTTCGGAGTACCAAGGAACTCTCCCGCCTATTCTGTTCTCCCTTCGCTGATGCCGTGAGCGCGCCGTTGGTTGCATGCGAGAAGGGGGCGCGCCCGAGATGAGATTCAGACGGTTTGTGGCGTTCTGGGCTATCGCTGGCCTCGTCATTCCCATCGCCTTCTTGGTTACTGTCGAGCTTGTCGCGCTGCTGGGTGCGCTCTTTGGCGTCTCCCCTGGCGCGATGGTGATCATGGCGATGATCGCGGTTCTACGGCTCTTCCTGTGGCCAACGCAGATCATGTTCATCGGCTTCCATGGTTCGCCCGGGCGAGACATCCTGCTGGCCAACGCTGTCTCGGTCATTCTCAATATCGTGCTCTACTGCGTGCTCGGCAGCGTCATCTGGTCCATCCGCAGCTGGTCAAGAAGAGCGAGGCCGCGGCGCGAGTAACCCGGTCACAGGGAGGCCCGAGAGCTGCGAGAGCCCTACTTCGGCGGGGCGTCCCCGAGGGCGACGATGACGAGCGACCCGTGAGTGTCGACCGGGCGCACCCCGCGCCCGTACGCGGCCACCCCCTCGCAGAGCCATCCGACACAGGGCGTGCGCGGGTCCACCTCGTTGCGGATGGCCGCCCACTCGCGGCTCGCGGCCGAGCCCAGGGCCCGGTGGCGCGCGCTCGACTCGATGACGAGCACGAGCCGCGCAGCGTCGCCCTCGAGCCGCTTGAGCGCGGCGGCCGCCGCGTCGAGGGAGCCCTGGATGAGCACTTCACGGTCGGGCAGCGGATCGCTCGCGGCGAATCCCTCGGCGAAGCCCAGGCCCGTCGAGTAGTTCGCCTCGAGGCAGGCGGCGCTCGCGACGGGCTCGCTCGACGACGAGCCGTACACGGTCGGGGACGACAGCACGCTGCACACGGTGCGCATCTTCGGGCCCATGAGCACCCGCCACGGCGCCAGGAACTGCTCGGCGGGCGAGCCGAGGCCGGGACGCACGAAGGCCAGACCCAGGCCGCGCGGGTAGCGCATCCTGAAGGGCCAGCCCGCCAGGATGAGCCGGGCGATCCCCTGGCTGGCCTCGGTCAGGCTCCCGCCCGGAGCCGCGGCCACGCCGCTCACCGCTCCCTCGCTGTTGGCGAGGCAGATGACCAGGGCGCCGTTGCCAACCGCACCGTTGTGCGTGAGGATCGCCGCCGTCGTCCCGCCGGCGACGCCGACAGGGCCCAGCGCGCCGCGGATCATCGGCACCGCGTCCTGTGTCGGCATGCCCGCCGTCACGAGCAGGACCAGGTCGGGTGGCGCGCCGTGCAGGCCGGTGCGCGCCATGGCCGTCGCGCGAACAACAGCCCAGATGGTGTCGGGATGGGAAGAGAAGCCCACGCCAACCCTCAAGACCCTGCCCGTCGCGAGCTCGGCAGCTGTCAGCGCAATCTGTTCGATCATGGATTTCCGAGAAATGCAGGCGGAATGCCAACTCTAAACCCCTGAAATCACTGAAGCCGGAAAGGCGGGTTGACCGAGAGGAGTGTCAGTTCGTCAACGGTGCGTGCCGTTCCCTACAACACCCCGTACTCCTTGAGGCGCCGATAGATCGTACGCCGCGAGATGCCGAGCGCCTTCGCGGCCGCCTCCTTGTCGCTGCGGTAGAACGCCAGCGCGCGCAGGATCAGCTCCTTCTCGACATCGGCAAGCTGTGGGATCGCACCGGCCGTCGCCGTGGCGCTGGGCGTCGCGATGCTGGGACTCAGCGTCGGGAGATCGGCGAGCGTGATCTGCTCGTGCGCGCCCATCGCGTACGCTCGCTCGACCAGATTCTCGAGCTCGCGCACGTTGCCGGGGAAGTCGTAGACCTCCAGCGCCGCGAGGGCCTCCGGGGTGATGCCGCGGACGTCACGGCGGAAGCGGCGATTGAAGCGGCGCAGGAAGTGGTTCACGAGGGCCGGGATGTCCTCGCGCCTGGCGCGAAGGGGCGGCAGGCTGACCCGCACGACGTTGAGGCGGTAGTAGAGGTCCTGGCGGAAGCGCCCGTCGGCGATCGAGCGGTCCAGGTCCCGGTTGGTCGCGGCGATCACGCGCACGTCCACCGGGTAGGCCTTGGTCGACCCGACGGGGCGCACCTGCATCTCCTGCAGAACGCGCAGGAGCTTCACCTGGAGCGCGGGGGACAGCTCGGCGATCTCGTCGAGGAAAATCGTCCCGTCGTTGGCGCCCCGGAAGAGGCCGAGCGCATCGGAGACCGCACCCGAGAAGGCTCCGCGCACGTGACCGAAGAATTCGGATTCGAGCAGGTCCTCGGGGATCGCGCTGCAGTTGACGGGGAGGAAGGGGCCCTTGGCGCGCACCGAAAGACGATGGATCGCGGCGGCGACCAGTTCCTTTCCCGTCCCGCTCTCGCCTTCGATCAGCACGGGCGAATCGGTGGCGGCGACCTTGGCGATGATCTCCTTCACGCGCTCCATAGGCGTCGAGCCACCGACGAGCTCGTTGACCGTCAGCTCCTCACCCAGGCGCGCGCGCAGCGACTGGACCTCGCCTTTGAGGAACTTGCGCTCGGTCACCCGGGCCATGAGATGCCGGAGTTCGTCGAGGATCAGGGGCTTGGAGAGATAGTCGTACGCCCCCTCCTTCAAGGCCTCCACCGCCGAGGCGATCGTCGGGTACCCGGTCATGATGACGACCTCGATGGAGTCGTCGTGCTTCTTGATCTCCTTGAGGAGGTCGAGGCCGCTCGTGTCGGGCATGCGGATGTCGGTGATCGCGGCGTCGTACATCTCCGTGCGGAGCGCGTCGAGGGCCTCACGCGCGTTGCTCGCCGTCGTCACCTGATAGCCCCATTGCGTCAGCGCTTCGCGCAGGAGCCTCAGGATCGATGGCTCGTCATCGACGACCAGGATCTTGGCAGCTTCCATGGGTTCCCGACACTGTAGCACGGCCCCGGTGTCAGACTGTCAAGGTATTCGCGTGCGGACGTTGCGCCACAGGATCAGGCATGTTAGCGTTGGAGTTGACTTTTTCATCGAGGAGAGGCCGTGCATGGCTGACGCCGCGACGATCCACCTGACCGAGCAGAACTTCGACGACGCTCTGGCCAAGCAGAGCGGCCTGATGATGGTCGACTTCTGGGCGGAGTGGTGTGGACCCTGCCGGACCGTCGCGCCGGTCCTCGAGGAGCTTGCCAGGGACTCCCAGGGCCGCGTCACGCTCGCCAAAGTGAACGTGGACGAGAACCCGGGGCTGGCTGCCCGGTATGGGATCCGTTCGATCCCGACGATTCTCTTTGTGAAACAGGGCAAGGTGGCCGATCAGGTGATCGGCGCAGTGCCCCGGGCGAAGATCAAAGAGAAGCTCGACACGCTCGCCTGACCTGCCCCTGGGGCGGGGACCGCATTAGTACATCCGGTATAAGCATCCCGTCGCTCTCGCCGAGCCGCGAGGAGTTCCGGAGTCTCGCGGGACAGGGTAACCTCGTGCCCGTCTTCGCCGAGCTGCCGGCGGACCTCGACACGCCCCTCTCTGCGTACCTGCGCCTCCGACCGGGGCCATACTCGTTCCTGCTCGAGTCGGTCGAGGGGGGCGAGGTGTGGGCGCGCTACTCCTTCCTGGGCGCCGAGCCGCTCATGGTGCTCACGGGCAAGAACGGCCGCGTCACCCTCCGGCGGGCCGGCAAGACCGAGCGCCTGCCCGACGGTAGCCCCCTCGACGCCGTCCGCGAGCTGTTGCGCCAGTTCAAGCCCGTGCCGGTGCCCGGCTTGCCGCGCTTCCAGGGCGGCGCCGTCGGTTACCTCGCGCACGACATGGTCCACCACATGGAGCGGCTGCCGCGCACCACCAGGGACGACCTCGGCCTGCCGGACGCCGTGTTTCTCTTCACCGATACCCTGCTCGTGTTCGACAACCTGCGCCACCGGCTGCTCGTGATCGCCAACGCGGTGATCGACCGCCGCGATCCGGCCGCCCTCGATCGCGCCTACGACCGGGCCGCCGTGCGCATCGGGATGACGCTCGCGAAGCTGGCGCGCCCCGCCCGTGCGCCCGCCCCGCTCCACCTCACGCCGCCGGCGGCGCTCCTCGCCCTGGGAGAGGAGGGCTTCACGACGACGATCAGCGAGGCGGACTTCACGGAGGCGGTGCGCCGCGCCAAGGAGCACATCGCCGCCGGCGACGCCTACCAGATCGTCCTCTCCCGGCGGCTCGACTGCCGCCTGACGGCGGACCCGTTCACGGTCTATCGCGCGCTGCGAACGATCAACCCCTCCCCGTACCTCTTCTTCCTGCGGCTCGGACCGACGACGATCGTCGGCTCGTCCCCCGAGGTGCTCGTGCGCGTGGAAGGCGATCGCGTGGATCTCCGGCCGATCGCGGGCACACATCCACGCGGCGCGACCGACACCGAGGACCGCGAGATCGAGACGGCGCTCAAGACGGACCCGAAGGAGCGCGCCGAGCACGTGATGCTCGTGGACCTGGGACGGAACGACGTCGGGCGCGTTTCCGAGCTCGGCTCGGTCAAGGTCACCGAGTTCATGGAGGTCGAGCGCTACTCGCACGTCATGCACCTGGTGAGCCACGTGACCGGCACGCTCAGGGCCGGCACCGATGCGCTCGACGTGCTCCAGGCGTGCTTCCCGGCGGGGACGCTGACGGGCGCTCCGAAGATCCGCGCCATGGAGATCATCGACGAGCTGGAGCCGACGCAGCGCGGACCGTATGGCGGCGCGGTGGGCTACGTCTCCTATTCGGGGAATCTCGATTCGTGCATCACGATCCGCACGGTCGTCTGTCACGGGCGGCGCGCGTCGGTCCAGGTGGGCGCCGGGATCGTCGCCGACTCGGACCCGAAGACCGAGTGGCTCGAGACGATGTCCAAGGCGCGCGGCATGGTGCTCGCGCTGCGGATGGCTTCGGGAGCCGGACGGCGATGATCCTCGTCATCGACAACTACGACTCCTTCACCTACAACCTCGTCCAGTACCTCGGCGAGCTGGGCGCCCGGATGGAGGTCCTGCGCAACGACGCGATGGACGTGGATCGACTCGCCGGCATGCAGCCCGAGCGGGTCGTGATCTCGCCGGGGCCCGGCACCCCGGATCAGGCGGGAGTCTCGATCGAGTTGATCCGGCGGCTCGGGCCGACGACACCGATCCTCGGCGTGTGTCTCGGCCATCAGGCGATCGGCCGCGCGTTCGGGGCGACCGTCGCGCGCGCGCGCACCCAGATGCACGGCAAGACCTCGACGATCCGCCACGACGGCCGCGGCGTGTTCGCCGGTCTCGACAACCCCTTCGTCGCGACGCGCTACCACTCGCTCGCCGTCATGCGCGACACCGTGCCCGAGGAGCTCGAGGTCACGGCCGAGGCAGAGGACGGCGAGATCATGGGGATCCGCCACCGCCGGTGGCCGATCGAGGGCGTCCAGTTCCATCCCGAGTCGATCCTGACCGTCGAGGGGAAGAAGCTCTTGAAGAACTTCCTCTCCGTGGCCTCGCGGTGAGCGCGGCTCGGCCAACCGAGCGCTCGCTGATCGAGCTCATCCGCCGGGCCGCCCCGCCGGCAGCCGGGGTGCGGGTGGGAATCGGCGACGACTGCGCCGTGCTCGAGCCGAGCCCGGGCAGCGTCCTGCTGGCCACGACCGACCTGCTCCTCGAGGACGTGCACTTCCGTCGGCGATGGGCCCGCCCGCGCGACGTGGGGTGGAAGTCGCTCGCGGTGAACCTCTCCGACATCGCGTCGATGGGCGGCCGTCCGCGATGGGCGCTCGTCGCCCTCGCGTGTCCTGAGAACGTGACGACCGACGAGGCTGCGGCGTTCTGGGCAGGCGCGCTCGACCTCGCGGCGGAGCACGCCGTCGCCGTGGTGGGCGGCGACACGGCCGCGTCGCCCCACGGGTGGGCCGTCAACGTGACCGTGCTCGGCGAGGCGGTGCGGCCGCCGTTGCTGCGGTCCACGGCGCGTCCCGGAGACGTGATCGCGGTCACCGGCGTTCTGGGACGCTCGGCGGCCGGGCTGGCACTGCTCGAGGACCCGGATGCGGCGGGCCCTCTCGGTGCGGAGGCGCGCGCGGACGCCACAGGGGCCCATCTGCGGCCGCGGCCACGCGTCCGCGAGGGCCAGTGGCTCGGCGCGGCCGGCGGCGTGACGGCGATGATCGACCTCTCCGACGGCCTCGCCACGGATCTGGGCCACATCGTCGAGGAGAGCGGCGTGGGGACACGCGTCGAGCTTCAGCGCCTGCCCGTGGCCGCGAGCGCGTGCGCCGTCGCCGCGGCCCTCGGGCGCGACGCCCTGGCCTGGGCGACGAGCGGTGGCGAGGACTATGAACTCCTGCTCACCTGCGCTCCTGACGCCTACACGCGCCTGGCGACCGGGCTCGAGACTGCGACGGGCACGCCGCTCACCGCGATCGGGGAGATCATGACCGCGGACGCCGGCCTCCGCTGGACCGACGCCTCGGGGCGCGAGATCCCGGTCGGGCCGGGCTTCGAGCACTTCGTGACAGGGCGCTCACGTGTCTGACGGCGTCCTCGCCCGTCTTCTCGCGCTGGGGATGCTCGTCGTGTGCTCTGCCGTCTTCACGGGCGCGGAGGCGGCCTACTTCTCGCTCGGGCGAGCCCGTCTCAGGCGTCTGGCGCAGCGCCAGGCCGGCGACACGACCCCCGAGAAGCTGATCGACCGTCCGCACGACCTGCTGGTCACCCTTCTCGTCGCGATCACGGTCATCAACATCGGCGCCTCGGCCCTCGCCGCCGACATCGCCGATGAGGTCTTCGGCCACCGGCTCGGCCTGGCCGTGCAGATCCTGGGGACCATCCTGATTCTCACCACCTTCGGCGAGGTGCTGCCGATGACGCTCGCGGTGAAATCCCCCGAGCGTTTCCTGGCGTTCGTGCATCGCCCGGTCGCCTGGCTCGGCACCCTGCTGGCGCCGGTCCGTCTGGCGCTCGGCGGTCTCACCGCGCTCACCGTGCGGCTCGCGGGCCACGAGCGACGGGAGGGCCCCGAGCTCACCGAGGAGGAGCTGCGAACTCTCGTCGACGTGGGTGCCAGCGAGGGGATCGTCGAGCGCGAGGAGCGCGAGATGATCCACAAGGTCTTCGAGCTCGAGGACACGCTCGTGCGCTCGGTCATGGTGCCGCGCACGGACATGTTCTGCCTCGACATCGAGACCCCGGCCGATACGATCCTGCCCGCGCTCCGCGAGCACCTGCACTCGCGCGTCCCCGTGTACGAGGGCTCGATCGACGTCATCATCGGCATCCTCTACACGAAGGATCTGCTCCCGCACGTGGGCGGCCTCCCGGCGGGATTCGACCTGCGCGCTCACCTCCACCCCCCGTACTTCGTGCCAGAGTCCAAGCGCGCCGATGGGCTGCTGCAGGAGTTCCAGGCCAAGAAGCTCCACCTGGCGATCGTCGTCGACGAGTACGGCGGGACGGCCGGCCTGGTCTCGCTCGAAGACCTGCTGGAGGAGCTGGTCGGAGAGATCCAGGACGAGTTCGATGAGCCCGAGCGGCTCCTCCAGCGGGTCGACGCGACCACCTTCCGGGTGGCCGGCAAGCTGCCGATCGACGAGCTGAATGCGGCCACCGGCCTCCACCTCTCGAACGAGGGCTACGACACGGTCGGCGGCTGGGTGCTCGACCTGTTCGGCCGCGTGCCGCGCAAGGCCGAGCGCATGGAGACGCCGGAGCTGTCCGTCACGGTCGAGAAGGTCGAGCGCACGCGGATCGTCGAGGTGCTCGTCGCGCTGCGCCGGCCCGCATCGGAGGAGGTCGCGGCATGATGCTCCTCTGGCTCGCCGCCGCGTGCCTGCTCGCCACGATGTTCTTCTCGGCCGCCGAGATGGCGTTCATCGCGGCCAATCGCCTGCGCCTGCGCCACGCGGCCGAGGCCGGAAGCGGAACCGCGGCGAGCTACCTCGAGGCGTTCCGGCAGCCCGAGCGGACCCTGTCCACCGCGATGATGGGCGTGACCATCGCCCACATCGTCGCCTCGTCGACCGCGACGTGGAGCCTCCTGCCGGTCCTCGGCAAGTGGGCGCCGCTCGTCGTCACCGCCGGGCTCACGCCAGTGATGCTGGTGTTCGGCGAGATCATCCCGAAGGCGATCGCGCGCGAGTGGTCCACCACGCTCATCCTCCGCCTCTACTGGCCGCTCACCT
>Ga0156038_1093_pt2 | contig 18834 bp, 17 predicted proteins | sample RifCSPlowO2_02_FD_116150 | JGI IMG/M metagenome (GOLD analysis project Ga0156038, IMG submission 116150) | Candidatus Rokubacteria bacterium RIFCSPLOWO2_02_FULL_72_37
GCTCTACCCGACGCTGCGCGCCGAGGGGCTGCCGACCGCGGTCGTGGAGGCGCTGGCCAGCGGCGTGCCGGTCGTCGCCTCGGACCGCGGCGGGGTCGCCTCCGCCGTCCGGGACGGTGAAACGGGCCTGCTCCTCGCCGCGCCGACCGTCGCCGGCGTCGCCGCCGCCGTCACGGCCCTCCTCGCCGACCCCGGACGCCTGGCGGCGATGGGGCATCGCGGCGTCGAGACGGCGCGCGCGCGGTTCGACACCCTGCGGATCGTCGACCGGCTCCTGCACGAGCTGGCGCGGGGCGTGGAGGCGTGCCGTGCGGCTGACTGAAGCGGTCCGGGCCGTCGCCTCCTTCGCCCCGCTCGTGGGTCTGGCGCCGCGCCCCGAGCCCCGACCGGAGGGGATCAGCGCGCTCGTGCGCGTGCGCGGGGACGAGGAGTGGATCGAGCCGAGCCTCCACTCGCTCGAGCGCTTCGCCGACGAGATCCTGGTGCTGGACAACGGCGCGGCGCCCGGAACGCGGGCGGCGATCGAGCGGGCCGCGCGGGCGCTCGGGTCGCGCCTGACCGTCGAGCGCTGTCCCGAGCACGACCTCGTCGCGCTCTCGAACCTCGGGCTCGCGCGGGCGCGCCGCCGCTTCGTCATCCGGTGGGACGCCGACTTCGTCGGCCACACGAGCGGCCCGGGCGACCTCGCCGCGCTGCGGCGCCACCTCCTCGGGCTCGACCCGCGGCGTTCCTGGCTCGTGTACGTGACCGCCGCCGAGCTGGCGGGCGATCTCGAGCACCAGTTCCCGGACCGGCGGATCCGGATGGACGGCCAGGTGCACACGGCCTCCGCGCGCGCGCGCTACGTCAGGGTGGAGCGCGCGCCCCGCGTGGCGACGCTCGCGGCGCCCGATCGCGTCCTCCGCGAGGGGGCCACCCTGCCGCTCGCGCTGGAGTCGCTCCGGGTGCCGCGCGACTACCGGATCCTCCAGTGGCGCACGGTGGCCTACTTCCACGTGCACGTGAAGGGCGACGTCCACCTGCTCCGCCGACACTTCTGGCTCGAATGGCTGCGCCGGGGCGACCCGGCGCGCCACCCGACGCTCGACGCCTACGCGCTCGAGCAGGTCCGCGCGCGGTGGGGCTTCGAGAGCCTCGAGGCTGCCGCGCCCGCGTTCGTGGCGCGCTGGTGCGAGGGCCTCGTGCCGTTCGACGCCGCGGTCTGCGGGCCGTACCCCGAGCTGCTCGCCCCCCACCTGGCGCGACGCCGGTACCGCGTCGACTACCGCGACGGTCGGATCGTCGGCCGCTCCCAGGGGCGCTGAGGTGCTCAAGACCGGCCACGGCCTGAGCGACGCGGACATCCGGGCCCGCTACGACGCGGCCCCGCATCGGGCCGGGCTCGGCCCGGAGTTCCTCGCCCGCGTGCTCGCGCTCGCCGGCGATCTCGACGCCCTCACCGTGCTCGACCTCGGCTGCGGCCAGGGCGAGCTCCTGGCCGCGATCGCGCGCCGCTCCCCGCGCGCCCGTCTCCTGGGCCTCGACGCCTCGACCGTGCGGGTGCACACCGCGCTCCGCGGCGGAGGCGCGCGGGCGACGCTCGTCGCCGCGAGCGCCGAGGCGCCGCCGTTCCGCGCCGGGTCCTTCGACCGCGTCTTCTGCACCGAGACGCTCGAGCACCTCAAGCTGCCCGAGCGGTGCGTCGGCGAGATCGCGCGGCTGCTCGCCCCGGACGGGCGCGCGATCCTCACCGTGCCGAACGCGACCGGGTTCGCGCCCTTTCACCGCCTCGGCGCGCTCGTGCCCGGGCGCTGGCTCCGCTCGCGGCTCCTGCCGTACGAGCACCCGCTGAACACCGACCAGCCGATCGACACCTGCTTCACCTACGGCGAGATCGCCGGCCTCGTGCGCCGCGGCGGGCTCGAGATCGAGGCCCTCGCCGGGTGGCGCTATTTCCGCTATCTGGAGATGCTGCCCGTGGCCCGGGCCGTGTACGGCTGGTGCGCGCCCGCGCTCGAGACCTGGCTGCCGCGGCTCGGCGGCGTGCGCTTCGCCTACAACCTCCTCCTGCGCTGCCGCCGGAGCGAGGCGTGATGCGCGCCTTCTTCCTGAGCTACGCGTACGAGCCCGGCCTCCGCGCCGACGCGGGCGGGTTCAGGAAGCTCTGGGAGCTGGCGCGGGCGCTCGGCGCGCGGGGCCACGACGTGCTCGTCCTCTTCCCGCGGCTGCCGGGCCACCGACCGCTGCACGCCGTCCCCGCGCAGGGCTACCCGTGCCTCGACCTCCCGGGGCTGCGCCCGCTCACGGCGGCCCTCGGCGCGCTCGTGGCGGCGTGGGCCGCGGCGCGCCGGGCGCGGCCCGACGTGATCTACTTCCGGAGCGGCCTCGACGTGCTGCCGCTCCTGCTGGGGCGCGCGCTCGGCGCGCGGATCGTTCTCGAGGTCAACGCCGACGTCCAGGAGTTCCTCCGGGTCGAGGAGGCCGGGCGCCTCCGCCGTCTCCTGGCGCGTACCGCCGAGGCGCTCAGCGCGCGGGGAAGCGACCTCGTCGTCGCGCTCACCCCGGGGCTCAAGGCGATGCTGGTCGCGCGCTACGGGCTGCCGCGCGCGAAGGTGCGGATCGTCCCGAGCGGCACCGATCCCGCCCACTTCGCGCCGACGCCCGTCGGGGTCGCGCGCGGGCGCCTGGGCCTGCCGGCCGACCGGCCGATCGTCGGGTTCATCGGCCTGTTCTACCGGCACCAGGGCGTCCCGACGCTCCTCCGCGCGCTGGCGCGCCTGCGTGCGCGGGTCCCGGACCTCGGCGCCCTCGTCGTCGGTGACGGCGTGATGCGGACGCCGTGGGAGGACCTCGCCCGCCAGCTCGGCATCACGGACCTGGTGCGCTTCACGGGCCAGGTCCCGTACGCCGAGGCGCCCGCGTACCTCTGCGCGATGGATGTGGCCGTCGCCCCGTTCACCGCCGGCCGCGGCGAGACCTCGCCCTTCAAGGTCCTCGACGCGCTCGCCTGCGGCCGGCCCGTCGTGGCCTCGGATCTGCCCTCGGTCCGGGCGCTCGCCGACGCCAGCGGGGCCATCGTGCTGGTGCCGCCGGACGATCCCGGAGCGCTGGCCGACGCGATCGAGGCCCTCCTGGCCGACCCGGCCCGCCGCCTGAGCCTCGCCCGCCGCGGGCGCGAGTTCGTCCTGGCCCACCACGCGTGGGAGCGGATCGCCGAGCGGCTCCTGCGTGAGCTCGCCGACGGGCAGGGGACCGGCGCGTGACCGCGGGCGCGCGGCCGTGCCCCCTGTGCGCGACGGCCCGCGCGACGGTGCTGCTCACGGCCGGGCCCCGCCGGATGGTCCGCTGCGACGCGTGCAGCCTCGTCTATCGCGACCCGCTGCCCACGCCTGCGCCGCCGCCGGCCACGCCCGGGCCGGACGCCGACGTCGTGCGGCGCGAGGAGCGCGTGGCTCGACGCCGCAGCCGCGAGTTCCGGCGGCTCCTCGCGACGGCCGGCCCGCCCGGCCGCCTGCTCGACGTCGGGACCGGCTTCGGCTTCTTCCTCGGGCTCGCCAGCGAAGCCGGCTGGTCGGCCGTCGGCGTGGATCCGGACGCCGGCGCCGCGCGCTACGCGCGCTCCCGGCTCGGCGTGGACGCGCGCGCCGGGTCGCTCGAGGCCCAGGCTTTTCCGGCCGCGAGCTTCGACCTGGTGACCTTCTGGAACGTGCTCGAGTGCATCCCCGAGCCGCTCGCCACCCTCCACGCGGCCCGCCGCCTCGTGCGGCCCGGCGGCAGGATCTTCGTGCGGACCCAGAACCTCGCGTGGCAGGCGTGGAGCTTCCGCGTCACGGAGGCGGCCAAGCGCCTCGGCCTTCGGCGGCGGCTCGAGGGCGCGCCGCACCTGACCTTCATCTTCAACGCGATCTCCTTCTCGCGGGCCACGCTCGGCCGCGCGCTCACGAGCGCGGGGTTCGAGGTCGTGAGCGTCGGCAACAGCCCGCCGATCCCGGGCGATCCGTACCTCGGCCTCGCGGCCCCGGGCGAGCTCGCGCTCGCGCTCGCCAAGCACGCGGTGTGGGGCGTCGCCGAGGCCGTCGCGCTCGCCTCGGCCGGACGCTGGCTCGTGGCGCCCTCGCTCGCGGCGTGGGGGCGGGTCCCCGCATGACCGCCGCGCGCGTCCTGCAGATCGCGGAGTCGGCGGGCTGGGCCGGGGGCGAGGCGTACCTGCTCAAGCTCGCCGGGGCGCTCGACCGGACGCGCTTCCGCCTCGAGGTCGTGGTCCCCGGCCCCGGGCCGCTCGTGGACCGCCTCCGGGCGCTCGGCGTCGACACGCACGAGCTCGCGCTCGCCGAGCGGCTGGTGAGCCCCGCCGCGCTCACGGCGCTCGTGCGCCTGCTCCGGGACCGCGCGCCGGCGATCGTCCAGTCGCACGGCGCGCGGTCCAACGTGTACACGCGGATCGCGGCGCGGCTGGCGCGCGTGCCCGTCGTGCTCTCGACGGTGCACAACTCGCTCTTCGACTACGAGGTGAGCACGCTCCGGCGGCACCTCTACGTCGCGGCCGAGCGGTGGACGAGCGGGTGGAGTGACCGGGTCGTCGCGGTGGCCGACGCCGTGGCACGCGACCTGGTTCAGCGCTACGGCCTGCCCGCCGGCCGGGTCGTCACCGTGAAGAACGGGATCGACGCCGACGCGTTCCGGCCGCGCCGGCCGGCCGCCGCCGTCCGCGCCGAGCTCGGCCTCGGGCCCGAGGATCGCCCGATCGGCGTCGCCGCGCGGATGACGGCCCAGAAGGGGCACGTTCATCTGCTCGGTGCCCTGCCCGACATCGCCGCCCGCGTGCCCGGCCTCGCGTGCGTGCTGATCGGCGACGGGCCGCTCCGCGGGGAGCTGGAGGCGCGGGCGCGCGCCCTCGGGGTGGCCGGCCGCTGCCGCTTCGTCGGGGCGCGCGCCGACGTGGCCGATCTCGTCGCCGCGCTCGAGATCGTCGCGCTCCCGTCGCGCTCGGAAGGGCTGCCGTTCGCGCTGCTCGAGGCGATGGCGCTCGGCCGGCCCGTCGTCGCGACCTCGGTCGGCGGCAATCCCGAGGTGGTCGAGGACGGCCGCACGGGCTGGCTCGTGCCGCCGGGCGATGCCGGCGCGCTCGCGCGGGCGATCCTCGGGCTCCTCGAGGACCCGGAGGCGGCGCGCGCGATGGGGGCCCGCGGCGCGGCGCGCGTGCGTGCGGAGTTCTCGCTCGCGCGCATGGTCGGTGCGCTCGAGACCCTCTACGCGACCCTGCTCGCCGCCCGGTCGCCCGGCGTACACTACGCGTGATGGAGGCGGGCGCCTGATGTGCGGCATCGCCGGATGGGTCGGCTCGAGCCCACCGGACCTGCTTCCCGCCATGCTGCACGAGCTGAAACACCGCGGTCCGGACGGCGAGGGGACGCACCTCGAACCGGGCGCCGCGCTCGGCATGACCCGCCTCGCGATCATCGACCTCGTGACCGGCCAGCAGCCCATGGCCAACGAGGACGGCTCGCTGTGGATCGTCTTCAACGGCGAGATCTACAACTACCGCGAGCTGCGACCGCCGCTCGAGGCGCGCGGCCATCGCTTCGCCACGAAGAGCGACACCGAGGTCATCCTGCACGCCTTCGAGGAGGACGGCGCGGCGTGCGTGGACCGCCTGCGCGGCATGTTCGCTTTCGCGATCTGGGACGGCCGGCGCCGGCGGCTCTTCGTCGCGCGGGACCGCCTCGGGAAGAAGCCGCTCTACTACTGGCACCGCCACGGGCTGTTCCTGTTCGCCTCCGAGCTCAAGGCCCTCCTCCGCCACCCGGCGGTCGGGCGCGAGCTCGACTGGGAGGCGTTCCATCACTACCTCGCGTTCGGCTACACGCCGTCCGCGCGGTCGATCTTCGAGGGTGTGGCCAAGCTCCCGCCGGGCCACACCGCCGTCCTCGAGGCCGGCGTGCTGCGCCTGCACCGCTACTGGGAGCTGCCGTCCCCGCCCGAGGCGCCCGCGCGCGTCCCGCCCGCGGAGGCGGCCCGCCGGGTGCGGGAGGAGCTGCGCGAGGCCGTGCGGCTCCGCCTCGAGAGCGACGTGCCGCTCGGCGTGTTCCTCTCGGGCGGGATCGACTCGAGCGCCGTCGTCGCGAGCATGCGCGAGGTGACCTCCGGACGCATCCGGACGTTCTCGATCGGCTTCGGGCCCCGCACGCCCTCCTACGACGAGCTGCCGTACGCGCGCGCGGTCGCGGCGCGGTTCGCGACCGAGCACCACGAGGCCGTGCTCGAGCCGGACATCGTCGACCTCGCGCCGGCCGTCGTGGCCCAGTTCGACGAGCCGTTCGCCGACTCCTCCGCGATCCCGACGTGGGTCGTCGCCCAGGCGACCGCCGCGAGCGTGAAGGTCGCGCTCTCCGGGATCGGCGGCGACGAGACCTTCGCCGGGTACCCGCGGTACGCGGGCGTGCGCCTCTCCGAGCTCTGGCGGCGTGTGCCGGGCCCGCTCCGGGCGCTCGCCCCGCGCGCGCTCGCGTCGCTCACGCGCGACTCGGCCGCGAGCCGCAACTGGCCCGACCGCGTCCGGCGCTTCCTCGCTGGCGCGGACGTGCCGCTGCCGGACCGCTACATCGCCTGGACGCGGTTCTTCGGCGACGACGCGCTCCGCGAGCTGGTGACCCCCGCGCTCGCCGCGCACCTCGTCGGCGACGTCGCCGCCGGCCAGCGCGCGGCGTTCGCGCGCGCCGAGGCGGGCGACCCGCGCGACGGCGCGTTCCGCATCGATCTCGCGACGTACCTGCCGGACGATCTGCTCGTGCTGGCCGACCGGATGGCGATGGCGCACTCGCTCGAGGTGCGCGCGCCGTTCTGCGATCACCGGCTCGTCGAGTGGAGCCTCGGGCTGCCGCCCGGGGCGAAGATGCGCGGGCTCGCGACGAAGACGCTGCTCCGCCGGGCCTTCGCCGACGTGCTCCCGGCCCCGGTGCTCGCGCACGGCAAGCAGGGCTTCATGATCCCGCTCGGCCCCTGGCTCCGCGGCGCGCTCGGGCCGCTCGTCGACGACCTCCTGGCGCCGGAGCGCGTCCGCGCCCGGGGCCTGTTCGACCCCGGCGCGGTGGAGCGGCTCCGGCGCGAGCACGCGCACGGCGCGCGCGGGCACGCGGACCGCCTGTGGAGCCTGATGGTCGCCGAGCTCTGGATGCGCCAGCACCTGGACGCGCACGGACCGTGGTCGCTCGCGTGAGGCCGGCGTAGCCGCGGTGCTCCGCGTCCTCGCGGTCGCGGACGTCTCGCCCCTGCACGTCGCCGGCGGCGGCGAGCGGGTCCTCTGGGAGCAGGTCTCGCGCCTCGCGCGGCGCGGCCACCGGGTCTCGGTGGTCAGTCGGGCCGCGGGCGACGCGGCGTCCACGACCCGTCGCGACGGCGTCCGCGTCGTCGAGTTCCCGGTCGAGCGGGGTTCGCTCGCCCGCTTCATCCGGAGCTCGGTCCGCGGCGCGCGCCGCGCGGTGAGCCGCGAGCTCTCCGCCCAAGGCGCGGACGTCCTGCACCTGCACCAGCCGCTCTCGGCCTGGGGCGTGCTCGGCTCGCCCATGGGCCGGCGCGTGCCGTCGCTCTATACGTTCCACTCGCCGGCACCCCTGGAGTACCGTCTCAGGCGCGGCATGAGCGCCCTGCACCGCGGGGGCGTGACCGGCGTCGCGGGCATGGCCGTGCTCTGGGCGATCGAGCGGGCGTGCGTGCGCCGGGCGACGCGCGTGCACGTCCTCAGCGCGTACTCGGCGGGCGTGCTGCGGCGCCTCTACGGGGTGCCCGCCGAGCGCATCGTCCGCGTGCCGGGCGGCGTCGACACGGAGCGGTTCCGCCCCGCCGACCGCGCCGAGGCGCGCCGGGCGCTCGGCCTGCCGGCCACGCGCCCGATCGTGCTGACGCTGCGCAACCTCGAGGCGCGCATGGGGCTCGACGCGTTGCTGCACGCCGTCGCCGAGGTGCGCCGGGCCGTGCCCGACGTGCTCCTGCTCGTCGGCGGGACGGGCTCGCTCCGGGCCGAGCTCGAGGTCCTCGCCGCCTCCCTCGACCTTGGCGCGCACGTGCGCTTTCTCGGCTTCGTCGCCGACGCCGAGCTGCCGCGCTGGTACCAGGCCGCGGACGTGTTCGTGCTCCCGACCCGCGCGCTCGAGGGGTTCGGCCTCGTCACCGTCGAGGCGCTGGCGTCGGGTACGCCCGTGCTGGGCACGCCCGTCGGCGCGACGCCGGAGATCCTGCGTCCGCTCACGCCGTCGCTGCTCCTCGAGGAGGCGTCGGCGCCCGCGATCGCCCGCGGCCTCACCGCCTTCCTCGCGCGGCTCGCGCGGGACCCGGAGGGCGCGCGCTCCCTCGCGACGGCGTGCCGTCGTCTGGCCGAGACGTCCTACTCGTGGGAGCGGGTGGTGGACGCGCTCGAGGCGACGCTGACGGAGCTGGCGCGGTGATCCGCGTGGTCCACATCATCACCCGCCTGACGCTGGGCGGCTCGTCCGAGAACACGGTGGCGACGGTCGTCGGCCTCGCGGCCGCGGGGTACACGGGCACGCTCGCCGCCGGCCTCGCCGAGTCGGAGGCGGCGGTGGTCGCCGACGCACGACGACGGGGCTGCCGGGTCGTCGACGTGCCCTCGCTCGGCCGCGAGGCGCGCTGGCTCGCCGACCTCGCCGCGCTCCGCGAGCTCTACGCGCTGATCCGGCGCGAGCGGCCGGCGATCGTCCACACGCACACGTCCAAGGCCGGCTTCCTCGGCCGGCTCGCCGCGCGCCTGGCGCGCGTGCCCGCCGTGATCCATCAGCCGCACGGCCACATCTTCTACGGTTACTGGGGGCCGGGGCGCACGGCCCTGTACGTCGCGCTGGAGCGCTGGGCCGCGCGCTGGACCGATCGGATCGTGACGCTGACCGAGCGCGGCACCGAGGAGCACCTCGCCCGGCGCATCGGGCGCGCCGCGCAGTACGCGGCCGTGCCGAGCGGTGTGCCGACGAGCGCGCTGCGTGCGGCGGCGCCCGAGCGGGGCGCGGCCCGGGCGCGGCTGGGCCTCGATCCGGCGGCGTACGTCGTCGTGGGCGTGGGGCGGCTCATCTCCGTCAAGGGCTTCGACACGCTCGTCGCGGCGCTGCCCCGCCTGGCGGCCGAGATCCCGTCGGCCCACGTCGTGCTCGTCGGCGAGGGACCGGAGCGCGCGGCGCTGGTCAGCCGTGCCGCCGCCCTCGGCGTCGGCTCGCGGCTGACGCTCGCGGGGGCCACGGCGGGTGTCGCGACGTACCTCGCGGCGGCCGACGTCCTCGCGGCGCCCTCGCGGAACGAGGGGATGGGTCGCGCGCTCGTCGAAGCGATGGCCGTCGGCCTCCCGGTGGTCGCGACGGCCGTCGGTGGGATCCCGGGGGTGGTCGTGGACGGCGAGTCGGGGCGTCTCGTCCGGCCCGACGACGCCGACGCCCTGGCCGCCGTCCTCGTCGAGCTCGGGCGGGATGCGCGGCTGCGGGAGGCGCTCGGGCGCGCCGCGCGCGCGCGCGCGGAGGCGTTCTCGAGCGCGGTCGCGCTCGACCGCATGCGGGCGGTCTACGACGCCCTCGCGCGCGCGAAAGGGCTACTCGCGTGAGGCGGCTCGCCCTGCTCGCCGTCGCGCTCGCGTGCGCGCCCGTCGCGCCCGCCGTCGGGCTCGAACGGGTGGCGGCGGTCGTCCACGTCCACTCGGACCTCTCGACCGGGGAGCTCCCCCTCGAGGCGCTGGCCGCGGACGCCGAGCGCCAGGGCCTGGGCGCGTTGCTGCTGGCCGAGAACTACCTGCTCCGGATCGAGTACGGTCTGCCGCCGTTTCGCGCGCTCACGCGCGTGGTCCGCGCCGAGCGCTCGGTGCTCGATGGCGGGGCGGCGGCGTACCTCGACCGGGTGCGCGCGGTGCAGGTCCGCCACCCCGGCGTGCTGCTCCTCCCGGGCGTGGAAGTCCTGCCGCACTACACCTGGACGGGCTCGCCGCTGGCGCTCGAGATGACCGTCCACGACACCCAGAAGAACCTGCTCGTCTTCGGCCTGACCGACCCGGGGACGCTCGCCGCGCTGCCGGCCGTGCACAACCGCCAGCCCGGGGTCTACGCGTGGCAGTCCGTGCTGGACGCGCTCCCGGTGCTTCTCGTGGTCCCGGGAATCCTCCTGCTCGCGCGCAGGCGCAGGCGCCTGCGGCGCGTCGGGCGGGCGGTCGTCGTCGTCCGGCGCCGTCGCTGGCTCGCCGGCGGGCTCGCGTGCGCGCTGGGCGTCGCCGCGCTCGTGCGCGGGTGGCCGTTCACCGCCGAGCCGTATCCGCCCTACGCCGCCCTCGGGCTCACTCCGCACCAGGACCTGATCGCGTGGGTGGAGCGGCACGGTGGCGTCACGGTGTGGTCGCTGCCCGAGGCGCGCGACGAGGGCGAGCGCTGGGTCGGGCCCGTGCGCGTGGCGTGGCAGACGGAGCCGTACGCTGACGACCTCCTGCGCACCGCCCGCTGGACCGCGTTCGGCGCGATCTACGAGGACACGACCCGCTTCGAGCGGCCCGGCGAGCGCTGGGACCGCCTGCTCGCCGAGTACGCGGCGGGCGAGCGGAGCCGTCCCGGGTGGGCCCTGGGCGAGTCGGGCTTCCACGGGCTCTCGGGTGGCCAACGGCTCGCCTCGATCCAGACCGTCTTTCTCGCCGGGGAGCGCTCGGCGCGCGGTCTCCTCCAGGCGCTCGCGCGCGGGCGCATGTACGCGCTCCAGCGCGTGCCCACGGCGGGCCTCGTCCTCGCCGAGTTCAGCGTGTCCGGGGCCGGAGTCACGGCCGAGTCCGGGGACACCCTGCGCGCGGCGGCGGGGACACCGCTCGAGGTGCGTCTCGCCGTCGAGCCGGACGGCGCCGGACCGCCCGAGATCCGCGTGACCCTCGTCCGCACCGGCGCGGTCGTCGGCGCCTGGTCGGGCCCCGCGCCGCTCCGCGTGGTCCACCGGGAGGTGTTCGACGGCGCGCCGACCTACTTCCGCGTCGACGCCCGCGGTCCCGCGCCGCACCGGCTGCTCACCAATCCCGTCTTCGTGCGTCAGCCGTGAAGGTCGCGATCCACCAGCCGCACTACCTGCCGTGGCTGGGCTACCTCGCCAAGTGGGCCGCCGCGGATCTCCTCGTCTTCCTCGACACGGTCCAGTACGAGAAGAACGGCTGGCAGAATCGCAACCGCATCAAGACCGCGCGCGGCCCCCGATGGCTCACGGTCCCGGTGCACGCGCGCCTCGGCACCGCGATCGGCGACGTCACCGTCGACACCGTCCAGCCGTGGCGGACGCGGCACCTGCGCGCGATCGAGGAGGCGTACGCGGGCGCGCCCCACCTCGGCCGGCACCGCGCGGCGCTCGCCGCGCTCTACGCGGCCGAGTGGGACCGTCTCGCGCCTCTCGCCGTCGGGAGCGCCCGGATGCTCGCCGACGCGTGCGGGATCCGGACGCCGGCGCTGCTCGCGTCCGACCTGGGCATCGAGGCCACGGGCGCGACGACGCGCCTGGTCGCGCTCTGTCGCGCCGTCGGCGCCGACACCTATTTGTCGGGCCGCGACGGCGCCGCCTACCTGGACCTCGGGCTGTTCGCCGCCGCGGGCATCGGCGTAGAGGCCCAGCAGTACACGCACCCGGTCTACCCGCAGGCCCACGGGGAATTCGTGCCGTTTCTCACGGGGCTTGACTTATTATTGACGCACGGCGATGAGGCCCTCTCCATCCTGTGTGGAGGAAACTCGTGGGCGCGGCTCTCGCCCTGAACCGGCCTGAATGAACATCCTCGCGATCGGCGCGCACCCCGACGACATCGAGTACGGCTGCGGCGGCATGCTGGCCAAGTACGCCAAGAAGGGGCACGAGGTCTATCTGTTCGTCGCCTCCGACGGCGCGCGCGGCGGCGACGCCGAGGTGCGTCGCCGCGAGCAGGAGGACTCGGCGCGGGTCCTTGGCGTGCGCGACGTGTTCTGGGGCGGCTACCTCGATACCGAGGTGCCGCTGAGTCGCGAGCTGATCGTGCAGCTCGAGGCGGTCATCCGGAAGATCGGGCCGCGGATGATCTTCGTGAACTCGCCCGACGACACCCACCAGGACCACCGGCACCTCGCCCAGTGCGCCTCGTCGGCGACCCGCTACGTGCCGAACTATCTCTTCTACGAGGTGCCGTCGACGCAGAACTTCGCGCCGAACTGCTCCACCGACATCGCCGACGTGCTCGACACGAAGCTCGCCTGCCTGGAGGCCCATCACTCCCAGATGGCGAAAACCAACATCGAGGACCTGACGATCCTGGAGCTGGCGCGCTCGTGCGCGACCTTCCGGGGCATCCAGGCGCGCGTCAAGTACGCGGAGGCGTTCCAGTCGGTCCGGCTGCTGCTGAATCTTTGATCGCCCACTCACGACCGACGCTCGACGAGGACGACGTGCGGGAGGTGGCGCGCGTGGTCCGCGGAGGGCAGCTCGCGCAGGGGCCGGAGGTCGAGGCCTTCGAGCGCGAGCTCGCGCCCCGGTTCGGGACGCCCGCCGCCGCCGCCGTGAGCTCGGGAAGCGCTGCGCTCGAGCTCGCGCTCCGCGCACTCGACATCGGCGCGGGGCACGAGGTCATCGTGCCCACGTTCGCGTGTGACGCGCTCTGGCACGCCGTCGTCAGGTGCGGGGCGACGCCGGTGCTCGCGGACGCCGACCCCGAAACGCTCTCGCTCGCCCCCGCGGACGTGGCGCGGCGGCGCACGACGCGCACGCGGGGCGTCGTCGTGGTCCACGCCTTCGGCCTGGCTGCGGACGTCGACGCCTTCCTCGCGCTCGGCGCGCCCGTCGTCGAGGACTGCGCCCAGGCGCTCGGGGCCCTGGTCGACGAGCGGCCCGTGGGCGCCCGCGGGGGCGCGGCCATCGGCTCCTTCTACGCCACCAAGCTGCTCACGACCGGGGAAGGCGGGGCGGTCGCGGGCCCGGCGGCGCGCGTCGCCCGCGCCCGGGACGCGCGCGACTACGACGAGCGCGAGGACCTGGCGCCCCGCTTCAACTACAAGATGACCGACCTGCAGGCCGCCCTGGGACGCGCGCAGCTCCGCCGGCTCGACGCCTTCATCGCCCGCCGGCGGGCCATCGCCGCCCGCTACCGCGCCGCCCTGGGCGGGGTGCGCGGCCTCACGGTCCCCCCCGACACGGGCCCGCGTCACGTCTACCATCGCTTCGTCGTGACGGTGGAGCGTCCACTCGCGCCGGTGCTCGAGCGCCTCGAGCGCCTCGGCGTCGCGGCGCGACGGCCCGTGTTCCGGCCGATCCACCGGGCCCTGGGCCTCGACGGTTACCCCGAGGCCGAGCGGCTCTGGGCGCGGTGCCTGTCGCTGCCGTGCTACCCCCGATTGACCGACGCCGAAGTGGACGCGGTCGTCGCGGCGCTCGGCGAGGCGCTGGGCGCGTGACGGCGACGCTGCTACGCCTGGCGCTCGTCGTCGCGCTCCTGTTCCCGCCGGTCTGGCGCGCGTTCCGCGCGGCACAGGCGGAGTGGCTCTATCTGGTGGCCCTGGCATTCGCGGTCGCCCTCTTCGCGACGCCCCTCGTCCGTGCGCTCGCGCTCCGCTGGGGCGTGCTCGACCTGCCGGCCGCACGCAAGGTCCACGAGGTGGCGACGCCGCTGCTCGGCGGCGCGGCCGTGTACGGCGGCTTCGCGGCGACCGTGCTGCTGAACTTCGATTTCTCGCGCAACCTCAAGGGCGTGGCCGTCGGCGCGACGATCGTGGTCGCCCTCGGCATCCTCGACGATGTCACGGACCTGCCGGCGCGGCTCAAGCTGCTCGGACAGATCGGCGCGGCCGCCGTGGCGATCGCGTACGGCGTCGTGCTCCACCTGGCGCCGCACTGGTTCCCGGGCGCCGTCTGGATCAACGTGGGGCTCACCGTGCTGTGGTTCCTCACGGTGACCAACGCGATCCAGTTCCTCGACGGCATGGATGGACTCGCGGCGGGGCTCGGGATCGTGGCCGGCCTGCTCTTCAGCGTCACCGCGCTCCAGACCGGCCAGCGCTATCTGATGTTCCTGGCGGCGGCGCTCGTCGGCGCATGCCTCGGGTTCCTCCCGTACAACTTCCGGCGCGGCCGCGCGAAGATCTTCCTCGGCGACGGCGGCGCGACGTTCATCGGCTTCACGCTCGCGGGCCTGGCGGTGATGGGGGAATGGGCCGCGAACGACCCCGTCATCGCGCTGCTGACGCCCACGCTCATCCTCGGCGTGCCGCTCTTCGACATCGCGTTCGTCGGCATCGTCCGGGTGGCGACGGGGCGTGTGCACACCTTCTCCGAGTGGCTCGCGTACACGGGCAGGGACCACATGCATCACCGCTTCGAGACCCTCGGGCTCACCAAGAAGCAGAGCGTGCTCCTGATCTTGTTCATCGCGTCGACCCTCGGCCTCTCCGCGATCCAGCTCAAGGAGGCCTCGGCGCGCGAGGCGGCGATCGCGCTCGTCCAGGCGGCGTGCGTCCTCGCGATCGTCGCCGTGCTCGAGGGCGTCGGTCGCGCGCGCTCCCACTGATGCGCCCCTCGCTGCGCGCGGCGCTGCGCCTCGACGACCCGCCGTGGCGGACCGCGCTCGCGCTGGCGCTCGGCGTCTTCATCAGCTGCACGCCGCTCTACGGCCTGCAGACCGTGCTCTCGCTGGCGGCGGCGACCGCGCTCCGGCTGAACAAGGCGGCGACGGTGGCCGGCTGCTGGCTCAACCTGCCGTGGTTCGCGCCGATCGTCTACGGGCTCGCGCTGTGGATCGGGGGCGCGCTGGTGCCGGGCGACCAGGGCCGAGCGGCGCTCGAGATGGCCGCCCTCCTCGCCGACTCCCGGCGCGTGTCGTGGTCCGAGACCATCGCGCTGATCCGCGCGGTCTCCGGCGCGCTCGTCGTGGGCACCCTCGTCGTCGGCGCGTGCGCGGCGGTGGCCACGTACGTCGTCGCGCTCGGGCTGATCCGCCGTCGCCGCGGCCGGAGTATGATGAGCTCATGACGGTTCGCAAGGCGGTGTTCCCGGCCGCGGGGCTCGGGACCAGGTTCCTGCCCGCGACGAAGGCGCAACCCAAGGAAATGCTGCCGCTCGTCGACAAGCCGATGATCCAGTACGTCGTCGAGGAGGCGGTCGCATCGGGCCTCAGCGAGATCATCATCGTCACGGGGCGCGGCAAGCGCGCCATCGAGGACCATTTCGACGGCTCGTTCGAGCTCGAGTACTACCTGAACGACCGCGGCAAGATGGACGAGCTCGCCCAGGTCAAGACGATCGCGGAGCTGGCCTCGGTCTCCTACGTCCGGCAGAAGGAGCCGCTCGGGCTCGGCCACGCGATCCTCTGCGCGCGCCCCCTGGTGGGGGAGGAGCCCTTCGCGGTCTTCCTCGGCGACGACATCATCGGCAACGCACCCACGCCGTGCATGCGCCAGCTCCTCGACGTGTTCGAGCGCCACGGCGGGCCCGTGCTCGCCGTGGAGCGGGTTCCGCGCGAGCGGCTCGGACAGTACGGGGTCGTGGCCAATCGTCCGCTCGGAGGTGGCGTCCACGAGGTGCTCGACCTGGTCGAGAAGCCGCGCCCGCAGGACGCGCCCTCCGACCTCGCGATCATCGGCCGCTACGTGCTCACGCCCGACGTCTTCGAGTGCCTCGCGCGGACCGCGGCGGACGGACGCGGCGAGATCCAGCTCACGGACGCGCTCCGCAGCCTGCGGGCGCGGCGCCCGATGTACGCGTTCGAGTTCGTCGGCCGCCGGTACGACACGGGCGACAAGATCGGGTTCCTCAAGGCGACGGTCGAGTTCGCCCTCGCGCGTCCCGACCTCGCCGACGAGTTCCGCGCCTACCTCCGCTCGCTGCGGCTGTAAGCCTCGTGCGCGCGGCCGCGCGGCTCCGGCGCCTCCGGCTCGCCTGCTGGCTTTCCGCGGGCGCGCTCGGGGCGCTGCAGGCCTTCGCGTACCGCGACGACATGAATCCCGACGGCGTCTCGTACCTCGACCTCGCCGACGCCTGGCGCCGCGGTGACTGGGCCCAGGCGGTCAGTCTCTACTGGTCGCCGCTCTACTCGTGGCTCCTCGGCGGCGCGCTGGCGCTCCTCCGGCCTCCGGCGCGCGCCGAGTTCCCGGTCGTGCACCTCGTGAATCTGCTCCTCTACGTCGCGGCGCTCGGCAGCCTCGAGTTCTTCGTCCGGAGCTCGGCGCCGCGGCCCGCGGGGGGCGCGGAGGCCGCTCCGCCCGAGGCGGTGCGCGTGGCCTGGGGCTACGCGCTCTTCGCCGTCGCCGCGCTCGAGCTCGTCGGGCTGCGCCTCGCGACCCCCGACCTGATCGTGCTCGCCGTCCTCCTGATGACCGCGGGCCTGCTCTGCCGGCTCGCGGACGCGCGCGGCGGCGGTGGCGCGGCCGTTGCGCTCGGGGCGCTGCTCGGGCTCGGCTACCTCGCGAAGGCCGTGCTGCTGCCGGTGGCGCTCCTGGCGCTCGCGCTCGTCGCCGTCGCCGCGGGCCGGGCCCGGCCCGTGTGGCCGCGCGTCGCGCTCGCCCTGACGGCGTTCGCGCTCGTCGCGGTGCCGTGGATCGCCGCGATGTCGTCGATGGCGGGACGACCGACGCTCGGCGAGAACGCCCGGCTCAACTACCTCTGGCTCGTCACCCGCGAGTACCAGGCGCCGCTCCTCGCGTACCCGGGCGCGCGCCCGGCCGCGTGGCGGCTCGAGCACCCGCCGCGCCCGCTGCTCGGCGCGCCGGCGACGTTCGAGCTTGCGGGGGCGAGCGGCGGGACCCTGCCGATCTGGTACGACCCCGCCGCCTGGCACCGGGGCGCGCCGGTGCGGTTCGATCCCATGGCCCAGATCCGCGCCGTCGCGCGGAACGTCCGGGCCGGCGGACGTCTGGGCCTCCGGCTCCTGCCGCTCCTGGTCGGCGCGGCCGTGCTCCTCGCCCTGCTCGGGGTGCGCCGCGAGCGTGCCTGGCTCCGACGCGAGGGTGTGCTCCTGACGCTCGGCGTCGCGCCTCTGGCCGGGTACGCGCTCATCCACGTCGAGGGGCGCTACGTCGCGGGACCCATCGTGGTGCTCGGCGTGGCGCTGCTCGGCCTGCTCCGGCCGGCCGGGGCCGAAGGCCGGCGCCTGATCGGCGCGGTGTGCGCCTGCGTCATCCCGCTCCAGCTCGTGCCGCTGGCCGTCGACACCGCGTACCACGCGGCGTGGGTGGCGCGGCGGCCGGCCGGAGAGCGGGCGGCGGCGGCGGAGCCCTGGCGCGCCGCCGAGGGCCTCGCCGCCCTGGGCGTGCGGCCCGGGGACCCCGTCGCCGCCGCCGGGGACTACTTCCAGGCCGGCTGGGCTCGCCTCGCGCGCGTGCGGATCGTCGCGGTGGTGGATCGCCACGAGCCCCTCGACTGCCTCCTGACCGAGGCGTGTCGCGCCCGCGTCGTGGAAGCGCTCCAGCCCACCGGCGCGCGCGCGCTGGTCGTCGCCGGCCTGCCTCACGCGGTCGCCGCCGCGCAGGGCTGGGTACGGCTCGGCGATAGCGAGCACTGGGCCTGGCGCCTGCAGGAGGAGCGGGGGCGAGGACGCCCGTCGCGTTGACTTGCCCGGGCGGTTCTGCCAGAATTTCTGGCACTTCGTGCCGGCCCTACCGGTCCGAAACGCCATGGCGAGCACCCCCAAGCGTCCTTTTCACAGCGCTTCCGACGCCGAAATCAAGAGCGGCGAGGTCTCGGACGTCTATTTCGCCCGCACCGTCCAGATCCTGACGCATCTCGGCGACCGCAAGCGCGTGCAGGCCGAGGTCTACCTCAAGAACCTGCCCGACGACTGGCAGTGGGGCATCCTGGCCGGCCTGGAGGAGGTCGCCGGGCTGCTCGAGGGGGTCCCCGTCGACGTGCGGGCGATGGACGAGGGGACGCTCTTCGAGCCGTACCAGCCCGTGTTGCGCCTCGAGGGCACGTACGTGGAATGGGCGCGGTACGAGACGGCGCTCCTCGGCCTGCTCTGCCAGGCGTCCGGGATCGCGACCAAAGCGGCCCGCTGCAAGAAGGCCGCGGGGGAGCGTCAGGTCATCTCCTTCGGGGCGCGCCGCATGCATCCGTCGCTCGCGCCGATGATCGAGCGCAACGCCTTCATCGGGGGCTGCGACGGGGTCGCGGTGACGAAGTCCGCCGAGCTGATCGACGCCGATCCGATGGGCACGATCCCGCATTCGCTCGTGCTGATGGTCGGCGACACGGTCGCCGCCCTGCGCGCCTTCCACGAGGTCGTGGACACGAAAGTCCGGCGGGTCGCGCTGATCGACACGCTCCAGGACGAGAAGTTCGAGGCGATCCGCGTCGCCGAGGCGCTGGGCCGGGACCTCTACGCCGTGCGCCTGGACACGCCGTCGTCCCGGCGCGGGGACTTCTACCGGATCCTCGAAGAGGTCCGCTGGGAGCTCGACCTGCGCGGCTTCACCCACGTGAAGATCCTCGCCTCGGGCGGCGTGGACGAGTACGAGATCCAGGCCCTCAACGCGCTCGCGGACGGCTACGGGGTCGGGACCGCGATCGCCAACGCGCCGGTGCTGAACTTCTCGCTCGACATCACGGAGATCGAGGGCCGGCCGGTGGCCAAGCGGGGCAAGTGGTCGGGCGCCAAGGACGTCTGGCGCAAGCGCGGCGCGCCGCGGGAGACCGTGGTTCTGCCGGCGGGCACGCGGCCTCCCGCCGATGGCGGCGCGTGGGAGCCGCTCCTCCGGCCCCTGGTGGCCGGTGGAAGGGTCGCGCGCGACCTGCCGCCGCCGCGCACCCTGCGCGAGTTCGTCATCGACCAGCTCGCGCACGTGCCGCTCGAGACCCTGCGCCGGCGGGGGCTGCGCAGCGATTTCTAACCGACGTATGGGC
>Ga0156038_1013_pt1 | contig 18471 bp, 13 predicted proteins | sample RifCSPlowO2_02_FD_116150 | JGI IMG/M metagenome (GOLD analysis project Ga0156038, IMG submission 116150) | Candidatus Rokubacteria bacterium RIFCSPLOWO2_02_FULL_72_37
AGCAGGATCGCGAGCGCCACCGGCAACGGGGCGGCGACCACCGCCACGATGCCGAGTGCGGTGGCCGCTTCCGTCAGCACGACCGTGCGGATCACGCCGACGCGCTCGGCGAGGAGCCCGCAGACGAACTTGCCGATGGCGCCTCCGGCGAAGACGAGCGCGAGCGCCGTCCCGACGCCGGCGACCGTCGTCCCCTTCGCGATCAGCACGAACGGCAGGAACGTGAGCAGCGCCGTGCGCGAGCCGTTGTCGATCATGCCGACGGCGGCCAGCGCCCGGAAGCCGCGCGGGTCGCGGATGCCCCAGCCCGCGCCGCTCGCCCCGGCGCGCTCGGTGGTCGACGGCGTGCCGGCACCGAGCCGCGCGAGGATCACGAGGATCACGAGCGCCGCGGCGAGGCCGAGCACGCCGTAGGCCGCCGAGGCGACCCGCCAGCCGACCGCCGCCGCGCCGAGGGCGACGGCCGCCGGCACGGCGACCTTGCCCAGGTCACCGGAGAAGTTGTAGGTCCCGAGCGCCGCCCGCCGCGGCCCGGTCTCGTAGGCCTTCGACACGAGCGACGAGGACAGCGGGTGCTGGACGCCCGAGCCGAGCCCGGCGGCCAGCAGCACGAGCAGCAGCGCCGGGAAAGCGCCCGCGGTCCCCGCGACGATGAATCCGCCCGCCGTCACGGCCGTGCCCGCGGCGAGCAGCCGCCGCTCGCCCCACCGCTCGGCCAGGAGGCCGGCGGGGACCTGGAAGAGGGCCATGCCGCCCGTGTACACGGTCCGCATGAACCCGACCTGGACGAACGTCAGGCCGAACTCGGCCGCCCAGACCGGCAGGAGGACGTAGAGGACGTCGGAGAAGCCGTCGTGAACGAAGTGCGCGCCGCAGGCGGTGCCGAGCACGGCGCGCGATCGATTCGTCACGTCGAGTAGAATACCGCAGACGGAGCGGGGGAGGACGGTCCATGACGATCAGCATCACGCGCGTCTACACGCGCACCGGCGACCGCGGCGACACGGCGCTGGTCGGCGGCAAGCGCGTCCCGAAGGACTCGCCACGCATCGTGGCCTACGGCACCCTGGACGAGCTCAACGCCGTCGTCGGCCTCGCGCGCGTCTTCAACGCCGAGCGGCTCGCCGAGGGCGCGCACCACCGCTGGCTCGACGGCGTGCTGCGAAAGATCCAGAACCAGCTCTTCGACCTCGGCAGCGAGCTGGCGACACCCGCCGAAGCCGCGTACGCGGGGATGTTCCGCGTCGGTGAGGGCGAGGTGCGCGAGCTCGAGGCCCTGATGGACCGCTGTCAGAGGGATCTGGCGCCGCTCAAGTCGTTCATTCTGCCGGGCGGCGGCCGCGTGCACGGGTTCCTGCACCAGGCGCGTACCGTGTGTCGCCGCGCCGAGCGCGAGATCCTCGCGCTCTCGCGCGTCGAGCCGATCGGCGAGTGGCCGCTGCGCTACGTCAACCGCCTGAGCGACACGTTCTTCGTCCTCGGCCGCTGGGTGGGCAAGCGCCTCGGGGAGCGCGAGTACCTGTGGGAACGCGGGCTCTCCGCGCACGCCCGCCCGCGCAAGAAGGGCCGGTGAGCTCCGGGCCGCGCCGCGTTACGGCGACGGCGCGTCGAGGGCGCGGCGGAGGGCCCCGAGCAGCGATTCGGGCGTGAACGGTTTCGCCAGGAGGAGGATGTCCGGGTCGAGGACGCCGTGGTTGCCGAGCGCGTCGTCGCTGTAGCCCGACATGTAGAGCACCTTGATGTGCGGTCGCAGCGCCACCAGCTGGCGCGCCAGCTCGCGGCCACTCATCCCGGGCATCACGACGTCGGTCAGCAGGAGCTCGATCGGCGCCGTGTGCTCGCGACAGACGTGCAGGGCCTCGGCGCCGTGGGAGGCCTCGAGCACCGTGTACCCGTTCATCTCGAGGATCTCGCGCGCCAGCTCGCGGACCTCGTCCTCGTCCTCCACGAGCAGGATCGTCTCGGAGCCGCGTGGGATCGTCGGCTCGGTTCGCTCCAGCGTGCTCACCTCGTCCACCCCCTCGGTACGCGACGGTAGATAGATCGTGAACGTCGTGCCGTGTCCGGGCTCGCTCACCGCCTGGACGTAGCCCTCGTGCTGCTTGACGATTCCGTAGACCGTCGAGAGGCCGAGCCCCGTGCCCTTTCCGGGTCCCTTGGTCGTGAAGAACGGCTCGAAGACACGGGCCAGGACCTCGGGGGTCATTCCGCTCCCGCTGTCGCTGACCGAGAGCGCCACGTGCGGGCCCCGCCGCGCGCCGGGATGCTGCCGGACGAAGGCCTCGTCGAGATCGACGCTCGCCGTCGTGATCGTGAGCTTCCCCCCCTGCGGCATCGCGTCGCGCGCGTTGACGGCGAGGTTCATCAGGACCTGCTCGAGCTGGATCGGGTCGGCCGTGGCCCGATCCGGCTCCGCGGTCGTGATGAGCGTCAGCTCGATGTCCTCGCCGAGCAGCCGCCGGAACAGCGCGGCGACGTCCTGCACGAGCGCGCTCACGCTGACGATCTTCGGCTGCAGCATCTGCTTGCGGCTGAAGGCGAGGAGCTGGCTGATCAGCGCCGCGGCCCGGCGGGTCGTCTCCCGCACGATCTCGAGGTCGCGCTGCGAGCGGTCGTCCGGCGCGATGCGCTTGCGGAGGATCTCGCAGCGGCCGTGGACGATCGTGAGCAGGTTGTTGAAGTCGTGGGCCATGCCGCCGGCGAGCCGGCCGATGGCCTCCATCTTCTGCGACTGGGTCAGCTCGGCCTTGGCCTGGGAGGCGGCCGTGTACGCCTGCTCGAGCTCCTGGAACAGCCGCGCGTTCTCGAGCGCGGTGGCAGCCTGGGACGCGAAGGCCGTGGCGATCGCGACATCCTCCTTCGAGAAGCCCGCCTCGTGACGCGTGAGGATCGTGAGGGTGCCGACGACGCGGTCACCGGTCTTGACGGGGACGCCGAGCCACGCTCGGTAGCCGAGCCGGCGCAGGCTCTCGCGGTGCGCCGGGACCACCCGCGGGTCCCGGGCGGCGTCCATGACCAGCAGCGGCTCGCCGGTCGCCGCGACGATGCCGCTCAGACTCTGGCCGATCTTGAGCTTGGCCGTCACCATCACGTCGGCCGCGTCGCCCCAGACGGCGCCGATGACGAGGTCGTCGCCCTCGACGAGGCGGAATCCGACGGATTCCGTGCCGAGCACGTGGCCACACGCACGGGCGATCGCGTCGAGGAGCGACCGCACGGGCTGGATCTTCGACAGCTCGTGGCTCACGTCGAGCAACGCCTCGAGGCGGGCCTGACGGGAGCGGAGGGCGTGCAGGAGCTGACCGTTCTTGATCGCGATCGCCGCGTGCTCGGCCAGGTCGACCAGCAGCGCCTCGTCGCGATCCGTGAACGGGCGCGGGCGGCGGCGGTCGACGTAGAGGAGTCCCTCGACCCGCTCGTCTCCCTGGATCGGGACGACCATGAGCGCCACGAGGCCGTTGGCGCGCACGAACTCGCGGTAGTCGTCGGTGATCTGCGCCTCGTCGCCGTAGTCCGCCGTGCGGAACGGGCACCCCGTGAGGAGCACCCGTCCGCCCGCGCCCCGACCGGGCTCGACGCGGAGGCGCTCCTGGCCGGTGAACCGCGTGCCGGCACGGTGGCGGAACGACGCCGTCTGGCTGCCCGGCTCGCGCAGCATCAGGGCTGCGCCGTCGGCGTCGGCGAGCTCGCGCGCCCGCAGGGCCACGAGTTCGAGGACCGTGTCGAGCTCGAGCGAGGCGTTGATCTGACGGCTCAGTTCCGCGAAGACCCTGGCCTCGTGCCGACGGCGCTCCGTGTCCTCGAAGAGCCGCGCGTTTTCCCAGGCGAGCGCGGCGTGGTCCGCGAAGGTGTGGACCAGCCGAGATTCGTCGGCCGTGAAGACGCGGCCTGCGACGTCGCCGACCGACAGCGCGCCGATCACCACGCCCTTGACGAGCAGGGGCACGGCGAGGACGGAGCGGTAGCCGGCCTCCCCGATGTGCGCGCGAAGCGCCGGCGGCAATTCGATGCGCGAGTCGGTGAGCACGTCGGGGGTCGCGACGAGGGCGCGCTCGCGCACCGCGCGGCCCATGGCGCCCGTGCCGGCCGGGAAGACGACGTCGGGCTCGAGCCCGGCGCCCGACACGGACCGTCCCAGGAGATCGCCCGATTCCAGGTCGAGCCGGCAGAGGAGCGCCGCCCGCGCGCCGAGCAGCGCGCGGAGACTGTCGACGATGCGCTGGCCGACCTCGCCGGCGTCGAGTGACTGGGCGAAGAGGCTCCCCACGTCGCCGAGAATCTCGGCTTCCCAGCGCCGCCGCGTCGCCTCGCCGTACGCCTCGGCGTTCGCCAGCGCCAGCGAGGCCTGGCGCCCGAAGCGCTCCGCGAGCGCGATCTCTTCGCTCGAGAAGACGCGCCCCGCCTCGGCGCCGACCGAGAGGGCTCCGATCACCTGGTCGCCCACGACGAGGGGCAGGGCGAGCACGGCCCGGTAGCCGGAGCGCTCGATCCACCGGCGGACCTCCGGGGTCAGGAGAATGCGCTCGTCGCCGAGGACGTCGGGCGTGCTCATCGTCCGGCGCTCGGAGACGGCGAGGCCGATCGTTCCCGTGCCACCGGGGATGATGGGCGGCTCGCCGGCCTCGGAGTCGCTCACGGCGATGGCGCGGAGCCCGCCGGTGTCCGGCAGCAGCCGGTAGAGTCCGGCCACACGACCGTTCACGAGGGCGCACAGGCACTCGACGATCCGCGTGGTGACCTCGCCGAGATCGAGCGACTGGGTGACGAGTCGCTCGACCTCGGCCAGACTTTCGGCGGCGCGCCGCCGCCGCTCGGCGTCCTCCAGGATCTCGGCGCTGGCCAGCGCGAGCGCCGCCTGGTCGGCGAACGCTTCCGCCAGGCGCACGCGCCCCTCGTCGGGTCGCCAGCCCGTCCGCTGCTTGACCACGAGGGCGCCGAGCATCCGGTTCTTGACGACGAGCGGGACGGTGAGCGCCGCCTGGTACGCGTTGTCGCCGAAGACGCTGCGGAGCTCCGGCGTCATCTGGATGCGCGGATCGTCCATCACATTGGTCGTCGACACCGACCGGCGCTCGCGCTCGGCGAGTCCGAGCGCGCCCAGGCCCGGCGGGATCAGCAGGCCGCGGACGAACGCAGGGGAGGCATCGCCGGCGACCGCGATCGCCCGGAACTCGCCGGAGGCCGGCTCGAGGCGAAACAGCGCACAGAGGGCGGCCTCGAAGAGCCGCCGCACCCATTCGGCGATTCCCAGCGCGATCGCGTCCACCTCGCGCGTCTCGGAGCACAGGCGACCGACCTCGGCGAGCGCCTGGGCCTCGCGACCCCGCGCCTCGCTGGTCGAGGCGAGCTCCGTGTTGCGCAAGATCACTGCGGCCTGCGCGACGCAGACGTCCAGGACGTCGGAGTCTTCGCCGGAGAAGGTGAGCGGGCGCCCGCCGTCCATCAGCAGCACGCCGAGCAGCAGGTCCTGGTGGACGATCGGTACGGCGGAGAGGTCGGGACGGTGACACGGGCGGCGCGTCTCGGCGACCTCGCCGACGATCCCTTCGCCGTAGTGGATTCGTCTCACCGACCGATCGGCGTCCGCCTCCGGGTCCGAGGAAGCACGCCGCGTGAGCGTGCGGCTGGCCTCGTCCGCGCCCCACAGAGCGACGCGCTCCGCGCCGATCAGCTCCGCCACGGTGCGCGTGATCTCGCGGAGGACGTCGTCGGCGCCGAGCGAGGAGCAGAGCCCCCGGCTGAGACGGGCCAGGCTCCGCAGCCGGTCGACTTCGGGGGTTCCGTCCACTGGCGGGCTCAGCGCGGCGGCTGCCGTCGGTCGCGCGGGCGCGCGCCGCCGGGGCCGACTGGATGGAGCCCGGGCCCCACCGAAAGAAACGCGGAGCCGAGCGCGCCGCCGACGGCCGCGACCAGGAGGACGAGCGCCTCGGGCACGACAGCGCCCGGCGCGCCGCGGAAGCCGGTCCCGATCCGTGCCTCGCCGTCGAGGGGCGGCACACGCCCGAGCGCGCCGAGCTCCCGGAGGGCCGTGGCGGCCTTGACGGCGAGGCGCTCGAAGCGCTGGAGCTTGACGCCGGCTTCGGGCGGCGCCGCCGCCAGGATCTCCGCGGCGACGGACCGGACGCCGGGCACGAGGCTGCGCAGCGCATCGAGCAACTGCTGAGGAGTGTGGCCTCGCACGGTGCGCGGCAGCGTCTCGAGCGCGCGAGCGGCCTCCTCGAAGGCCGCCAGCGCCTCGCCGAGGCGCGCGCGCGAACCCGCGTCGTCGACGGCGGCGCGACGGCGCACGGCCTCGGCCAGGCGCTCGAGCGCGGCATCGAGCGGCGTGAGCCACGCGAGGTCCACGCTCGGGGCCGGGCTGGGCGCGGGGCCTGGACCGCCCGCGCTCACCAGCGCGACGCAGGCGGCCAGGATGGCGACGACCGCGAGATGCTGGATCGTGCGCTTCGTCATTCGCTCGTCCAGGTGCGGAGGCCGAGCGCGTGAACGCGCGCGCGGGGCGCGCCCGGCCTCGCCAGCGCCTTCGCCACGACCGCCACGATACGTCGCGGGTCGTAGGGCTTGTGCACGTAGTGGAGCAGCCCGAGCTCGCGCGCTCTGCCCTCCGCTTCGGCGCCGAGGTCGGCGGAGGTCACGACGACCGGCAGCCTGTGATCGATCTGGCGGAGGCCCAGGATCAGCTCGCGGCCCGACATATCTTGAAGTCGCACGTCCACGACGGCGAGGTCGAGGGGATGCGTTCGTGCGAGGCGGAGCGCCTCGCTGCCGTGTGCGGTCGCGTGGGCGCGAAAGCGCTGATAGAGCAGGAGGCTGGCGAGGACGCTGGCCGCGTCCTCGTCGCCATCGGCGACGAGGATCGAGCGCTGCTCCTCGGGGTCTGTCGAAGCGCCGTGTGTCCGCATGCCCAGCCGAGGAAGCAGCTTTGGTGCCAGGAGCGGGATGGCCCAGGAACTGGCTGGAAAACATTCGGTTTTCGCTTCGTGCCCTCGGGCCCCGGGGAGGAGCGCAAAGCGGCCGTGTCACAATTGACGGACCGCGGTGACGACCGCTAGCTGATCCCGAACCGCTTGAGGCGGCGATACAGCGTCCGCACGGTGAGGCCCAGGGCCCTGGCGGCCTGGTCTTTGTTGTTTCCGAAGCGCGCCAGCGCTCTCACGATGAGCGCGCGCTCGGCATCCTCGAGCGTCGGAATGGGCTCGTCCGCCGCCGTCGCCGCCGCGGCCGATGCCCTGCGACCGCCGGCGAGGGGTGGCAGGTCGGCGAGGGTGATCTCGCCGCGGGCGCCGAGGGCGTAGGCGCGCTCGAGGATGTTCTCGAGCTCCCGCACGTTGCCCGGGAAGTCGTAGGTCTGCAGCGCTGCCAGCGCCTCGGGGGTGATGCCCCGCACGTCGCGATGGAAGCGGCCGTTGAGCTGCCGGAGGAAGCAGCCCACGAGCGCCGGGATCTCGCCCCTGCGCTCGCGGAGCGGCGGCATCGTGATGCGGACGACGTTGAGCCGATAGAAGAGATCCTGGCGGAAGTCACCGGTAGCGATGGCGGCCTCGATATTGCGGTTGGTCGCGGCGACGACGCGGATGTCCACGGTCTGGGTCTTGCTCGAGCCGACCGGACGGAGCTCTTTCTCCTGTAGCACGCGCAAGAGCTTGGCCTGGAGGGCCGGCGTCAGCTCGGCGACTTCGTCGAGGAAGAGCGTGCCCCCGTGGGCGGCGCGGACCAGACCGAGGGCGTCCGCCACCGCCCCCGAGAAGGCGCCCCGCACGTGGCCGAAGAACTCGGATTCCATGAGCTCGTCGGGGATCGCGCTGCAGTTGACCGGCACGAACGGTTTCTTGACCCGCGACGACGTGCGGTGGATGGCCGCGGCCACGAGCTCCTTGCCCGTGCCGCTCTCACCCTCGATCAGCACCGGGGAGTCCGACTCCGCCACGCGCGCGATCAGCTCCTTGATCTCGAGCATCGCCGGCGAGGCGCTGATGAGCTCCTTGACGGCGAGCTGCTCGCCGAGCTCCCGGCGGAGCGCGCTCAGCTCACGGCTGAGGAAGCGCTTCTCGACGAGCTGGCTCATCAGGTGCTGGAGCTCGTCGAGATTCAGCGGCTTCACGAGATAGTCGTAGGCGCCCGCCTTCAGCGCCTGCACGGCGGTGGTGACCATCGGGTCACCGGTCATCATCACGACCTCGATCGAGGGGTCGTGATGCTTGATCTCCTCGAGGGTCCGGAGGCCGTCCATGCCGGGCATCCAGATGTCCACGAGGGCGACGTCGAAGAGCTGATGCTGAGCCTTGGCCACCGCCTCGGCGCCGTCCGCGGCGGTCACCACGTCGTATCCCCACCCGGCGAGCGCGTCGGCCAGGAGGTCGCGGAGATCCGCGTCGTCGTCGGCGACGAGCACGCGTGGACGGTCCATCGGGCTAGCCGCGCGCCCGCCGGTCGCACCGGGCCAGGAAGTCGAGCACGGCCCGGTTCCAGGCCTCCGGCTGATCCCGGTTGGCGAAGTGGCTGGCGGGGGAAAGGACGACGAGCTTCGCGCCGCGGATCTTCCGGCGCATCACCCGCATCGGCAGAAGCGACGGGTCGCGGTCGCCGCCGACGAGGAGCACCGGCATCCGCAGCCGCGGGAGCTGGTCCGTGATGTGATCCATGGCGATCAGCGCACGCAGCGAGTTGGCGTAGCCGATCGGCGAGAGCTGCCGATACTCGGCGTAGAACTCCGCCTTCGCGCCGGGGTCCAGGGCGAGCCGCTCGGCGACATTCGGGTTCGCGGTCATCGCGTACTCCGCCATCGCGTCCAGGCCCTGGGTGAGGGTGATCTCGATGGACCGCGCGCGCATCACGATATTCTGCCACGAGAGCGGCAGCCCCGAGGCCGACGACGAGTTGGTCACGACCAGCGACCGCACCCGTGAGGGGAAGCGCAGGGCGAAGCGCGTGGCGATGCCCGCGCCGAGGGAGAGCCCGCCGACGTGCGCGCGCCGGATCCCGAGGTGCTCCAGCACCGCCTCGAGGTCGAGGGCCCAGCGGTGGAACGAGTACCTGGCCGGGTCCGCCGGGCTGTCCGAGCGCGCATGGCCTCGCGGCTCCCACAGGATGAGCCGGTGGTGCGCGGCGAGGTCGGGCACGTTCACGTCCCACATCTCGACGTTGCCGCCGATGCCGTAGGCGAGCACGAGCGGTGTGCCGCGTCCGTGCTCTTCGTAGTAGAGGCGCACCCGGTCGTCGGTGCGAAGGTACGGCATGGCGCTATGTTACGACGGCCTGGTCCCATTTCAGGAGGAGTCCCGGTCTTCCCCCCTTGACAGCCCCTCCAGAAGTTCAGTATTTTTGAAGCCTGATTCAGCCGAGATAAACTCCGACGGTGGGGTCGCCAATGAAGACACGCATTGCGCTGACCGTCAACGACCAGCCGCAAGACCTGCTGGTGCCGGTCCACAAGACGCTGCTCGAAGTCCTGCGCGAGGACCTCGGGTTGACGGGGACCAAGCACGGCTGCGAGCTCGGCGAGTGCGGCACCTGCACCGTGCTCGTGGACGGCGAGCCCATCCTGTCGTGCCTGGCGCTGCCGGTCGAGCTCCAGGGCCGGCGGATCACCACGGTCGAGGGCATGGCCGACGGCGCGCGGCTGCACCCGCTCCAGCAGGCCTTCGCCGAGCTCGGGGCGGCGCAGTGCGGATACTGCACGCCGGGCGTTCTGCTCACCGCTCAGGCGCTGCTCGCAAGCGAAGCCCTGCCGGCGCGCGACCGGATCAAAGAGGCGCTGGCCGGCAACCTCTGCCGGTGCACGGGCTACACGAAGATCCTCGACGCCGTCGAGCTCGCGGCCCTCCGCATGTCGCGTGGCCGTGCGAGCCGAGGCGGTGCCTCCGCCGAGGCGAGCGGTGAGATGATCGGAACTACCGGAACCAGGGCATGAGCGCCGGGGAAAAGCACGGGTTCTCGGTGATCGGTCAGCCGCTCCCGAAGCTCGACGCCTGGGCGAAGGTGACCGGCGAGACCCGCTACGCCGACGACATGGTCCTGCCCCGCATGGCGCACGCCAAGCTGCTCCGCTCGCCGCACGCCCACGCCCTGATCCGCCGCATCGACACGGCGCGTGCCCGCGCGCTGCCCGGGGTGTACGCGGTCATCACGGGAGCCGACCTGCCGCGCGTGAAGTTCGGGATCCTGCCCGTCTCGCAGGACGAGGAGGCGCTCTGCACGGAGCGGGTGCGCATGGTCGGCGATGCGGTCGCCGCCGTCGCGGCGGTGGACGAGGAGACGGCCGAGCAGGCCTGCCGGCTGATCGACGTCGACTGGGAGCCGCTGCCGGCGCTCATGTCCATGGAGGAGTCGCTCGCACATCCCGAGATCCGCATCCACGAGTACGGCGACGGGCCCAACGTGCACAAGCACGTAGCGCTGCAGTTCGGCGACGTGGACGCGGCCTTCGCCCGCGCCGATCTCGTCCGCGAGGACACGTTCTACTACGAGGGCAGCACGCACCTCCCGATGGAGCAGCACGCGGCCGTCGCGCAGTGGGGAGCCGACGGCAAGCTGACGCTCTGGTCCTCGACCCAGACGCCGCACTACGTCCACCGGTCGCTCGCGAAGATCCTCGCGGTGCCCGGCGCGCACATCCGGGTCGTCGCCGCGCCCGTGGGCGGCGGGTTCGGCGGGAAGCTCGACCCCTTCGCCCACGAGATCGCCGTCTGCCAGCTCTCACGCCTGACGGGCCGGCCCGTGAAGATCGCGCTGACGCGCGAGGAGGTCTTCTACGTCCACCGGGGTCGCCACCCGGTGCTGATGTGGATCAAGACGGGCTTCACGAAGCGGGGCGACATCACCGGCTGTCACCTCAAGACGTGGCTCGACGGGGGCGCCTACGGATCGTACGGCGTCGCCTCGACCTTCTACACGGGCGTGGTCAACCCCGCGAGCTACAAGATGCCCGTGTACAAGTTCGAGGGCGCGCGCATCTTCACCAACAAGCCCCCGTGCGGGCCCAAGCGAGGCCACGGCACGCCGCAGCCGCGCTTCGCCCTCGAGGTCCAGATCGACAAGGCGGCCGAGGAGCTGGGGCTCGATCCGGCCGACATGCGCCGCCGCATCGTGACCGAGCCGTTCACGAAGACGGCCAATCACCTCACGGTGACGACGACCGGCCTCGCCGAGTGCATCGACCGGGTGGTCGAGGCCTCGCGCTGGCGGGAGCGGCGCGCGCGTCCGCGGGCCCGGGGTGCCCGCAAGCGCGGTGTCGGCTTCGCCTGCTCGGCGTACATGACGGGCGCCGGCACGGCGATCTACTGGAACGCGATGCCGCACTCGGGCGTCGTCCTGCGCGCCGACCGGAGCGGGGCGGTCGCGCTCCTCTGCGGGGCGACCGACATCGGCCAGGGCTCCGACTCGACCCTCGCCTATCTGGCCGCGGAGGTGCTGGGGATCGCCCCCAAGGACGTGCACGTGCACCCGGCCGACACGACGCTCACGCCGGTGGACCTCGGCTCCTACTCCTCGCGCGTCACGCTCATGTGCGGCATGGCGGCGATCCAGGCGGCCGAGCGACTGCGCGGCGCCCTCTTCGAGGCCGTCGCCAAGAAGCTCGAGGTCCCGCCCGGCGCTCTCGTCGCCCGCGACGGCAAGATCGGCGTGGCGGATGACCGGGAGAAGGCCCTCCCCTTCGCGCAGGCGGTCGAGCTCGGCGAGGCGATGCACGGCGTGCTCGCCTTCCCGGGCTCGTACGCGCCGCCCAAGCGGGCGGCCACGTTCAGGGGGGGGACGATGGGCCAGTCACCCTGCTACTCCTTTTCCGCGGGCATCGTCGACCTCTCCGTGGACGAGGAGACGGGCGAGATCGCGGTGCACGACGTCTGGATCGCCCACGACGTCGGGCGCGCGCTCAACCCGCTGCTCGTCGAGGGCCAGGTGGAGGGCTCGGTGTACATGGGGATCGGCGAGGCGCTGATGGAGGAGCAGGTGTTCCGCAAGAACCTCCACAAGACGCCCTCGATGCTCGACTACAAGAGCCCCACGGCCCTGGAGATGCCGGAGATCCACACGATCCTCGTCGAGACCGACGATCCGGAGGGGCCGTTCGGCGCCAAGGAAGCGGGCCAGGGCCCGCTCCTGCCGATCATGCCCGCCATCGCGAACGCCGTGTACCACGCGGTGGGCGTGCGGATCGACGAGGTGCCGATCACGCCCGACAAGATCCTCCGTGCCCTCGACCAGAAGCGACGGGGCGGACCCGGGCGCGTCGGGCCCGAGAAGCTGCCGCTGCTCGCGCCCAGGGAGCCGCTCGTCGTCGAGTCGGCGTTCGGCCAGCCCGCCGCCGCGGTCGTCGTCAGGCCGTTCCAGACGGAGCGTCTGGCATGATGCGGCTGCCCCCGTTCACGTACGTGGCGGCACGGACGCTCGCCGAGGCGACGGCCGCGCTGGCCGAGCACGGCCACGCCGCGATGCTCGTGGCGGGCGGCACCGATCTCTACCCGAACATGAAGCGGCGCCAGTTCGAGCCGAGGGTGCTGGTGGGCCTGCGCGGGATTCGGGAGCTGTCGGGGGTCCGCGGCTCGGCCCGCGAGGGCGTGACGCTCGGCGCGGGCACGACGCTCTCGACCGTGGCGGCGCATCGTGAGATCGCCACCCACTACCCGGCGCTGGCCACGGCTGCGGGGCTCGTTTCCTCGCCGCAGCTCCGCGCCATGGGGACCATCGGCGGCAACGTGTGCGTGGACACCCGGTGCAACTACTACAACCAGTCCTTCGAGTGGCGGCGCGCGATCGGCTTCTGCATGAAGAAGGACGGTGACACGTGTCTGGTCGCGCCCGGGAGCACGCGGTGCTGGGCCGTGTCGTCGTCCGACACGGCGCCCGCGCTCGTGAGCCTCGACGCGCGCGTGCGGCTGGTGGGACCCGGCGGCGAACGGACCGTGCCGATCGCGGCGCTGTACCGCGACGACGGCATCGAGCATCTCGCCAAGACGCGCGAGGAAATCGTGACCGACATCCTGCTGCCCCCGGCGGACGAGTGGCGCTCGACGTATTTGAAGCTGCGGCGGCGCGGGTCATTCGACTTCCCGGTGCTCGGCGTGGCGGTGGCCGCGCGGCTCGAGGGTGACGTGGTGCGCGGCGCGCGCATCGTCCTCGGCGCCGTGGCCTCGCTGCCGCGGTCGGCCGAGCGGGCGGAGGCCGCGCTGATCGGGCGGCGGCTCACGCCGGAGGTGATCGCGACCGTGGCGGACCTCGCCGCCGGCCCGTCGAAGCCCCTCGACAACACGGACTTCACCCACCCTTACCGCAAGAAGGTCACCCGCGTGTTCGTCGCGCGAGCCCTCCGCGCCATCGGCGGTCTCGACGCCGGCGGCAGCGCGGTGGAGGAGGTCGCGTGACGGCGCTCGGGGCGCGCATCAAGAGCCTGCGCAACGAACGGGGGCTCCAGCAGCGACAGCTCGCGGAGAAGGCGGACCTCACGCCGTCCATGGTGTCGCAGATCGAATCGGGCCGCTTGACGCCGTCGCTGCATACGCTCGGCAAGGTCGCGGTCGCCCTCGGGGTGCCGATCGCGTCCCTCTTCGACGGCCAGCCCGAGGGCAGCATCGTCGTGTCGCGCAGGACGGACTACCCCGTCGTGTCGTTCGATGGCTCGTCGGAGCGCTGGGCCGTGCTGGGGGCCGGGCTCTTCCAGGGGAAGATCCGCGCGGTCGTCTCCACGCTGGGTCCCCGCGAGCACGGCGTCACGACCGAGAAGGTCGTCATCAAGCCCGGCCAGATGAAACTCTTCTACGTGCTCGCCGGCACGGTGGGACTCCACTACAATGGCGAGCGCCACGTGCTCGAGACGGGCGATAGCGCGCTGCTCGACGGCGGTACGTCCCACGGCTGGGAGAACCTCGGATCGAAACCGGCCCAGGCGCTCTGGGTCATTCTGGGATAGGGCGACATGGCCGACGAGAGGGAACGCGTGCTCGTGGACTTCCGGACCGAGCCGGCGAAGTACAGGCACTGGCGGCTCGCCGTCGACGGTCCGGTGGCGACGCTGACCCTGGACGTCAAGGAGGACGCCGGGCTCCGGCCCGGGTACGAGCTGAAGCTGAATTCGTACGACCTCGGCGTCGACATCGAGCTGCACGACGCGGTGCAGCGCCTGCGGTTCGAGCACCCCGAGGTGGGCGCGGTCGTCATGACCTCGGGCAAGGAGCGGATCTTCTGCGCGGGCGCCAACATCCGCATGCTCTCCCAGTCCGAACACGGCTGGAAGGTCAACTTCTGCAAGTTCACGAACGAGACGCGCAACGCGATCGAGGACGCCACGGCCGAGTCGAAGCAGGCCTACCTGACGGCCGTGAACGGCCCCTGCGTGGGCGGCGGCTACGAGCTGGCGCTCGCGACCGGCTGGATCGTCATGGCCGACGATGCGAACACCGCGGTCTCGCTTCCCGAGGTGCCCCTGCTCGCGGTGCTCCCCGGCACCGGGGGGCTCACGCGGCTCGTCGACAAGCGTCGGGTGCGACGGGACCGCGCCGATTTCTTCTGCACCACCGAGGAGGGCGTCAAGGGGCAGCGGGCGGTCGAGTGGGGCCTCGTGGACGAGGTGGTGCCCCGTTCGAGGCTCGACGAGGTCGTGCGCCATCGGGCCCGGGAGTTCGCGGCGCGGACGGACCGGCCGGCGGGCGGACGCGGGGTCGCCCTCACGTCCCTGGCGCGGACGCTCGAGGGCGACGAGGTCCGCTACCGCTGGGTCCTCTGCCGGGTCGACCGCGGCCGGGGCGTGGCGGAAATCACGGTGCGCGGACCCGCGGTGCCGCCGCCCGCCGACCTCGCGGCGCTCCACGAGCTCGGCTGCGTGTTCTGGCCGCTCGCGCTCGCCCGTGAGCTGGACGACCTGATCCTCCACCTCCGGACCAACGAGCCCGAGATCGGCATCTGGGTGTTCACGACGGCCGGTCGTGCCGACCTCGTGGAGGCGTACGACCGCGTGCTCGCGGCTCACCCGGACGACTGGCTGGTACGCGAGATCCGCCTGTACCTCCGGCGGACGCTCAAGCGGCTGGACGTCTCGTCGCGGTCGATCTTCGCGCTCGTCGAGCCGGGATCGTGCTTCGCCGGCACCCTGCTCGAGCTCGTCCTGGCCGCGGACCGCGCGTACATGCTCGACGGCGTGCGACAGGGCGACGAGCGGCCGCCGGCGACCATGCGACTCACCGAGATGAACTTCGGCCCGTATCCGATGGTCAACGGCCTCACGCGCCTCGCGAGCCGATTCCTGGCCGAGCCCGGCCGTGTCGACAAGCTGCGGACCCGCATCGGCGAGCACCTCGACGCCGCAGGGGCGGCCGAGGCGGGCCTCGTCACGTTCACGCCGGATGACATCGACTGGGACGACGAGGTCAGGATCGCGCTCGAGGAGCGCACGGCCTTCTCGCCGGACGCGCTGACCGGGATGGAGGCGTCGCTGCGCTTCTGCGGGCCCGAGACGCTCGAGAGCAAGATCTTCGCGCGCCTCTCCGCGTGGCAGAACTGGATTTTCCAGCGCCCCAACGCGGTCGGCCCGAAGGGCGCGCTCGTGGTGTACGGCACCGGGCAGCGCAGCGAGTTCGACCGGAGGAGAATCTGATGGCGGCCGTCGACTACCTGGGACGGATCCCGAACAACGTCGACCTCGCGGAGAACCGGCGGCTGCAGCGCGCCCTCGAGGAGTGGCAGCCACGGTTCCGCGACTGGTGGACGGAGATGGGGCCCGTCGGCTTCCAGGCGAAGGAGGCCTACCTGCGCACCGCGACGAGCGTGGATGCGCAGGGGTGGGCGCAGTTCGGATTCGTGAAGATGCCCGAGTATCGCTGGGGGATCTTCCTCGCCGAGCCGGAGCCAGGGCGGTTGATCAACTTCGGGGATCACAAGGGGAGTCCCGCGTGGCAGGAGGTGCCGGGCGAGTACCGCGGTGTGCTCCGCCGTCTGATCGTCACGCAGGGCGACACCGAGCCCGCGTCGGTCGAGCAGCAGCGTCATCTCGGCCGCACGTGTCCGTCGCTCTACGACCTCCGCAACCTCTTCCAGGTGAATGTCGAGGAGGGACGGCATCTCTGGGCGATGGTCTACCTGCTCGACGCGCACTTCGGCCGCGACGGACGCGAGGAGTCGGAGGCCCTGCTGCAGCGGCGCTCGGGCGACCGGGACAAGCCCCGCATCCTGGGGGCCTTCAACGAGAAGACGCCCGACTGGCTCAGCTTCTTCATGTTCACGTACTTCACCGACCGGGACGGCAAGTACCAGCTCGCGAGCCTCGCCGAGAGCGGCTTCGATCCGCTCTCGCGCACGTGCCGCTTCATGCTCACCGAAGAGGCCCACCACATGTTCGTCGGCGAGACGGGTATCGGGCGCATCGTCCAGCGTGCGTGTGAACTCACGCGCGAGCACAAGACCGACGAGGTGCGCAAGCACGGGGGGATCGACCTGCCCACGCTGCAGAGGTACCTCAACTTCCACTACTCGGTGTCGCTCGACCTCTTCGGCTCGGAGATCTCGACGAACGCCGCGAACTTCTACACGATGGGCCTGAAGGGCCGCTTCGAGGAGACGAAGAAGGACGACGATCATCAACTGAAGAACGCGACGTACCGGATCACGACGCTCGAGGGCGACCGGCTCGGCGCCAGCGAGCAGCCGGCGCTCACGACGCTGAACGAGCGTCTGCGCGACGACTACATCGACGACTGTGCCCGCGGCGTGGCGCGCTGGAACCAGATCATCCGGAAGCACGGCATCGATTTCGAGCTCGGGCTGCCGCACCGAGGGTTCCGCCGGGCCATCGGTACGTTCGCCGAGGTCCGCGTCTCGCCCGACGGTCGCGTGCTGAGCGAGGCCGAGTGGGATGCCCGGAAGCACGAGTGGCTGCCCTCCGAGGCGGACGCGGTCTACGTCCAGAGCCTGATGCAGCCGGTGACGGCGCGCGGGAAGTTCGCCAACTGGATCGCGCCGCCGGCCCGCGGGATCAACGGCCAGCCGACCGACTTCGAGTACGTCCGCCTGACCTGACGCGGGTCGCCGGCGCGGCCCTCGACCGAGGAGACAGCGATGCCCAAGGTGATCACGCCGAAGAGCTTCGGGGCGCCACTCGGGATGTACTCCCACGGGATGGCGGCCCCGGCGGGGGAGCTGGTGGTCGTGGCGGGGCAGGTGGGCGTGGGCCGGGATGGCCAGGTGATGCCGGGCGTGGTGCCGCAGACGAAGCAGGCGCTGGAGAACGTCGGCGCCGTGCTCGCGGCCGCAGGCTGCGGCTTCCGCGATGTCGTGCGGCTCCAGACCTTCCTCGTGAGCGCGGACGATATCCCGGGGTTCATGCGGGCCCGGCAGGAGGTGTTCCCGGGCTACTTCCCCGACGAGGCCTACCCGCCGAACACGCTGCTCGTCGTGAGCCGTCTCGTGCGCCCCGAGCTGCGTGTCGAGATCGAGGCGATGGCCGTGCGTCGCCCCCGCCGGCCCACCGTCCGCAAGCGGGTGCAGCCCAGAAAGCGAGCGCGCCGATGAAGGCCGCCGACGTCCTGCCGCAGCAATTCAACGTCGCGGCCCACTTCGTGGACCGCCACGTCGCCGAGGGCCGGAGCAACGCGCCCGCGTTCCACTACGAGGAGCGCACGCTGACCTTCGCCGACGTCCAGGAGCTCGCCAACCGCAGCGGCAACGCGCTGCGCGAGCTCGGCGTGGGCATGGAGGATCGCGTCCTCATGATCTGCCTGGACGCGCCCGAGTTCCTCGGGACGTTCTGGGGTGCGATCAAGGTGGGCGCGGTGCCGATCCCGGTGAACACGATGATGCGGAGCGCCGACTACCTCTACTTCCTGAACGACAGCCGCGCGAAGGTGGCCGTCGTCTCGGCGCCGCTCCTGGCAGAGGTCGCGCCCGCCCTCGTGGAGGCGAAGCACCTCAAGCACGTCCTCATCGCCGGGGGCAGCCCGGGACAGTTCATGTCGTGGGAGGAGCGCATCGGCCGCGCCTCGGCGTCGCTCGAGGCCGCGCCGACCTCGCGAGACGACGCGGCGTTCTGGCTCTACTCGTCCGGCTCCACCGGCTTCCCCAAGGGCGCCGTGCACCTGCAGCACGACATGGTCATCTGCGCCGACACCTACGCCAAGCGGGTGCTCGGCCTCCGGCCGACGGATCGCGTCTTCTCCGCGGCCAAGCTCTTCTTCGCCTACGGCCTCGGCAACGCCGGCTACTTCCCGATGGCCGTCGGCGCGCAGAGCGTGCTCTTCCCGCACCGGCCCATGCCCGAGCCGGTCTTCGAGGTGATCGCGCGGTACCGGCCGACGATCTTCTTCGGAGTGCCGACGCTCTACGCGGCGATGCTCGCCGTGAAGGAGGCGGAGGCGCGCTTCGACACCTCCTCGCTCCGGCTCTGCGTGTCCGCCGGCGAGGCGCTGCCCGAGGAGATCTACACGCGCTGGCGGGAGCGCTTCGGCGTCGAGATCATCGACGGGATCGGCACGACCGAGATCCTGCACA
>Ga0156038_1160_pt1 | contig 17518 bp, 23 predicted proteins | sample RifCSPlowO2_02_FD_116150 | JGI IMG/M metagenome (GOLD analysis project Ga0156038, IMG submission 116150) | Candidatus Rokubacteria bacterium RIFCSPLOWO2_02_FULL_72_37
GACGCGTTGCCGTACAGCTCGGAGAAGTACGGCAGCATCTCCGCGAGGACCTCCGGGTGCACCGGGGTCGACGCATTGTGATCGAGGTATATGCGGCGCGTCATGTTGCTCTCCTTTTCCTACGATGCTACGCTCGATCCGCGATGGATCTCCGGAAGAAAAAGCTCGGCCTGATGCTCTCCACCGGCCCCGAGCATCCGAACCTCGACACCGCCGTCGGGCTGTCGCAGGCGGCGCTCGACCGGGGCGCCGCCGTGTACCTCTATCTCATTGACGACGGGGTCCGCGCGCTGGACGATGCGCGCCTGCGGGCTCTGCCTGCGCGCGGCGCCAAGCTGTTCGTCTGCGCGTACGGCTGCCAGAAGCGACGCATCCCGCTCGAGGACAGCGAGACGATCACCTACTGCGGCCTCGTGGTGCTGACGGATCTCCTCAACGCCACCGACCGCTTCGTCGCGCTCAACTGACCCGGTGAGCGGCCGCGCGCCGATCGTGGTGCTGATCTCGGCGGATCCACGCGTCTCGCACCGCGCCAACGAGGCGATGCGTATCGGCCTCGGCATCTCGGCCGGTGACAACGAGGTGATTCTCGTCCTTCGGGGGCCCGGGGTCCACCTCCTCGACGCCGACACCGACGACCTGGTCGACGGCGAGGACATCGCGAAGTTCCGGGCGACCCTGAAGGGGCTCGGCATCCCCTTCCATATCGAGGCGGGCGCAGCTCCGGCGGACCCCGACTGGAACGCCGACGGGCACGAGGTCATCCCGCTCCCCCGCGAGAGCCTCGTCGACCTGATTCGCCGCGGCCGACGGTGCCTGGTCTTCTGATGGCGGACGTGCTTCATCTGCTCACGGGTACCGACGCCGCCTTCGTCGCGGACGTCGTCGAGCGCCAGGTGTCGACGGCCGATCGCGTCACGGTCGCGCTCCTGCCCGGCGGCGCCGCGCCCGGGCTCCCGGCAGGCGTCACGGTGCGCCGCCTCGGTCACGACCTCACCTATCCCCAACTCCTCGACCTCATCTTCGCCGCGGACCAGGTCATCACCTGGTAGGGTCTCAACGGTTCCTGTACTCGTCGAGCCAGGCCATCTGGATCGCCTCGAGGGTCTTCTCGCTCGACCCTTTGGGATCGTCCGAGAACCCGGGAAGGTCCGTGACCCACCGGTGGAGGTCGGTGAAGCGGACCGTCAACGGATCCAGGTCCGGATGGCGCTCGGCGAGCGCGATCGCGATGTCTTCGGTGTCGCGCCACGTGATCATTTCGGGATCTCCACGACGACGTTGCCCCGCACGACCGCCTGGCAGCCCAGGCGGGAGTGGATCGTCAGCCCCTCGGCCATGTCGAGGCGGTCCTCCTCGTCGACCGCCATCTCGGACAGGTTCCCTTCCCCCTCGCGGACGATGACGTGGCACGTGGTGCAGGCACAACTCCCGCCGCAGTTGTGCTCGAGATGGACGCCGTGGGCGAGCGCGATGTCGAGCAGCGACCCCGGCCTCCCGTGATCGGCCAGCGGGTACTTCGCGTCGTCCACCTCCACGGTGACGTTCATCGGGAGAAAGGTGACCTTGTGCACCGCCATCACGACTCTCCTCGGGAGGCCAGGATCTCCGCCGCCCGCTTGCTCCCGAGCGCATCCTTGAGCGCCGCATCCATCATGACCTCGGCGAGATGCTCGGTCGCGCGGTTGAGCGCCGTGGTCCGTTCGTGGATCAGGTCCCGGTCCGTCCCGCTGCGGGCCTGCCGGAGCTCCTCGAGCGCCTGTCGAATGGCCTCCCGCTCGTCGGCCGGCGCCAGCTCGCCGCTCTGGCGGAGGGCTCGTTCCACGTGGGTCATGACGGTGTCGGCCTCGTTCCGGGCTTCGATCAGGAGCCGTGCCTCGACGTCGGCCTCCGCGTAGGCGAACGAGTCCTCGACCATCCGCTCCACGTCCGCCTCCGAGAGCCCATAGGTCGGCTTGACCTCGATCGACGCCGCCTTGCCGGTCCGGAGCTCCTTCGCGGCCACCTGGAGGATTCCGTTCGCATCGATGAGGAACACCACCTCGATCTTCGGCATGCCCGCGGGCATCGGATCGATCCCGCGGAGCTCGAAGCGGGCCAGTGAGCGGCAGTCCCTGGCGAGCTCGCGCTCGCCCTGGACGACGTGCATGTCCACCACGACCTGCCCGTCCACCGACGTCGTGAACATCTCACGCGCGCTGGTCGGAATCGTGGTGTTCCGTGGGATCAGGACGCTGACGATGCCACCGAGGGTCTCGATCCCGAGCGAGAGCGGCGTCACGTCGAGCAGCAGCATGTCCGTGATCCCGCCCGCGAGGATGTGCGCCTGGACGGCGGCGCCGAGCGCCACCACCTCGTCCGCGCTGAGCTGGCTGTGCGCGGGCCGGCCGAACACCTCCTGGACGCGCCGGCGCACCAGGGGCACGCGTGTCGAGCCGCCGACCAGCACGACCTCGTCGACGTCCGCGGGCGCGAGCCCCGCGTCGGCCAGGGCCATCCTGCAGGGGCCGAGCGTCCCCTCCACGAGGCGGGCGATGAGTCCTTCGACGTCCGCCCGCGTGATCTCCTGGTGGTAGGTGAACGCCTCGAACGGGATCGTGAGCGTCGTCCGCTCGTCGCTCGAGAGCCGGATCTTCGCCGCCTCGGCCGCGAGGCGAAGTTCCTGCATCGCCTCGGCGTCGCGCCCGAGGTACGCGCCGTGCCTGTCGCGGATGTCGTCGAGCAGCCAGAGGACGATCGCGCGGTCGAAGTCGTCGCCGCCCAAGCGGGTATTGCCGTTGGTCGCGAGCACCTCGAAGACGCCGGCTTCGACACGCAGGAGCGAGATGTCGAACGTGCCCCCGCCGAGGTCGTAGACGGCGATCACCCCTTCCTTGAGACGATGCAGCCCATAGGCCAAAGAGGCCGCCGTGGGCTCGTTCACGATGCGCACGACGTCGAGGCCCGCGATGCGACCCGCGTCCTTCGTCGCCTGGCGCTGGCTGTCGTTGAAGTACGCCGGCACCGTGACGACCGCCTTCTCCACGGGCTCGCCCAGGTATGCCTCCGCGCGCTCGCGGAGCGCCCTGAGAATGATCGCCGAGACCTCCGGCGGCGTGACGGCGCGGTCGCCGAGGTCGATCTTCACGATCCCCTCGCAGGGGAGCACCTTGTAGGGGAAGTAGCACAGCTCGTCGTTCACGTCCTCGTAGCCGCGGCCCATGAGCCGCTTGACCGAGTACACGGTGCGCTCCGGGTGGCGCACCAGCTGGCGGCGAGCCGCGTCACCGACGAGCACACCATCGGGCGTGAACGCCACGATCGACGGCAGGAGCGTGTGCCCCTCGCGGTCGGGAACCACCCGTGGCAGTCCGGTCTTCTCGTCGACGAACGCGACGAGGCTGTTGGTCGTCCCGAGATCAATGCCGACGATGCGTGACATGGCCTTCCTGGCTCTCCCCCAGCGCCTCGGTGAGGTCGTCGATGACCGTTCTCAGATACGCGCGCGTCGCGAGGGCCTGCCTGCAGGCTTCGAGGGTGCGTGGCCGCTCGGCCGCGTCGCCGGCGTCCCACGCGGCAGCCAGGGGTCCGACGAGCCGCGCCTCTTCGTCCCGGAAGCGGCCGCGCAACCGCTCGCGCTCGGCTGCGAGCCGCCGGCGGCCGGCCTCGTCGAGCCCGCCCGCCTTGGCCTCCGCGAGCGCCTCCTGGATCTCGAACATCTCCTCGAGCAGGTCCGGCGGCGCCTTCGGCTTGCCCGTCGCCGCCGCCGGCGCGCGGCCTTCCTCGAGGCGGACGAGGTATTCGACACGGGCGACCGGATCGCGCAGCGTGCGGTACGCCGCGTTCAACCGCGCGGACGCCTCGAGCGCGCGCGCCTGCTCCGCCGGGGGCGCCGCCTGGTGGAAATCCGGATGCCAGCGGCGGGAGAGCTCGTAGAACTTCCGCTGCAGCTCCACCGTGTCGATCCCGAGCTTGCGCGGGAGTCCGAACACCTCGAAGTGGTTCATCGTCTCCGTCACCCTCAAAAGAAGAGCGGGCCCGGCGCCGGGCCCGCTCGTCGACCTCGCGGCGTCCCGGCTAGGCCGAGAACGACGTCCCGCAACCACAGCTCGACTTGGCGTTCGGGTTGACGAACGTGAAGCCGCCCGTCAGCCCCTGCTGGACGTAGTCGAGCGTCGTGCCGTTCAGGTAGAGATAGCTCTTCTTGTCGACGACGACCTTGATGCCGTCGATCTCGAACTCCTTGTCGTGCGGCCCGATCTCCGTGTCGAACTCGAGTGCGTACGACAGGCCCGAGCACCCTCCGCCCTTGACGCCCATCCTCAGGAACACCGTCTCCGGCAGATTCTGAGCCCGCTTGAGCTCTCTCACCTGCCTGGCCGCCGCTTCCGACAGCGCCACCGCCATCCCCTTGCCCCCTCCCCTCACGAGGACGCCGCCGCGGCTCCGGCTCCGGCGAGCCTGCTCGCGTACTTGTCCTTGTAGTCCGTCAGCGCCGCCTTGATCGCGTCCTCGGCGAGGACCGAGCAGTGGATCTTGACGGGCGGCAGCTTCAACTCGCTCACGATGTCCGTGTTCTTGATCTTTGCCGCCTCGTCGATCGTCCTGCCCTTGAGCCACTCGGTGGCCAGGCTCGACGAGGCGATCGCGCTCCCGCACCCGAACGTCTTGAACTTCGCGTCCTCGATGACGCCGGTGTCGAGGTTCACCTTGATCTGCAACTTCATCACGTCGCCGCATTCCGGCGCCCCGACGAGCCCCGTCCCCACGCCCGGCGTGTCCTTGGTGAAGGAGCCGACGTTGCGCGGGTTGTTGTAGTGGTCGACGACCTTGTCGCTGTAGGCCATGGGCTCTCCCCTCTTACTCTGCTTTCCACCGGATCGACTTCAGGTCCACGCCTTCCTTCGCCAGCTCGTAGAGCGGCGACATGTCCCGCAACCGCTTGATGACCTCGATCGTGCGCTTCGCCACGAACTCGACCTCCTCCTCGGTGTTGAACCGATGGAGACTGAAGCGGATCGAGGAGTGCGCGAGCTCCGTGCTCGCTCCGAGGGCCGCGATCACGTACGAGGGTTCGAGCGTCGCGGACGTGCACGCCGACCCCGACGACAGCGCGGTCTCCTTGTTGAGGCCCATCAGGACCGACTCGCCCTCGACGTAGGCGAACGAGATGTTCAGGTTCTGCGGCAGCCGCCGCTCGGGATCGCCGTTGAGGAACGCCTCGTCCACGCTCGACAGGATCAAGTCTTGAAGTCGGTCGCGCAGCTTGGCGAGCCGGACGCTTTCCTCCGGCATGACTTCCTCGCAGATCTCGGCGGCCCGGCCGAAGCCGACGATGAGCGGCACGGGCAGCGTGCCCGACCGCATCCCACGCTCGTGGCCGCCGCCGTCGATCATCGGCTGGAGACGCACCCGCGGGCCCTTGCGTCGCACGTAGAGCGCGCCGACGCCCTTCGGCCCGTACATGAGGTGCGCGGTGCACGACAGGAGATCGATCGCCATCGCTTCCACGTTGACCGGCACCTTACCGACCGCCTGCGTGGCGTCGGTGTGGAAGATGACGCCCTTCTCTCTCGCCAGCTTGCCGAGCGCGGCGATGTCCTGGAGCGTCCCGATCTCGTTGTTCGCGAACATCACGGAGATCAAAATCGTCTTGTCCGTGATGGCCTTGTGGACGTCCTCGACGTCCACGAGCCCGTTCGACCCGACGGGCACGTAGGTCACCTCGAAGCCCTGCCGCTCGAGCCGCTTGCACGTGTCGAGCCCGGCGCGCTGCTCGATCGCCGTCGTGACGATGTGGTTGCCCTTCTCGCGATACATCTCCGCGGCGCCCTTCAGCGCGAGGTTGATCGCCTCGGTGCCCCCCGACGTGAACACGAGCTCCTTCGGATCGCGGGCCCCGATGAGCCGGGCGATCCTCTGCCGTGCCGCGTCGATCGCTCCCTCCGCCTCCCAGCCGAACGGATGGTTGCGGCTCGCCGGGTGGCCGAACTTCTCGGTGAAGTACGGCAGCATCGCGTCGACCACCCGTTGGTCACACGGTGTCGTCGACTGTGCGTCCATGAAGATCGGGAACTTCAGCGCCATGTCTCCTCCTCGTACCCTCTCACCACTCGCCTCGGCCGGCGCCCCGCGACGGCCTGCGGCTCGCACCCCCTCGGGCTCACGACCGGATCGTCAGGAGCTCGGGGACATCGTCGGTCGTCAGCTCCGCGAGGCTCATCGTATCGAGCATCTGGCTGATGGCGGCCTGGAGCTTCTGCACCGGCCGCCGCAGGGTGCAACGCTCCTCCTGTGGGCAACCGCTGTGCTCGATGCAACTCACGATGTTGATCGGCCCCTCGAGCGCCCGCACGACCTGGCCCACCGAGATCTGATTGGATCGCCGCGCGAGCACGTAGCCGCCCTTGGGCCCGTTCTGGCTGACGATGAGCCGGCGTTTCGCGAGCCGCTGGAGGATCTTCGCGAGCAACTCGGGCGGGATCGCGAACTCCTCGGCGATACGTTTGGCGCTCACGGCGCCGAGGCCGTCGTTGACGGCGATGTAGTGGATCGCCATCAGCCCGTAGTCGGCGCGCTTGGTGAACCTGAGCATCCTAATTCCTCGCCTTCCGCCGAAGATTCGTATATACCCGACCTGACAGGATCGGCGACAAATCCAATCGGCGACTGTTTCGGTCGTATTCTGGCCCCCACGGCGCTGGATGTCAAGTGAAAGGTTCTGAATGATGGAGAAAAGCGACTTCGATTCCGACCTGTTCCGGACGGCGCTGGCCCAGCTCGACCGCGTGGCTCAGCGCCTCGATCTGGAGCACGACATCCACGAGCGGCTCCGCTACCCGAGGAGAGCCCTCGTGGTCTCCGTGCCCGTGCTCATGGATGACGGGAAAACGAGGGTTTTCCAGGGATATCGGGTCCACCACAGCACGGTCCTCGGCCCGACCAAGGGCGGCCTTCGCTACGCACCGGACGTGAACCTCGGCGAGGTCACCGCGCTGGCGATGCTCATGAGCTGGAAGTGCGCGCTCGTCGGCCTGCCGTACGGCGGCGCCAAGGGCGGTGTCCGGTGCACCCCGCGCGAGCTCTCGAAGCGGGAGCTCGAGCACCTCACACGGCGTTACACGACGGAGATCATGCTGCTCATCGGGCCCGACCTGGACATCCCGGCGCCGGATCTCGGCACCGACGAGCAGACGATGGCCTGGATGATGGACACCTACTCGATGACCCAGGGCAAGAGCGTTCCCGGCGTCGTCACCGGCAAGCCGCTCATCGTCGGGGGCTCCGCCGGCCGCCGCGAAGCGACCGGCCGGGGCATCGTGTACGCCCTCTACCAGGCGACGCGCCGACTCGGTCAGAACCTCCAGGGTCTCCGGGTCGTCGTCCAGGGGTTCGGCAACGTCGGCAGCGTGGCCGCCCGTCTGCTCTGGCGCGAGGGCTGCCTGGTGGTCGGCGTGAGCGACGTCAAGGGCGGAATCTGGAATCCGCGTGGCCTCGACATCCGCGATCTCGAGGCGCACGTCGCCGAGAGCGGGAGCGTCGCCGGCTTCCCGGACACCGAACCGCTCACCAACACCGAGATCCTCGAGCAGCCGTGCGACATCCTGCTGCCCGCCGCGATCGGTTCGCAGATCCGCGAGGACAACGCCGACCGCGTCAAGGCGACGATCGTCGCGGAAGGCGCGAACGGGCCGACGACGCCGGAGGCCGACGCCATCCTTCGCGATCGAGGCGTCACCGTGATCCCCGACATCCTCGCCAACGCCGGGGGCGTGATCGTCTCTTACTTCGAGTGGGTCCAGGGCCTCCAGTACTACTTCTGGCGCGAGAGCGAGATCGTCTCACGCCTGCAGGAGGTGATGAGCCGCGCGTTCAACCGGGTTTGGGCGCTCGGGGCAAAGGAGGGCACCGATCTGCGGACCGCCGCCCTCATGGAGGGCGTGCGTCGCGTCGCGGAGGGCTACCGGGTCCGGGGGCTCTATCCCTAGTCCGCATTATTCACGAACGGTCCTCGCGTGTGGCGGGCGGGTGGTGCAGGGTGCGCCTCGGGAGGGGTCGCTCGACCACGCGGCACGCGTGCGCTGCCCCTGTGCGGCCGGGCTCCATCCTGCGCGCGGGGTCCGTGGCCACGCGGCGGGGACGGGTCTCGCCGACCCCGCCCGAGGCGCACCCTGCGCCACCCGCCCGGTCGCGCGAGCGCCGTTCGTGAACACTGCGGACTAGCCGACCGCCGGTCAGATGGCGCGGGTCAGGTCGGCGACGGCCGCACGCAGCAGGCGCGCGTACTCGGGCAGGCGCTCGCGCTCGAGCCGGATCATCGGGCCCGCGACGACGAGAGAGGCGACGCACACCCGTCCCTTGTCGAACACGGGGACCGCGACGGCCCACGCGCCGCTCGCCAGCTCCTCCTCGCCGTAGGCCCAGCCCTGGCGGCGGATGCGCTCGACCTCCGCCCGGAGCTCGCTGCGCCGCGTGATCGAGCCCGGGCCGAGTCTCGTGAGCGGCAGGCGCGCGAGGAGCACCGCGCGCTCGTCGTCGGGCAGGAACGCGAGGATCGCCTTGCCCGACGAGCCCGCGTGCAGCGGGAAGACGCTCCCCGGCTTGATCGCGTGGCGGATCGTGCCGCGCGTGCCCTCGAGCGCCTCCACGCAGACGCGCGTCGCGCCCTCGCGGACGTAGAGGTAGAGCGACTCGCCGATCTTGTCCACGAGCCGTGGCATCACCGAGCGCGCCGCCTGCCGCAGCTCGCCGAGCCAGGCGCCGGTCGAGCCGAGCCGGTAGAGGACCGCGCCCGGCGAGTACTCGCCGGTGAGCGGGTCCTGCCGCAGGAAGCCGCGCGACGCGAGCAGGGCGAGGAAGCGGTAGAGGGAGCTCCGCGGGATGCCGGTGGCGGCCGCCAGCTCGTTGAAGTGGCGCCGCGGCCGCGCGGCGAAGGCGTCGAGCAGGTCGAGGCCGCGGCTGAGGGACTTCATGGTCCGCGGCGGGCTACGCGGCGGGAGCGACCGGCTCCCGCCCGGCCGGCATCAGCGGGACGTAGATGCCGGCCTTGGCGATCGCGTACTTCGCGAAGAAGTCGCCGACCAGGGAGGTCGCGCCGACCACGGCCAGCACCGCGTGCGACAGCGGGCCGGCGAAGCCCAGGACGCCGATCAGGATCGGCACGAGGAGCCCCACGGCCACGGTCCCGAGGTAGAAGGCGGGCGCCGCGCGCCCGCGCACGAGCTCGGCGACCGAGCGCCGGGCGGCCAGGTTCGTGCTCCGCATGACGCCGAGGTAGAACCCGAGCATCACCGCCGCCGAGACCGCGACCCACAGCTCGATGAGCCCGACGCCGTGCGCGTCGATACCGCGCCCGCCGAGGGGCAGCGTCACGAGCAGGAGGGCCAGCCCGCCCCGGATCGCGTACGTCGCGTAGAGGATGGGCAGGACCGGCGAGTTCCAGAACGGCACCCCCCTGGACGCCGCGTAGACGTTGCCCTTGTAGACGATCAGGATGGCGGCGCCGACGGTCGCGAGCACGACGAGCGCGCCCGAGAGGGCCCCGGGCGGGACCAGCAGGGCCAGCACCGCGGCGGGCAGGAAGATGCTCATACCGACGAACCCGCGCGCGATCCACGAGGTCCGCGCCCGGTACATCTTCCAGAACCGGGCGCCCCGGCCCAGGAAGCGCAGGTGGGCGAGCCCCGAGAGCGCGACGGCCGCGATCGCCAGCACGAGGCCCGGGCGCCAGTCGAGCCAGAGCGCGAAGAGCCACGTCCCGGCGCCGACGCCGGAGAGGAAGTGGCCCACGATCAGCCAGATGCCGCGCCCCTCCACCCACTGGCGCTGCGGGCGGAACGTCGCGCCGAGGTCGGCGAGCACTCGATCCGGGGTCGCGCTCAGCGCCATGACGCCTCCCCCTCACGCCGGCGGCAGGTAGTAGACGTTCGGATGCGTGCCCAGCTCCGGCTGGAGCTGCTCGCCGCCGCGCAGCCGGACGAGCTGGGCCACCTCGCTCTGCGGATCGTCGAGGTCCCCGAAGGTGCGGGCGCGCGCCGCGCAGTTCGCGACGCACGCCGGCTCGAGCCCGGCCTTCACCCGGTCGATGCAGAAGTTGCACTTCATCACGACGCCGACGTTCTCCTTCGAGTACCGCCGCTCCTCGTAGGGCGTCAGCCCCTGGCCCGGGAAGTAGCCCGTCTGCGTCTCGTTGAAGAACCGCGCCCCGTACGGGCAGGCCTGCATGCAGGCCCGGCAGCCGACGCAGTCGTCCGTGGTGACGTCCACGACGCCGCCCTCGCGGTAGTGGCTGGCGCCGGTCGGGCACACGTCCACGCAGGGCGCGCTGGTGCAGTGGAAGCAGAGTGTCGGCAGGTAGACGAGCTGCGTGTTCGGGAACGTGCCGAACTCGCGCTTGAGGACGCGCGCGAAGAGGACGCCCGGCGGCGTGCCGTGCTCCGCCTTGCACGAGAGCTGGCAGCCGTAGCAGCCGACGCAGCGCTTGAGGTCGATCGCCATCCCGTATCTCATGGGACGATCCGGAGCTTCACGCAGGTGTCGAGGTTCAGGTTCACGGGGCTCCCGTGGGCCCAGTCGACCTCGAGCAGGTCGTTGAACATCACGCCCTTGCCCTGGGCGATCGGCAGCGTCTTCGCCCAGTGGCCCGCGCAGCCCCCGATGCCGACGCACTCCGGGTGGACCGTCTCGGTGAGATGCACGCGCCCGCGCACCCGGCGGCCGTGGGGCGACTCGAGCGTCACCTCCTGGCCGTCGCGAAGCCCCTTCGTGCGGCCCGTCGCCGCGTTGAGCGCGATCGTGTACGAGAACGGGTCGAGCCGGGAGGCCTCGTCGAGCCACGGGTTCTCGTTGGTGAAGCTGTTCGTGTGCAGGGTGTCGCGGTAGTAGAAGCCCCAGAGGTCGAACGCGCCGTCCCGCACCTCATGGGACGGGCACGGCAGCCAGCGCGGCAGCGGGTCGTACCAGACGTCGTCCCAGTCGAGGCCGTGCGCGTTCGCGATCCGCTTGGCGTTCCGGTTGAGCCCGATCAGGAACTCCCAGTAGATCGGCACGCGCACGCCGAGGAACGCCCGCCAGTAGACCTCCTCCACGCGCTTGGGCCAGGAGATGACGCCGTGCTCCTTGAACCACGCGAGCCCGCGCGCGGCGCCGAAGTGCGACTTGAGCTCGCGGTCGCAGATCTCCTCGTAGCCGTACCGCGTGCCGAACTCGAGCCGGTGGGACCCGTCGAGCTTGAGGTGGGTGTTGGCGACCGCGTTGAACTCCTCGCGGATGCCGAGCCGGTCGACCAGCTCCACGAGGACGTCCGTGGCCAGCCGCCGCTGGCCGGCGGGCGGGACGACCGGCTGGCGGATCGGCCAGCTCCATTCGCCGAGGCCGGCCGGGTGATTGAAGATGAACGGCACGTTCGGGCGCGAGTCGAGCGACTCGAGGTAGCACGTGTCCGGCAGCACGATGTCGGCGAACTCGGAGAACTCGGTCAGGGTGATGTCGAACGACACGATGAACGGGATGCGCGCGAGCGTCGCGGCCACGGTGTCGCTGTTGCCGACGGAGAGGAGCGAGTTCGCCCCGTAGTTGAGCATCATCTCGGGCCGGTAGGGCAGCCCGAATTTCGTCCACAGCTCCTCCTGGTCACTCGAGGCCATCGTGGGCCCGAACATGCCGAGCGGGAACAGCCCGCCGAGCGACATCGTGGTCGGCGGCTTCGGGTCGGCGATCGGATAGGGCAGGTGCGGTGCGACCCAGGTGCCGGTGATCATGAGGCCGTCGGGTCCCGGCTTCGGCTCGTACCAGGGCTTGCCGGTCTCGGGGTGGCCGTAGCAGACGGGGTTGAAGCCGAGGGCGCCGCCCACGACGTCGGCGGCGCCGACGATCTCGTTGAGCAGCTCGATCGCGAAGCAGTTGTAGACGGAGTTCTTGTGGCCCTGGGAGCCGCGGAAGTAGATGGCCGCCACCGGCCGGTACGGCAGGCGCTTGCCGTCGAGCACGATGGTGCTCCCGACCATCGCCTCGGCGGCGAACTCGCGCGCGAGCCGGCGGATCATCGCCGCGGACACCGTGCTGATGCCCTCCGCCCACTCCGGCGTGAACTGCCGCACGTGCTCGCGCAGCAGGACGAACGCCGGGCGCGCCCGCACGCCCGCGACCTCGTACTCGCCCTCGAGGGCGAGGGCGGCGGCGTCCGGCGTGTCGTACCGGACGGCGTGTCCACGGGCGGCATCCCACACGAGGGGCTTCCGTGTCTCGGCGTCGCGGACGTAACAGCCGTCGGGGCCGATCAGGTACGGGGCGTTGGTCTTGTGCGCGAGGTACTCGGCGTCCCACACCCCGAGATCGTTCAGGATCACGTTGACCATCGCCAGCGCCATCGCGGCGTCCGTGCCGGGCCGGATCGGCACCCACTCGTTCGCCTTCGCGGCGGCGAAGTTGGCCATCGGATCCACGACGACCAGGCGCATGCCCCGCGCGCGCGCGTCGGCGGCATCCTGCATGTTCGTGCACGACACGTGGCCGGCGCCGTGGCCCTTGGAGGCGCCGAAGTAGATCGCGAACCGGCAGTGCTGGAAGTCGGGGACGAGCGACCAGGAGGCGTGGTAGATCCCGCCGATCAGGTGGGCACCGTTGCCGCAGTGGAGCCCGCCGCCGGCCGCCCACGAGTTCGGCGTGCCGAACGCCGCGGCGAACATCATCATCGGGGCGCGGATCGACGTGTTGGTCGTCGTCCGCTGGATGAACAGCTTGCGCGGGTCGTCGTCGTGGATCTTCCTGAGGCGCGCCGTGATCTCGTCGAGCGCCTCGTCCCACGAGATCTCCTGCCAGCCCGGGTCGACGCCCTTGCCCTTGACGGGATTGGTCCGGCGGAGCGGGACGTTCACGCGGTTCGGGTCGTAGAGCGTCATGATCCCCGACACGCCCTTGCCGCACAGGCGCCCGCGGCCGATCGCGCTCTCGGGGTTGCCCTCGATCTTGACGAGGACGTCGTCCACCCGGTGCCCGCGGATCGAGCACGTGCCGTAGCAGAGGCCGCAGGTCGACGGGATCCACTGGTCGGTCGTCGTCATCGGCTGCCTCCCTCGAACCCCGGGACGATGAGGACGGCCACCGCGGCGGGGGCGCCGCCCTCGCGCGCGACGCGGTCGCCGAGCTCCGCGTCCCGCTCGTCGAGGAAGGCGCGGAGGTAGGTGTGGACCTCGCCGGGCGCGCGGAAGATGGCGCCCGCGAACTCGGGGCCGTAGCGCTCGGCGAGCAGCGTGAGCAGGTCGCGGACGGTGGCGCCCTCGTCCACGAGGAGGCGGGTCTCGCGTTCGCCCGCGAGCCGCCCGAGCGAACCCATGAGCTTCAGCTGGATCTCGGGCATCTCTGTCGCGCACGGTATGTCCGTCGGGTGGGGTCCAGGAATCAGCCGAGCGGCTCATTTTCGTGCTGCCATCGGCTCAGATGTCCCGCGACGTGAGAATCATTTTCTCGTCCTGCGGACCCCCTCGGCGCCGGCCATAGGGCCTCGTTCAGCTCAGGAAATTGGCCAGATCGCGTCATTGTTTATTGACTGAAGCGACAGTAAATTGCCGCGCATCACACCCGAGAAGGAGTCCTGGTGCACACTTCCAGGCCCGGGATCGTCGAGCGCCTCGGAGTCGCCCGCATCGGGCACGTGCCCGTGTCCGTGGAGCGGACGCCGCCGACGCTCGGCCGCGACACCGTGGAGGTCCTTCGCGAGGTCGGCTACGACGACGCGGACATCAAGGCGCTGGAGGCCAAGGGCGTGACGACGCCGGCCTTCCTCGACGAGGAGTAACCGACGCTGACCGTCGCGATCGTCGGCGTCGGTGCCACCGCCCAGGGCAAGCTCCCGGGCGCCACCCCGCTCGGCCTGCAAGTCGAGGCGGTCCGCCTGGCTCTCGCCGACGCCGGCCTCGACAAGGCCGAGGTCGACGGGCTCCTCACGCAGCCAGGAACCACGGCCTCCGAGGGCGCGCGGAACTACCTCAGGCTCGGCGAGGCGCTCGGACTGGCCCCGCGCTTCACCGCGTCGCTGTCCATGGGCGGGGCGACGGGACTCGTCCTGCTCCAGCTCGCCAGCTTCGCTGTGGCCTCCGGCGCGGCGAACGCCGTGGCGTGCGTGTTCGGCGATGCGGCCCGGACAGGCGGATCGCGATTCTCCGCGGCCGCGGGGTGGGGAGACTCGTGGGGCATCTGGGGCATGTTCTCGGCCGCGGCCAACAGCGCGCTCACGGCGCGGCGGCACATGCACGAGTTCGGCACGACGTCGCTCCAGCTCGCCGAGGTCGCCGTCGCCTGCCGTCGGCACGCGAGCCTGAACGAGGCCGCGTCCATGCGCGAGCCGATCACCGTGGAGGACCACCAGGCCTCCCGCATGGTCGTCGATCCCCTGCGGCTCCTCGACTGCTGCCTGATCTCCGACGGCGGCGTGGCGTTCATCGTCACCTCGCTCGAGCGCGCGCGCGCGCTGCGGCGCCGTCCGGTGGCCGTCCTGGGGGTGGGCCAGGCGAACAGCCCGGAGACCATCGGCAATCCCGCGTGGTGGTACGTGCCGCATCAGGAGACGGCCGCCCAGGCCGCCTATCGGATGGCGGGCGTCGCTCCCCGCGACATCCACGTCGCCCAGCTCTACGACAACTTCACGATCTCGGTGATCGTCTGGCTGGAACACGCGGGGTTCTGCAAGCGGGGCGAGGGGGGCGCGTTCGTTGAAGGCGGACGCATCCGGCTCGGCGGGGCGCTGCCCGTCAACACGGCGGGCGGCAACCTGTCCGAGAGCTACATGCAGGGCTGGTTGCACATCGTGGAAGGCGTTCGGCAGCTGCGCGGCGAATGCGGCGCCCGGCAGGTGCCGGGCGCCGAGCTGTGCCTGGTGACCGGCCGGGGCATGACGCTCAACTGCGCCGCGGCGGCCGTCCTGGCCCGAGGCTGAGCCATGGCCGACAAACCGCTGCCGACGATCACCGACGAGAACCGCCCGTTCTGGGAGGCCACGCGTCACGGGGAGCTCCGCTTGCAGCGCTGCCGGCAGTGCGACCGCTACCGGTATCCCATCGCCGCGTCCTGCCCGCGCTGCCTGAGCCTGGACGCCGAGTGGGCAGCGGTGAGCGGCCGCGGGCGCGTTTTCTCCTACGTCGTCTTCCACCAGGTCTACCACCAGGCGTTCAAGGACGACGTACCGTACAACGTCGTCCTCGTTCGGCTGGACGAAGGTCCGTTCATGTTCAGCAATGTCGTCGGCGTCGGGAACGAGCAGCTGCGCTGCGACATGCCGGTCACCGTCGTGTTCGAGCGGGTGACCGACGAGGTCACGCTCCCGCGGTTCCGGCCGGAGGACAATCGATGACGATCAGCGCGGTGCTCGACGCCCTGGGGCGGAGCCGCATCTACGACCTCGGGCTGGCCCTGGCGCCCGGCATCCCCCACGGGCCCACCCACTCGCCCTTTCTCTATTCCCTGATCAAGAAGCACGGCCAGGTCCTCTACCGGGACGGCGTGAGTGCGGCGACGGACGTCTTCTCGATGGGCACGCACGTCGGCACGCACATCGATGCCCTCGGGCACGTGTCGAAGGCCGGCCGGCTGCACGGCGGCGTGAGCGCGGAGACGGTGCAGTCCTTCGCCGGAGGCCTCGCGCGGTGTGGCGCGCACGAGCTCGCGCCCGTGGTGGCCCGCGGCGTGCTCATCGACGGGCCCCGGCTGCGCGGTCGCGACGTGCTCGCGGCGGATGACGGGATCGGGGCACGCGATTTCGAGGAGGCGTGCGCGGCGCAGGGTCTCAGCGTGCAACCGGGCGACGCGGTGCTCGTCCGCACCGGCTGGACGCGTTTCTGGCCCGATCACGACGCGTACCACGCCAACCCTGCTCCCGGCGTCGTCCTGGACGGTGCCGTGTGGCTGGCCGAGCGCGGCGTGCGCTGCGTCGGCGCCGATACCTATGCATTCGAAAAAGTCCCTGCCAGCGGCCTCGCGGTGCACGTGGCGCTCCTCGTCGACCACGGCATCCCGATCATCGAGATGCTCGATCTCGAGGCGCTCGCTCGCGACGGGGTCCATACGTTCCTGCTCGTCGCGTCGCCGCTGAAGATCGTGGGCGCCACCGGCGCACCGGTGCGCCCCATCGCCATCGCCGAGCCATGAGCGCCGGCGACCCGAGCGCGCTGAAGGGCGGCCCGAGATCGGAAGACGATCAGCAGGCGCATGAGCTGGCCGAGATGGTCGCCGGCATCGCCCGCCGGCACATCGAGCCGCGCGCCGCGGCCATCGACGCCGAGGAGACGTTCCCCTGGGACGTGGTGCAGGCCTACCGGGAGGCCGGCCTGCTCTGCGTCCTCGTGCCCGCGGCGTTCGGCGGCGCCGGCGGATCGCTCTTCGACGAGGCGGTCATCGCGGAGGAGCTCGCGCGGACGGACGGCTCGGCGGCGATCATCTTCACCACGCAGTCGATCTGCACCGAACTGCTGGTCGACATGGCCAACGAGGAGCAGCGGCGGCGGTACCTGTCGCGTGTCGTCGCGGGCCAACTCCTGGCCATCGCGCTCACGGAGCCCGACGCCGGTTCCGACGCGGCGAGCATTCGGACCACCGCACGGCGCGCCGGGGACGAGTACGTGCTCGACGGCACGAAGCACTTCTGCACGAACGGTGATGTCGCCGATCTCATCCTCGTCTTTGCGCTCACGGCGCCCGGCCAGGGGGCGCGAGGCATCTCGCTCTTCGCCGTGGAGCGACCCAGCCCGGGACTCCGTATCACCCGCCACGACAAGAAGATGGGGATCCATGGCACGACGACCGTCGAGTTCGTGCTCGAGGAGTGTCGTGTGCCGGAGTCGGCGCGCCTCGGTCCCGAGAACGAGGGCTTCCAGGCCGCCATGCGGGCGCTCGAGCGCGGGCGCGTCGCGATCGGGGGCTCCGCAGTCGGCCTCGCGCGCGGCGCCATGGACTACGCGGTGGCATACGCGCGCGAGCGCAAACAGTTCGGCCAGCCCATCGCGAGCTTCCAGGGCATCCAGTTCATGCTCGCGGACATGGCGATCGAGATCGAGGCCGCCCGCCGGCTCGTGTACTACGCCGCGCGGTTGGCGGACCGGGATCCCGTGGCGTTTCGCGCCATGTCGGCCAAGGCGAAGTGCTTCGCGAGCGACGTGGCGATGCGGGTCACGACCGACGCCGTCCAGGTGCTCGGCGGAATGGGCTATATCCGCGAGTGTCCCGTCGAGCGCAAGATGCGCGACGCGAAGATCTTGCAGATCTTCGAGGGGACCAACCAGCTCATGCGGGTGCTGATCGCCCGGGATCTCATCGGCCGGCTGTGAGGACACCGCCGTGTTCCTCCAGCTCCTCATCTCCGGCCTCACCCTCGGCCTGGTCTACGCCGTCGTCTCCCTCGGCTTCCAGGTGGTGGCGCGAGCAGTGACCTACCGGATCCCTGCGCTGGTCGCCGTGGTCCTGACCGTGTTGGCGGTCACGGCCGTGTCTCGGCGCCGGTGCGCGTGCGCGAGCCGCTGATGCTGGCCATTCTCACGGTCGGGCTCGCCAC
>Ga0156038_1015_pt1 | contig 17063 bp, 16 predicted proteins | sample RifCSPlowO2_02_FD_116150 | JGI IMG/M metagenome (GOLD analysis project Ga0156038, IMG submission 116150) | Candidatus Rokubacteria bacterium RIFCSPLOWO2_02_FULL_72_37
CGGCGCCAGGTTGGCGAGGACGGCGAGGTCGGTCGAGTGCATCAGGATGACCGGCGTGCCGTCGTAGCCGGCCTCCTTCAGCAGGCCCCGCGCCTTCTCGAAGTTCGACTCGAGCAGGCCGTCCATTCCCTTGGTCGTCGCCAGCGGCGAGCCGCACGGGAAGAACGACTTGCAGGTCTTGTAGAAGGCCGGGTCGCCGATGACCGCCTTGAGGAAGTCCTCCTGGTTGAACGCGTAGAAGACGGCCTGGCGCACCTTCACGTTGTCGAAGGGCTTGTGGATCGAGTTGAAGCGGAACGTGTACTGGTTGCCGAGCGGGTTCAGGCTCACCAGCCGCACGTTGGCGTCCTGCTTGAGCACCGGGTAGAGGTCGTGCGGCGGCGACTCGAGGTAGTCGACCTCGCCGGCCAGCAGCGCGTTGATCGCGGTCTGGTGGTCGGGGATCCACTTCCACTCCACGCGGTCGACCTTCACGACCTTCCCGCCGGCGAGGCCCGAGGCCGGCTCCGGGCGGGGCTTGTACTTGCCGAACTTCACGTAGACGGCCTTGTCGCCCGGCTTCCACTCTTCTTTCTTGAAGACGAACGGGCCGGAACCGGTGAAGTCCGAGATCTGGGTGTTCGGATCCGTCTCCGCGACCCGCTTGGGCATCATGAACGGCACGTTCGAGCTCGGCTTGCCGAGCGCGCCGAGCACGAGGCCCGTCGGCTCCTTGAGCACGATGCGGAACGTCTTCGGGTTGACGACCTGCAGCTCCTTGACGAAGCCCATCATCTTCTGCGCCATCGAGTCCTTCGCCGCCCACCGCTTGATCGAGGCGACGCAGTCCTCCGCCGTGACGGGTTTGCCGTCGTGCCAGAGGAGCCCGTCGCGAAGCGTCATCGTGTAGGTGAGCCGGTCGGCGCTCACGTCGTACTTGTCGACCATCTGCGGCCGCACCTCGCCCTTCGCGTCCATCGCGAAGAGCGTGTCGTAGACCATGTACCCGTGGTTGCGCACGATGTACGCGGTGGTCCAGATCGGGTCCACGATCTTCAGGTCGGAGTGCATGACGACCTTCAGGGTGGTCTCCGCCAGCGCTGGCGGCGCCGGCGCGGCGACGATGCCGAACGCGGTTATGAGCGCGAGCGCGATTGCCAGTCGTCGTACAGAACTCATAGACGCCTCCTGTGAGGGTGCTCAGCGCCCGCGCACATCCGAGCGCGGCGACGGTGCGACGACATAATCACAGGCGGCTCCGCATGTCAACGCGCGGCGGGTGGTAAGATCGCGGGCCATGGACAGCCAGCTCTGGCGCTGGGACGCCGGCGCCCTCGCCGCCGCCATCCGCGCGCGCCGGGTCTCGAGCCGGGAGGCGACCGCGTCGGTCCTCGCGCGCCTCGAGGCCGTCAACCCCGCGCTCAACGCGGTGACGGTCGTGCTGGCCGATCAGGCGCTGGCGGCCGCGGATCGGGCCGACGAGGCCGTCCGGCGCGGCGAGGCGCTCGGTGCGCTGCACGGCGTGCCGGTGACGATCAAGGAGAACGTGGACCAGGCGGAGACCGCGACCACGAACGGTATCGTGGCCTTCAAGGACCTGATCGCCACCAGCGACAGCCCGCAGGTCGCCAGCTGGCGGCGCTCCGGCGCCGTCATCGTCGGGCGCACCAACACGCCGGGCTTCAGCGTGCGCTGGCACACCGATAACGCGCTGCGCGGGCGCACGTTCAATCCGTGGGCGCGCGACCGGACGCCCGGCGGCTCGAGCGGCGGCGCCGGCGCCGCGCTGGCGGCCGGCATCGCGCCCCTCGCCCACGGCAACGACCTCGGCGGCTCGATCCGCTACCCGGCGTACTGCTGCGGCGTCGCGGGCATCCGGCCGACGCTCGGGCGCGTGCCCGCGTACAACGCGACGGCGCCGGAGGAGCGACCGCCAGCCGTGCAGCTCATGTCCGTGCAGGGTCCGATGGCCCGGCGCGTCGCCGACGTGCGGGTGGGCCTCGCCGCGATGGCCACCCCCGATCCGCGCGACCCGTGGTGGGTCCCCGCCCCGCTCGAGGGGCCGCCCGTCGCGCGCCCGATCAGGGTCGCCCTCACGGTGGATCCCGCCGCGCAGGGCGTCCACCCCGACGTCGCCGACGCGGTCGGGCGCGCGGGCCGGGCGCTCGCCGACGCCGGCTACGCCGTGGAGGAGGTCGAGCCGCCCGACGTAGCCGGCGTCGCGCGCTGCTGGGCGGCGCTCGTCGTCAACGAGATGCGCCACGTGATGCGGCCGTACATCCAGAAGTACGGCGACGAGGACCTCAAGCGCGCCGTGGACCTGACGCTCGCGGCCGTCCCCGACGTAGGACTGGACGGATACCTCAAAGCGCTCGCCGGGCGCGCGAAGCACCTGCGCGAGTGGACGCTCTTCCTCGAGCGCTATCCGCTCGTGGTCGGGCCCGTCTCGACCGAGCCGCCCTTCACGGTCGGCTTCGATGTCGCGAGCGCCGAGGAGACCGCGCGGGTGCTGCGCGCCCAGCGCCTCCTGGTGGCGGTCAACGGGCTCGGCCTGCCCGCCGCGGCCGTACCGACCGGCCTCGCGGCGGGCGTACCCCTCGGCGTGCAGGTGATCGGCGCACGCTATCGCGAGGACCTCTGCCTCGACGCCGCCGAGGTGATCGAGGCACGCCAGCCACTCCCGACGCCGATCGATCCGGTCGGCTGAGCCCTGTCCGAGGAGGACGCCCGGTGGCCACAAAATCCGCGGTCCGCACCGATCGTGCGCCCGCGCCCGTCGAGGGCGCGCCGTATTCCCAGGCCATCCGCTGCGGCGACCTCGTCTTCGTCTCGGGCCAGCTCCCGCTCGCGCCCGGCGCGGGCGAGGTCGTCGGCGCGACGATCGAGACGCAGACCGAGCAGGTCATGGCGAACCTCCGCGCGATCCTGGAGGCCGCCGGCAGCGGTCTCGATCGGCTCGTGCGGACCACGGTGTTCCTGGCGAGCCACGAGCACTTCGCGGGGATGAACGAGGTCTACCGCCGCCACGTGGGCGCCGTCCCGCCGGCCCGCTCGACCGTCGCCGTCAAGGACTTCCCGCGGGGCATCCTCCTCGAGATCGACGCGATCGCGCATCTGTGACAGGATGGAGGGCGTGACCGAGCTCGCGCGCTATCTCGCCCCCGGGCCGTTCGTCGACAGTGACGATCCGGACGTCCGGGCGTTCGCCGAGAAGACGGCGCGCGACGCGGACGGCGCCCTGGCGCAGGCCCTCACGCTCTACTACGCCGTCCGCGACGAGATCCTCTACGATCCCTACTACGTCGGCGCCGACCGCGCCTACTTCCGCGCGAGCGACTGCCTGCGCGTCGGGCGCGGCTTCTGCATCCCGAAGGCCGCCCTGCTCGCCGCCGCGGCGCGCGCCCTCGGCATCCCGGCGCGCGTCGGCTACGCCGACGTGCGCAACCACCTCACCACCCGGCGGCTCGCCGAGCTGGTCGGCGGTGACCTCTACGTCTGGCACGGCTACACCGAGCTCCGCCTCGAGGGCCGCTGGGTGAAGGCCACGCCGGCCTTCAACCTGAGCCTCTGCGAGCGGTTCGGCGTGCGCCCGCTCGAGTTCGACGGGCGCCGGGACTCGCTCTTCCACGAGTTCGACCGCGCGGGCCGGCGCCACATGGAGTACGTCCGCGACCGCGGCCACTACGCGGACGTCCCGTACGAGGCCATCGTCGCCGACTTCGACCGCGCGCACCCCCGCTGGCTCTCCCTGCGCGCGGGCGGCGGCCGCGCGGACTTCGCGCGCGAAGCCTCCACCGAATCCTCCGGCTAGCACCCGCGCGGCCGATCTTTCGTTCCCGCGGCAGGTGTGCTATGCCTCGTGCGGTTGACCGAGGGGCACGCGACTAACGCGCCGCACCAGAGGGAGCGACCCGACCATGTCCATCGCACGCCCGACGTTCCTGGCAGTGCTCGTCGCCGCCGTCCTGCTCGCGCTCGGCTCGTCCGTCTCCGCCTTCGAGGGCGAGGGGCCGCTCTACGAGGCCGCGAAGAAGGAGGGGGCGCTGACCTGGTACACCGCCCACTACAACTCGGACACCGCGGCGGCGGTGTGCGCCGGTTTCGAGAAGAAGTACGCCGGCATCAAGTGCAACTACATCCGCACGACGGCCCAGGTCGCCTACCAGCGGCTCGCCCAGGACCAGAAGGCCGGCATCGCGGCTGCGTCGGTCATCAGCTCGACGGACATCGGCCACTACGGCCGGATGAAGAAGGACGGCTGGCTCGTGGCGTACCGGCCGAAGAGCCTGAGCGACCTCATCGACGCCTTCAAGCCGTTCAACGACCCCGAGGACATGTACGTGATCACGGCCGCGGGCCTCGTGCTGCTCACCTACAACACGAGCCTCGTGTCGGCGGCGGACGCGCCGAAGAAGTGGACGGACCTGCTCGACCCGAAGTGGAAGGGCAAGGTCTCGATCGGGCACCCGGGCTTCAGCGGTTACGTCGGCACGTGGGTGGTCCAGATGCGCAAGCTCTACGGCTGGGACTACTTCAAGAAGCTGGAGCTGAACAAGCCGCGGATCGGGCGCTCGATCAACGACACGGTGACGATGCTCAACGCCAAGGAGAGCTGGGTCGCCGCCGGGCCGTCCGCGACCACGCTGCAGAGCCGCGACAAGGGCAACCCGGTGGCCGTGGTCTATCCGGAGGACGGGGCGCTGCTGATGATCTCGCCGTCGGGCATCCTCAAGAACGCGCCCGCGCCGAACGCGGCGAGGCTGTTCATGGAGTACCTGCTGAGCAAGGAATGCAACGAGATCATGGTCAAGCTCCGGAACGACTCGGTCAACAAGCACGTCCAGCCGCTGCCCGGCGCCAAGTCGCTGGCGGACGTGAAGACGATCCGGCCCACCTACGAGGAGATCCTCAAGGGCATCCCCGAGGTGAAGGAGCAGTTCCGGGACACGTTCGGCATCTGAGATGAGCACGGCGGCCGAGGCCCGGAGCTACCGGCTCCGCTGGCGGCACCTGGACAAGTCGCTCTTCGTCTGGGTCCTCCTGATCGGCGTGCTGCTCGTGCTCGTGATCAACCCGCTCGCGCGCCTGCTCTGGGCGAGCTTCCAGGACGGCGAGACGGGCGCGCTCACGCTCGGCAACTACGCGGTGGCCTACGGCCGCTGGCGCTACCTGGAGGCGCTGGGCAACTCCCTCGTCCTGGGGGTGGCCGTCGCGGCGCTGTGCACGGTCTTCGGCGTCCCCATGGCGTGGGCGGTCTCGCGCACGGACATGCCGGGCAAGGGCCTGGTGTGGGCGGCCATCCTCGGGACCTTCATCATGCCCTCGTACCTCGGGGCCGTCGCCTGGATCCTGCTGGCGGGGCCGAACGCCGGCTGGCTGAACCGTGCCTGGATGGCCCTCACCGGAACCGCCGCGGGGCCGCTCGACGTCTACACGATGTCGGGGCTGGTCCTGATCGTCGCCTGTTATTCGTTCCCGTACATGTTCGTGTTCACGCGCTCGGCGCTCGACTTGATCTCGTCCGAGATGGAGGAGGCCGCCGCCACGCTCGGCGCGGGCGTCGTGCGCACGACGCTGCGGGTCACGCTGCCCCTCACCCTTCCGGCGATCCTGGGCGCGTTCATCGTGGAGTTCCTCGAGGCGATCGCGCTCTTCGGCGCGCCCGCCCTGATCGCCCTGCCCGGGCGGTTCCAGGTGATGACCACGATGCTGTGGCAGTTCTTCGAGTTCCCGCCCAAGGTGGAAGTGGCCGCCGCCTACGCGATGCCGCTCCTGGTCATCACGGTGGTCCTCTTCTGGCTGCAGCGGCGCATCATCGCGCGCAAGGGCTTCGTGGCGCTCACGGGCAAGGGGGGCGAGCGCCGGCCGCTGCGGCTCGGCGCCTGGCGCTGGCCGATGCTCGGCTACTGCCTCTTCGTGACCTCGCTCTCGTTCTTCCTGCCGATGCTCGTCGTGCTGCACGCGGCCTTCGCGAAGGCCTGGGGGCGCGGCGTCGCGCTCGACAACGTCACCCTGCACAATCTGAAGTTCGTCCTGTTCGACCAGAGCACGACCCAGGCGGCCACGATCCACACGTTCGTCTACGGCGGAACCTCGGCCGCGTTCGCCCTCGGGCTCGCGCTCGCGATCGCCTACATCGTCCACCGCCGGCTCGTGCCGTTCGGCGGCACGCTCTCGTACATCGCCATGGCGCCGTTCGTCATTCCGGGCATCGTCCTGGCGATCGGCTTCTACGCGGCGTACACGACCCGGCCCCTCGTGCTCTACGGCACGGCCTGGATCCTCATCCTGGCCTTCACGACCCGCTTCCTGCCCATCGCCTACGCGAACAGCGATGCCGCCATCCGGAGCGTGAACCCGGAGCTCGAGGACGCGGTGCGGATCCTCGGCGGCAGCCGCCGGCTCGCCATGCGCCGGGTCCTGGCGCCCCTGCTCAAGCGCGGGCTGGCCGGCGCCTTCATCCTGGTGTTCATCCCGGCCACCCGGGAGCTCAGCTCGGCCATCTTCCTCTACACGACCGGCACCCAGGTGCTCTCGGTGCTCCTGTTCGACAAGAGCGACGAGGGGAACTTCGAGATCCTGTCCTCGATCGGCCTCATCCTCGTGGTGATCACGGTCGTGCTGGTGATGCTCGGCTTCCGGCTCGTGGGCCGGGACTTCATGCTCAAGCGGACGACGGCGTGACCCGGCTGACCCTCCGCGATCTCACCTGCCGCTTCGGGACGTTCACCGCCGTCGACGGCGTGAACCTCGCGCTCGAGCAGGGCGAGTTCGTCTCACTGCTCGGGCCGTCCGGCTGCGGCAAGACCACCACGCTCCGCATGATCGCCGGCTTGCTCGATCCGACCGAGGGCACCATCGAGATGGACGGCCAGCTGATCTCCTCGCCGGCGTCCGCGCTGCCGCCCGAGAAGCGCAACATGTCGATGATCTTCCAGAGCTACGCCATCTGGCCCAATATGACGGTGGCCCAGAACGTGGGCTTCGGCCTCGAGGTGCGCCGCCTCCCCCGCCGCGAGATCGACGCCAAGGTGCGCCAGATCCTCGACGTCGTGCGGATGGCGCACCTGCGCGACCGCTACCCGGCCGAGCTCTCGGGCGGCCAGCAGCAGCGGGTCGCGCTCGCGCGCGCGATCGTGGTGCAGCCCGCCGTGCTGCTGCTGGACGAGCCGCTCTCGAACCTGGACGCGAACCTCCGCGAGGAGATGCGCTACGAGATCCGGCGTCTGCACGACGAGTTTCACATCACGACGGTCTACGTCACCCACGACCAGGCGGAGGCCATGGTGACCTCGGATCGCATCGCCGTCATGAACCAGGGCCGCATCGAGCAGGTGGACGAGCCGCGGGCGCTCTACGCGCGGCCCCGGACACGCTTCGTCGCCGGCTTCATCGGGCGCACCAACTTCCTGGACGGTGAGGTACGCGGCGAGGAGGTCGTCTTCGACCACTTCTCGATCAAGCTCAGCCGGTTCGCCGACCCCGCAACCCTCTGCGGGCGGGTTTCCTTCTCCCTGCGCCCGCAGAGCATCCACCTGCACCGGCAGCCCGCGGCCGCGTCGGGCGACACCTGCGTCATCGCCGGCCACGTCGTCCAGCGCGCCTACCTCGGCGAGCACTGGGACTACGCGGTGCGACCGCGGGAGAGCGCGCTCCAGCTCCGCGTGACGGCGCGGCCGCACGAGGTGTTCGCCGTGGACGAGCCGGTGTGGCTCGAGCTCGACCCGCGGCAGATGGCGCACATCGTATGAGCGAGAGCGAGCCCCTTCGGCGGGCGCGCGCGCTCGCGGCGCAGATCGCGGCCTGCGCCGACCGGATCGAGGCGGAGCGGCGGCTCCCCGAGCCGCTGCTCGGGGCGCTGATCGACGCGGGCCTCGGTACGGCTCTCGTAGCCCGTGTCAGGCGACAATGACGTGTTCGCGCGTGATGATGAACGGGGGGGCCGGCGCGATGAAGTTCGCCTCGTCGGCCCGCACGCGAGCGTACTCGGGGCTCGCGGCGGAGGCGCGCATCGCCTGCGTGTCGTCGAACCACGTGAGCGCCGCGCCGTCCCAGCGCGGTGCGCGCCCGCCCTCGTAGGCGGCGCGCCGCGTGTGGCTCTGCACGTAGCGGCGGATCACCGTGATCCGCGCGGCCAGGGGGCCGTGGACCTCGCGCCAGTACCGCTGGAACTCGTCGATGGCCATGCCCGGCCGCCGCGTCAGGAACTCGACGTTCTTCACGCCCCCGACGGGCGCGGGGCCGTCCGTGATGACGTGGTCCTCGGTGACGAGGAGGCCCATGCTCGAGCGCTCGATGAACTTGGCCTCGTCGGCCTGCACCGCCGCGTAGGCGGGCGTCCCGGCCAGCGCGCGCATCGCCTGCGTGTCGTCGAACCAGACCTCGGCGATCCCGTCGTAGACGGGCTCGCCCTTGCGGTAGGCGCCGGGCAGCGCGTGCGATTGCACGTAGCGCCGGAGGCCCGGCAGGCGCACCACGACCTCCGGGTGGCTCGCGCGCCAGTACGTCTGGAACTCCTCGACCGACATCCCGGACCGCCGCTTGAAGAACGAGAGCGCCTTGACCATGGTGGGCTCCTTGGCGCCAGTATATGATCGGGCGCATGAAAATCCACCGGCTCTATCCCGACGCGAGCGGCGAGTCGCACTTCGAGGACATCGAGGTCCCGTACACGGAGGCGACGCGCGGCGGACGGTTGTCGGCGCGCCTGCCGGCGTCCGGCATCATCTTCCGCGAGGTGCCGCCCGACTACGACCTCGACTGGCATCCCGCGCCGCGCCGGCAGTACATCGTCAACCTCGATGCGGGCGTCGAGCTGACCGCGAGCGACGGCGAGACCCGGCGCATCGGCGCCGGCGAGGTGATCCTCGTCGAGGACACGTGGGGCAAGGGGCACCGCTCCCGGGCGCTCGACGGCAGGCCGCGCCACTGCATCTTCATCCCGCTCGAGTGAGCCCGGAGGTCCGCCGATGAAGCTGGGTTGCCATCTGCCGACGCAGGGGCCGCTCGCGACGCGCGAGGCGCTGCTCACCTTCTGCCGCGAGGCCGAGGCGCGCGACATCGCCTCCCTCTGGGTGAGCGACCACGTGATCTTCCCGCGAACCGCCACGGGCCGCTACCCCGGCAGGCGTTTCCCGCACGCTCCGGACACGCCCTACCTCGAGCCGGTCGCCGTGCTCGCCGCTGCCGCGGCGCTGACCCGCCGCGCGCGGATCGGCGCCTCGGTCTTCATCCTCGGGCACCGCCATCCGGTCGTGATGGCGAAGATGCTGACCACGATCGACGCGCTCTCCGAGGGGCGGCTCATCTGCGGTGTGGGCGTCGGCTGGTGGGAAGAGGAGCTCACGGTGCTCGGCGCGCCGTTCCACCGTCGTGGACGCCAGGCGGACGAGATCCTCCGGGTCTTCAAGGAGCTGTGGACGGCGGAGCGGCCGCGCTTCGCGGGCGAGTTCTACCGCTTCGAGGACGTCGGCTTCGCGCCCAAGCCCGTGCAGAAGCCCCACCCGCCGATCTGGGTCGGCGGCGACAGCCCCGGCGCCTTCCGCCGCGTCGTCACGCTCGGCGACGGCTGGCACGCGACGTCGAAGACGCCGGAGGACCTGCGCCAGGCCCTCGAGCGCCTGCGCGCGGCGGCCGACGCGGCGCGCCGGCCGTTCGAGAGCCTCGAGCTGTCGATTCGCGTCACGCTCGAGCAGGGCTTCGTGGGGGACGGGCGCCAGGCCGTCATCGATCAGCTCTGCGCCTACAAGGCGCTCGGGCTCTCCCACACGATGCTCGACTTCCGGCGGGACACGCTCGACGAGATGCTCGAGGGCCTCGACGTGGTCGCGCGCGAGATCCGGCCCGCGGTCGACCGGGCGTGAGGCGGGCGGCTCAGCCGCCCCGCTTGATCGAGCGGATCATACGCTCGAAGCCCTGACGCTCCTTCTCGAGCGTCGCCTGCGGGCCGGTCGCCCGGAAGAACCAGCGCGCGTCGGGGCCCTCGGCGATGGCGCCGAGCAGCATGTGGTTCGGCTGCGGCGCGCCGGCCGGCCCGCTGCCCATCCCGCCGACGTACGTGCCCGTGACCTCCACCAGGGTCACGGGGATGTCCCCCACCTTGATCTCGCGCGTCGTGGCGGCCTCGCCCACGGGCGGGCCGTCGGGGCGCTGGAACTGGCCGACCCAGCGCGCGACGTTCGCCCGGGTGTCGCCGCCCTGGCCCGGACCGAAGTAGAACACCACGCACTCCGCCGGGCCGCCGGCGCCCGCGATGCGGTACTGGGCGCGGCGCATCGCGGAGCTCGGCGGCTCCGAGGTCCAGCCGGACGGCACCGCCCAGGTGAGCCCCCTCGCGCCCATGCCGCTCTCGGCCGGCGGCGGCGCCACGGACGGGGCGGGCATCGGCGCGGTGAGCGGTGGGTGGCTCGGCGGCAGCTGGCCCGTCTGCGGCGCCGCGCCGGCGGGAGGCGCCGGGTTCGTCTGCGCGCGCCCGCGAGTCACGTAGACGCCGGCGGCGACCCCCGCCGCCACGAGCAGAATGCCGAGCCCCACCACGCTCCACCACTTCGTCATTGACGTCCTCCGTTCACGCGCTAATCGTACACCGTTTCGAGGTAGTGGTCGGGGTCCACGACCGCCTCGATCACGGTCGGACGATCCGCGTCGAGCGCGGCGCGCAGCGATCGCGCGAGCTCCTCGGCCGTGCGTACGCCGACGGCGGGGACGCCGAAGTAGTGCGCCGGCGGCCCGGCGGGCTCCCCGCGCCCGAGCGCGGTGCCGTAGGGAACGAGACACCGGCGGCGCTGCTTGACGTGGATCAGCGAGAGCCAGCCGTCGTCCAGGACGACGATCGGCAAGGGCAGGGCGAGGCGCCGCGCCGTCGCGACCTCGCCGCAGGTCATCTGGAAGCAGCCGTCGCCGACGACCGCGACGACGGCCCGCTCGGGCCGCGCGAGCTTCGCGGCGATTGCGGCGGGCAGGCCGAAGCCCATCGACGACCAGCCGTTCGTGATCAGGAAGGTGCGCGGCTCGTGCGCGGTCCACTGCGAGGCGATCTGATGGGTGTGCGCGCCCACGTCGAAGGCGAGCACGCCGTCGCGCGGCAGGATCTCCCGCACCACGTCGATGGCCCGGTGCGGCGCGAAGCCCGCCGCCGACGGCCGGAGCGCGCGCCGCCAGCGCTCACGGTGGTCCCGGACCGCGCCCTCCGGCCAGTCGTGCCGCGCGGGCTCCGCGCGCGCGAGGCGCTCGAGCGAGGCGTCGAGGTCCCCCACGACCTCGTGGGCGACCATCACGCTCGCGTCCGCGTCCACCGGCTCCACGTCCACCGCGAGGAGCGGCGTCCGTCCGATCCACGCCTCGTACTCGACCTCCACCACGTCGTAGCCGAGCCCCACGACCAGGTCGGCGCCGCGCAGGAAGTCACGCTGCACCTGACGCCGGGCCCGCTCGATGCAGCCGAGCGCCAGCGGATGCTCCTCGTCGAGGAGGCCCTTGGCCATCGTGGTCGACGCGAAGGGCAGCCGATGGCGCTCGACGACCTCGCGGAGCAGGCCCGGGGTCCGGAGACGCATCGCGGAGGCGCCGATGACCGCGACCGGACGCCGCGCGCCCTGCAGGAGCTCGGCCGCGCGCGCGAGCGCGGCGTCCGGCGCGGGACGCAGCCGGCGCGCCCGGGGGACGGGCGGCGGGTCCTCGGTCGCGGGCGCCGTCGCGACGTCCTCGGGCAGGTCGACGTGGACCGGGCCCGGCGGCTCGCCGAGGGCGATCTCGAGGGCCTCGGCGAGGACCGGCGCGACTCGCCCGCGCCGGAGCGCGAGGCTCGCCTTCGTCAGCGGCCCGAAGAGCGCGCGGTGGTCGATCGCCATCTGCAGGCGCCGGCCGAGCTGCGCGGTCGGCAGGTTGCACGTGACGGCCAGGAGCGGCGAGCGGTCGAGGTACGCGCTGCCGACGCCCGTCGTCAGGTTGGTCGCGCCCGGGCCGAGCGTCGCGACGCAGAGCCCCGGCGCGGCGCCGAGCCGGCCCATCACGTCGGCCGCGAAGGCGGCGGAGCCCTCGTGCGCGGTCAGCACGAAGGGGAGCCCGCCGCTCCGCATCGCCTCGAGCAGCGGTAGCACGTTGCCGCTCGGGACGCCGAAGCCGTGCGTGACCCCGGCCTCGCGCAGGGTCCGGACGATCAGGTCCGCGTTGGTCATCGCTTCTTCCATATCACGTCAGGGGCTAAGATGGGGCGCATGGCCGGCGATTCGGCAACCCTTCCCGTGGCGCGCCGGCACGCCGTGCGCCGGCTCTACGACTGGACCGTCGGCTGGGCGGAGCGCCCGGGCGGAACCTGGGCGCTCTTCCTGATCGCGGTCGCGGAATCCTCGGTCTTCCCGATCCCGCCCGACGTGCTGCTGATCGCGCTCTGCGTGGGCGCGCCGCGCGCCGCGTTCCGCTTCGCGCTGGTGTGCGCGGCGGGCTCGGTCCTCGGCGGCGTCCTCGGCTGGACGATCGGGTACGGCGCGTGGCACCTCGTGAAGGGCCTCTTCATCCCGTGGATCTTCACGCAGGCGACCTTCGACCAGGTCCGGGCGCTCTACCAGGGCAACGCCTTCCTCGCGATCCTCACCGCGGCGTTCACGCCGATCCCCTACAAGGTCTTCACGGTGGCCGCCGGCGTCCTCGACGTCGGCCTGGCAACGCTCGTCGCGGCCTCGATCGTCGGACGCTCCGGGCGCTTCTTCCTGATCGCCGCGGTGATCTACTTCTTCGGCGCGCGGGTGCGAGCGCTGATCGACCGCTACTTCGATCTGTTCACCTGGGGCCTGCTCGCGCTGGGCATCGCGGGCTTCCTCGCCGTCCGCTACCTCCGCTAGCGCGGATTGTTCATGAGGTGTGTTCACGAACGGGCACCCGTCGACGGACCGGTGACACGGCGGGAGACGGGTGGATGGGGTCCGGGAACTCCTCCCGGATCGTCCGGAGCCGATCGGGCCGTGGTCAGAGGACCCCGTCCACCCGTCTCCCGCCGTGTCACCGGTCCGTCGTGAATGGTATCCTCCTCCGGTCGACACTCACGAGAGGGAGGGCATCCATGAAGGCCGCGGCGGTGGTTGCGGAGATCCTCAAGCGCGAAGGCGTGCAGTTCCTCATCGGCTATCCGGTCAACCCCGTCATCGAGGCCGCCGCGGAGGCGGACATCCGGACGATCATCGTGCGCCAGGAGCGCACCGGGCTCCACATGGCGGACGCCGTGAGCCGCGTCTCGTCCGGCCAGCGCATCGGGGTCTTCGCCATGCAGCACGGTCCGGGGACGGAGAACTCGTTCGGCGGCGTGGCGCAGGCCTTCGGCGACTCGGTGCCGATCGTGGTCCTCCCCGGCGGCTATCCACGCCGGCTCCTGAACATCCCGCCGAACTTCAGCTCCTTCCTCAACTACCAGCACATCACCAAGTGGGCCGAGCAGGTCGTGCTGCCGGACGCCGTGCCGGCCGCGATGCGGCGGGCGTTCACGCAGGTCAGGAACGGCCGGCCGCGGCCGGTCCTGGTCGAGCTGCCGGTGGACCTCCTCCGCGAGGACGTGCCCGACGACTGGACCTACACGCCCGCGCCGCGGCTGCGTGTGGCCCCCGATCCCGCGGACGTGGCGCGGGTGGCCGAGGCGCTCGTCGCCGCGGAGCGGCCGGTGATCTACGCCGGCCAGGGCGTGCACTACGCCCGCGCGTGGCAGGCGCTGCGCGAGCTCGCCGAGCTGCTCGAGGCGCCGGTGACGACGAGCCTCCAGGGCAAGAGCGCGTTCCCGGAGACGCACCCGCTCGCCCTCGGCTCCGGCGGCCGCTCGATCTCGAAGCAGCTCCACCACTTCCTGGCGAGCGCCGACCTGATCTTCGGCATCGGCTGCAGCTTCGCGACGACGAACTACGGCGTGGCCATGCCCCGGGGCAAGCCGATCGTCCACGCCACGCTCGACCCGACGGACGTCAACAAGGACGTGCCCGCCGCGCTCGCGCTGATCGGCGACGCCGAGCTGACGCTCCGCGCCCTCCTCGCCGAGGTGGGAGATCGGTTGAAGGGCCGGCCGCGCGGGCGCGCCGCCGCGGTCACCCAGGAGATCCGGACGCTCAAGAGCGCCTGGCTCGCCCAGTGGATGCCGCGGCTCACCGCCGAGTCGACGCCGCTCTCGCCCTACCGGGTGCTGTGGGACCTCATGCACACCGTGGACGTCGCCAGCACCATCATCACCCACGACGCCGGGAGCCCGCGCGACCAGATCTCGCCCTTCTGGGAACCCGTGGCCCCGCTCACCTACATCGGCTGGGGCAAGACCACCCAGCTCGGCGCCGGGCTCGGGTTCGCGATGGGCGCCAAGCTGGCGCAGCCGGACAAGCTCTGCATCAACGTCTGGGGCGACGCCGCGATCGGCTTCACGGGCATGGACTTCGAGACCGCGGTGCGCGAGCGCATCCCGATCCTCTCGGTGCTGCTCAACAACTTCTCGATGGCGATCGAGCTGAAGGTGATGAAGGCGGCCACGGAGAAGTACCGCTCGACCGACATCAGCGGCAACTACGCGGACTTCGCCCGGGCGCTCGGCGGCTGGGGCGAGCGCGTGACCGAGCCCGGGGCGATCGTGCCCGCCATCAAGCGGGCGATCGACCGGACGCGCGCGGGCACGCCCGCGCTGCTCGAGTTCATCACCGAGAAGGCGGTGGACTTCTCCATCTTCTGAGAAGGGCGAGCGGGATGAACAGATACGGCCTCACGGACACGCAGCGGGAGTTCCACGAGAGCGTCCGGCGCTTCGCGGACACGCGCATCGTCCCGCTGGCCGCGCGGATCGACGAGACGGACGAGTTCCCCGCGGACTTGTTCGCGGAGATGGCGGAGCTCGGCTACCTGGGCGCGCCGTACCCGCCCGAGTACGGGGGCGCGGGTGCGGACACCGTCATGGTCGCCCTGCTCCTCGAGGAGGTCTCGCGCGCCTCGGGCGCCGTCGGCAGCTCGCTCAACGCCCACATCAGCCTCGCCTCCTCGGTGCTCTATCATCACGGCACCGAGGCGCAGCGCCAGCGGCACCTGACGCGCCTGACCGCGGGGAAGGCGCTGGGCGCGTTCGGCCTCACCGAGCCCGGCGGCGGCTCGGACGCCGCCGCCTGCCGCACCCGCGCCGTGCGCGACGGCGATCACTACGTCGTCACGGGCTCGAAGGTCTTCAACACCAACGGTCCGGTCGCCGGCATCTTCGTCATCACCGCCCGCACCAGCGACGCGCCCGGCTCGCGCGGCGTGTCGGCCTTCGTCCTCGAGCGCGACGCGCCCGGCTTCACGGTCGGCACGCCGGACAAGAAGCACGGCGTCCACGGCTCCCCGACGGCCACGCTCCACTTCGACGGCGTCCGCGTGCCCGCCGAGAACCTCATCGGGCGGGAAGGCGAGGGCTTCCGCCAGTTCGCGCAGACGCTCGACCGGGGGCGCATCAACGTCGCGGCGCTCGCCCTCGGCATCGGCCAGGCGGCGCTCGACGCGGCGGTCGCCTACGCCCGGCAACGCGAGCAGTTCGGCCGGCCGATCGCCGCCTACCAGGGCGTGCAGTTCCCGCTCGCCGAGGCGGCGACCGAGCTGGAAGCGGCACGGTTGCTGATCCTGAACGCCGCGCGGATGGCCGACGCGGAGATGCCGATCAAGAAGGAGGCCGCGATGGCGAAGTTCTTCGCCGCCGAGGCCGCCCTCCGCGCCTGCGGCTCGGCCGTGGAGATCTTCGGGGGCTACGGGTACATGCGCGAGTTCCCCGTCGAGCGCTACCTGCGCGACGCCAAGATGTGCCAGATCGGGGAGGGCACGAGCCAGATCCAGCGCCTCATCATCGCGCGCGAGCTGCTGGGCCGGTTCTGACGCCGGGAGGAGGACCCGCATGGACTTCGCGCCGTCACCACGCGCGCAGGCGCTGCTGGATCGTCTCACCACGTTCATGGAGCGTCACGTCTACCCGAACGAGCGCGCGTACGCCGAGCAGATCGCGGCATCGGGCGACCGCCACCACCGCCCGCAGATCGTCGAGACGCTGAAGCAGCGGGCCCGGGAGGAGGGGCTCTGGAACCTCTTCCTGCCCGACCCGCGGCACGGGCCGGGCCTCACCAACGCCGAGTACGCCCCGCTCGCCGGCATGATGGGCCGCGTGGTCTGGGCCTCGGAGGTGTTCAACTGCTCGGCGCCCGACACCGGCAACATGGAGATCCTCGCGCAGTTCGGGACGCCCGCGCAGCAGGAGCGGTGGCTCCGTCCCCTCCTCGAGGGCCGCATCCGCAGCGGCTTCTCGATGACCGAGCCCACGGCGCCGGGCTCCGACCCCACGCAGCTCCAGACGCGGGCGGTGCGCTCGGGCGACGGCTGGGTGCTCACCGGCCGCAAGTGGTTCACCACGGGGGCGATGCACGCGAGCGTGTTCCTGGTCGTCGCCGTCAGCGACCCCGAGGCTCCGCGCCATCGCCGCGTGAGCCTCCTGCTGGTGCCCGCCGACGCGCCCGGCGTTCGCATCGTCCGCTCCGTGCCGGTGCTCGGCCACATCAGCAGCCCCGGCGAGTGCGAGGTCGCCTTCGAGGACGTGCGGGTGCCCGCCGCCGACCTGCTCGGGCGGGAGGGCGAGGGGTTCGCCGTCGCGCAGGCGCGCCTGGGACCGGGCCGCATCCATCACTGCATGCGCGCGGTCGGGATGGCGGATCGGGCCGTGGAGCTGATGGCGCGCCGGGCGGCGACGCGCCAGGTGGTCGGCGGCCCGCTCGCCGAGAAGCAGATGATCCAGGACTTCATCGCGCGCTCCCGCATCGAGGTCGAGGCCGCGCGGTTCCTGGTCCTCCACGCGGCGTGGACGATGGACACCGCGGGCAAGAAGGAGGCGTGGCCCGCGATCTCCATGGCGAAAGTCCTCGCGGCCCAGACCGCGTGCCGCGTCGTCGACCGGGCGATCCAGGTGCACGGCGGCCTCGGCGTCACCGACGACGTGCCGCTGGCGGCGATGTGGCGCTACGCCCGCATCCTCCGGATCGGCGACGGCGCCGACGAGGTGCACAAGGCGAAGCTCGCGGAGCACGAGCTCAGGCGGTGGCGCTGATCGCCGGCGCCGA
>Ga0156038_1141_pt1 | contig 17006 bp, 15 predicted proteins | sample RifCSPlowO2_02_FD_116150 | JGI IMG/M metagenome (GOLD analysis project Ga0156038, IMG submission 116150) | Candidatus Rokubacteria bacterium RIFCSPLOWO2_02_FULL_72_37
ATGAACGTCGACTTCTGGCTGCTGAGCCTCCTCGTGCTCGGCGTGTCGTCGATGATCGCCGCCGTGAACTTCATCGTGACGATCCTCGGGATGCGCGCGCCGGGCATGACGCTCATGCGCATGCCGGTGTTCGTCTGGATGACCCTCGTGGTCCAGTTCCTGGTCGTGCTCGCGTTCCCGCCCGTCACCGTGGGCCTGATCTTCCTGATGTTCGACCGCCTCTTCGGCACCCACTTCTACGACGTCGCGGCGGGCGGCGATCTCCACCTCTGGCAGCACCTCTTCTGGATCTTCGGTCATCCGGAGGTCTACATCCTGATCCTGCCGGCGTTCGGGATCGTCTCGGAGGTCCTGCCGACCTTCGCGCGCAAGCCGCTGTTCGGCGCCCCGGTCGTCATCTACTCGGGGGTGCTCATCGGGTTCTTCGGCTTCGGCGTCTGGAGCCACCACATGTTCGCCGCGGGCATGGGGCCCGTCGCGGACGCCGCCTTCTCCATCGGCACGATGCTGATCGCGATCCCGACGGGCATCAAGATCTTCAACTGGGTCGCGACGCTCTGGGGCGGATCGCTTCGCACGACGACGGCGATGCACTTCGCCATCGGCCTGGTGGGTCTCTTCACGATCGGCGGGCTCTCGGGCATCATGCACGCCTCACCGCCGGTGGATCTCCAGCAGACCGACACGTACTTCGTCGTCGCCCACTTCCACTACGTGCTGATCGGCGGAAGCCTCTTCGGGATCTTCGCCGGCGTCTACTACTGGTGGCCGAAGTTCACCGGCCGGTTCCTGGACGAGCGGCTCGGCAAGCTGAACTTCTGGGCGCTGTTCGTCGCCTTCAACGTCACGTTCTTCCCCCAGCACTACCTGGGCGCCGTCGGCATGCCCCGCCGCATCTATACCTATGCCGCCGGCACGGGCTGGACGTTCTGGAACCTCGTCTCGACCGTCGGCGCCTTCGGGATCGCGGTCGGCGTGCTCGTCTTCATGGTCAACGCCTGGCGCAGCCTGCGCGCGGGGGCTCCCGCGCCGGCGGACCCGTGGGACGGGCGGACACTCGAGTGGCGGACCTCCTCTCCGCCGCCGGTTCACGACTTCGACGAGATCCCGCTCGTGTACGGCCGTGACACGTTCTGGCGCGAGAAGCACGGTCCGCGACGCGAAGCGCCGCCGGCGCCCGTCGACGACCACGTCCACCTCCCGGCGCCGAGCCACTGGCCGGTCGTGGTCGGCCTCGGCATCGCGATCCTGGCGGTGGGCGCGCTGACCCATCTGGTGGTCGTCGCGCTCGGCGCGCTCGTCGCGGTGGTCGGCGTGTTCCGCTTCGCGCTCGAACACCACAGGACCGCGGCCCACGAGCACCAGATCGGCAACCTCGGCGTGGACCATCGCAAAGTCGCGATGTGGGTGTTCCTGGGTTCGGAGTGCTTCTTCTTCGGCACCCTGATCGCGACGTACCTGGCGTACAGGGGGCGGAGCGTCGTGGGTCCGTACCCGCACGAGATCCTGAACATCCCGGTGACCACGCTCTCGACCTTCGACCTCCTCATGTCCAGCCTGCTGATGGTGCTCGCGCTGGCGGCCATCCAGCGCGGCGACCACCGCCAGGCCCGAGTCTGGCTCTTCGGCACGGCGGCCTTCGGGCTGATCTTCCTCGGCTTCCAGGTGTTCGAGTTCGCGACGTTCGTGCACGAGGGCCTCACGCTCCAGCAGAATCTCTTCGGCTCGACGTTCTTCGTGCTGACCGGCTTCCACGGCGGGCACGTCACGGTGGGTGTGATCTGGCTTCTCTCGCTGTGGGTGCTGTCGCTCCGCGGGAAGCTCGCCCCCGCCGACGCGATCAAGGTCGAGATCGCCGGGCTCTACTGGCACTTCGTGGACATCGTCTGGATCGCGATCTTCACGCTGCTCTACCTGATCCCGTGAGGAATCCGGACAGGCGATGAACGCCCCCCACGCGCACGGTGAGCACGCGACGATCGGCACGTATGTCAAGGTCGCCGTCATCCTCACGGTCGTCACCGCGCTCGAGTTCTCGGTCATCTACATCCGCGCGCTGACGCCCATCCTCGTCCCGCTCCTGCTCGTCCTCTCGGCGGGCAAGTTCGCGCTGGTCATCCTCTTCTTCATGCACCTCCGTTACGACACCCGCGTGCTCTCGGCGTTGTTCGTCGGCCCGCTCCTGCTGGCCACGGGTATCGTCGTCGCGCTGATGACGCTGGGCGGGGCGTTCCTGATCTTCGGACAATGAGCGGCTTCTCCTGGACCGGGGGCGAGATCCACGCCGACGTCCTCGTCGGCGTGGGGGGCCTCGCGCTGGCGTACGTCCTCGCATGGGCGCGCGGGCCGCGCGGCCGCGTGGCCGAGCCGGCGTCCTTCTTCGGTGCCCTGACGGTGCTGCTGCTCGCGCTGAACGGCCCGCTCCACGACCTGAGCGACTCGTATCTCTTCAGCGCGCACATGATCCAGCACCTGCTCCTGACGCTGGTCGTCGCGCCCCTGCTCCTCGCCGGGACGCCCGCCCGGATGCTCGACACGCTGCTGGCGCGGCTCGGCCGGGCCGGGCTCGCGACGGCACGGTGGGTGACCCGGCCGGTGCCGGCGCTCGCCCTCTACACGGTCGCCCTGGTCGCCTGGCATCTGCCCGGCCCCTACAACGCGGCGCTCGAGGCGCACGCGTGGCACGTCGTGGAGCACCTGACGCTGATCGCCACGGCGGTCCTCGCGTGGTGGCCCGTCCTTTCGCCCTCGACGCTCGCGCCGCGGCTGCACCCGGGCGCCCAGATCCTCTACCTGTTCGCCTTCGGGATCCCCATGACCGCGGTCGCCGCGATGATCACCGGGGCCGAGGACGTGCTGTACCCCTTGTACGCGGCGGCCCCCCGTGTCTTCGCGCTCTCGCCGCTCGACGACCAGCGCCTGGGCGGGCTCATCATGTGGGTTCCCGCGGGCTTGATCCCGCTGGTGGCGTTCTCGGTCGTCTTCTTCCGCTGGGCCGCCGCCGAGGCCGACGAGGAAGCGTCGCCGGCCGGGCGACCCCTGCTATGATGGCTCATTCATGAACATCTGCGTCGTCGGGACCGGCTACGTCGGGCTCGTCACGGGTGCCGTCTTCGCGGACCTCGGCAACGAGGTCATCTGCGTGGACAACGTGGAGGACAAGATCGAGGCCCTCCGCGCGGGGCGGATGCCCATCTACGAGCCCGGGCTCGAGGAGATGGTCGCCCGCAACGTGGCCGACGGCCGCCTGAGCTTCACCACCGACGTGGACGCCGCGGCGCGGCGCTCGGTCATCGTGTTCATCACGGTCGGCACGCCACCCAAGGCCGGGGGACAGGCCGATCTCTCCTCGGTGGAGGCGGTCGCGCGGCGGATCGGCGGCGCGATGGAACGCTACACGGTGGTGGTCAACAAGTCCACGGTGCCCGTCGGCACCGGCGACTTCGTGCGCGAGGTGATCGAGCGGCACCAGCGGACCCGGGTGCCCTTCGACGTCGTCTCCAACCCCGAGTTCCTCCGGGAGGGCTCGGCGATCGAGGACACGCTGCGCCCCGACCGCATCGTGATCGGGGCGCCGAACCAGCAGGTCGCGATGACGCTGCTCGAGCTGTACGCGCCGCTGGAGCGTCCGATGATCATCACCGACGTGCCCTCGGCGGAGATGATCAAGTACGCGTCCAACGCGTTCCTCGCGACGAAGATCTCGTTCATCAACTCGATCGCCAACATCTGCGAGCTCGCGGGCGCCGACGTGACGCAAGTGATGAAGGGCATGGGGCTCGACGCCCGGATCGGCCCGGCGTTCCTCCAGGCCGGCCTCGGGTACGGCGGGAGCTGCTTCCCGAAGGACGCCGAGTCGCTCGTCCACACGGCCGCCGCCCTGGGACACGACTTCGCCCTCTTGCGGGCAGTCGTCGAGATCAATGCCGATCGCGCGCCCCACTTCGTGAGCGCGATCGAGAAGACCCTGTCGCCTCTCGACGACAAGTGCATCGCCGTCCTCGGACTCGCGTTCAAGCCGAACACCGACGACATGCGCGAGGCGAAATCGATCGAGGTCGTCCGGCGCCTGCTGGATCTCGGCGCCACGGTGCGCGCCTACGACCCCGTGGCGACGGCGAACGCGCGGGCCGTGCTCCCGGCGGCGGTCGTCTACTGTGATTCGCCGTACGACGCGGCCGCGGAGGCCGACGCCGTCGCCCTCGTCACCGAGTGGAACGAGTTCAAGTTCCTCGACCTCGAGAGGCTCCGGGCCGCGATGCGGCGGCCGATCGTCTTCGACGGACGGAACCTCTGGCAGCCGGAGCGGATGCGCCGCCTCGGCTTCGAGTATCACTCGATCGGCCGCAAACCCGTTCTCCCCACCTGAGGCGCCTCCGATGCGGGTTCTCGTGACCGGCGGCGCGGGCTTCATCGGCTCCCACCTCTGCGAGTTCCTCCTCGGCCGGGGCGCGGACGTCATCTGCATGGATAACTTCGTCACGGGCTCCGTGGACAACCTCGCCACGATCGCCGATCATCCGGGCTTCCGCCTCGTCCGGCACGACGTCACCGAGTACATCGGCGTGAAGGGCCCGCTCGACTGGGTCCTGCACTTCGCGAGCCCGGCGTCGCCCCGCGACTACATGGAGCTGCCGATCCAGACGCTGAAGGTCGGTGCGCTCGGGACCCACAACGCGCTCGGCCTCGCCAAGGCCAAGACCGCGCGGTTCCTCCTGGCGTCCACCTCCGAGGTGTACGGCGACCCGCTCGTGCACCCGCAGCGCGAGGACTACTGGGGCAACGTGAATCCGGTCGGGCCGCGCGGCGTCTACGACGAGGCCAAGCGCTTCGCCGAGGCGATGACGATGGCGTATCATCGCTACCACCGCGTCGACACGCGCATCGTCCGCATCTTCAACAGCTTCGGCCCACGGATGCGACTCGACGACGGACGCGCGATTCCGGCGTTCATGACCCAGGCCATCGAGGGCGCGCCGCTGACCGTGTTCGGCGACGGGTCACAGACACGCTCGCTCCAGTACATCTCCGACCTGATCGACGGCGTCTGGCGGCTCATGCTGTCGAGCGTCAGCGAGCCGATCAACGTGGGGAATCCCCAGGAGATGACGGTGCTCGAGCTCGCCAAGCGGATCATCCGGCTCGCCGGCTCGCGCAGCGAGATCGTGTTCCATCCGCTGCCCGAGGACGATCCGAAGGTCCGCCAGCCGGACATCGGCCGCGCACGCGCGCTGCTCGGGTGGGAGCCTCGCGTCGACGTCGACGAGGGGCTGCGCCTCACGCTCGACTGGTTCCGGGAAAGGCTCGGCGCGTGAGGCTCGTGGTCACGGGTGGCGCAGGATTCGTCGGGTCCCACGCGGTGGACCGTCTGGTCGGCGACGGGCACGAGGTGCACGTCCTCGACAACCTCAGCACCGGGAAGCGCGAGCACGTCAACGCCGCCGCGCACCTGCACGTGTGCGACCTGCGGAGCCCGCGGCTCGCCGAGGTGCTCGCCGCCGCCCGGCCCGAGGCCATCGTGCACGCCGCCGCCCAGGCATCGGTCGCGCGCTCGGTCGCCGACCCGGTTCACGATGCGAGCGTCAACGTGCTCGGCACGATCGGGCTCCTGGAGGCGTGTCGGGTGGTCGGCGTCACCCGTGTCGTCTACGTCTCGACCGGCGGCGCGGCGTACGGCGACACGCACGTGCTGCCGACGCCGGAAGACCATCCGCTCCGGCCGGCATCGCCGTATGGCGTGTCGAAGCTCGCCGCCGAGCGCTGGCTCGACTGCTGGGCCGACCTGATCGGCGGCACCGCGCTCACGCTGCGGCTCGCGAACGTGTACGGCCCGCGGCAGGATCCCGCGGGTGAGGCCGGCGTGGTCGCGATCTTCGCGTGGCGATTGCTCACGGGCTCGCCGTGCGTCGTGAACGGCGATGGTGAGCAGACCCGTGACTACGTCTATGTCGGCGACGTCGCGGAGGCGCTGGCGCACGCGGTGGCCGCGCCCGCCGTGGTCGGCGCGATCAACATCGCCACGGGCGTCGCGACCTCGGTGAACGCCCTCTACGAGAAGCTGGCGGCGTGCGCGGGCGTCGCGCGGCCGCCGCAGCACGGCCCGCCGCGGCCCGGCGAGCAGCGCCGGAGTCTCCTGGATCCGGCGCGCGCCAAGGCCCGGCTCCAGTGGACCGCCACGACGCCGCTCGACGAAGGACTGGCGCACACGCTCGAGTGGTTCAGGAAGGAGGTGGGACGATGATCGACGACGAGCTCAAGGCGATCCTGGTCTGCCCGGCGTGCAAGGGTGACCTCCTGTTCGAGGAGACGCGCATCATCTGCCAGCCGTGCCGCAAGGCGTATCCGATCCGCGAAGGCATTCCGGTGATGCTGATCAACGAAGCCGAGCCCTGGGCACCCGGCAGATAGTGGCGGCGGAGCGTCCCGTCCAGGCGGTGATCCTGGCAGGCGGTCAGGGCACCCGTCTGCGCCCCCTCACGCACGACCGCGCCAAGCCGGTCGTGCCCTTCCTGAATCGCCCGTTCCTGGCGCACCAGCTCGCGCTCCTCAGGCAGCACGGCATCGCGGACGTCATCCTCGCGTGCTCGTATCGGGTCGACGACGTCCGCCGGGCGCTCGGCGACGCCGGGCACCTCGGCGTCTCGCTGCGCTACGTCGTGGAGACGGAGCCTCTCGGCACGGGTGGCGGCGTCCGCAACGCGGCGGATCTGACCGCCGGGACGATCTTCGTCCTGAACGGGGACATCCTCACCGACGCGGATCTCGGCGCGATGGTCCGCTTCCACGAGGCGCGGGCCTCACGGGCGACGATCTTTCTCACCAGCGTCGGCGACCCGCGTCAGTACGGGCTCGTCGAGACGGACGCAGACGGGCGGGTCCGCCGCTTCCGCGAGAAGCCGTCGGGCGACGACCCGGTCACCTCGAACACGGTGAACGCCGGGGCCTACCTCCTGGACGCCGCGCTCCTCGAGCGCATCCCCGCCGGCCGCGTGGTGTCCATCGAGCGCGAGTTCTTCCCCGCGCTCATCGCCGACGGCATCCCCTGCTATGGATGGCACGCGACCGCGTACTGGCGTGACATCGGGAACCCCGCGGCGTACCGCGAGGCACAGCTCGACCTCCTGGAGGGCCGCGCGCGCATGCTGCTGCCCCCGCCGGGAGTGCCACGCGACGGCTGCTGGCTCGGCGACGGCGTCACGACGATCGCCGACGCACGCCTCGTGCCGCCGACGGTGCTCGGCGAGCGCGTGCGGGTCGCCGCGGGCGCCCGCGTGGGCCCCGGCGCCGTGGTCGGTCGGGAGTCGCGGATCGGCCCCGGCGCGATCGTCGAGGGCGCCATACTCTGGGAGCGGGTCGATGTTGGCGACGGGGCCCTGCTCCAGGGCTGCATCCTCGGTGCCGACGTCAGAGTCGGCGCCCGGGCCCGTGTGGGGCCCGACGTCGTCCTCGAGTCCGGCGCCGTCATCCCGGAGCGCACGACGTGTGGCCGTGCGAGCTGAGGCCGGCCGCCGGCCGAGGCGAGCGATCAGAGTGGATGCCCGTGCGAGCTGAGGCGCGTGACGGCGTGATAGACTGAACCGATGATGTTGTCCCGCATTCGCAATTTCTCGATCGTCGCGCACATCGATCACGGCAAGTCGACGCTGGCCGACCGGCTGCTCGCACTGACCGGGACGATGGATGCCAAGAAGGCCGTGGACCAGGTGCTCGACTCGATGGATCTCGAACGCGAGCGGGGCATCACGATCAAGGCGCACACGGTCCGCCTGCTCTACCGGGCGCGCGACGGCCAGGAATACACGCTGAATCTCATCGACACGCCGGGCCACGTCGACTTCTCCTACGAGGTCTCCCGCGCCCTGGCCGCGTGCGAGGGCGCCCTCCTCATCATCGACGCCGCCCAGGGGATCGAGGCGCAGACGCTCGCGAACTTCTATCTGGCCAGTGACGCGAACCTCACGATCGTTCCGGTGCTGAACAAGATCGACCTGCCGGCCGCCGACGTCGAAGGCACGCGCGCGCAGATCACCGAAGCGCTCGACCTCGACGGCGATGAGGCGCTCGCCATCTCGGCGAAGCACGGCACGGGCGTGCCGGAGGTGCTCGAGGCGATCGTCCAGCGCATCCCGCCGCCCGACGGCGACCCGGACGGTCCGTTGAAGGCGCTCGTCTTCGACTCCTACTACGACACCTACCAGGGAGGGGTCGTCTACGTGCGGCTGAAGGATGGACGGGTCCGGCCCGGGACCCGCATCCTCCTCATGTCGAACGGCCGGACCTACGACGTCCAGCAGGTGGGCGTCTTCAGCCCCGACATGCGCCCCGTCGAGGAGCTCTCCGCCGGCCAGGTCGGGTACATCACCGCCGCGATCAAGCGGGTCGCCGACGCGAAGGTCGGCGAGACGATCACGGAGGCGTCGCGACCGACGGCCGCGCCGTTCCCCGGCTATCGCGACGCCAAGCCCATGGTGTTCGCGGGCCTCTACCCGATCGAGGACACCGACTACGAAGCGCTGCGCGACGCGCTGGAGAAGCTCCGCCTCAACGACCCGGCGTTCACCTTCGAGCCCGAGACGTCCCTCGCGCTCGGCTACGGCTTCCGCTGCGGCTTCCTCGGCATGCTCCACATGGAGATCGTCCAGGAGCGCCTCGAGCGCGAGTTCGACCTGTCACTGATCGTCACCGCGCCGAGCGTGCAGTACCGGATCCTGACGACGCGGGGCGAGGTGCTCGACATCGACAATCCGTCGAAGCTCCCGGCGCCCGACAAGATCGAGCAGATGGAGGAGCCGTACGTCAGGTCGTCCGTGTTCGTTCCCACCGAATTCATGACGACGATCTACAAGCTCGCGCAGGAGAAGCGCGGCGAGCACAAGTCGCTCGAGTATCATGGCAAGCGCGTCCACATCCGCTTCGACTTTCCCCTGGCCGAGATCGTCGTGGACTTCTACGACAAGCTCAAGTCGATCTCCAAGGGCTACGCCTCGTTCGACTACGAGTTCGCCGACTTCCGGCCCTCGGAGCTCGTCAAGCTGGACATCCTGCTGAACGGCGACCCGGTCGACGCCCTTTCGATCATCGTCCACCGCGAGAAGGCGTACGAGAAGGGCAAGGCGCTCGTCGAGAAGCTGCGCGCCGTGATCCCGCGGCAGCTGTTCGAGGTGGCGATCCAGGCGGCCATCGGCAGCCGGGTCATCGCGCGCGAAACCGTGAAGGCGATGGGCAAGAACGTCACCGCGAAGTGTTATGGTGGTGACATCACGCGAAAGCGCAAACTCCTCGAGCGCCAGAAGGAAGGAAAGAAGCGGATGAAGCAGGTCGGCCGTGTCGAGGTCCCGCAAGAGGCGTTCTTGTCGGTCCTCAAGAGCTGAGCGCCGGATGGACAAGCACGAGATCGACGCCCGGGTCGCCGGCTCCACGGAGGCCCGGGGCCTGCCCGCGGAGGTGGTCGACCTGCCGCGACGCAAGAAGTCGGTCGCCCGCGAGTACGTCGAGGCCATCGCCATCGCGATCGTGCTGGCGCTGGTCATCCGCACCCTCGTCGTCCAGGCGTTCACGATCCCGTCCGGCTCGATGATGGACACGCTCCTCATCGGCGACTACATCCTCGTGAACAAGTTCCTCTACGGCCCGGAGATCCCGCTCACGGACGCCCACCTGCCGGGCCTGCGCGCTCCGCAGCGCGGCGACATCATCGTGTTCAAGTACCCGCAGGACGAGCGCCGTGATTTCATCAAGCGCATCATCGGCACGCCCGGCGACCAGATCCTGATTCGAGGAGCGCGGGTGTTCGTGAACGGCGTGCCACTCACCGAACCGTACACCAGGCACGCGAACTCGGCGACGCGGCGCCCCGACGCGGACACGTACTGCGGATACGCGTACGGCTGCGAGCCGACGGTCGTACCGCCCGGTGCCTACTTCGTGATGGGCGACAACCGCGACAACTCGCAGGACAGCCGGTACTGGGGCTTCGTCAGACGAGAGAAGATCAAGGGCAAGGCCTTCCTGATCTACTGGTCGTGGGACAGCGACAGGCACTGGCTACGCTGGTGGCGGCTCGCCAACTATATTCCGTGACTATTGTAGCGGGGTCCGCCAGGCCGCGATTTACGGTGGGTGGCCTGACGCAGGAGCGGGCTGGCTCCGTCCCGGCCCCGGCGGACCACCCGTTCGCACACGAGCGGGCCGGCTCCGTCCCGGCCCCGGCGGACCACCCGTTCGCACACGAGCGGGCTGGCTCCGTCCCGGCCCCGGCGGACCACCCGTTCGCACACGAGCGGGCTGGCTCCGTCCTGGTGGACAACCCGCCGGGATCCTCGTCGCTCGGGTTCTACATCCACGTCCCGTTCTGCGCCCGGCGCTGCGGTTACTGTAGCTTCAACACGGCGCGCCTCGAGGATGCCGCGATGGGGCGCTACCTCGACGCGCTCCAGCGCGAACTCGACCTCCTCGGCGCGCTCGCCTGGGCGCCGGACGTCCGGGTCACGACGGTGTTCTTCGGCGGCGGCACGCCCTCTCTGCTCGCTCCCGCCGAGCTCGCCGCCATCCTCGAGCGACTGGGCACCCGTTTCGAGGTCGCGCGCGACGCGGAGGTGACAGTCGAGTGCAACCCGGAGAGCGTGACCCGCCCGCGGCTCGAGGGCTACCGCGCCGCCGGTGTGAACCGCGTGAGCCTCGGCGTGCAGTCCCTCGATGACGCGCTGCTGCAGCGGCTCGGCCGGCTCCACGACGCCCGCGGCGCGCGCGCGGCGTTCGCCGCCGCGCGCGAGGCGGGGTTCACCAACGTGAGCGTCGACCTGATGTACGGCCTTCCCGGGCTCGACACCGACGGCTTCGCGTGCACGCTCGAGGCGGTGCTCGACTGGGAACCCGAGCATCTCTCGGCCTACGCGCTCACCCTGGACGCAGGCAGTCGCTGGGCCGCCGAGGGCGTCAGCAACCTCCCCCAGGAGCAGACGGTCGTCGATCAGTACTGGAGGCTCGCGGGCGCCGCCGCGGCCCGCGACTTCGAGCACTACGAGGTCTCCAACTATGCGCGTCCCGGGTTCCGGGCGCGCCACAACCTCGTCTATTGGCGCGGGGCCGAATATCTATGCGCCGGGCCGGGCGCGTGCGGATTCGTCGGCAGCCTGCGCTACGCGAACGTGCGAGGGACCGCGCGCTGGTGCGAGACGCTCGAGCGCGGCGCGTTGCCCGTGGACGCCTCGGAGACCCTGACGCCGCGTCAGCGCCTCGCCGAGCGTCTGATCCTCGGCCTGAGGACCGCCGACGGCGTGCCGCGCGCGTGGCTCGACGAGCGCCTCGATGGCGACGCACGGCTCCGGCGCCACATCGCCAGCTGGCGCGAGCGCCGGCTCCTGGCGGAGACGGGGGATCGGGTGTGGCTCAGCGAGGAGGGCTTCCTGCTCTCCGACGCGTTGTTCGTCGAATTGCTATAATCCGGCTACATGGACGCTCGTCATCGCGACGTCCTCATCGCGGTCATTCGCGAGTACATCGATTCCGCCGAGCCCGTCGGCTCTCGCGTGCTGTCCAAGCGGCATTTCCCGAGCCTCTCGCCCGCGACGATCCGCAACGCGATGGCCGACCTGGAGGACATGGGCTACCTCGTCCAGCCGCACACGAGTGCGGGGCGTGTACCGACGGACAAGGCCTACCGCTTCTACGTCGGCTCGTTCCCCCCAGCCCAGGCGCCGAAGGCCGCGGCCCGCGACACCCTGCCCACGCGACGTTCCGGTATCGACGGCTTCATGGAGCGCACCTCCACCCACCTCTCGACCGCGACGAAGCTGACGGGCCTCCTGCTTGCTCCGCCGCTCAAGCAGACGACGCTGGCGCGGGTGGACCTCATGCCCCTCGAGGAGGACCGGGCGCTGGCGGTGATCGTCACCGACGCCGGCTGGGTGACCGCGCGCGCGGTGACGCTCGATCCGCCACTCTCCGTGGACGAGGTCCGCGCGATCGGCCGCGAGTTGACGCGGCACTTCGCCGGACGCAGTGTCCAGGAGATCGTGGACATGGAGTCGGCCCCGAGCGACCCGCTCGACGCGCTGCACACCCGGGCGCGGGCGGTCACCGAGCAGATCGTCGCGCTCCTCCGGGGGCGAACGCTCTACGTCAGCGGCACCATCAACATGCTCGACCACCCCGAGTTCTGGGACATCGAGAGCACGCGTGAGCTGCTCCGGACGTTCGAGCACAAGGAGCGTCTCGCCGACCTCATGACGTCGCTCGCCGCCGACGAGGGGATGCGCGTGACGATCGGCGAGGAGAACCCCTACGCCGAGATGCGCGGGTGCACCCTGATCACGTCCACGTACCTCTACCATGACCAGGTCGTCGGCATCCTCGGCGTCGTCGGCCCGCGGCGCCTGCCCTATCCGGAGGTGATCTCCGTGGTCAACGAGACGGCGCGGCACGTGACCGAGGCCCTCTCGCGGGTGCGCCAGGACCTCTACCTGCCCTCGTAGCTCGCGCGCGATCCCGGCATTGCTATAATCCCATACGTATGGATGACGCTCAGATGACCGACACCCCGTCCGCCGAGGACGCGCCCGCGAGCGGGCCCCGCTCCGAGATCGAGGAGCTGCGCCGTCAGCTCGATGAGAAGCAGGACCGCCTGCTCCGGGCGCTCGCCGAGACCGAGAACGTCCGCCGGCGCGCCCAGCGCGACCGCGAGGACTACGTCCGGTACGCCAACGAGACCATGGTCCGCGATCTGATCCCCGTGCTCGACAACCTCGATCGCGCGCTGGAGGCGGTGCGAGCCGCGAGCCGTTCGACGACCGAGGCGAGCGGTGACGTGCCCGGCACTGGCGGCGTCGGCTCCCTGCTCGAGGGCGTCGAGCTGATCCAACGCGAGCTGTTGAAGGTGCTGGAGCGCGCGGGGGTGACCCGCTACTCGGCGGTCGGGCAGCCCTTCGATCCGACCCGTCACGAGGCGATCGCCCGTGTCGTCAGCCTGGACGCTCCTCCGGACACCGTCGTGGCCGAGCAGCTGCCCGGCTATCTGCTGAACGGTCGCGTCGTGCGGGCGGCGCTCGTCGCCGTCTCGGGCGCGCCGGACGAGGGCGACGCGTAGGTGGCGCGCGACTACTACGAGGTCCTCGGCGTCTCGCGCGGCGCGACCGACGCCGAGATCAAGAAGGCGTACCGTCAGCTCGCGATGCAGTACCATCCCGACCGTAACCCGGGAGACAAGAGCTCGGAGGAACGCTTCAAGGAAGCCAACGAGGCGTATGCGGTGCTCTCCGACCCCGATCGACGCGCCCACTTCGACCGCTTCGGCACCGCCGGGCCCGGGGCCGGGCCCGGCTTCGGCGACGCGGGCTTCGGCTCGCTCTTCGAGGACATCTTCGAGAATTTCTTCGCGGGAGCCCCGCGTGGGCGCCGTTCGCGCGCCGTGCGCGGCGACGACCTCCAGTACGAGCTGAAGATCACGCTCGAGGAGGCCGCGGCGGGCATGGACACGAAGATCCAGATCCCACGCCTCGAGGCGTGCGAGGCGTGCGGCGGCGACGGCATCGAGCCGGGCAACCGTCTCGAGACCTGCGAGATGTGCCACGGCCGCGGCGAGGTGCGCCGCAGCCATGGCTTCCTCACCGTGGCGCAGCCGTGCCCCAAGTGCCAGGGCGCGGGCCAGCTCAACCGGAACCCGTGCAAGCGGTGCCGCGGCGAAGGGCGGCAGCGCGCCGAGCGCATGCTCACGCTCAAGATCCCCGCCGGCGTCGACGACGGGATGCAGCTCCGTCTCAGCGGCGAAGGCTCGGGCGGCGTCCGCGGTGGACCGCGGGGCGACCTCTACGTGCTCCTGCGGATCCGCGAGCACGACCTGTTCACCCGTGACGGCGCCGACCTCCACTGCGACGTCCCGGTGTCCTTCTCTCAGGTCGCCCTCGGCGCCGAGGTCGAGGTGCCGGTGCTCGGCGGCACGGCGAAGCTCAAGATCCCCCCCGGCAGCCAGCCGCACGAGGTTCTTCGCCTGCGGGGCAAGGGCATGCCCCACCTGCGCCAGCGCGGTCACGGCGACGCGTGCTACCGGCTCGTCCTCGAGGTGCCCGCGAAGCTGAGCGCCAAGCAGCGCGAAGCGCTCGACGCGTTCGAGGCCGCGAGCCGGAGCGAACGCGGCCCCCTGATGGCCGCCTTCGTCGAGCGCATGAAGAAGCTGCTCGGCTGACCTCGATGTCGTCCTCCCGCTACTGGGAGCTCCGTGTCCCGGTGAGCCCGGCCCTCGCCGAGGGGCTCACCAATTTCGTCTGGGAGCTCGGCGCCCTCGGCGTCGTTGAGGAGGAGGAGCCGGACAAGCCCTCGCGGCTCCGTGCGTTCTTCCCGAAGACCGAGTTCGCCGCGGCGCTCGAGGAGCGCGTGCGCGCCTACCTGGACGGCGTTCGCGCGCTCGGCTTCGAGACGCCTGGCGGGCCGAGCGTCGTGGCCCTCGCCGACGAGGACTGGGCCGAGGCGTGGCGCGCCCACTTCCGGCCCGTGGCCGTCGGCCGCTCGCTGCTGGTGGTGCCGCCGTGGGAGCGACCGCCGCGGACGGCGCGGCTCGTGGTCACGATCGAGCCGGGCCGCGCGTTCGGCACGGGACAGCACGGGAGCACCGTCGGCTGCCTCCTGCGCCTGGAGGCGCTGCTCCAGAACGGCGCGCCCGCGGAGGCGATCGACCTCGGAACGGGCTCGGGCATCCTCGCGATCACCGCCGCCCGGCTCGGGGTGGGCTCGGTGCTGGCGGTGGACGAAGACCCCGACGCCGTCGCCGCGGCGATCGCCAACGCCGCGCGCAACGGCGTCTGTGATCGCGTGCGCTGCGTGCTCTCCGCGGCATCGTGCCTCGACGCGCCCGCCGCGCCGCTCGTCGTCGCGAACCTCCTGGCCGCCGCGCACCTGCGCCTGGGCGGCCGCTACGGACGGTGGGTGACGGGCGGCGGCACCCTGATCCTGGGCGGCATCCTCGACGCGGAGGCGCCGGTCGTGGCCGGGGCGCTGGGCGCCCACGGGTTCATCGAGCGCGCCCGGGCGTCCGTCGAGGGCTGGACGAGCCTCGAGCTCCAGCGGGGGCCGCGTGCGCCGCTTCACGATCGCGCCTGAGCGCATCGCGGGAGGGCGCGTCACCTTCGACCGCGACGAGTCGCGTCACCTCGCGCGGGTGCTCCGGCTCGGGCCCGGCGACACCGTCGTCGCCACCGACGGCGCGGGCGGCGCCTTCACGGTGCGAGTCGAGACGGTGGGCGAGATCGCGACCGGCACGGTGATCGGCGCCGCCACGAGCCCCGCCGAGTCGCCCTGCCGGATCACGCTGGCCCAGTCCGTGCCGAAGGGCGACAAGATGGAGCAGATCGTCCGCGCGGCGACCGAGCTCGGTGTGGCGTCCGTGGCGCCGCTGATCGCGGAGCGCACGGTCGTGCGGCTCGAGCCCGCGCGCTGGCGTGAGCGGGCGCGCCGCTGGCAGCGCATCGCGCGCGAGGCGGCCAAGCAGTGCGGGCGCGCTGTCGTTCCCGTCGTCGAGGCCCCGCGCCCGCTCGTCGACTTCCTGGGGATGGACGCGCCGGCGGAGCTCCGCGTCTGCTTGTGGGAGGGCGCGGCCCGGACTGATGGGGGGGATGGGCGGACGACGCTCGCGGCAAATCTGCCCAGCGCCCTTCCTGCCGGTGCGCGCGCCATCGTGCTGGTGGGGCCGGAGGGCGGTCTGAGCCGCGCCGAGGTCGAGGTGGCTCGGGCCAGGGGTTTCGTGGTCCTCGGCGTCGGCCCCAGGATCCTCCGGACGGAGACGGCGGGGCCCGCGATCATCGCGATCCTCCAGGCAAGGTTCGGGGACCTCACGTGATCCACGGTTGTCTCCATTCCGACACACTCCTGACAGCGCACCGTATCATCGATACCACCCACCGAAGCATCTGGCATCGAGGCCCCGACTAGAAACACATTCAACATCAATTGGTTGAGAGGAGCTTCCGGCAATGGCATCGCCGTTGCTCACCCTACATCCCGGCGATGAAGCAGTCCACGATCCGTAAGCCGGTCAGCATCGAAGGCATCGGCCTCCACTCGGGCAAGCCTGCCAGGATAACGCTCTCCCCGGCGCCGGAGGACTCGGGCATCGTGTTCCGCGTGGGAGCGGACCGCGACCGGATCCCCGCCACTCCAGAAAGCGTCGTCAACTCCCACTACGCGACGACGATCGGCAAGAACGGCACGCGGATTCAAACGGTCGAGCACCTGATGGCGGCGGCGGCCGGGCTCAACGTCGACAACCTGGACGTCGAGGTGGACGGCGTCGAGATCCCTGCGCTCGACGGCAGCGCGAAGCCGTTCGTCGCGCTCCTCACGTCGGCAGGTCGACGCGAGCAGGCGGCGCGGCAGCGGCCGCAGACGCTCCCCTACCCGATCCGTGTCGGGAGCGGTGCGCGGTGGATCCACGTCTTTCCCGCGGACACGTTCCGGATCAGCTACACGCTCGACAACGATCATCCCGCCATCGGCACCCAGGTGCTGTCGTGGACGGCGACAGAGCGCTCGTTCGTCGACGAGGTCGCGCCGGCGCGGACCTACGGGTTCCTCCGCGATCTCGGACTCATGCGCAAGAACGGGCTGGCGCGGGGCGGCTCCCTCGACAACGCCGTCGTCATCGGGAATCGCGGGCCGTTGAATGGCCTGCGCTACCGCGATGAGTTCGTCCGGCACAAGATCCTCGACCTGATCGGCGACCTCGCGCTCCTGGGCCGCCCGATCGTCGGGCACGTCGTGGCCCGCAACGGCGGCCACTCGCTCAACCTCGAGTTGGTCCTGGCCGTCCAGCGCGCCCTCGGGTTCGAGCGTCGGCTCGCGGGCGCCGCCGTCCTGGTGCCCGCGGCGTCCGGGGAGCGGCTCCGCACGGAAAGCCTCGTGCCGGCCGCCGGCCTCGCCGCGATCTAACCCAACTTCCGCACTTCAGTAAGGAGACGGCGCGGCCCCGGGGTCGCGCCGTTCGTATCTCCAGGCGCCGTCGGCACCGTCCGTCAGAAATC
>Ga0156038_1064_pt1 | contig 16943 bp, 19 predicted proteins | sample RifCSPlowO2_02_FD_116150 | JGI IMG/M metagenome (GOLD analysis project Ga0156038, IMG submission 116150) | Candidatus Rokubacteria bacterium RIFCSPLOWO2_02_FULL_72_37
GGCTCTACCCGTCGATCAAGATGCTGATCGATTCCTTCTCCCCCGAGCGCCGGTCCGGCTTCCGCGCGGTGGTCCTGGTCGAGCACCCGCGGGCGGGGGCCTACGCGTTCGCCTTCGTGACGAGCCACGTCGTGGTCGACACGCCGCAAGGCAAGCGTGAGATGGTCACCGTGTTCGTCCCCACGAACAACCTCTACCTCGGGGACGTCGTCGTCGTCCCGCGTGAGGACGTGATCGCCACGGGCCTGCCCGTCGAGGAGGGGATCCGCATCATCCTCTCGGCTGGCAACGCCACGCCGGCCCAACTCCCGCGCGACTAGGTGACAAGCTCCTATGACGTCCCGGGCGCGAGCCGGCGCGCCCACTCGCGGATCGCCTCTCCGAGCGGGAAGAGCTTGCCGAAGAAGAAGTGGTTCGCGCCCGCGACGATCTGCACCTGGACCCTGGGCAGCTCCCGACGGAGCCGGTGCAGCGCCCAGACCGGGCAGTACTCGTCGGAGTCGCCCGCGACGATGAGCACCGGAGAGGGCGCCCCCGGGCTTCCCAGCATCTGGATCAGGCCCTCCGCGGTGCGACCCGGCCTCCCGGTCCCCGCTCCAATGGCCGGCGCGACGAGCGCGAGACCCGCAACGCGGGGCCACCGAGCCCCCACGGCGGCGCAGACCGCCGCGCCGAACGAGTAACCCACGAGCGCGACGCGTTCGACGTGCTGCGTCATCCAGCCCAGCGCTGCCTCGACATCGGCCTCTTCGGCCTCGCCGCCGCCATGGCTCCCGGTCGAGCCACCCACGCCACGGAAGTTGAACCTGAGCGTCGCAAGGCCGAGTTCACCACCGACATCCGCCACACGCACTACGACGGGGTTATCCATGTCGCCCCCGTAGAGGGGGTGAGGATGGCACACCACGAGGCCGGCCGGCGCCCCGGGGACCAGGGCGACCCTGGCCTCGAGGCTGACGCCGTCCGGAACGCCGAGCCGCACCGCCTGTTCGGGTATCATTGCCGCATGAGAATACGTCTCGGGGTCCGGCCCGTCGAATGGGCGTGTTGACCTGTCTCCTCCGGCAGCGCCGGATCGGCGCCTATCTCGACGGAGCGCTGGAAGGGCGGGCCGTCGCTTCGACGGCGCGCCATCTGGCGGACTGCCCCCGCTGTCAACGGCAGGCGGCGGATCTCAGCCGGCTCCGTGCCCTGCTCGCGCGGGCGCTGGAACCGGCCTCCACGACCGAGCCCGACTGGACGGGATTCTGGCCCGGGATCGTCCGCGGCATCGAGGACGGTCGGCACAGGCGTCCAGCTCCGGAGCGGCTCGGGCGTCGGTGGCGGCCGAAGTGGGCGATCAGCGGCGCGCTCGCCGCGATCCTCCTGGCCTCCGCCACGCTCTGGCAGTTCGGCTCGGCGCCGGTGCCCGGCGAGCCCGCCATCATCGTCAGCTCGGCCGATACCGAATACCCGCAAGGCACGGTCATGGTCTACTCGGGGCAGAACCTGGCCGTCGTCTGGATCTTCGGGATCGACGAGTAGCTCAGCCGCTCTTCAGTGAGGCCAGCCGCTCCTTGGCGAGCGGTGTCTCCTCGGCCTGCGGGAAGTTCTCGATGAGGTACTGCAGGCGCGCCTGCGCTTGCTGTGGCTGCTTGAGGTCGATCAGCGCGAGCGCCTCCTTGTAGAGGGCCGTCGGGACCTTGTCGCTCCGGGGAGAGTTCGCGAGGACCTTCTTGAACTCGAGCACCGCCTGGCTGAGCGCCTCCGCGGTCTTGTCCTCCTGGCCCGCGTTGGCGTAGCCGCGCGCCAGGCTCAGGTACGACTCGCCGATCCAGTACTGGGCGTTGCCCGCCAGGTCGTGCTCGGGAAAACGCCGGAGGAACTCCCGGAAGCCCGCGATCGCCAGCGAGTAGCTGCCCTTGCTGAAGTCGATGTAGGCCGCCTGGTAGATGTCCTGAGGCTTGAGGGTCCCAGTGGTGGGTCTGAGTGGCGGCGACGGGGTCGCCACGACAGGGGAGGGCTTCGCCGGGGCCGATGCCGTGCCCTGGGGAACGGGCGCGGGTACGGGCGCTGAGGCCCCCGGAGCGGACACGATCGGGCTCGGTGGGGCGGGGGCCGGCGCGGGGCGCGCTGTTGCAGTCGCGGCGGCCGGCGGCGCCTGGGCTGGGGGACCTGGCCGGGCGGGCGGCGGCGACACGGGGCGCGCGGCGGCGGCGCGGACCTGACGCGTCAACGCGTCCAGGCGCGCCGCGACGTCCTCCACGCGGGCGGTGAGCGTGGCGAGGGTCGCGGCGAGCGCGTCCAGGCGCTCGGTCAGCGCGGCGGCCCGGCGCTGACTCTCTCGTGCCTGCTCGCCGGCGTGGCGATCGACCTGCGCGGACAGCCGGTCCACGTCGACCTTCGCGCGCTGGGCGCTCTGCTGTGCGGCGGCAATCTCCGAGCGGAGCTGGAAGACGTCGTCCTGGGTGGCCGTGCCGGTGACCTCGGCCACACCCGCGCACCCGCCGAAGAGCAGAGCAGGCACGAGGAGGAGGCCGCCGAGCCTCCTCCTCGCGGGGGATTCAGCCGAGCCTAACGAGGCTTGACCAGGAAGTGAGCGCGCCGGTTGTTGCTCCAGCACCCTTCGTTCTTCTCGGTGCACGTGGGGCGCTCCTCGCCATAGCTGATGATCGTGATGCGGCTCGCCTGGACGCCTTGCGAGACGAGGTAGTTCATCGTGGACTTGGCGCGCCGCTCACCGAGCGCAAGGTTGTACTCGTTGGTGCCGCGTTCGTCGCAGTGCCCCTCGATGAGGATGAGGTAGTCGCCGTGCGATTTCAGCCAGATCGCGTTCGCGTCGAGGACCTTCGCGTCGCTCGGCCGGATGTCGTACTTGTCGAAGTCGAAGTGGATGTCCTTCAGGTCGGCGATCGCCGTGAACTCCTTCGGTGACGGGCGCATCGCCGCCCCCGCCGGCGCTTTGGGCGCGGCTGGCGCCGGCGCCGCCATGCTCGGCGCCGCGGTGGACGGCTGCGCCGGCGTGCTCGCCGCGGGAGGTGGCGCAGTTGGTGCTGGCGCTGACGCCTGAGTCGTCGCGGGACGCTTCGCGCAGCCAGCGAGGACCACGCCGAACAAGAGCAGCGAGGTCACTACGATGTTTGCAACCCGGGTTGCCATGACGCCTCCTTTAGTCTCCGCTGGTGAGCGTGTCGGCCGCAGGCCCAATCCTATCACGGGAGCCGCGGCGACCAAGTGGGACTTGTCGCCTCCCCTCCACCGGATGTGATCCGTGCGGGTGGCGTGCCGTCGAGCAGCATCGCGAAGATCTGCCAGCGACCGAGTCGATCCGACTGGAACGCGAGGTGACGCCCGTCCGGCGCCCAGGACGCGCTCTGCGCCTGGCCCGGGCCGAAGGTGAGCTGGCGCGGGTTCGAGCCGTCGGGGTTGATCGCCCAGAGCTGGTGGCCGCCCCGTCGCTGCGTGTAGACGATCATGTCGCCCTTCGGCGACCACCGCGGCTGGGTCTGGAAGCCGCTCGGAGTCAGCTGCCGCACGTTGGCGCCGTCGGTGTCCATGACGAAGATGTGCGGGGTGCCGGCGCGATCCGAGACGAACGCGATCTGCCGTCCGGTCGGCGCCCACGTCGGCTCGGTGTCGATGCCCACGTGGCGCGTCAGACGACGCAACGCGCCCGTCGCGACCGTGAGGACGTAGATCTCGGGGTTGCCGTCCTTGGACAGCGTCAACGCCAGGAGGCGCCCGTCGGGGCTCCACGCCGGCGACGAGTTGATGCCGGCGAATGCGGCGAGCGTCTGCAGCGGCCGGCGCTCGAAGGGGAACAGCCGATAGAGATCCGGGTAGCCCTGCAGATACGACGTGAACGCGAGCGAGCGCGCGTCGGGGCTCCACACGGGTGAGAGGTTGATGGAGCCGTTGCGCGTGACGGCCGTGGCGCCGGCGCCGTCGTAGTCGGCGATGTAGAGCTCCTTGGCGCCTCGCGGCCCGACGACGTATGCGATCTTCGTGTCGGCCACGCCCCGCTCGCCCGTGAACTGCAGGACGATCTCGTCGGCGATCCTGTGGGCGACGCGGCGGGCCTGGACGAGCGTGCCCTCGAACTTCTTCGCGGCGATCAGGCGGTGCTCGGGACTCGTGAGGTCGTAGAGCCGCATCTCCGCCTCGAGCCGGTCGCCACGGAGCGCGAGGAGCCCGTGGACCCCGGCGTGGGCGCCGGCCGCGGCGAACGCCGACCACGACTCCTTCAGCGCGGTGGGGTTGTTCGGCGGGATCGCCCCGGTCGCGGTGACGACGCTGAACAGCCCGGAGAACGTGAGGTCGTTCCCGGCGACGGCCGCCAGGAGCTTGGCGGTGCCCTGGGGATCCGTTCCGCTCACGACCGTGAACTCGGGGATCGCGATGTTGAGCTTCTTCGAGCCGCCACCGGTCACGTTGAGGAAGACCTCGACACCCTGGGCCCGCGGTGCGGGCGGCGGCGCCCAGGGCGCGAGCCAGGCGAGGGCGAGCACGAGCGTGAGCAGCGCGAGCGCGCGGCGCTGGATCACCCGGGGCTACCCCCGATCCGTCGCGAACGTGAACCCGAGGTGGATGCGGAGGGTCGTCCCCGGGAAGTCCGCCGGGAGGGGCGGGAAGGGGTTGGCCTCCGTGATCGCCCGGAGCGCCGCCTGGTCGTAGTAGGTGTTGCCCGAGGACTTCGAGATCGTGAGACCGCTCATCTGGCCGTCGCGGGCGATGTCGAAGACGGCCACGGGCTGCTGGCCCGGCAGGGCGCGCCCCCCCCACCGCTCGGTGATCTTCGCCTGGACCCGACTCAGGTACCACGCGAACGGGAAGTCCGACACGTTGAGTGTCACCGCGCCGGCCCCGGCCGCGGAGCCGGTCCGCTGACCGAGCGCCTGGGGCGGCGGCGGGGCCGGCTCGGGCGGGACCGCGCGCGTCCCGGTCCGCGCGGGGAGCGGCACCTTCGTCGCCGGGCTCGCCACCGACGGCAGTTCCTTCTCGCCGGCGCGAGGCAGCGCGGGCGTGCGGGGCGGCAGGCTCCGCTCCGGCAGGCCGATCGACTCACGCGCGCGCTCGCGCACCGGCAGCTCGCGCGGCGGCTCGCGCCGTGGCAGCTCGGTCGGCGTCGGCGCCGGCGCGGGCGGGCGGAGATCGTCGGGCCGAGCCGGCAGCGACGGGCGTCCGTGCGGCGCGCCGACGGCCGCGACCGACGGGACCAGGTTCACGACGTACGTCCTCGGCTGGTGCTCGCGCCACAGGTGAGCGGCGTAGAAGAGGGCGCCGAAGACGGCGACGTGAAACGTCGCGGACAGCAGCACGCTCCCGACGGGGAGGTGGAGCCGCGCGAGCGCGGGGCCGAGGTGGAGGCGACCGCGGGGCCTGAGCACGGCGCTCGCCGTGGTGATGATCAGCGCTCCCGCGCGGGTTCCGTGACCATGCCGAGGCGCTCGATTCCAGCGCGCCGCACCCGGTCCATCGTCTCGATGACCGCGCCGTAGTTGAGGCCCGCATCCGCCTTGAGATAGAGCGTCTTGTCCGTCCGCGTCGCGAAGGCCTGGCCCAGCGCCGCGTCGAGGCCGCCCGGCGGGACGCGCCGGTCGTTCAGGAACAGCGCCTGGTCCTTCGTGACGGTCAGGACCATCCGCTCCTCGACTGCCGTCGGCTTCGCGGCCGCCCGCGGGAGGTTGACGTCGATCCCTCGGTACATCATCGGAGCCGTCAGCATGAAGATCAGCAGCAGGACCAGCACCACGTCGACGAGCGGGATGATGTTGATCTCGGCGAGGTTCGTGCCGATACGCCGAGGGTTGTCCGAGGCGTCGAGCTTAAATGCCATCTTTCGCCGGGCGCCCGATCTTGGGCGCGGGACGCGAGAGCGTGTTCAAGAGATCGAGCGTGAAGCCTTCCATCTCGGTCGCCCAGTGCTTCACACGGTTGACGAAGTAGTTGTAGCCGATGACCGCGGGGATCGCGGCGCCGAGACCCGCGGCCGTCGCGATGAGCGCCTCGGAGATGCCCGGCGCGACGACGGCGAGGCTCGCCGAGCCCTGCGAGCCGATGCCCTGGAATGCGGCCATGACGCCCCAGACCGTGCCGAACAGCCCGATGAACGGTGTGGCGCTCGCGGTGGTGGCTAGGAAGCCGAGGTAGCGCTCGAGCTGCGCGACCTCGTGCGCTGCGGCGCGCCGGAGCGCGCGGTGCGCCGCCTCGAGCCGGTCGGCGCCGAGGCCCTCGTCCACCTCGTCGTAGACGGGTTCGATGCCCTCGGGCAGGCGCGACACCTCGTGGTAGGCCGCCGAGTAGAGCTGGGCGAGCGGACTCTCGCGCATGGTGCGCGCCGCGCCATGGATGACCGATGCGCGCCGCCCCTCGCGGAAGACCCTGAGGAAGGCGAGCGTCTGACGGCGCACGCGGCGGAACTGCCAGGCCTTCTCGACGATGAGGCCCCAGCTCGCGATCGAGAACACCAGCAGGACGGCCAGCACGACCTTCGCGACCGGGCCGGCATTGAGGACGAGCGCAAGCACGCCGTTACCGAGTAAGTCTGCGGTGGGCACGAGAACTCCTTATGGTTTCTGTTTATGATACCGAAGCGTCGCGCGGAGTGTCAAAATAACCCCGCCGTGTGGCGCCTGGTCGTCTGTCTCGCCGTCCTCCCCGGCCTCGCCGCCAGCGAGCCGGCGCGCCCGGTCACCGAGGTCCAGACCGCCGTCGAGGCATTCGTCGCCCGGTTCGCCGACGTCAGCATCGCCGATCTCGTCATCGAGCGGACTTTCACGCTCTACCACCGCGACGGTCGCCATCCCCACTTGACGGGTGAGGAGCGGATCTTGTTCAAGCTGCCCCAGCGGCAACGCGTCGAGCAGAAGCTCGAAGGCCGCCACGAGGTCCGCCTCTCCGTGGGCGACCGGGCCTGGGTCCGCCAGGCCGACGGCAAGACCTACGAGATGCCGGCGGTCCCGCTCGGGGGTGACAGGACGTACCTGCTCGTCCCGTTCCGTCGGGGCGCGGCCGACCTCCTCGCCGAATGGCGCGCTCGCGGCGTGCGCGACGACGTGAGTCACACCACGCGCGTCGGAGGCCGCACCGCGCTCGTGATCGGCGCCCGTGCGGGCGACCGCGACGTCCCCGCGGTCTGGTTCGATCGGGAGTACGGGGTGCTGCGGATCGTCAGCCGCGAGCAGCTCCCGACGGGGCCGGCGCTCGTGGACGTGACCTTTTCCGAGCACCGCCCGCTCCAGGGCGGTTTCTACTTCCCCTACCGTCAGGAGGTGTTCCTGGACGGGCGGCTCCTCATGCGGATCACGGTCCGCACGGTCGCCGCCAACACGGGCCTCGCCGACGCCCTCTTCGACCCCGAGGCGCTCGCGCGGGAGCGCTGAGTGCGCTTCGCGTTCCTTGGCACGTCGGGCGCCATCCCCTCGCCAGAGCGCGACACCACGTCGGTCGTCTTCGTGGCGTCCGAAGGCGCGCTCTTGATCGACTGTGGGGGGAGCCCGGCGCGGAAGCTCCGGCTCGCCGGCGTGGACCCGCAGGCGCTCACCCACGTGCTGATCACCCACCTCCACCCCGACCACGCCTATGGGCTCCCGGCGCTCGTGCAGAGCCTGATTCTCCTCGGGCGCGAACGGTCGCTCACCGTGCTCGGTCGGCCCGAGCACATCGAGCCGCTGCGGAGCCTGCTGGCGCTCTTCGGCGTCCTCGAGCGCCGCGGGATGTTCCCGCTCCGCTTCCAGGCGCTCGGCCTCGCCGAGGCCGCGCCCGCGCTGGTTCTCGGTCCGCTGGCCGTCTCCACGTCGCCGGTCGAGCACGGCTCCATGCCCAACGTCGCGGTCCGCGTGCAGCCGCAGCGGGGGCGGAGCGTGGTCTATTCCTCCGACACGGCGCCCTGCGAGACCGTGGTGCGCCTCGCGCGCGGCGCCGACACGCTGATCCACGAGGCGACCTTCCCGGCCCGCCACCGCGGGCGCTTCGGCACCCACTCGACCGCCGAGGAGGCGGGGGAGATCGCGGCGCGCGCGGGGGTGCGGCGGCTGATCCTCACGCACATCGAGGCCGAGTACCACGACGAAGTGGACGCGCTGGCCGACGAGGCGCGCACGCGCTTCGGCGGCGACGTCGAGATCGCGCGGGAGCTCGTCCCGTACCCACTCTAACGGGAGTTGAAGCGGCTGCCGGCGATCCAGAAGCGGAGGCGGAGGTCCGTCGACCGCGTGATGCCGACGCGGGGGCCCGAGGCGATGCGGAACTCGCGCGGCGCGTCGGGGGGCTCGATGGTCAGGCGGCCCGTGGTGAGGTCGGCACGGTTGTCGCGGAGCGTGATCGCGAGCGCCCGCGTGAGGTTGCCCGGGCCGCTCGCCAGGCGCGGTGACCCCTGCGGGACGCCGCGCCGGCGCGCCATCGCCCGGAGCCCGAGCACGGGCTCGAGCGCGCGGATCAGCACGCAGCCGGGGCGGCCCCGGCGCCCGGCGATCGCGTTCAGGCAGCAGTGCATCCCGTAGTTGAGGTAGACGTAGGCGACGCCGCCCTCGCCGTAGAAGAGGTCGCGGCTGCCGGGCCGGAAGGCGGCGTGCGAGGCGCGGTCCTCGGGGCCGAGGTAGGCCTCGGTCTCGACGATGCGCCCGGCCGTGAGCGTGCGGCCGCGGCGGGAGACGAGGACGCAGCCGAGCAGGTCCCGCGCGACGGCGCGCGCGGGACGCAGGTAGAAGCGGCGGGGCAACGGCACCCGCGCTACGCGCCGAGGCGTTCGGTGACGAGGCGGCGCAGCGACTCGTAGTCGAACGCGGTGCCCGCGCGGCTCGGCAGCTCGGCCTCGGTCTTGAGCCCGGTCTCGCTGATGATGGTGCAGATCGTCTGCGCGGGGTCGAGGCGCTTCCCGGCCAGCAGCTTGGTGAGCACCGCGAGCGTCGCGACGCCCGTCGGCCCCGCCCAGACGCCCTCGGTGCGCGCGAGCCGGCGCTGGGCTTCGAGGATCTCCTCGTCCTCGGCGTCACCCGCGAGCCCCTGGCCCTCGCGCAGGAGCCGCAGCACCCACTCGCCCTTCCGTCCCGGGTTCCCGGCCGCGAGCCCCTCGGCGACCGTGTACCCGATCTTGAGCGGCGCGATCGCCGTGCCGTCCCTGAAGGCGCGCACGACCGCGTTGGCCCGCGTCGCCTGCGCGGCGACCATCAGGGGCGCGCGGGGGATCAGGCCCGCCCGCGTGAGCTCGCCGAAGCCGCGGGCCGTGGCGATGAACGTCTCGCCGACGGCGACCGGCGCCACCACCACGTCGGGCGGTACCCAGCCCGTCTGCTCGGCGATCTCGTAGGCGAGCGTCTTCTTGCCCTCGTGCTTGTAGGCGTTGCGCGAAGCGCCGCAGTCGAAGAAGAGCTTTTCCTCGACGAGCCGGTCCCAGTGCACGATCAGGTCGTCGTAGACGCCCTGGTAGATCACGAGGTCCGGCGTGGTCGCGGCCATGTGGAGGAGCTTCGGCGCCGAGGCGCGCTCGTAGGCGAAGATCAGCGCGCGCAGCCCCGCGCGCGCCGAGTAGGCCGCGATCGACGAGCCCGCGTTGCCCGAGCTGACGACCGACGTCACCCGGTAGCCGAACTGGAGCGCGGCGGCGATCGCCGTCGTGGACGAGCGGTCCTTCACCGTGCCCGTCGGGTTCGGGCCGTCGTACTTGAGCAGGAGCCGGCGGACGCCGAGGGCCCGCGCGAGCCGCGGACAGTCGAGGAGCGGCGTGCCGCCCTCGCCGAGCGTCACGCGGTGGGCGGGGTCGGCGATCGGCAGGACCGGCGCGTAGCGCCAGAGCCCCGTGCCCGCGAACGCCGCGGGCCCCGCTGTGGCCAGCCGCGCCAGGTCGTACCGGAGCTCGAGCAGGCCGTGACAGCGCTCGCACTCGAGGCGGTACGCGAGCGGGTGGGCGGCGCCGCAGTCGATGCAGACGAGGCCCTCCGCGAGCGACCCGGTCACGCGAGCCGCCCGAAGCGCTGCTCGACCGCCGCGAGCATGTCCTCGATGCGGTGGCGCAGCGTGTGCTCGGCGAGGGCCCGCCGGCGCGCGTTCGCGCCGAGCGCGCGCGCCTCGTCCGGATGCGCCAGGTAATGGTCGAGCTGCCGCCGGAGCTCGGGCAGGTCGCGGTAACCGACGATCTCCTCGCCGGGCTTGAAGAGCGTCGCGAGATCCTCCTTGAGGTCGACGACCTGGCAGGCGCCGGCGGCGGCCAGCTCGAAGGCGCGCGTGTTGACGCCGACGATGTCGTTCATCGGGTGGTGGTGGTTGAGCGAGAGCGTGGAGGCCGCGTAGACGCAGAGCTTCTCGCGCCCGAAGACGGGCGGGCCCGCGAGCGCCCGGACCGCCGGGTCGTCGGCGTCCCGCCACCCGCTGCCCCAGACGCGCAGCGGGTAGTCCACGAGCGCGCGGACGAAGCGCTCGCGGTACGGGTAGTGGCTGCCCACGAAGGACACCGGCGCGCCGAAGCGCACGGCCTCCTCCGCCGTCGGCGTCACCGGGTGGTGCGCTGCCGGCACGCAATACATCGGGAGGTAGTGGAGGTTCGTGAGTCCGACCTGCTGCAGGCTCCGGAGCGCGTAGCGCTCCTTGGTGAAGAACAGGTCGTAGGCCTCGATGCACTCGAACGGGATCATCCAGAGCGGGTTGTCGGGGAAGAAGTTCAGGATGCGCGCTCCGGTCCGCGCGCGGATGCGCCGGATCGCGCCCGGCGTGATCGGCCCGCCCTTGACGACGAGCACGAGCGCCGGCCGCCACGCCACACACGCGCGCTCGAGCTGCCGGAGGACCCAGAGCTGGTAGGCGGCCTTCGTGCCGCGGTTCTTGTAGAGGGCGTTGTCCTTGCGGTACTCGAAGGTGCGGACCTCGTGGCCGAGCGTCCGGAGCTCGTCGGCGAAATCCATGCCCATGAGGCCCGGCCGCTCGAACGGGAGCGCGATCAGCCAGCGCACGGGCCGTAGCGTAGCACAGGGGGTGCGCGCTATCATGGGCGCGCCGTGAAGGCGCGCTCGCTCCGCCGCTACGTGCCCTCCCTCGTGCTGTTCGGGGTGTTGCTCCTGCTCTGGCAGGTCCTGCCGCCGCTCCTCCACGTGCGCGAGTACCTCCTGCCGGGACCCGCCGCGGTGGTCCGCGCCGCGCTCGACTTCTCGATCCCGTGGCACACGCACGTCTGGATCACGACGCTCGAGATCCTCGGCGGCTTCGTCCTCGCCGGCGCCGCCGGCGTCCTTCTCGGCGTCGCGATCGCGTGGTCGGCGCCGCTCGCGGCGGCGCTCGTGCCGTTTCTCGTGTTCGTCAACACGCTGCCCAAGGTCGCGGTGGCGCCGCTCTTCCTGCTGTGGCTCGGCTACGGCGTGATCCCGAACGCCCTGATCGCGGCCCTGATCGGCTTCTTCCCCGTCGTGATCAACACCGCCGTCGGCCTCACCCAGGTGGATGAGGAGCTCCTCGACCTCGGGCGCGTGTTCGGTGCGCCGACGTGGAAGGTGTTCCTCAAGATCCGCCTGCCGAACGCGCTGCCGTACGTGTTCTCGGCGCTCAAGGTGACGGCGACGGCCGCGGTCGTCGGGGCGATCGTCGGCGAGTTCGTCGCGTCGCAGGCGGGGCTCGGCACGGTCATCGTGAACGCCCAGACGAACCTCAACACGCCGGTGGCGTTCGCGTCGCTCCTGTGGATCTCGGTGATCGGACTGGTGCTGTACGGCCTCGTCGGCCTGGCTGCGCGCTGGTGGGCGCCGTGGGCCGACGCCACCTGAGGAGGACTCGATGAAGCGCGCGATGCTCGTGACGCTCGTGGCACCGGTGCTGGCGCTCGTGGCGGTGGCGGCACCCCAGGCGCAGTCGACGCAGAAGGTCGTGTTCGCGCTCAACTGGTTCGCCGTCGGAGACCACGCGGCGTACTGGGTGGCGCTGGAGAAGGGCTACTACAAGGCCAGGGGGCTCGACGTCGAGCTCCAGAACTCGAAGGGGTCGGGCGACTCGATCGCCAAGGTGGACATCGGGCGCGCCGACATCGGGCTGGCCGACGCGGTCGTCGTGATCCCGCGCGTGGCGCAGGGGGCGAAGATCAAGATCGTCGGCGCCGTGTTCGACAACACGCCGCTCAACATCTGGACGCGCAAGGACACCGGGATCACCCGGCCGAAGGACCTCGAGGGCAGGATCCTCGCGGCGCCGCCGGGCGACTCGCAGCGCCAGCTCTTCCCGGCCTTCGCCAAGCTGAACGGCGTCGACGAAGCCAAGGTGAAGTGGCTCAACATCGAGCCCGCGGCGAAGTTCGTCGCGCTCGCCGAGAAGCGCGCCGACGCGGTGCCCGACTACACCACGGGCCAGCCCTTCTGGGAGAAGGCGGTCGGCAAAGACAACCTCGTCCGCATGCCCTGGAACCAGTTCGGCTTCGACGTGTACTCGATGTCCATCTTCGCGAGCGAGAAGACCATGAAGGAACGCGCGCCGGTCCTGCGCGACTTCGTGGCCGCCTCCTACATGGGCTGGCGCGACGTCATGGAGAACCCGAAAGCCGCGCTCGCCATCTTCAAGAAACGCGTGCCGGACATCGACCTGGCGCTCATCGAGCCGAACATGATGCTGGGGCTCGAGCTGATGCGGACCGAGCGCTACGCCAAGCACGGGATCGGCTGGGTCGAGCGCGCCAAGATGTGCTCGACCGTCGAGCTGATCAATACCTACATGCCGGGGATGCCGCGCAAGGTCGGCTGCGACGAGGTCTTCACGAACGACTTCCTGACGAAGATCGAGCCGCCGAAGCGTTGATCGTCCTCGAGGGGGTCGGCATGACCTACCGGGCCGAGTCGGGCCCGGTCGAGGCGCTCCGCGACATCACGCTCGAGGTCGGCCGGGGCGAGCTCGTCGCCCTGGTCGGTCCCTCGGGCTGCGGCAAGTCCACGCTCCTGCGCATCATCGCCGGGCTGCGGCCTGCGACCGCCGGTCGCGTGCTCGTGGACCGACGGCCGGTGACTCGCCCCATCGCGGCGGTCGGGATGGTCTTCCAGGCGCCGGTGCTCCTCAAGTGGCGTGCGATCGTCGAGAACGTCCTGCTCGCGGCCGAGCTGTCCGGCCTCGATCCCGCCGCCTATCGCGCGCGCGCGGAAGAGCTCCTCGCGCTCGTGGGGCTCGGTGGCTTCGACGACAAGCTCCCCCGCGAGCTGTCGGGCGGGATGCAGCAGCGCGCCGCGCTCTGCCGCGCGCTCCTGCTCGACCCGCCGCTGCTCCTGATGGACGAGCCGTTCGGCGCGCTGGACGCGATGACGCGGGACGAGCTCGGGCTCGAGCTCTTGCGGGTCTGGGGGGAGGGCAGCCGGACGCGAAAGACGGTCGTGTTCGTGACGCACTCGATCCCGGAGGCCGTCTTCCTCGCCGACCGGGTCGTCGTGATGACACCGCGCCCGGGGCGCGTCGCCGAGACGTTCCCCGTGGGTCTGCCGCGGCCCCGCACCGTCGAGACCCGCGCGTCGGCCGAGCTCGGCGCCCTGGTGCTCCGGGTCCACGAGACGCTCTCGCGGACGTAGCGGCCCGGGGCGCGGGCGCGCGCGCTAGGCGACGGCCGTCGCGCGCGCCTGGCGGAAGCGGGCGGCGAAGTAGGGGTCGAAGATCGCCGCGGTGGCGACGAGCGTGGCGTCGGCCCCCTCCCGCAGGAGCCACTCGGCGCGCTCCACGCTCGTGATCCCCCCGACGGCGAGGACGGCGCGGTCCCACGCGCCCGCCTTGCGCCAGACGAGCATCTCGAGGATCTGACGTGAGGCGATCGGAAAGGTGTCGGCGCCCACGATCTCGACGCGCTCGCGCCCGGAGCCCTCGAAGGCCGCCTGGCCCTTGTTGTCCACGACGCGGCGATGGACACCCGGAACCAGCACGTAGCCGCTCGCCCACGGCGCGAGCCGCGTCGCCGTGTCGTGCAGGTGCCGTGGGCTGCGGAAGGGACCGAGCCGGGCCAGCACGGGCACGCCCACCCCCGTCCGCACACGGTAGAGGATCTGGGCCGCGAGCAGGACGTTCTCGTAGAGCATCCGCGGCTGCTCGGCGAAGGGGTCGGGCGCCGTGAGGTGGACCTCGATGGCGTCGGCGCCGCTCTCCTCGGCCCAGGCCGCGCACATCGCGTAGTCGTCGATGAGCGCCTCCGCGTCACCGTCGGGGCGGGGCGTGCCGAGCACGTTCACGATGAGGATCTGGCCTTCGCCGATCCGCTCCTTGGCGCGGCGCACGTCCTTGCGCCAGACGTCGGGCTCCCTCGACGGGGCGCCCAGGGAGACGGCGACGGTCGTGCCGTTGGCCGACGGGCGTCGTGAGACGACCGCCACCTGCTCGCTGTTCTCCACGTAACGGATGTTGGGCAGCGGGTGGGCCGGCCAGGCGACCGACCGGACGGTGGCGTAGGTCAGGATGTCGAAGCCCAGCCGTGCGTAGCCCTCGACCCACCGGGAGTTGAGCAGGGGGCCGGCTGCGACCCCGAGGGGAGAGTTCAACGAATGACCGAGAAGCCGTCCGCCGGGTCCGGGAGGCAACCGCCGGATCCTCGGAAGCGTCGGCGCGTGTCCGTAGTTCCACGCGTACGAGCGGTCGAGACGATATGCGGCTTGCGGAATGGCCCGTTCACTCCTCGCTGTCGTAAGATCTCCCGCAAGCGCTTATTATATCAGCCACTTACGAATCGACGCCAGCCTATTTTCGCGGTCCGACCGGGCTCAGGCGAAGGCGGGCATGACCTCTCGGGCAAGGAGCTCGAGCTCACGCATGATGTGGGCATGGGGCATGCCGGGGAAGAACGTCCGGCAGATGAGGTGGGTCATCCCGTACTGCTCGACGAAGCGGCGGATCTGGCGGACGCACTGGTCCGGGCCGCCGATGACGAAGCGATCGGCCATGAGCTTGTCGAGGTCGGTCGCGATGCTGGCGTCGATGAACGGATGCCGCCAGCCCCCGGCGTACTCCTTCCGGTAGGCGACCATGATGTGCTCCTCGGCCAGCTCCCGCGCCCGCGCGTCGGTGTCGGCGATGATCACGTCGCGGGTGAGCGGCCACTCGGTCGGGGTGGGCCGGCCCGCGGCCTCGAGGTTGCCGAGGAACTGCCGCTTGCCCGCGAGGAGGCGCGCGAGGTCGGCGGTCGGCCCGGGGATCCAGTTGTCGCCGAGCGTCGCGGCCCGCCGGAGCGTCAGGTCGCCCCAGCCGCCGATCCAGAGGGGCGGATGGGGCCGGCGAACGGGTCGCGGCTCGAGCCGGCCCTCGACCGTGTAGTAGGTCCCCTTGAAGCTCACGCGGTCCTGGGTCCAGAGCCCCTTGACGATGGCGAGCTGCTCCTCGAAGCGCGCGCCGCGCCGGGCGAGGTCGACGCCGTAGAGCGCGAACTCGTCGGGCTTGTAGCCGAGCGCGATGCCGAGGACCGCACGCCCGTTCGACATCACGTCGAGCAGCGCCACGTCCTCGGCCAGGCGCACGGGGTGGTAGAAGGCGGCGACCGCGATGTCGGTGCCGAGCGTCACCCTCGACGTGCGTGTGGCGAAACCCGCGAGCACCGTGAACGGCGAGGGCCAGTAGTGATTCGCGACCGAGTGGTGCTCCTCCATCCAGACGGACGCGAAGCCGAGCTCCTCCGCCCGCGTGACCTCCTCGAGCGCCTCCGGGTAGTAGTGCCCGCCTTCGATGGGGATGAACCCGATCTTCAGCTGTGCCATGGGGAGCGAGAGTATCACGCGGGAGCGTCGATCGTCAGGCCGGCCGCGCGAGGGCCGGGCGGCAGAGGCGGCAGGGTCGGTAGCCGGCGGTCGCGGCCTGGCGCTCCGAGCGGAACGGCACGCGGTGGGGCGCGCTGATCCTCCGGGCCGCACGGCACGTCGGGAAGCAATAGATGCGCGTGGTGTCGCTGCCGAGGTAGCGCACCCCCTCGCGACCGAGCCGCGCCAGGGCGTCCGGGTCGACCCCCTCGTGCCGCAGCAGCACGCGCTTGGCCGTGGGCCCGAAGATGAAGTCGCTGATCGTGCCGTCGCTCCGGACGACGCGGTGGCAGGGGATCAGCAGCGGCACGGGGTTGCGCCCGAGCGCCGAGCCCACGGCGCGCACCGCCGCCGGCCGCCCGATCTCGCGTGCGACCCATGCGTACGAGCGCACCTCGCCGGCCGGAATGTCGAGCGCCTTCTTGAGGACCGCCCGCTCGAACGCGCTGCGCCCGCCGAGATCGACGGGCAGCTTCCGCCGCGCTCCCGGTGACGCCAGCGCGCGGGCAAGCCACGCCGGCGGCGCCGGCGCGGGGCGGACCGCCCGGCCGAACGTCTTCTGGAAGTCGGCTTCGAAGGCCCGGGGACTCGACGCCCGCCGGACGGCGACGGCGCCGCGGGGGGTGTAGGCGACGAACACGCGCCCGATCACTGTGTCGAGCGTCGCGTACGCGACGCCCAGTCCGAGCCGGGCGAGCACGGCGCCGGACAGGCCGGTCGGTGCCCGGACGTCCCCGAGCGCTCGCAGATCCCGCTGCAGGTCGCGTCCTGCCGTCATCGCGCGTCCTCCTCCTCGCCCAGGGCCTGCCGCAGCAAGCCCAGGCCGCGGTGCACGTTGGCCTTCACCGTTCCCTCCGGCTGCGCGAGCACGCCCGCGATCTCCGCGTAGCTCAGCCCCTCGACGTGACGCAACACGACGGCCGCCCGATAGCGGTGCGGCAACGCCGCGACGAGGCGCCCCAGCATGCGCGCGCGCTCGGCGCGCTCGAGCACGGCCGCCGGCCGCGCGGACGCCTCGGCCGGCGCCTCGCCGGCGCCGTCGAGCGGCACCATCGGCGGCCGCTTCCCGCGCACCCGGTTGCGAGTCGTGTTGAGCGTGATCCGGTAGAGCCACGCGCGCAAGGCCAACGCCCGGCGGCGCTCGGGCGTGTAGCGCGCCAGGGCCCGGTGAGCCCTGACGAGGGCGTCCTGCGTGATCTCCTCGGCGTCGCGAGCGTCGCCGCACATCCGCAGGGCGAAGGCGTA
>Ga0156038_1007_pt2 | contig 16895 bp, 33 predicted proteins | sample RifCSPlowO2_02_FD_116150 | JGI IMG/M metagenome (GOLD analysis project Ga0156038, IMG submission 116150) | Candidatus Rokubacteria bacterium RIFCSPLOWO2_02_FULL_72_37
CTGCGACTCGTCGGCGCTCGCGAGCTCGACGCCCGCGCCTTCGTCTCGCGCGAGGAGCTCAAAGCGCTCCTCCAGCTCGAGCCCGGCGAAGCCGACGTGACGACGCAGGAGGCGGAGATGATCGACAAGATCTTCGACCTCGGCGACACGACGGTGCGCGAGGTCATGGTCCCCCTCGTCGAGGTCACGATGCTGCCGGACACGGCCACGCCGCAGGAGGCGATCGCGGTCATCCACCAGCGCGGGTTCTCGCGCATTCCGGTCTACCGCCAGCGCCAGACCGACATCGTCGGCGTCGTGGCCGCGATGGACCTGCTGAGCCGCGGCGCGCAGGCGGCGTCCCTGGACGAGCTCAAACGGGTGCCGTACTATGTGCCGGAAACGAAGCGCATCGACGACCTGCTCCGCGAGATGCAGCGGGCCAGGACGCACATGGCGGTGGTCGTCGACGAGTACGGCGGCTCCACCGGCGTGGTCACGCTCGAGGACGTCCTCGAGGAGATCGTCGGCGAGATCCAGGACGAGCATGACCGGACGCCCGCGTCGGTGGAGCGCCTGCCGGACGGGAGTTACTTGATCCAGGCGCGCACCAACGTCGACGAGCTCAACGAGGCGCTCGACTGGAATCTGCCCAAGGAAGACTACGAGACGGTCGCCGGGCTCGTCCTGGCGACGGTGCACCGCATTCCGAGGAAAGGCGAGGAGTTCCAGGTGCCCGGCTACGCGATCACGGTACTCGAGGCCGATGCTCGCCGGGTGACGGTGGTCAAGATCGCGCCGATCTCGGGCGCCGCCACACCCCAGGGAGGGAACTGAGAATGGCCGGCAGAATGGTGGAGTTCTCGACGAACGGGATCAAGACGTCCGCCTACCTCGCGACCCCGCCCGCCGGCAAGGGGCCGGGCGTCATCGTCATCCAGGAGTGGTGGGGGCTCGTCGGCCACATCAAGAACGTGTGCGACCGGTTCGCGGGCGAGGGATTCACAGCGCTCGCGCCCGACATGTACCACGGAAAGACGGCGAACGAGCCGGACGGAGCCCAGAAGCTGTTCATGGCCCTCAACATCGCCCAGGCCGAGAAGGACCTGCGCGGCGCCGCGCAGTATCTCGCCGAGTATTCGGCCACGCAGAAGCTCGGCGCGGTCGGCTTCTGCATGGGAGGGCAGCTCGCGCTGTTCGCGGCGACGCTCAACCCGCGCGTCGGCGCGTGCGTGAACTTCTACGGGATCCACCCGAACGTCAAGCCCGACTACTCGAAGCTCTCGGGACCGGTCCTGGGGCTGTTCGCCGAGAACGATGCGTTCGTCACTCCGCAGGTCGCCCGCGACACCGAGGCGGCGATCACGAAGGCCGGCAGACAATCGGAGATCCACATCTATCCCGGGGCGAATCATGCCTTTTTCAACGACGAGCGCCCCGACGCCTACAACAAGCCGGCCGCCGAGGACGCTTGGAAGCGAACGCTCGCCTTCTTCCGTCGGCATCTGAAGTGACGCAGACGGCCGGAATTCCTACGCGGACGCGGACGCGGTCTTTTCCTTCTTCTTGCGTTTTCCGGAGGCGCCCGCCTCGCCCTTCGGCGCCTTCTCCTTCTTCTCCGCTCGCCGCTCCTTCTCCTTCGGCGTCTCGACCCGGTCGACGAGCTCGAGCAGGACCAGCGGCGCGTCGTCACCGGGGCGCCGACCGGCCTTGATGATCCGGGTGTAGCCGCCGTTCCGCTCGCCGAAGCGCGGAGCGATGGTGCCGAAGACCCTGCCCACCACCTCGATGTCCGGAACCATCGCCAGCACCTGCCGGCGCGCGTGGAGGCTGTCGCGCTTGGCGAGCGTGATCATCCGCTCGGCAAGGCCGCGCACGGCCTTGGCTTTCGCCTCAGTCGTCTGAATGCGCTCGTGACGGAAGAGCGCGACGAGCAGGTTGCGGAACAGCGCCCAGCGGTGCTGGGTGAGCCGTCCGAGCTTGAAACCGTCCTTGCGGTGCCTCATCGAGCTACCCCTTTTCCGATCGTGATCCCCACGCCGCGCCCCCGGTTACCGCGCCACGCCACGACCGAGCGCGCCGAGCACGTTCGGATCGATGCGCATGCCGAGCGACAACCCCAAGGCCGCCAGCGCCGTCTTGATCTCGTCGATGGACTTCTCGCCGAGGTTCTTCACGTGCTCGAGGTCCGCCTCGCTCTTCTGGACGAGGTCGACCACCAGGTTGAGGTCGGCATTCTTGAGCGCGTTGATGGCGCGAGCCGGGAGCGTCAGTTCTTCGAGCGTCTTGGCCAGGGCGTCGCGCAGGTAGGCCTCGCCGGAGGCCTCCGGGCCTTCCTCGTCGGCATCGTGGACGCCGGCGGCGAGTGGGCGGAAGTGCTCCTCGAGATACGTCGCCGCGCGAGTCAGCGCATCATCCGGGCTCACCGTGCCGTTGGTCCAGATCTCGAACACGAGCTTTTCGTAATCGGTGATCTTCCCCAGGCGCGACATCTCGACGTTGTACGAAACTCGGGTGATCGGTGAGTACGCCGAATCCAGCGCGATCGCGCCGGCGGGCGGCGCCACCCGCTTGCGATCCGCGCTCTCGTAGCCACGACCCACGCCGACGCCGATCTCGATTCCCACGCGCGCCGTCGACTCGATCGTGAACAGATGGATCTCCGCGTTTGCAACCTCGAGATCCGTCTCGGGGACATCCGCACCCGTGACGACCTTCGGCCCTGTCACGTCGATGCGCACGATCTTCGCCTCGCCCGAAGGCACCTGGATCACCAGCTTCTTGAGATTCAAGAGCACGTCGACCGTACTCTCCTTCACACCCGGGATCGGCGTGTCCGCGCTGCGCACGCCGTCGATGCGCACCCACGCGATCGCGGCGCCGGGCACGATCGCCAGCAGAGTGCGCCGCAGCGAGTTTCCGACGGTCAGGGCGTAGCCCTTCTCGAACGGCTCGGCGACGAGTCGGCCGTAGCGGTCGCTGAGGATCTCCCACTCGATCTTCTTCGGCTTCTGGAACGGAATCCGTGGCATGCTGTTCGCCTGCTCTTCCCTACTTGCTGTACAGCTCGACGATGAGCTGCTCGGTGACCGGAATCTGGATGTCGTCACGGAGCGGCAGGCTCCGGACGACCCCTTTCTTCTCGTTCGGGTCGAGCTCGAGCCAGGGCGGCACCTGCCCTCGCCCGGCGTTCACGTTGTCGTCCACCCGCGCCTGCATCTTCGACGTCGGTCGCAGCTGTACCGTGTCCCCGACCCGGACGATGTACGAGGGGATCGAGACCTTGCGTCCGTTCACCTGGAAGTGGCCATGCGCGACCATCAGGCGGCCCTCGCGGCGAGACGCCGCGAAGCCGAGCCGGTGAACCACGTTGTCGAGACGGAGCTCGAGCAACCGCAGGAGGTTCTCGCCCGTCACACCTTTCTGTGACTCGGCCCACTGAAAGTACCTGCGGAACTGGTTCTCGAGGACACCGTAGATCCGCTTCGCCTTCTGCTTCTCGCGCAGCTGCACCCCGAACGCCGTCAGCTTCCCCCGGTTGAGGCCATGCTGTCCCGGCGGGTAGTTGCGCCGTTCGATCGCGCACTTGTCCGTGAAGCAGCGCGCACCCTTCAGGAAGAGCTTCTGCCCTTCACGCCGGCAGAGCCGGCACTTCGCGTCGCGATACCGTGCCATCGTCGCCTCCTACACCCGGCGCCGCTTCGGCGGGCGGCACCCGTCGTGCGGAATCGGCGTCACGTCACGGATCGCAGTGATCTCCAGCCCCACCGCCTGCAACGAGCGGATGGCCGCCTCACGGCCCGCGCCCGGGCCCTTCACGAACACTTCGACCTGCTTGAGCCCGTACTCCATGGCTTTCCGAGCGGCGAGCTCCGCCGCCGTCTGGGCGGCGAACGGCGTGCTCTTGCGCGAGCCCTTGAACCCCGCGCTGCCGGCGCTCGACCAGGACACGACGTTGCCCGTCTTGTCGGTGAGCGTTACGATCGTGTTGTTGAACGTGGCCTGGATGTGGGCCACGCCCGTGCGGACTTCACGCCGTTCGCGGCGCTTGCCGCCCTTCTTCCGTGGTGTCGCTTTTGCTTCCTCGGCCATGCCTCACGCTCCTGCCTTCTTGGGTGCGGCGCTCACCGCGGGCGCCGCCGCCGGCTTCTTCTTCACCATCACACCACGGCGTGGACCTTTGCGGGTCCGCGCGTTGGTGTGCGTGCGCTGCCCACGCACCGGGAGGCCTCGGCGATGCCGGATCCCTCGATAGGACCCGATGTCCATGAGGCGCTTCACGTTCATCGACACCTCGCGACGCAGGTCCCCCTCGACCTTGAGATCGCGTTCGATGATCTCGCGAACACGCCCGACCTCTTCCTCGGTCCACGTCTTGACCCGCCTGTTGGGGTCGACGGCGGCCCGCTCGAGGATCCTCCTGGCCATCGCACGTCCCAGGCCATAGATGTACGTGATCGCGACTTCGCCCCTTTTCTCACGGGGAAGATCCACTCCGGCCACTCGTGCCATACGCCGCCTCCGCTCTCAGCCCTGCCGCGCCTTGTGCCGCGGGTTCTTGCAGATGATGCGCGTCACGCCCTGGCGCCGCACGATTTTGCAGTGCTCGCAGCGCACCTTGACGGATGGTCGCACTTTCATGTCGTCGCTCGTCTCCTACTTGAACCGGTACGTAATCCGCCCGCGCGTCAGATCGTACGGAGACAGCTCGACCTTGACACGGTCGCCGGGCAAGATCCGGATGAAGTTCATGCGCATCTTGCCGCTGACGTGCGCGAGCACCCGGTGGCCGTTCTCGAGTTCCACCCGGAACATCGCGTTGGGCAGCGGCTCCACCACCGTCCCCTCGACTTCGATCGCGTCTTCTTTCGTCATCTCCGCGTCAATACCTCGGGACCGTGTTCGGTCACCGCGATGGTGTGCTCGAAGTGGGCGGCGAGGCTTCCATCCCGGGTCACCGCCGTCCATCCGTCATCGAGAATCGTGACCTCCCAACTACCCATCGTGACCATCGGCTCGATTGCCAGCACCATGCCCGGTCTGAGCTCCGGTCCTCGCCCGGGCTCGCCGAAATTCGGCACCTGCGGCTCCTCGTGGAGCGCCCGGCCGATGCCGTGCCCGACGAACGCGCGCACCACCGAGAACCCGTGAGTCTCGACGTGCGACTGCACCGCGTGGGAGACATCGCTCAGTCGCCGACCCCTGCGACATTCGGCGATGGCGCGCTCCAGGCTCTCGCGCGTCACGTCGAGCAACCGCTGGACGTCCGCCGGAATCTCGCCGATCGGAAGCGTGAACGCGCAGTCCGCATAATAACCGTCCACGATACACCCGAGATCCAGGCCGACGATGTCGCCTTCCTTGATCCGCCGCTGAGCGGAAGGAATCCCATGAACGACCTCGTCGTTGATCGAGACGCACACCGTCGCCGGGAAGCCCCGGTAGCCCTTGAACGCGGGTTGCGCACCTCGGCTCGCGATGAAGGTCTCGACGTCCTCGTCGATCTCGAGCGTGGAGATCCCCGGCGTCACGATCTCGCGCAGGCGTTCCACGACGTCGGCGAGAACACTCCCGGCACGGCGCATGATCTCGATCTCGCGTGCAGACTTCAGCACGATCACCAGGCGCCCCTGGCCGCCTCGCGGACGGCCTCGCGGATCCCGTCGATCGGCCCCTCGCCGCGCACCGACACGAGCAGGCGCTGTCCGCGATAGTAGTCGAGCAGCGGCGCCGTCTGTCGCGCATAGACCTCGAGACGCTTCCGGACCGTCGCCTCGCTGTCGTCATCGCGCTGGTAGAGCGCGCCGCCACACCTGTCGCAGACGTCGGTCTTCGCGGGTGGCGCCGAGCTCACGTGGTACGTCGCCTGGCACTGACGGCAGACTCGTCGGCCGGTGAGCCGTCGCAACAACTCGGCCTCCGACACGTCGAAGAAGATCACCGCGTCGAGCGCCCGGCCGCTGTCCGCGAGCACCCGCCCCAGCGCTTCGGCCTGCGCGATGGTCCGCGGGAAGCCGTCGACGATGAAACCCTTCGACGCATCGAGCGCGTCGAGGCGCTCACGCATCAGGCCGACGATCACGTCGTCGGGCACGAGCGCTCCCTGGTCCATGTAGACCTTGGCCGCGAGCCCGAGCGGCGTCATCGCCGTCACGGCCTCGCGGAGCATGTCGCCCGTCGCGAGGTGCGGCACACCCCACTCACGCGCCAGCTCTCGCGCCTGCGTGCCCTTCCCCGCGCCGGGTGGTCCGAGGAACGCGACCCGCATGCTCACCCGCGCGCGAGCGCGCCACGCGACTTCGACGGCCTCTTGAGAAAGCCCTCGTAGTTGCGCATCAGAAGGTGTGACTCCATCTGCCGCACAGTGTCGAGCGCAACGCCGACCACGATGAGCAAGCTGGTGCCACCGAAGTAGAACGGCACATTGAACCAGCGGATCATGTAGTCCGGCAACACCGAGATGGTCGCGAGGAACAAGGCTCCCGGAAGCGTGATCCGCGTCAGCGTCCGATCGATGTATTCCGCCGTCTTCTTGCCGGGCCGCACGCCAGGAATGAAGCCGCCGTACTTCTTCATGTTGTCGGCGAGATCGATCGGATTGAAGACGATCGCCGTGTAGAAGTAGGCGAAGAAGATGATCAGGGCCATGTACAGCACGGTATAGGTGAAGCGCCCCGGCGAGAGCGCGTCCGAGATCGCCTGCATCCAGGGGTGCGGCGCGAAGCGCGTCAGCGTCGCCGGGAACAGGATGAGTGACGAGGCGAAGATGACCGGGATGACGCCCGCCGTGTTGATCCGGAGCGGGATGTGCGTGGACTGTCCGCCATAGACGCGCCGGCCCACCACGCGCTTGGCGTACTGCACCGGGATCTTACGCTGTCCCTCTTGCATCAGCACGACCGCGGCGGTCACGGCGATCATGACGAGGACGATCGCGCCGAAGACGAAAAGCCTCAGCTCACCGGTGCTGATCAGCGTGTACGACGCGGTCACGGCCGACGGCAGACGGACGACGATGCCGGCGAAGATGATCAGCGAGATCCCATTGCCGATGCCCTTCTCGGAGATCTGCTCGCCCATCCACATGATGAGGGCGGTGCCCGCGGTCAGCGTGATCACCGTGAGCAGCCGGAAGGCCCAGCCGGGCGTCGGCACGATCGAGACCCCCGTCGGGCTCCGCATGCTTTCGAGACCGTACGCGATGCCCAGGGCCTGAATCGCGGACAGACCGATCGTGCCGTACCGAGTATACTGCGTGATCTTCTTGCGTCCCGCCTCGCCCTCCTTGGCGAGACGCTCGAGCGCCGGGATGACGACCGTCAGCAGCTGCAGGATGATCGATGCCGAGATATACGGCATGATCCCCAGCGCGAAGATCGACAGCCTGCGGAGGTTCCCGCCGGAGAAGAGGTCGACCATCCCCAGCAACGTGCCCTGCACCTGGTCGAAGAACTGCGCGAGGGCGGCGCCGTCGATTCCGGGCGTCGGCACGTGGGCACCGAGACGGTACGCGAACAGCATGCCCGCGGTGAACACGATCCGACGCTTGAGCTCCGGGATCTTGAGGACGTTCTGGAAGCTCTGCAGCCCCTCGATCACGAAGCAACCACCCGCGAGGTCAGTACCTCGACCCGACCGCCCTTGGCCTCGATCTTCGCGCGAGCCGATTCGCTGACCGCGTGGGCCTTCACGGTCAACGCGTGCAGGACTTCACCCTCACCGAGGATCTTGACCCTGCCGCGTGCGCTCGCGCGGATCAGCCCCCCCTGGACGAGAGCGTCCGGATCGACGACCGCGTTCGCGCCGAACGCGCCGAGCGCCTTGAGGTTCACGACGGCGTACTCGGTCTTGCCGCCGAACGGGAGGAAGCCGCGCTTCGGCAGCCGCCTATAGAGCGGCATCTGGCCGCCCTCGAACCCGCCGGCCTTGCCGCCGCCCGAGCGCGCTTTGTGGCCCTTGTGGCCCTTCCCCGATGTCTTGCCGTGTCCCGAGGAAGGGCCGCGCCCGACCTTCTTGCGCCTCTTCTTCGCGCCCGGCGCGGGGCGCAGCTCTTCAAGCTTCATGGCTCACCTGGAGCACGTGGGGCACCTTGGCGATCATGCCGCGTACCGTCGCCGTGTCGTCGTGCGTCACCCGCTGGTTCATGCGCCGCAACCCGAGCGCCTTGACCGTTGCTTCCTGCTTCGGGCTCAGGCCGATCAGCGACCGCCGAAGGGTGATCCTAACCTTCTTGCTTGCCACCGGTCGCCTCCTCCGCGCCCGCGCCGTCAGTGCGCCGGCGCGCGGCGTGCAGGTCTTGCAGGCGCTTGATTCTCCGCAGCGCGTCGATCGTCGCCTTCAGGACATTGTGCGGGTTGTTCGAGCCGAGCGTCTTCGTCAGGATGTCCTGCACCCCCGCGGCCTCGAGAACCGGCCGCACCGCACCGCCCGCGATGACGCCCGTGCCGGGCACGGCGGGCTTGAGAAAAACGCGGCCCGCGCCGAAGTGCCCCATGATCTCACACGGAATCGTCGTCTCCCTGAGCGGGACGAAGATCAGGTCCTTCTTCGCGTGCTCGACCGCTTTGCGGATCGCCTCGGGCACCTCGTGCGCCTTTCCGAGGCCGACACCCACGTGACCGCGGCCGTCCCCGACGACGACGAGCGCCGTGAACGAAAAGCGGCGGCCGCCCTTGACGACCTTGGCCACACGGTTGATGGACACGACACGGTCGTTCAGCTCGAGCACGCTCGGATCGATCCTCGCTTCAGCCACTCAGTGTCTCCCTCGCTCGCGCACTAGAAGATGAGCCCGCCCGCGCGGGCGGCCTCCGCCAGCGCCTTGACCCTTCCGTGGTACTTGTAGCCACCGCGGTCGAAGACGACTCGCTCGATCCCGGCGGCCTTCGCCTTCTGGGCCACGAGGTCGCCGATCGCCTTCGCCGCTTGGACATTGCCGCCCGTCCGGTGTTGTTCCATGAACGCCTTGCTCCGGCTGTCGGCGGCGAGCAGCGTGCGCCCGGTGTCGTCGTCGACCAGCTGCGCGTGAATGTGGCGCGTGCTCCTGAACACCGCGAGCCTCGGCCGCGCCGCGGAGCCGCGCACCCAGCGCCGCAGCCGTCGGTGCCGCACATCCCGTGACGCCCGCCGCTGTTTCGTGATCATTTCGCGCCCGCCTTCTTGCCGACTTTGCGCCGGATCACCTCGTCCGCGTACTTGATGCCCTTGCCCTTGTACGGGTCCGGCTTGCGCAACGCACGGAGCTTCGCCGCCGTCTCGCCGAGCAGCGCCTTGTCCGCGCCGCGCAGGGTGATCGCCGTCTGCTTGTCGATCTCCGCAGTGATCCCGTCGGGAAGGGGAAAGACCACCGGGTGCGAGTAGCCGAGCGCCAGCTGGATGGCACGCCCCTGGAGCTGGGCGCGATACCCGATCCCGACGATCTCGAGCTTCTTCTCGAACCCCTCTTTGACCCCCGTGACCATGTTCGCGACCAGCGAGCGGGCGAGGCCGTGCAGTGCACGCACCCTGCGATCGTCGCCAGCACGCGTGATCACGAGCACATTGTTTTCCAGCTTCGCACTGAGCCCGGTCGGCACCGGTTGTGACAGCGTGCCCTTCGGGCCCTCGGCGCGGACGGTCGCGCCCTCGATATACACCTTCACACCCTGCGGGATGTTGATGGGTTTCCGGCCGATTCGTGACATGGCCCGCTCCTCACCACACGTAGGCGAGGACTTCGCCGCCCACCTTCTGTTTGCGCGCGTCTCGGTCCGTCACCACACCTCGTGACGTCGACAGGAGCGCGACGCCCATCCCACCCAGGATCGACGGGATGTCGTCCTGCGCGACGTAGACGCGGCGGCCCGGCGTCGACACTCGGACGAGGCCCGAGATGATCTTCTCGTTGCCCGGCCCATACTTGAGATAGACGCGCAGAGTCCCCTGCTTCTGGTCCTCGAGGACTCGGAAGTTCTTGATGAATCCCTCGTCCTTCAGGAGCTCGGCGATTCGCACCTTGAGCCGCGACGCGGGGATGTCGACTTTTTCGTGCTCCGCCCGGCTCGCGTTGCGGATTCGCGTCAGCATGTCGGCGATTGGGTCGCTTCGCATGGCTACCAGCTCGCCTTCACGATGCCGGGCACCTCGCCTTTGAGCGCCAGCTCCCGGAAGCAGAGTCGGCACATCTCGAACTTCCGGATGTAGCCGCGTGCGCGACCGCACAGCTTGCACCGGTGGTAGGCCCGCGTCCCGAACTTCGGCACGCGCTGGGATTTCATGATGAGGGCGGTCTTGGCCATACGTCTGCTACTCCCTGAACGGCATGCCGAGATGCGTGAGGAGGATCTTGGCGTCCTCGTCCGTCCGCGCCGTCGTGACGATGTTGATGTCCATTCCGCGGATCTTGTCCACCTTGTCGAACACGATCTCCGGGAATATGACCTGCTCTCTGAGGCCGAGTGCGTAGTTGCCCCGACCGTCGAATCCCTTCGGCGGCACGCCCTTGAAGTCGCGTACCCGTGGAAGCGCGATGCTGATGAGGCGGTCCAGGAACTCGTACATCCGCGCGCCCCGCAACGTCACCTTGGTCCCGATGGGCACGCCCTCGCGCAGCTTGAAGTTGGCGATGGACTTCTTCGCGCGGGTGACGATCGGCCTCTGTCCAGCGATCGCCTTCAGATCGGCCGTCGCGAAGTCCAGGACCTTGGCGTTCTCCCGCCCCTCGCCGACGCCCATGTTGATGACGATCTTCTCGAGCCGCGGCACCTGGAAAGGATTCGTGAATCCACGCTCCTTCATGATCGCCGGCAGCACGGTCTTCTGGAACGTCTCCTTCAGGCGGGCCGGCACGTCGCCGGCGCCCTTCGGGCGTCCCTTCGCGGCGGCGCTGGCAGGCGGCGCACCCTCACCCTTACCTTTCTTCGGCTGGCCCTTGGCGGCGCCGGGCTTGGCTGCCTGCGGCTTCTGGATCGGCTTCGTCGCTTCCTTTGCCATGGTCTCTAACCCTTGTCGATCGGCTCGCCGCACTTCTTGCAGACACGGAGCTTGCGGCCGTCGCCGAGCACCTCGACGCGCGTCCGCACCGGGCGGTCGCAGCGGTTGCAGATCAGCTGAACGTTCGACAGCGCCAGCGGGTTCTCGCGTTCGATGATGCCGCCCTGCCGCAGCTTCTGCGTCGGCCGCTGATGTTTCTTGATCATGTTGATCTTCTCGATCAGCACCCGGCCCTCGGCGTGCAGGACCCGCAACACCTTGCCGCGCTTCCCGCGTTCGCGGCCCGCGATGACGCCCACCGTGTCTCCGCGTCGGACGTGAAAGCTCGGCATCAGATCACCTCGGGAGCGAGTGAAATGATCTTCGTGAACTGCCGCTCGCGCAGCTCGCGGGCTACCGGTCCGAAGATGCGCGTGCCGACGGGGTTCTCGTCCGGTCGGATCAGGACGACGGCGTTGCGGTCGAACCGGATGTACGAGCCATCCTTTCGACGCACCTCCTTGACCGTGCGGACGACGACGGCGCGCGCCACCTCCCCCTTCTTGATGGTGCCGTCGGGTGTCGCTTCCTTGACGGCGACGATCACCGTGTCGCCGAGGGAGGCATAGCGCTTGTTGGCCCCGCCCATCACACGGATGCACTGGACCTTCTTGGCCCCCGAATTGTCAGCCACATCGAGCATCGACCGAGGTTGGATCATCGCTTATGACGCGCGGCTCAGGATCTTTCGGATCCGCCAGCGCTTCTCCTTCGAGAGCGGTCGGGTCTCCTCGATCAGCACGCGATCACCGATCCGGCTCTCATTCGCCTCGTCGTGCGCCTTCAGCTTCTTCGACATCCGAATGACGCGTTCGTACCGTGGATGCCGGTACACGCGCTCGATCTTCACGACGCGCGTCTTCTGCATCGCGTCGCTGACCACGACACCTTCCCGCGTCTTCCGCTCGCCCACTGACCTACCCCTTCCTCTCGCGGAGCACGGTCCGGGCACGCGCGAGATCCCGCCTCGCCTGACCCAGCCGAGACGGATTCTTCGCGACGCCCATCGAGAGCTGGAAGCGAAGGTTGAAGATCTCTTCGCCGAGGTCGTGCGCCTTCTGCCGGAGCTCCTCGTCCGAGAGATCGCGCCACTTCGCGGCCTTCATCGCCCGTCTCCCATGCACGCCCGCTGTTCGCTGACTTCGTCGCTCGACGCTCGCTCGAATCGCACTACAGCATCCGTGTGCGCGTCACGAACTTCGTCTCGATGCCGATCTTCTGTGCAGCCGTCCGAAACGCCTCGCGCGCCACGTCTTCGGGCACGCCCTGCATCTCGTAGAGGATACGCCCCGGCTTGACCACGGCGACCCACTCCTCCGGATTCCCTTTGCCCTTGCCCATTCGGGTCTCGGCCGGCTTCTTCGTCACGGGCTTGTGAGGAAAAATGCGGATCCAGATCTTTCCGCCGCGCTTGAGGCTCCGGGTCAGGGCGACACGTGCCGCCTCGATCTGTCGATTCGTCACCCAGCCCGGCTCGAGCGCCTTGAGCCCGTACTCGCCGAAGGCGAGAGACGAGCCCCGCTGCGCGGTGCCCTTCATCCGGCCGCGCTGCGCCTTCCGGTATTTGACGCGCTTGGGCATCAGCATGGTCGATCGGCCTCACGCTTCCGCGGGCGCGGCGCGCAGCACCTCGCCCTTGAAGATCCACACCTTGACGCCGATCGTGCCATAGGTCGTATGAGCCGTCGCGATCCCATAGTCGATGTCCGCGCGAATGGTGTGGAGCGGTACGCGCCCATCCCGATACCACTCCCTGCGCGCGATCTCACCGCCCCCCAGTCGACCCGCGCACGCGATCCGGATGCCGTCGGCCCCCAGTCGAAGCGCGGACGTCACCGCCTTTTTCATCGCACGGCGGAACGCGACGCGCTTCTGCAGCTGCAGGGCCACGTTCTCGGCGACGAGCTGCGCGTCGAGCTCCGGGTGGATGACCTCCTCGATGTTCAGGTAGATCTCCTTGCCCGTGCGCATCTGCAACTCGTTCTTCAGCTTCTCGACCTCCGACCCCTTGCGGCCGATGATGATGCCCGGGCGTGCGGTCGAGATCGTGATCCGCGCCCGGTTCACCGAGCGCTCGATGTCGATCTTCGCGATGCCCGCGTGGTAGAGCTGGTCCTTGATATAGCGCCGGATCTTCACGTCCTCGTGCAGCAGCGCCGCGTAGGATTTCGTCGCGAACCAGCGCGAGCTCCAGGTCCTGGTCGAGCCGAGCCGGAAGCCGATTGGATGCGTCTTCTGACCCACTATGCCTTCTCCTTCGACGGCTTCGTCTTCGTCTTCGCCGTGGCCTTGGTCTCGCGCCGTGGCGCTCGCGCCTTCGGCGCCGCCGCCCGCGGCGTCGCCGCGGGAGCGGCCGGCCGAGCGGGCGCCGCGGGACGCTGGACGCCGTTCGTCTCGTCGCTCACGCCGATCGTGAGATGACTCATCTTGTGCCGGATGAAGAACGCCCGTCCCATCGCGCGGGGCTGAACGCGTTTCATCGACGGTCCGCCGTCGGCGATCGCCCTCACCACACGCAGGTCATCGAGGTTCCGCACCTGATAGTTGTGCTCGGCGTTGGCGACGGCCGAACGCAACACCTTCTCGACGAGCCGTGCAGCCGCACGGGGCGTGTACGACAGCGTGGCCAGCGCTTCGCCGACCGGCTTGCCACGGATCTGGTCCAGGACGAGCCGGGCCTTGCGGGCCGACACACGGACGAATCGGGCCTTCGCGACTGCGAGCATGGATCTACGCCTTCCCGGTCGGCGACGTCGCCGCCTTCTCCGAGGAGCCGTGCGCCTTGAACGTACGCGTCAGTGCGAACTCACCCAGCCGGTGACCGACCATGTTCTCCGTGACGTACACCGGGATGAACTTCTTACCGTTGTGCACGGCCACCGTGTGGCCGACGAACTCCGGCGCGATCGTCGAGCGCCGCGACCAGGTCTTCAGCACCTTCTTCTGGCGGCTCCGGTTCAGCTCCTCGATCCGCGCGAACAGCTTCTCGTCGATGTACGGCCCTTTCTTCAGCGAACGTCCCATCCCGGGCTCCTATTTGCTCCGCCGCGTCACGATGTTGCGGTCCGACGGCTTCGCGCCGCGGCGGGTCTTGTAGCCTTTGGTCGGCTTGCCCCACGGCGTCATCGGATGATTCCCCTTGCCCTTGCCCTCGCCGCCCCCCATCGGGTGATCGACGGGGTTCATGACGGTGCCCCGGACGGTCGGACGGAAGCCTCGCCACCGAACGCGTCCCGCCTTGCCGACCGACACATTCTCGTGATCGAGGTTGCCGACCTGGCCAACCGTCGCCATGCAATCGAGCGCGATCGTGCGTACCTCGCCGGACGGGAGCTTGAGTGTCGCGCGCTCGCCCTCCTTCGCCAGCAGTTGCGCCTGGGTGCCTGCGCTCCGGCACAGCTGGGCGCCGCGCCCGGTCTGGAGCTCGACGTTGTGGACGAGCGTGCCCACGGGGATGTTCCGCACCGGCAAGGCATTGCCGGGGAGGATGTCGGCCTGCGGGCCGGACATGACCGTGTCGCCGGGCTTGAGGCCGAGCGGCGCAATGATGTAGCGCTTCTCGCCGTCCCGGTAGAGAAGGAGCGCGAGCCGGGCCGACCGGTTCGGATCGTATTCGATCGCCGCCACGCGCGCGGGAATGCCGTGCTTCTCGCGACGGAAATCCACCTTCCGCAGCATGCGTTTGGCGCCGCCACCACGGTGTCGCACGGTGATCCGCCCATACGCATTGCGTCCGTTCGTGCGCCGCTTTGGCTCGAGGAGGCCCTTCTCGGGCTCTTTCTTGGTGATCTCATCGTACGTGACGTACGTGAGGTAGCGGCGGGCCGCTGACGTCGGCTTGACGGTTCGAATGCCCATGCCTACGCCCCCTCCACGAGATCGATCTTGTGCCCCGCCTGCAGCGTCACGATCGCCTTCTTCCAGCCGGGCCTCCGGCCCTGATAGCGACCCATGCGCTTGAGCTTGCCCTCGAACGAGGCCGTCCGGACGGAAGCGACCTTCACGTTGAACACGGCTTCGACCGCGGCGCGGATCTCCACCTTGTTGGCGTCCGTTCGCACCTTGAACGCCACCGTGTTCAGCTCTTCCTTCTGCCGCATGCTCTTCTCGGTCATGAGCGGCCGGACCAGGATGTCGCGGGGCGCACGGTTCATTGGGCCAGAGCCTCCTGGAGCGCCACGAGCCCGGCGCGGTCGAACACCACCCGCCGCGCGACGAGCAACTGGTAGGCAGACACGTGGCCGGGGGTCACCACCGTCAGCCAGGGGACGTTCCGCGCGGATCGCGCAAGCTCCGGGCCGAGCTCCTGGACCACGACGAGGGCCCGCTCGCCGTTGAGGCCGAGCGGCGCGAGCACCTTCGTCAGGGCCTTCGTCTTCGCCCCCTCCGGCGCCGCCAGGGTCTCGACGACCGTCACCTGCCCGCCGGCGAGCTTGGCCGCAACGGCCGCGCGCAGCGCCTCGCGACGCATCGCGCGCGGCATGTCCTGCCGGTAGCTCCGGGGCGTCGGCCCGAACGGCTTGCCGCCGCCCTTCCACTGGGTGGCGCGGATCGAACCCTGCCGGGCCCGGCCTGTGCCCTTCTGCCGCCACGGCTTCTTGCCGCCGCCCGACACTTCGCTCCGCCCCTTCGTGTCGTGCGTGCCCACGCGGCGATCGGCGAGCTCGCGCGTCACCGCTTGGTGGAGCAGCGGCCCGCGGACCTCGACGCCGAAGACGTCGGCCTTCAGCTCGAGCGTTCCGGCCTGCTTTCCCTTGGCGTCCACTACCTGTACGGTCGGCATGGCCTATTTCTTTTCCGCAGCCTTTTGTTGCTGCGCCTTGGTCAGCTTCACGCTCTTGCGGATCATCACGAGCGACCCGTTGGCGCCAGGCACCGCCCCTCTCACGAGCACGAGATTCTGTTCGGGCAAGACGCGCACGACGCTCAGGTTCAGCACGGTTCTCCGCTCACCGCCCATCCGGCCCGGCAGCTTGTGTCCTGGCCAGACACGCGACGGGTCCGAGGAGGCACCGATGGAACCGGGCGCACGGTGGAACATCGAGCCGTGCGTCGCGTCGCCGCCGTACCAGCCGTGACGCTTGACGCCGCCCTGAAAGCCCTTGCCCTTCGTGATGCCGACCACGTCCACGAGCTCGCCGGGCGCGAACATCTCCACGGTCAGCGGCTGCCCGATCTCGTAGCCCGCGAGCTTCTCGGTCTTCTCGAGCCGCACTTCGCGCAGCGCCCGCATCGGCGGTACGTTCACCTTCTTGAAGAATCCCGCCTCCGGCTTCGTGACGTGCTTCCGCTTCGCTCCGAAGCCCAGCTGGAGCGCGTCGTAGCCGTGGTTCTCCTTGGTCCGGAGACCGACGACGATGCACGGTCCGGCCTCGATGACGGTCACGGGAAGGTGGTTCCCGTCGTCACCGAAGACCTGCGTCATGCCGACCTTGCGGCCGATGAGTCCCTCTTTGCGTGCCATGTTCAGTCCGTCTGCGATCGGCGTCGCATCAGAGCTTGATCTCCACGTCCACCCCGGCGGGCAGGTCGAGCTTCATCAACGAGTCGACGGTCTGGGGAGTCGGGTCGACGATGTCGAGCAATCGCTTGTGGGTGCGCATCTCGAACTGCTCGCGCGACGTCTTGTCCACGTGGGGGCTGCGGAGCACCGTCCAGCGATTGATGATCGTCGGCAAGAGGACCGGTCCCGAGACGCGCGCACCGGTGCGGCGCACCGTCTCGACAATCTCCTTCACCGAGCGGTCGAGCAGGCGGTGGTCGTATGCCTTGAGGCGGATGCGGATCTTCTGATCGGCGGAAACGGTGACCATCGTCTACTCCGCGATCTCCGTGACGACGCCGGCCCCGACCGTCCGGCCGCCCTCCCGGATCGCGAACCGTAGCTCCTTCTCCATCGCGATCGG
>Ga0156038_1147_pt2 | contig 16245 bp, 17 predicted proteins | sample RifCSPlowO2_02_FD_116150 | JGI IMG/M metagenome (GOLD analysis project Ga0156038, IMG submission 116150) | Candidatus Rokubacteria bacterium RIFCSPLOWO2_02_FULL_72_37
CGACTGGAAGGTTAGCGTGCCCGCCGATGGTCGGACGGTCTTCTCCGTCGACACGACTCGCTGTCTTCCAGAAGGCATGCTTAGGTAACAAGAAGTCCGGGGACATGGGGTTACGGGCCCCGCGGCCCCGTGCGATGCTAGGGGCGTGACGGACAGACCGCGCGGCCGGACCTGGCGCCTGCTCGCGACCGAGCCCGCCGAGGGCGCGACCAACATGGCGGTGGACGAGGCCCTCTGGCGCGGGCGCCAGGCGGGCACCTCGCCGCCGACGCTCCGCTTCTTCGCCTGGGCGCCGCCGACGGTCTCGCTCGGCTACGGTCAGCCGCTCGCGGGCGACGTGGACGTCGCGGCGTGCGCAGCACTCGGCGTCGGCCTCGTGCGCCGTCCGACCGGCGGGAGCGCGATCTATCACGACGGCCCCGAGCGCGAGCTGACGTACAGCGTCGCCGCCACCGCCGCGGACCTCGACATCGGCGCCGATCTCCTCGAGACCTACCACTGGATCGGGCGCGCGCTCGCGCGGGGCCTGCGCGCGCTCGGCGCGCCCGTCGAGATGGTGCCGGTCGCGCCCTCGAGCGATCCGACACCGGCCTTCTGCTTCGCGCGGGCCGGCAGCTACGAGCTCGAGATCGGCGGCCGGAAAGTCGTCGGCAGCGCGCAGCGCCGGCAGGGGACCGCGTTTCTCCAGCACGGCGCGGTCCTGCTCGGCGTGGACGCGCCGCGGCTCGCCGCGCTCTTTCCGACGACCGCGGACCCCTGCGCGACGCTGACGACGCTCGAGGCGGCGCTCGGGCGCCGCCCGGGTTTCGACGAGGTCGCGCAGGCGCTCGCCGGCGCGTTCGCGGCCGAGCACGGGCTCGTCCTCGAGCGTGGCGGGCTCTCGGGTGAGGAGGCGGCGCTCGCCGAGGCGCTCGTCGACGAGAAGTACTCGACCGACGCCTGGCTGGCCGGCGCGGCGTGAGCCGCGAGTACCCGGAGCACCCGCGGATCGGCGTCGGCGCCGTCATCCTCGATCAGGGCCGCGTGCTCCTCGTCCGCCGCGGCCGGCCGCCCGGCGTCGGCAAGTGGAGCCTGCCGGGCGGGCTCGTCCGCCTCGGCGAGACGCTGCACGCGGCGGTCGGGCGCGAGGTCGCCGAGGAGTGCGGGCTCACGGTCAGCGTCGTCGGCCTCGCCGGCCTGGTCGAGCGCGTCGTCAGGGACGACGCGGGCCGGGTCCGTTATCATTACGTCCTGGTGGATTACCTGGTGCGTCCGGAAATCGGGAACGCCGTCGCGGGCAGCGACGCCGCCGAGGTGCGCTGGGTCGAGCTTGCGCGCGTGCGCGAGCTCGACGTCACCGAGGGGCTCGTGGACATGATCCGCCGGGCCGAGGCCCTGGAAGGAGAGAGGATCGAGTGAAGGTCGCCATCGCGACCAAGCGGCTGGACGAGGTCGCCGCCGACGCGGTCGTTGCGGGCCTCTACGCCGACGAGAAAACGCTGCCGGACGCGCTCGCGCGGTTCGACCGCGCGGCCGGTGGCCAGGTGCGGCGCGTGCTCGAGGCGGAGCGGTTCAAGGCGAAGGTCGGCGAGGTGACGCATTTGCACGCGAACGGTCGGCGCATCGTCGTCGCCGGGCTCGGCCCCCGGGCGGAGACGACCGCCGAGGTGCTCCGGCGGGCCGCCGCCGCAGCCCTGCGCCGCGCGCGTGACCTCGGCGCGCGCTCCGTCGCCGCCGAGGTGCTCGGCGACCGGCTACCGGCGCGGGAGCGTGCGCAGGCCCTCGCCGAGGGCGCGGTGCTCGGCACCTACGGCTTCGAGCAGTACAAGCACGAGAAGGCCGACCGCGCCGTCACCGACCTCACGGTCACCGAGCCGGACGCCCGGCGCGCGCGCGAGGTCGCCGACGGTGTCCAGCGGGGCGAGACCTTCGGCCGCGCAACGGCACTGGCGCGCGATCTGGTCAACACGCCTGCGAGAGACCTGAGCCCGGCTGCCCTGGCGCGCGCGGCCGTTCGGCTCGCGCGGGAGCGGCGGCTGGCGATCCGCGTCTTCGACCGCGCCGCGTGCCGCCGCCTCGGCATGGGCGCGTTCCTCGGCGTCGCCTCGGGAAGTGCCGAGCCGCCCCGGTTCATCCACCTGCGCTACACCCCGGACGGTCGGACGGTGGGCCGGGCCAGCAGACGTATCGCGCTCATCGGCAAGGGCATCACGTTCGACTCGGGCGGCCTCGACCTCAAGACGTCGGAGGGCATGCTCCGGATGAAGTACGACATGTCGGGCGCCGCGGCGGTGCTCGGCGTCATGGGGGCCTTGCCCGCGCTCCGGCCCGGCGTCGAGGTGCACGGCCTCATCGCCGCCACCGAGAACATGCCGTCGGGCTCGGCGATACGCCCGGGCGACGTGCTGCGCGCCATGAACGGCACGACGATCGAGGTCGGGAACACCGACGCCGAGGGGCGGCTCACGCTTGCCGACGCGCTCTGCTACGCGGTGAGGCGCGTCGCGCCCGACGAGATCGTCGACGTGGCGACGCTCACCGGCGCGTGCGTCGTGGCGCTGGGCCCGCTCTGCGCAGGGCTCCTGGCGAGCGACCAGCCGCTCGCCGGCCGGCTGCTGCGCGCCGCCGAGAGGGCGGGGGAGCTCGTCTGGCAGCTGCCTCTCATCGACGAGTACAAGGAGCACCTCAAGAGCGAGGTCGCCGACCTCAACAACGTCGGGCCGCGCGGCGGCGGCGCCATCACCGCGGGCCTGTTCCTCAAGGAGTTCGCCGGCGCCACGCCGTGGGCGCACCTGGACATCGCCGGCCCCGCGTTCACCGAGAAGGATCTCCCGCTCGCGCCGAAGGGCGCGACGGGCGTCGCCGTCCGCACGCTGCTGACGTACCTGACGACCGAGTGAATGCTCCGTTCTCGCGGCCGCGTCGACCTGCACACGCACACGACGGCTTCCGACGGCAGGCTCACGCCCCGGGAGCTGGTACGCCTGGCGGTCCGGCACGGCGTGCGCGTGCTCGCCGTCACCGACCACGACTCGACCGACGGACTGCCCGAGGCGTTGGACGAGGCGGCCCGGCACTCGCCGCTCGAGATCGTGCCCGGGCTCGAGATCAACTGTGACGTGCCCGGCGCCGAGGTTCACGTGCTCGGCTACCTCATCGACTGGGACGCCCCGTGGTTCCACGAGTTCTTGCGCGAGCAGCGCGCCGAGCGGCGCCTGCGGATCGCACGGATCGCGGCTCGGCTCGCCGAGCTGGGCATGCCGATCGACGTGGACGCGGTCTTCGCCCTCGTCGGGGAGGGCTCCGCCGGCCGGCCCCACGTCGCCCGGGTGATGGTCGAGTGCGGCTATGTGAGGTCGGTTCGCGAGGCGTTCGACCGCTACCTGCGCGCCGGCGGATCCGCGCACGTCCCGCGCCGCCGGCTCACGCCCGTCGAGGCCGTCGACGTCATCCGGCGCGCCCGTGGCGTCCCGGTGCTCGCGCACCCCGGCCTCGCCGGCCGGGACGATCTGGTTCCGGAGCTGGCCGCGGCGGGGCTCCAGGGCATCGAGTGCTACTACCCGGAGCACTCGACGGCGCAGACCGCGCACTATCGCGCGCTCTGCCGCGAGCGTGGCCTGATCGCGACGGGCGGCTCGGACTTCCACGGCCCGCTCACCGGCCGCACGAACCCTCCCGGGAGCCCGGCGGTTCCACCGGAGGTCTGGGACGCGCTGAGGGAGCGCGCCGCGCTGTGCTGGAGCTGACGGTTCAGATCTTCGGCTTCAAGGACTGCCAGGACACGCGCAAGGCGCTCCGCTTCTTCGCGGAGCGGCGAATCGCGGTCCACTTCGTGGACCTCCGGGAGCGCCCGGCCGCGCGCGGTGAGCTCCGGCGCTTCGCCGAGCGCCTCGGCGCCGCCGCCGTGATCGACCGGGGCGGCCAGCGCTTCCGCGCCCTCGGCCTGCACGTGGCGGGCGACTCGCCCGAGCGTCTCCTCGAGCGCGCGCTCGTCGAGCCCCGGCTGCTCCGGACGCCGCTCGTGCGCGCGGGGTCGCGGGTGGCGGTCGGCCCTGCTCCCGCGGAGTGGCAGGCATGGGTGGACGCCGCGCAGCGGGCCGGGACGCCATGACGCCCCGTCCGTTCACGCTCCACGTGTCCGACGCGGTGCTCGACGACCTCCGGGCGCGCCTCGAGCGGGTGCGCTGGCCCGACGAGCCGCCGGATGCGGGCTGGCGGTTCGGCACGAGCCTCGCCTACATGCAGGAGCTCGTGGAGTACTGGCGAACGCGGTACGACTGGCGCGTGCACGAGGCGCGGCTGAACCGGCTGCGACAGTTCACGGTCGCGGTCGGCGGGCACGACGTTCACTTCATCCATGAGCCGGGTGTGGGACCGCATCCACTGCCGCTCCTGCTGTCTCACGGCTGGCCCGGCTCGATCGTGGAGTTCGAGCGACTGATCCCGCTCCTCACGGACCCCGGCCGCTTCGGCGGTGATCCGGCCGATGCGTTCAGCGTCGTCGCGCCGTCGCTGCCCGGCTACACGCTGTCGTTCCGGCCCGGACAGCCGCGCTTCGGCGTCGAGGAGATCGCCGACGTCTTCGCCGAGCTGATGACCGACGTCCTCGGCTATCGGCGCTTCGCCGCGCAGGGCGGCGACTGGGGGGCGTTCGTCACCTCGCGGCTGGCCTACGCGCACGCGCAGCGCCTCGTCGGCATCCACCTGAACCTCCTCGCCCTGCGCCGGGACGTGACCGCGACCGCCGCGCCGACCGAGGAGGAGCGCCGCTATCTCGACCAGCTCCGTCACTGGCAGCGGGAGGAGACGGGCTACCAGTGGATCCAGGGCACCAAGCCCCAGACGCTCGCTTACGGCCTCACCGACTCGCCGGCGGGGCTCGCGGCGTGGATCGTCGAGAAGTTTCGGACCTGGAGCGACTGCCGCGGACAGGTCGAGCGGCGCTTCTCGAAGGACACGCTGCTCACCAACGTGATGCTCTACTGGGTCACGGGCGCGATCGGCTCGTCCTTCTGGCCCTACTACGCCCGCGTTCACCGGCCGTGGCCGATTCCCGAGGGACAGCGCGTGACGGTCCCGACGGCGTACGCGGCCTTCCCCTGCGAGATCCTGCTCCCGCCCCGGGCGTGGGCCGAGCGGATGTACGACATCCGCCGCTGGACGGTGATGCCCGCAGGCGGCCACTTCGCGGCCCTCGAGGAGCCCGAGGCGCTCGCGGCCGACGTCCGCGCGTTCTTCCGGGACCTCAGGGAACCCTGAGACCCGGCTCCCAGGGTGATCCCCGCCGCGCTCAGGAGAGCGTGAGGACCACCGCAGCCCGCTGCCCCGCCGTGCTGGCGTAGCAGGACTTGATGTTCTTGCGGGCGCCGGCGAGCTTGGCGGCGACGCGGCCGAGGGCGCCGGGCTTGTTCGTGAGCCGCACCAGGAGCGCGCGCTCCTTCTGGACACGGTAGCCGGCCTTCGTCAGGACCCGCGCGGCCCGCGTCGGGTCGCTCACGACCATCCGGACGCGCGTGGTGCCGCGAGCCTCGGGCGCGCAGATCGCAACGATGTTCACGCGCGCGTCGGCGAGTGTCCGGCAGACCTTCGCGAGGACGCCCGGCCGCGACTTCAGGGGGAGGACGAGCTGCGTGGTCTTGGTCATGAGGATCCTCCTCGTGGGTGCATCGGCCCGATCATAGCTCGTTTCGCGTCCAGACGTTGCGGCAGCGGGTCTCGGTCACGAAGCACGCGGTGGCCACGGCGGCGACCGCGAGCGCGAGGCAGACGCCGAATGCGGCCTCCCACGCCGCCGGGGGATAGACGCGCGCCCCCGCGACCGCGAGCCCGCTCCACCTGGCGTCCAGGATCGCGCCCGTGACCCACTGGAGGAGCGCGATGCCGAGGAAGATGGGCAGGTTGCAGAAGCCGACGGCGATGCCGACGCGCGCCGGATCGTTCACCTCGCGAACGCAGCTCCAGATCAGCACGAGGCCCGCGGACGTGAGCCCCATCAGCAAGAAGAAGGGCGCCAGCAGCGACACCGGCACCCGCAGGCCTGGCACGGCGAGGGGTATCCAGCAGAGGGCGTAGATTGCGGCGAACGCCAGCATCGGCAGGCGCCGGAGGCCGAGCCAGCGGTCCGAGAGCCAGCCGACGAGCGGCGCGCCGACGCCCATGCCGATCGCGATCATCGAGGCGAGCGTGGCCGCGTCCACGCGGCCGAGGCCATAGACCTGCGTCAGGTAGGGGACGCCCCAGAGTCCGAGGAACGTGATCTGCGTGGTGTAGACGCCGCCCGCGGTAAGAATCGGTGGCCACGAGCGCGGGTTCCCCACGATCCCGGGCACCCCGCGCACGACCTCGCGCAGCGTCGGCGCCGCGGGACCCGTACGCTCGGGGTTGACCGCGGGGAGCCCCATCGCCTCGGGCCGATCGCGCACGAGCGTCGCCGCCGCGGCCGCGAGGGCGAGGGTGACGCCGCCGATGACGACGAACGTCGCCCGCCAGCCCACGGCGCCCACGAGGAGCGCGAGAGGCGTCGCGGCGACGAGCGCGCCGAGGTTGCCGACGGTCTGTGTCCAGCCCGAGATCGTCGCGAACTCGTTCGGACGGAACCAGGCCGAGGCCAGGGCGAGCCAGGCGATCAGCATGACGGAGGCGCCGAGCCCGACCAGGAGCCGGCCGGCGAACGCGACCGAGAACGACGGCGCCACGCCGAAGAGCACGGCACCGAGCCCCATCGTCCCGCCGCCGAGCGCGATCGTCCAGCGCGGTCCCAGGGTGTCGGCGAGCGAGCCCGCGACGAGCGCCATCACGGCGAACACGTACGGGTAGACGGCCGAGAGGTTGCCCAGCGACGCGGCCGAGATCGCGAACGCGCGCATGAGGTCCGTCGCCACGACCGCAGGCGCGACGCGGTGCAGCCACGAGAAGACGTAGAGCGAGGCGGGCACGAGGAGCATCATCCAGCGCGCGGCGCGGAGGCTCACGCGCGCGCGGGCGCGTAGGCCGGGAAGACCCGACGAACGATGTCGGCGTCGTTGATCGCGAGCATGCCGGCCACGAGGCGGCGGGCCGCGCCACGCACCGCGACGAAGGTGATACGCCCCGAGGCGACACGCGCGCCCGCGGAGTCGTACGCGGCGACCTCCGTGTCCCAGTAACGCCGGTCGTCGGGGCGCGGCCGCGCGGACGCACGGCGGCCGGCCACCGTGATCGGCGTGCCGAACGGGACGCGGCGGTGCAGCGTGACGTCCAGCACGGTGGTCATGCCGGACTCCCCCGTCGCGAGCGCGCCCAACCAGAACGCGGCTTCGTCGAGCAACGTGGTCAGCGCGGCCGGCGCGAGCGCATCGTCGGCGTCCCTGAACGGCTCCCGCGGCGTCCACGCGCCCGAGACCGTCGTTTCGTCGAACGCGAGCTGGACCTGCAGGCCGAGCGGATTGTCGGTGCCGCACGCGAAACACGCGCGCGAGATCGGCAGCCGATGGCCGTCCGCAGCGTGCGCCGCCGGCTGCGCCGCGTGCGCGAGGTCGTCGGTGGCGCGCGCGGCCGCCACACGGCCGTCGACGAGGACCGAGCCGTCCTCGCCGCGGAGCGCGAACACGTGGGCGTTTCCCTCGCGGCCGTGCGCGAGCGCGAGGGGGACGCCGAGCGGCACCCGCCTCCTGTAGGTCCCACCGACCGCGCGCGTTCCCGCGACGCTCGCGACGGCGTCGAAAACGGCGAGCACGGACCCGCCGTGCGCGGTGTCGGGGAGGCCCTGGAGCGCGGGATCGAGCGTGACGAGCTGTTCGCCGGCGCGGTCGTCGAAGGACCGCTTCAGCACCGAGGCTATGGTCACCATGCGATAATCGATTGTGCCGTCCATTCTAGCCGACAACCCGTTCCTGCGGGCGACCGTCACCAACTTCTTCTTCTTCTCCAGCCTCAACGCCTTCATCCTCCTGCCGCTCCACATCCACGAGCGGGGCGGGACCGAGATCGAGATCGGTGTGGTGATGGGCCTCTACAACGCCGTCGGCATCGTCTGCCAGCCGCTGATCGGTCCGTGGATCGACGCGATCGGCCGTCGGCCGTTCATGTTCGCGGGGGTGGGCCTCGTCGGCGGGTCGGCGCTCCTGGCCGCGGCGGTGCCGGCGATTCCTGCGCTCGCGCTCGTGCGCGTCATGCAGGGCCTGGGCTTCTCCGCGTTCTTCGTCGCGAACTACTCGTACGTGATCGACCTGGTCCCGCCCGACCGGCGCGGCTGGGCGCTCGGCATCTACGGCGTGTCCGGGCTCGCGGCGACCGCGATCGCGCCGCTCGTCGGCGAGTGGGTGGTCCGCGGTCTCGGCTTCCGGCCGCTGTTCCTGCTCGCGGCCCTCCTGGCGGGGGTCGCCTGGGTGCTCGTCGGACGGCTCCCGGGCGGCCGGCGCGACGCGCCGCCACCGGTGCGTGCGTCGGTCTGGGAGAGCGGCGGCCTCGCCGAGCTCTGGCGCCGCCCGATGGCGGTCACGCTCTTCTTCGGCCTCGGCGGGGGCACGATCTGGGTGTTCCTGCCGACCTTCGCCGAGAGCCTCGGGGTGCGGACGCTGGCGCTCTTCTACACGGCGTACGCGACGGCGGCGATCGGCGTGCGCGTCTTCGGCGGGCGCCTCCTCGACACGCTCGGCCGGGCCGCCGTCATCGTGCCGTCGATGTTCGTGCAGACCATCGGCACGGCGCTGCTCGCGATGCTCGCGCTGCTCGTCGACCGCTCGGGCTCGACGCCGGTCCTCACGGTCCTGTTCCTCGCCGGCCTCCTGTCGGGCGGTGCGCACGGCTTCCTGTATCCCGGACTCGCGGCGCTGGTCACCGACGAGACGCCGGAGACGCGTCGCGGCGTGGTGGTCGGGCTGTTCAGCGCCGTGTTCCTGGTCGGACAGACGGGCGGTGCGCTCGTGTTCGGGTACGTCACGCACGCCGTGGGCTACGCCGCCACGTGGAGCCTGCTCACGGCGCTGCTGCTCGCTGGCGCCGGGCTCAGCCTGCGGCTCGCGCCGGGCCGGACCGGGTAGCCGCGCTATACTGGGCTGACGCCGTCGACCGGGGGAGCGGACATGAGGAGGAAGGTACGCGTCGTGGCGATCGTGCTGTGGACCGTCGCCCTGCTGGGCGTGCCGGGGCAGGGGCATCTGGCGCCCGAGCCGAAGGACGCCAAGCCGCCGCGCGCCAGCGGCGCGCAAGAGGTCGAGGTGATCGCCGTGGTGACGGACCAGACCACGGGCCAGCCCACGGTCATGCTCCAGGGGAAGCGGGACCGACGCCTGTTCTCGATGGCGATCGATCCCGCGCAGATGGTGGCGATCGCCGTGCCGCTCCAGGGCATCACCCCCCCGCGGCCGCTCACGCACGATCTCTTCCTCACGCTCTTCGGACGATTGAAAGTCACGCTCGTGCGGGCCGTGATCACCGACCTCCGCGACGACGTGTACTACGCCACGGTCTACCTCAGGGCCGGCGGCACGGAGCTCGAGCTCGACGCACGCCCTTCCGACGCGATCGCGCTCGCGATCCGCGCGAAGGTCCCCGTGCTGGTCGAGGAGCGTGTGTTCGACAAGGGGGGCGGGGGGGATGTGCGCCCGCGCCGGCCGAGCATCTGACGCGATGGCGGATACCGAGCGCAACGACCAGGAGTGGGCGATCCAGCGGCGGCTGGAGGACGTCTTCGCGAAGCTCGGAGAGAAGTTCGGCGATCTGACGGGGCGGGTGGAGACGACGATCCGCCCGACGGTGACGCTCGACGACGTCGGCGGGCTCCGCGAGGCCAAGGCGGGGCTCAAGGGCTTCTCCCTGGCCCTGACGAACCCGGACCTCTACACGAAATGGGGCATCGCGCCGCCCAAGGGCGTGCTGCTGTACGGTCCCCCGGGCACCGGGAAGGCGAAGCTCGCGCAGGCGCTGGCCACGGCGTCGGGCGCGATCTTCTACCACCTGAAGCTCACGAACCTCACGTCCAAGTTCGGGGCGAACACGGGCGAACTGCTGCAGGAGATCCTCCGGATCGCGATGGCGGAGGGCAAGGCCGTCCTCTTCCTCGACGAGGCCGAGGCGCTCTCTCTCGAGCATCTGCTGCCGCCGCCGCAGGCGCGCGAGGCGAGCGCGCGGCTCGTGGCCGCCCTCTGCGAGAAGCTCGACGCGGTCGACGCCTCCGCGCGCGTGCTCGTCATCGCGGCCACGACCCGCACGGACGCGATCGATCCGGCGCTGGTGGCGCCGGGCCGGCTCGATCACCTGGTCGAGGTCGCGCTGCCCGACCCGGACGGCCAGCGGGAGATCCTCGAGCTGATCCGCGCGCGCACGGAGAAGAACGCCGGGCGGACGCTGTTCGAGTCGATCGACTACCGCAAGGTGTTGCCGGTCATGGGGGGCATGAGCGGCGCGGACATCTCGGTGATCGTCCGACGCGCCATCGAGGCCAAGGTGCACCGGGCGGCCGAGACGGGTGAGGCGTCGCTCGTCACCACGGACAACCTCCTGGACGCCATCGACGGGTACAAGGGGGTGCGCGGCATCGTCGAGAAGATCCGCTACGGGCAATACCTCTGAGATGATCGTCTCCACCCCCCTGCGCGTCCGCTACAAGGACACGGACTGCATGAAGGTCGTCTACTACGGCAACTACCTCACGTATTTCGAGGTGGGCCGGGTGGAGTACCTCCGACAGCACGGGTACCCCATGTCGGAAGTGGACCAGAAGGTCCACCTGCCGGTGGTCGAGGCGGGCATCCGGTTCGTGAAACCCGCGCGACTCGACGATCTCCTCGAGGTCCGCTGCTGGATCGACGAGCGCCGACGGGCGAGCTTCCGCTTCGCGTACGAGATCCGGAACGACGCCGGAGAAAAGGTCGCGACGGGCTGGACGCGGCACGCCTGCCTGGACCCGGTCACCAGCACCATGATCGTGCTGCCTGCCTGGTTGCAGGAGATCATGCCGGTAGTACCCGCGACGTAGCCGGTCGTTGTATACTCCGTGACTGACCTCGAATGATCGAAGTCCAGGGACTGACCAAGCAGTACGGCCCGGTCACCGCGATCCGCGACGTCTCGTTCAGCGTCGCGCCGGGCGAGATCGTCGGCTTTCTCGGGCCGAACGGCGCCGGGAAGTCGACGGCGATGCGCATCCTCTCCTGCTTCATGCCGGCCACCAGCGGGACCGCCCGCGTCGCGGGCTACGACGTCTTCACGCAATCCATGCAGGTGCGGCGGCGAATCGGCTACCTGCCGGAGAGCGTGCCCCTCTACACCGACATGCGCGTGGCGCCGTACCTGGACTTCGTCGCCGAGGTCAAGGGCGTGGCACGCGGCGAGCGCCGGCGCCGCGTCGCGGACGTCATGGACCGCTGCATGATCGCCGACGTCCAGAACCGGCTGATCGGCCAGCTGTCGAAGGGCTACCGGCAGCGCGTCGGGCTGGCCCAGGCGCTCGTCAGCGATCCGGAGGTGCTCATCCTCGACGAGCCCACGATCGGGCTCGACCCGCGCCAGATCACCGAGATCCGCTCGCTCATCAGGGCGCTCGCGGGCCGGCACACCGTGATCCTCTCGACGCACATCCTGCCCGAGGTGTCGATGGTGTGCGGCGGGGTCGTGATCATCAACAAGGGGGCGATCGTCGCCCAGGGCCCGATCGACACACTCGTGGAGCAGTTCTTTCCGACGGCGCGCGTCGAGGTGGAGATCGTCGGGCCGCCCCCGGCGGTGCGCGAGATGATCCGCGCGATTCCCGGCGTGGTGTCCGTCCACGACGAGGCGACCACGAACGGCGCCGGCCGCTACGTCGTCGAGTCCGCGCGCGAACGCGACGTCCGGGCGGAGATCTCCCGCCTCGCGGCCCAGCAGCAGTGGAGCCTGCTCGAGCTCAAGCGCGTCGGCACGACGCTCGAGGAGGTCTTCATCCGGATCGTCGCGGGCGAAGAGGCGTCGGCCGTGGCCGGGGGCGAGGTGGCACCGTGAAAGTCTGGCCGATCTTCAAGAAGGAGATGCGACTGTACTTCACGTCGCCGGTCGCGTACGTGGTCGTCATGATCTTCCTGCTCATCGCCGGGTACTTCTTCTACAGCATCTTCGCGTTCTTCACGCTCGCGTCCATGCAATCGGCGATGAATCCGGCGATGGCCCGTGACCTGAACGTGACCGACAGCGTGATGCGGCCGCTCTTCTCGAACGTCAGCGTGATCCTCCTGCTGCTGCTGCCGTTGCTCACGATGCGACTCTTCGCCGAGGAGCGACGCTCGGGCACGATCGAGCTGCTGCTGACGTTCCCGGTGCGGGATGGCGCCGTGCTGATCGGGAAGTACCTGGCGGCCTTCGCGCTGTACGCGGTCATGCTCGGACTCACGGTGCTGTACCCGGGGATCGTGGCCTATTTCGCGCGCCTCGAGACGGGGCCCGTGTTCACGGGCTACCTGGGCCTGCTCCTCATGGGCGCGGCCTTCATCGCCGTCGGCATCTTCACGTCGTCTCTGACCGAAAACCAGATCGTCGCGGCGATCACGACCTTCGGGACCCTGCTGATCTTCTGGATCCTCGGCTGGAGCGCCGACTACGCCGGCGGTGCCGTGGGCCGGGTGCTGCAGCACCTGTCGATCCTCGAGCACAACGAGAGCTTCGCGAAGGGCGTCCTCGACACGAAGGACATCATCTACTACCTGAACTTCACGATCCTGGCGCTCTTTCTCGCGCTGCGCTCGCTCGAAGCCCGGCGGTGGAAGGGATGATCCGCAAGATCCTCGACTGGAGCGGCTACGTCGGGCTGGCCGTGCTGGCGGTGGCCGTGGTCCTGCCGTTCGCGCGCCCGGCCTGGGCGGCGCAGCGCGGTTGGGTCCTGCTCGCCGGCCTCCTGCTCGTCGGGGCCTCGCTCCTGGCGCGCGTCGGCGAATTGCGGGGCGCGATCGGCGGCCGTACGCTCCGTTATGGAGTCAACACCGCGGTCACGGTCGTGCTGTTGCTCGGCGTGATCGGCGTCGTCGAGGGGCTCTCGTACCGGCACAACTGGCGCTGGGACCTCACCGAGAACCTGCGACACAGCCTCGCGCCGCAGACCGTCCAGCTCCTCGGAAGCCTCAAGACGGACGTGAGCGCGGTCGCGTTCTTCCGCAGCGATCAGCCGGGCAAACGCGTGGCGGAAGACCTGTTGAAGCAGTACGCGCGCTTCGCCAAGGGCCGGCTCACCTGGCGGGTCGTGGACCCCGACCGCGAGCCGGGTCTCGCGCGGCGGTACGGTGTCGAATCCTACGGCACCGTGGTCCTCGAGACGAAGGCGAAGTCCGAGAAGGTGCTCGACGCCGACGAGGAAAAGCTCACCAATGCGCTCGTGAAGGTCACGCGCGAGGGCAAGCGCGTGGTCTACGTCGTCCAGGGGCACGGCGAGCGCGAGCTCACGAACTCCGAGAAGCCGGGCTTCACCGAGGCGAAGGCCGCGATGGAGAAGGCGAACTACGAGGTGAAGCCCCTGGTGCTGGCGCGCGCCGGCAAAGTGCCGGCCGACGCGGCTCTGGTGATCGTGCCGGGGCCCCGCACCGACCCGTTCCAGCCCGAGCTCGAGGCCCTCGACACCTACGTTCGCGCCAGCGGCAAGCTCCTCGTCATGGCCGATCCGTTCCAGAGCGAGGGGCTCCGCGCCTATGTCGCCCGGTACGGTGTCGACCTGGGGCAGGACCTCGTCGTCGAGGAGAACCCGATCGGGCGTCTCTTCGGCATCGGTCCGGAGGTTCCGATCGTCCAGCAATACGAGGGGCACCCGATCACGCGCGAGATGGGCGGGGTGAGCACGCTCTTCCCGCTGACCCGCTCGCTCGCCGCCGCGAAGACGCCGCCCAAGGGCGTCGCGGTGGCGGCGCTCGCGCGGACGAGCCCGCAGAGCTGGGGCGAGACCGACCGGGCGGGGCTCGAGCGGGGCACCGCGCGGCCCGATGCCCAGGATCCGAAGGGCCCGCTCGCGGTCGCGATGGTGGCGACGCTGGACAAGGCCCGGATCGTCGTGTACGGGACGTCGAACCTGGCCGCCAACCAGTTCCTCAACCTCCAGGGCAACCGTGACTTCTTCCTCAACACCGTGAGTTGGCTCGCCGAGGAGGAGGATCAGATCGCGATCCGGCCCCGGACGGCGAATCCGACGCCGGTCTTCATGAACTCCCAGCAGGCCCAGATGGTGTTCTTGTTGCCCGTCGTGATCCTGCCCGCCATCGCGCTCGTGGGCGGGGTCGCCGCTGTCCTCCGCCGTCGCGCCGCGAAGTAGGTCGCCGATGCGCTGGCAGACGACCGCGCTCCTGGCCGTGATCCTCATCGCGCTCGGCGCCTTCTACTACGTCTACGAGGTGCGGCTCGGGCCCGAGCGCGAGCGCGCCGAGGCGCGCAAGGGACGGGTGTTCTCGGCGGATCTCGCGGACGTCGCCGAGCTCGAGCTCAAGCGGGCCAACGACACGGTGCGGGCCAGGCGCGAGAAGGACGGTTGGCACCTGCAGGCGCCCGTCACCGCCCGCGGCGACGGGGGCAAGATCGAGGAGACGCTGACCACGATCGTCACGGCGCGGAGCGACCGCGAGATCGCCGCGACGCCAGCGAATCTCGCCGAGTTCGGCCTGGACAGGCCCGCCGTCGAGGTGATGCTCCGGCTCAAGGATGGCCGACAGCTGGGTCTCGTGCTGGGCGCGAAGAATCCGACCGGGGTGTGGGTCTACGCCCGCGAGGCGGGAAAGCCGGCGGTGTTCGTCGTCTCCGACAACGTCCTGCGCGACGCGACGCGCCCCGTCGCCGACTTCCGCGACAAGACCGTGCTCGCCTTCGATCAGCGCGCCGTCACGGGCTTCGAGATCGTCCTGCCCGAGGAGACGCTCGCGGTGGAGCAGGTCGACGCCCGCTGGAGACTCGTCCGACCGCGCGCTCTCCCCGCCGACGCCGACACGGTGCGCGAGTTCCTGGACAAGCTCGACGGCGCCCGCGTCGCGGAGTTCGTCGCGGAGACGCCGAAGTCCCTGCAGCCATTCGGGCTGGATCGGCCCGTACGGCTCACGCTGCACACCGGGCGCGACAAGGAGCGGACGAGCCGGACCCTGCTCCTCGGGCGGGCGGATCGCGACAAGAAGGGCGTCTATGCGATGCGGCCGGGTGAGCCCTCGCTGCTCCTCCTGCCCGAGGCGGTCTGGGCCGCCGTGCCGAAGAACGTCGCGGTGCTGCGTGACCGGGTCGTGATCGCGTTCGAGCGCGACAAGGTCACGCGGCTCGACATCGAGAGCGCGAGGGGCCGGGTCACGGTCACGCGTGAGAAGAACCAATGGCGGATCGTCGCCCCCGAGGCCGTGCCCGCGGACCAGGTGGAGGTGGGCGCCGTGCTGTTCAAGCTCCGCGAGCTGCGCGCACAGGGTTTCCTGACGGACGATGCCTCCGGGATCCCGCGCTATCTCGGGAAGCCCGCCGTGCGGCTCACGCTGACCGAGGAGGGCGGTCGGGCCCAGACGCTCCTGCTCGCGCCCTCCACGGACCGGCGCGGCGGGGCGCAGAGCGTCTATGCCGCCCTGGACGACCGCGGTCCCGTCGTGCTGGTGGAGGCCAAGGCGCTCGAGGAGCTCGGCCGCTCGGTCACGGACCTGCGCGACCGTACCCTGCTCTCGGGGCTCGAGCCGAGGGACGTCAAGCGCGTGCGGCTCGCGGCGGGCGGCACCGCCGTCGTCGTCGAGCGCAGCGGGGACTTCGCCTGGCGGTTCGTCGAGGGGGCGTCCGGGGCCGCGAAGGCGGCGAGCGTCGAGAACCTGCTCTTCGCGCTCCGCGCGCTCAAGTGGAAGGAGGTCGCAGCCCCGAAGGGCGAGGACCCCGCCCGGTTTGGTCTCGACGCGCCGATCTTCGAGGCGACGCTGCTCCGTGCCGACGGCTCGACGCTCGCCACGGTCGCCGTCGGCAAGCGCGAAGGCGAGCGGGCGTGGGTCCGGACGACGGCGGGCCCGGCGATCTACGCCGTGGACGCCAAGCAGCTCGGCGAGCTGCCGAAGCTCCCGGACGACCTCAAGGGCTGACGCGCGCGCGAGAAGCCGTCAGGCGACGAGGCCGATCTCGCGGTAACGGGGCTCGATGCGCGGCGAGATCAGACCGAGCCGCACGAGGCGCGGCAGGAGGTTGTCCTGGAAGAATCCGGGGACCGATTCTAGCGCAGTCGACGGGGGTGGGGTACGATGAGCCTCGTGGCGGAGGACACGATCTATCTCAAACAGCTCGAGCTGGGGCCGATGCAGAACTTCGTCTACCTCGTCGGCGATCCGGTCGCGCGGG
>Ga0156038_1025_pt1 | contig 16039 bp, 19 predicted proteins | sample RifCSPlowO2_02_FD_116150 | JGI IMG/M metagenome (GOLD analysis project Ga0156038, IMG submission 116150) | Candidatus Rokubacteria bacterium RIFCSPLOWO2_02_FULL_72_37
ACGTGACGCGCTGGCTGGTGCTGGGCGGGGTGCGGGGCTACCTCACGGCCATGCTCACCTCGACGCTGCGCCTGGGCTACGAGAGCCGCGAGGCAGACGCGAGCCGCCACACCGATTACCACGGCTTCGTGGCCAACGGCGACGTCGTCTGGCAGCCCCTCCAGCGGACCAAGGTGAGCCTGCTCGTCGACCGGGGCCCGCAGGAGTCCGTGTTCGCGACCAACTTCTGGTACCTGTCGACGATCGTGACGCTGGCCGCGGAGCACAAGATCAACTCGAAGATCACGTTCCTCGGCCGGGTGTACGGCGGGACCAACGACTACCCGGACAAGGCGGCGAAGGTCAACAGCCAGGTCGACTGGCGGACGGACGATCTGGTCGGCTTCGGGCTCGGCGTCGACTACCAGATCCAGCGCTGGCTCGGGGTGGGGCTGGACTGGGCGTGGACCAAGCGCGACTCGAACTTCAGCGAGTTCGACTACACGAACAACGTCGTCGCCGGCAAGGTCACCCTGAGCTTCTAGCCTGACGAGGGAGACATGCGCACTCTGAGGTCGCTTTCGTTCTGCGGTGCCGTGCTCGCGGCGCTCACGCTGCTCGCCTCCGCGGCCGAGGCGCAGATGCGCCAGGCCAGCGCCGAGGTGGTGCGCGCCACCGGCCGCGTCGAGGCGCTGCGCCAGGGGCAGGCGCAGTGGGCGGCGGCGGGCCCCGGCACGCGCCTGGCCGAGGGCGACCAGATCCGCGCCATGGCCGGCGCGTCGGCCGACCTGGCGTTGCCCGACGGCAGCACGATCCTCGTCGCCGAGAACACCCGCTTCGCGGTCACGAAGCTCGAGTACGACGCGCAGACGCGCGAGCGGACGGCGATGTTCCACCTGGTGGTCGGCAAGGTCCGCGCCCAGGTCGCTCGCGCCGCGGTGCAGCTCGTGCGCGCGCGCGACTCGAACTTCGCCATCTCGACGCCCGTGGGCGTCGCCGCGGTGAGGGGCACGATCCCCGTCGTGTTCTACAACCCCGACACGCAGCAGGCGGTGGTGTTCTCGTTCCCGTCGCCCGGCGAGGACCCGGCGTCCGCGCGGGTCACGTTCTTCAACTTCGCCACGAACACGTCGCAGACCTTCACGGGCCACTCGTTCGTGACGGTCCAGGGCAATCAGCCGACGTCCTCGCCCACGCCCGTGTCGAGCCTCTCGCCGGCCGCCCAGCAGCAGATCCAGACGGCGGTGAACCAGGCGACGGCGGGCTCGGGCCAGCTCACGGCGGCCGGCGTGCTGATCGTGTCGGCGGCGCAGATCGAGGCGATTCTGGCCCAGCTCTTCGGCCTGCCCGCCGTGGTGGTGGGGCCGCCCTCGCCGATCCTGACGCCACCGGCCACGGGAAGCGTCGGTCGGGATCTTGTGCACCCGGCGACCATTCTTGAAAGGCAGCCCAGCTGCGCGTCCCCGCCCTGCCCGTAGGCTGACCTGCGCGCCACTCGGCGGCGGCGCTATGCCGCCGAGTGACCGCCGTCCAGGAAGAGCGTCTGGCCCGTCATGAAGTCCGACGCCGCCGACGCCAGGTAGACCGCCAGCGGACCGATCTCCTCGAGCCGACCCGTGCGCCGTGCGGGCACGTCCCGCAGGAGGCGCTCGGCGAGCTTGGGCTCGCCGAAGGCCGCCTCGTTCATGTCCGTGACGAACCAGCCCGGGGCGATCGCATTGACCTGCACGTTGTGGCGGGCCCACTCGACGCCGAGCGACCGCGTCAGCGCGATGACGCCGCCCTTCGTGGCGGCGTAGAGGGTGTAGCCGGGCAGCCCCACCTGCCCCACGACCGAGGCCAGGTTGATCACCTTGCCCGCCCGCTGGGCGATCAGGTGCGGGCCGGCGGCGCGGCAGCCGTTGAAGACGCCCGTGAGGTTGACGTCCAGCATGAAGCGCCAGTCGTCCGGAGTCGCCTCGGCGAGCGGCACGACCCTGGCGACGCCCGAGTTGTTGACGACGACGTCGAGCCGCCCGAGCTCGCCCACCGCGCGCGCCATGAGCGCCTCGACCTCTGCGTAGCGCGCGACGTCGGTGGGCACCACCAGCGCCCGGCGGCCCGCGGCGCGCGCCAGGCGCGCGGTCTCCTCGAGATCGGGTTTGGAGCGCGCGGCCAGGACCACGTCGGCGCCGGCCTCGGCCAGCGCGAGCGCGATCGCCCGCCCGAGCCCGCGGCTCGCCCCCGTGACGACCGCGACCTTGCCGTCGAGACTCAGCGGCCTTCCTCGAGCCTGCGCACCCGCCGATCCAGGCCGGCGTGCGAAAGCCGGATCAGGTCACGGACCCCGACGAACTCGGCTCTGACCTCGACGCGGAACTGGTCGAATTCACCTCGCAGGCCCGCGACCTGCTCGTTGAGGCGTTCCACTTTGCCGTCGATGCGCCGAAATTCGCCTTCGACGCGAGCGAAGCGCGCATCGACCTGCGCGAACTGCTGGCCCAAGAATTGGATGAGCTGGCCGTACTCGTCGGTCGTCATGGCCCGAGATCGGCGATACACGAGCCCCCACGCCTCGAACAGTCCCCGAACGGATACTCCGGCGTCAGCGGTAGAGCTCCTCGATGACGTCCATGTACTTCTGCGAGACGACCTTGCGCTTCACCTTGAGCGTCGGCGTCAGCTCGCCGCCGTCCAGCGTGAAGTCGCCCGGCAGCACGGCGAACTTCTTGATCTTCGCGTAGGACTGCAGATGGGTGTTCTTCTCCTCCACCGTCCGCCCGACGCGCTCGACGAGCTTCGGGTGCTTGACGAGCACCGCCGCGTCACTCGCCAGGAGCCCCTGCTGGCGCGCGAACTTTTCCAGCTCCTCCGGGTTCACGGTGATGAGCGCCACCGGGTACGGCCGCCGGTCGCCCCAGACCATGACCTGGCTGATGAACGGGTCGGCCTTCAGGAGGTTCTCGATGTTCTGGGGCGCGATGTTCATGCCGCCGGCCGTGACGATCAGATCCTTCTTCCGGTCGGTGATGGTGAGGAAGCCGTCCTGGTCGATGGCGCCGATGTCGCCCGTGTGGAACCAGCCGTCGGGCTCGAAGACGTCGCTGGTGGCCTGCGCCTGCTTGTAGTACCCGCGCGTGGCGATGTTGGGCCCGCGCGCCACGATCTCGCCGTCCGGCGCGATCCGGAGCTCCACGCCGGGCAGCGCCTGCCCGACCGAGCCGAACTTGTAGTGGTCGCGCCGGTTGAACGTGAGCGCGGGGCACGTCTCCGTGAGCCCGTAGCCCTCCAGGAGCAGGATGCCGGCGGCGTGGAAGAACTCGGCGATGTCGCGCGCGAGCGGCGCGCCGCCCGACACGGCGAACTCGAGCCGCCCGCCGAGCGCGGCGTGGAGCTTCCCGAACACGAGCTTGTGCGCGATCTTGCGCTTCATCTCGAGTCCCGCGGGCACCGGCTGGCCGCGCTGCTGGTGGCGGCTCACGTCGCGCCCGACCGCGACGGCCCAGTGGAAGATCTTCTGCTTGACCGGCGAGCCCGCCTCGACGCCGGCCAGGATCTTCGCGTAGACCTTCTCGAACACCCGCGGCACGCTGCAGATGAAGTGGGGCCGCGTCTCGCGGAGGTTCTCGGCGACCTTGTCGAGGTTCTCGGCGAACGCGGTCGTGAGCCCGTGCGCCACGCCCAGGAACGCCTCGAGCCGCGCGAACGAGTGGGCGAGCGGCAGGAAGAGCAGGTGCACCCAGCCCTCCTCGACCGGCGTGGCCTGCCGCGAGGCGTTCACCGCGGCGATGTGGTTGGCGTGGGTCTGCATGACGCCCTTCGGGGGCCCCGTCGTCCCCGAGGTGTAGACGATCGTCGCGAGGTCCTCGGGCCGCGTGGAGGCGACGCGGTCGGCGAGCGTCGACCTGTGCGCGGCCTCGCTCTCCCGCCCCGTCCGCCGGAGCGTCGCCCACGTCATGACCTTCTTGGGCGGCTGCGGCGCGTCGTACCCGCTCATCACGATGATGTGCTCGAGCGCCGGGATCTCCCCCTGCGCCTCGAGGACCTTGGCGAGCTGCGCCGGGTCCTCGACGATGATCGTCCGCGCCCCGGAGTCGTTGACGACGTAGGCGATGAGGTCGGGCGGGTACGTCGGATAGACGGGCACGGTCACGCAGCCCGCGCTGAAGATGGCGAAGTCGGCCTGCACCCACTCGGGACGGCTCCCCGAAAGGAGCGCCACGGTGTCGCCCTTGCCCCGCCCCAGCGCGCACAGGCCGAGCGCCACCTCGCGCACGACGTCGCCCACCTCGCGCCAGGTGAGCGTCTTCCACACGCCGCCCTGCTTGAACTGCTGCGCCGGCCGGTCGCCGCTCCGCTCGACCCGGTCCCAGAAGAGCCGCGCCAGGGTGTCGATAGCCATGGGCCTCCCCCTAACTCTCCGATCTTAAAGGGATGCCGAGGCTAGCACACGGGCCATGACGCAATGCAGAAAATCGCTTGACTTCCTATAACGCGCCGCGTTATGGTCACCCCATGGAGAAGAAACGCATGGCGAGAGCCAGAGCGACCCGACGCAAGCAGGAGGAGATTCCGATGATCGACGAGAAGAAGACGCAGGAGAAGGCCGTGGAGACGATGACGGTGTGGGCCGACGCCAACCAGCGGGTGCTGAGCCAGATGGTCGAGTTCAGCACGGCCGCGGCGAAGGAGAGCGTGCGGCTCTACGGCGAGCTGCAGCAGAGCGCGATCGAGGCGCTCCGCGAGCCCCAGAACGTGTTCAAGCTCTTCGAGGTGCAGATGCAGGCCTGGACCCGGTCGGCGGAGCGGCTGCAGACCTCGGCCGAGCAGGCCGGCAAGGGGATCCAGGAAACGTGCACGGGCGTGGCGTCGAAGATGAAGGACGTCTACTCGAAGAACTGAGCTACTTGGCCTGAGCTCGACGCTTCTCGAGCCGCTCCTCCAGCGCGCGGAGCCGCTCGCGGAGCGTCGAGACCTCTTCCCGCAGGCGCTCGGCCTCCTGCTCGGTGCCGTCCCGCTTGCCCTCGGGGCGGGCCGGGGCGGCGCCGGGCACCACGGCGCCCCACCCCGCGCGCGACGCCCAGTCCTGGAAGACCCGCTCCACCTCGCGCTGGTTCGACACGATGCCCTCGAGGCTCGAGCGCATCGACCGCGTGACGAAGTCCTGCCATGCCTCCCCGTGCTTGATGAGCTGGTGCAGGAACGCCGTCGGCAGCGTGGCGCGCCGGCTGCGCTCGTTCTCCAGGATGATCTGCGTGAGCGTCACCGCGGTGAGGTCCTCGCCGGAGGTCGCGTCCACGACCGAGATCTCCTTGCCGCCCCGGATCATCTCCTCGATCTCCTCGAGGGTGACGTACCGGCTCTCCTGCGTGTCGTAGAGCTTCCGGTTCGAGTACCGCTTGATGACGTAAGCCATGACGCTCCTCGGCCGGGAAGACCCGGTACGCCAATGATGACGGGCGTAACACCCCGCGTCAAGGGCCCGGGACCCGGCGTGCTAGACTGACCCAGACGTCACCGGGGAGGCAATCGCCATGAAGCTCGAGGGCCGGACGGCGCTCGTCACGGGAGCCTCGCGCGGGATCGGCCGCGCGATCGCCATCGCGCTCGCCGAGGAAGGCGCCGACGTCGCGGTCAACTACGTCTCCAGCGAGCACGCCGCCAAGGAAGTCGCCGAGCGGATCCGCGCGCTGGGCCGGCGCGCCCTCCTGGCCCAGGCCGACGTCGCCGACTACCCGGACACCTTCCGCATGGCGCAGGAAGTCCTCGGCGAGTTCGGCCACCTCGACGTCCTCGTCAACAACGCCGGGATCAACTCGGACAAGACGTTCGTGAAGATGGACCACGCGTCGTGGCGCAAGGTCCTCGCGATCAACCTCGACGGCGTCTTCAACTGCACCAAGGTCTTCATCGACCAGATGCTCAAGCAGACCTACGGGCGCGTCGTCAACATCACCTCGGTCATCGGCCAGATCGGCAACTTCGGCCAGGCGAACTACGCGGCGTCCAAGGCGGGCGTGGCGGCGTTCACGAAGTCGCTCGCCAAGGAGCTGGCCGGCAAGGGCGTCACGGTCAACGCGCTCGCGCCGGGGTTCATCGAGACCGAGATGGTCCAGGGCATTCCGGAGCGCGTCCGCAACAAGCTGCTCGACCAGATTCCGCTGCGGCGCTTCGGCACGGCGGCGGAGGTCGCGCGGGCCGTCGTGTACCTCGTCTCCGCCGACGGCGACTACATCACCGGCGCGGAGATCTCGATCAACGGCGGGCTGCTGATGTGAGGAGGTCGGCCCAGAGCGACATCGCCTGGGTCGCCCAGCGCCACGGCTGGAGCGCGAACGTCGCGAACGCCGGTTCCGTCACGGCCCGCTCCCGCTCCTCGTAGACGATGTGCGCGGGCGACGGCATCACCCACGCCTCGCCCGAGAGCACTTCCTCGCCCCGCTGGTTCGTGCAGATGGTCTGCAGGCGCATGCGGTTCCGCTCGCGGATGACCTCGAGGACCTCGACGCGTGCGGTGATCGTGTCGCCCGCCATCACGGGCTTCGTGAACTTGAGGGTCTGCGAGAGGTAGATCGCGCCCGGGCCCGGCAGGCGCGTGCCGATGACCGCCGAGATCAGCCCCGCGGTGAAGATGCCCGGGGCGATCGGCTCCTTGAACGGTGTCGTCGCGGCGTAGCGCGGGTCGCTGTGGACGGGGTTGTGATCGCCGACCGCATCCACGAAGCTGCCGATCTCCCCGGCCCCCACCCTCCGCACGATCTCGGCGTGGTCGCCGGGCGCGAGCTCCGCGATGGTCTTGCCGATCATCTGGGCTCCCGGGCCTCCAGTCGGCGCAGCACCGCGCCGAGCTTGTCCTCGAGCCGCTCGATGCGATCCTCCAGCTCGACGATCTGCTTGGCGACCCCCGTGAGCTGGGCCCGCGAGGGCAGGTTGAACGTCTGGAGCATCTGCTCGACCTGCTGGTCGAACATCTTCCTGCCCGGCGCCTGCGCGGCCAGCATCGCGTCGAGCTGCTGGTTGATGAGCTTGGCGAACTGCTCGGTGCCCATCGTCTGCCCGAGCGCGCGCGACCACGCGTCGATCCACTGGTCGAGGAACTGCTTCCACTGGGTGAGCATCTCCGGGCTGGCCGGCGTCTGGGCGAACATCCGGGCCCAGGTCTCGAGCCCCTGGTTGAGCACCGGCCGCCAGAACGCCGCCGGGTCGAGCGGCGGTGCCTGAGGCGTCTGCTGCCCGAGCAGCCGCGTCCAGGCCTGCGTGCTCTCCTCGAGCTGGCGCTTCCAGATATCGAAGAGCTGGGTCGCCGCCGGCTGGTCCGCCATCACGCGCATCCTATTCCCCGCTGACGCTTCGCGTCAACGATTTTCGACGGGATTTCAGGAACGGGGGCCGAGCCAGCTGGACACCTTCGGCCAGCAGTGCGCGGCCGCGCCCCGCCCGGCGATGAGCGAGATGTGTCCGCCCGGCAGCTCGACGTACTCCTTGTCGCGGCTGCCGACGGCGTCCATGAGCGCCCGGACGCACTCGGGGGGCGCGATGTAGTCCTCCTTGGCGCCGACGACGAACACGGGGCACGTGATGCTCCGGAGGTCCACCCGGCGGCCGCCCATCACGAGCTCGCCGCGGTAGAGCTTGTTCTCCTGGTAGTAGTCCCGCACCCACTGGCGGAAGAACTCGCCCGGGAACGCCACGTACTCGTTCGCCCACTTGTTGAGCGCCTGGAAGCTCTCCACGTACGTGTCGTTCCAGAGGTTCCACCAGAGGTTCAGGTTCGTCGAGAGATCCATCGTCGGCTTGATGAGCTTGAAGCCCGCTTTGACCAGGTCGGCCGGGATCGAACCGAGCGTGTCCACGAAGCGGTCCACGTTGAAGCGGTCCTTCGAGAGCCAGAGACCGAAGAGGCCCACCTTGCTGAAGTCGATCGGCCCGGCCATGTTGATGAAGTTTCGCACCGGGACCTCGGGGTGCGAGGCGACGAACGAGGCGGCCACGGGCGCGCCCATGCAGTAGCCGAGGACGGTCAGGTCGGGGGCGCCCGAGCTTTCCAGCACCTCGCGCGTCATCCGCGGCAGGATCCGCGTCACGCAGTGCTCGACCGTGAGGTCGTCGTCCTCGGGGCCGAACACGCCCCAGTCGAGCAGGTAAAAGTCGAAGCCCTGGTGGGTCATGTACTCGATGAAGCTGCCGTTCGGGAGCAGGTCGAAGATGTACGGGCGGCTGATGCCGAGGTTCGGCACGAACAGGAGCGGGGTCCTGTGCGTCCGCGCCGACGCGTACCGGTAGAGGCGCGACTTGTTCTTCTTGTAGACCACCTCGCGCGGCGTCTGTCCGGTCTGCGGCTGGACCGGGTTCGTGAGCATCGCGTGGAGGTTCTGGAGCCGCTTGAAATTGCGCTCGAACTCCTGCTGCCACTGCTTGACCGTCTCCGGAGAGGCCTGCGCCGCGGCCGCGACCGCTCCGGCGTACCCGTTCGTGAACCGCTCGACCACGTCGGCGAAGCGCTCCTGCCCCATCCCGCGCACGCTCCTTGTCGGATTTGGCTGCCCCGCGGCCAGTATCGCATTGGCCGCGGGGCTGGGGGAGGGAAATTCGCGCGCCGCGTTACATCGAGAAGAGCGACCCGAGCTTCATGGCGAGCCCCATGTCGCCCTTGATCTTGAGCTTGCCGGACATGAAGAGCATCTGGCCGGACTGCTTGCCGCCGACCATGTCGAGCCAGTCCTGCACCGAGACCTGGAGCGTCAGGTTCGGGTTCGTGCCGGCGCCCGCGCTGACCGTGCAGGTGCCGTCCTTGATCACGGCGTGCCAGGTGCCGCCGCCGTCTCCGCTCACGTCGTACTGGATCGTCGCGCTGGTGCCGGCGGCCTTGTCCGCGCGGAACCGACCCGCCATCGCCTCGAAGGTTTCCTTGACCGTGGGCATCGTCTGCCTCCTTGTTTTCAGAACGTGAAGAGGTCCATCCCGCCGGTGACCGTCAGCACGGCACCGGTGATGTACCGGGCGCGCTCCGAGCACAGGAACGCGATCGCGTTCGCCACGTCCTCGGGCTCACCCTCCTTCTGCATCGCCACGCGCTTCACCATCCGTTCGTAGAGCGGCGACAGCGTGGCGTTGGGCGCGATGATCCCCGGCGCCACCGCGTTGCACGTCACGTTGTAACGCGCACCCTCGAGCGCGACCGACTTGGCGAAGCCGATCAGGCCCACCTTCGTCGTCGCGTAGGCGGTCTGGCCGAAGCCGCCCATGAGCCCGGCGATCGACGCCATGCAGACGATCCGCCCCCAGCGGCGCTCCCGCATGCCGGGGAAGACCGCCTTCGTGGCCTTGTACGTGCCGGTCAGGTTCACGCCGAGGTTCAGCTCCCAGTCCTCGTCGCGCATGTCCTTGAGCTGCGCCACCGTGTAGATCATGCCCGCGTTGTTCACGAGGATGTCCACGGGCCCGAGGTCGCGCTCGATGCGCGCCACCGCGTCCTGCACCTGGGCCGAGTCGCGGATGTCGCAGGCGTAGCCGCGGGCCCGACCGCCCGCGGCGCCGATCTCCCCGGCCGTCTCCTCGGCGCCCTCCGCGTTGAGGTCGACGATGGCCACCTTGCAGCCCTCGGCGGCGAGCGTCACGGCGTCCGCCTTCCCGAGGCTCCGGGCGCCTCCCGTCACGAGCGCCACGCGGTCGCGGATCCCGAGGTCCATGATCATCTCCCCTTGAAGTCGGCGGGCCGCTTGGCGAAGAACGCCTGGATGCCCTCGGCGGCGTCCTCCGTCCGGAGCGTCTCGAGGAACGCGCGCACCTCGACCTCGATCGCCTTGGCGATCGGCGCCTCGAGTCCATCGTCCACGGCCTCGATGAGGAGCCGCGTCGCGATCGGCGGGCGCGTGCCGAGCTGGCGAGCGAGCGCCTTGGCATCGCCGAGCGTCTCGCCCTCCTTCGAGAGCCGGTTGACGAGCCCGAGCGCCAGCGCCTCCGGCGCCGTGAGCATGCTGCCGAGGATCAGCATCTCGAGCGCCTTCGTCCGGCCGATGAGCCGGGGCAGGCGCTGGGTGCCGCCGTAGCCCGGGATGATGCCCAGGTTCGACTCGGTCTGACCGATCCGCGCGCTCTCCTTCATGAGGCGGAAGTGGCAGGCCATCGCGATCTCGCAGCCGCCGCCGGTCGCGTGGCCGTTGAGCGCGGCGACGACCGGCTTCGGGAACCGCTCGATCTTCCGCATCACCGAGTTGCCGAACCGGATGAACACGTCCACGCTGCCGCCGCTGAACGCCGAGCCGAGATCGGCGCCTCCGCAGAAGATCCGGTCGCCGCTCCCGGTGATGATGACCGAGCGCACGGCGTCGTCGTGCTCGACCGCGGCGAGCGCGTCGTTCAGCTCGTGGACCAGCTTCTCGTTGATCGCGTTGGCGGGCGGGCGATTCAGGGTGATGACGGCGAAGTTCTCCTCACGCGCGAACAGCAGCGTCTCAAACGCCATCGGCAGAGACTCCTTTGAGGAAGATGGTGGTGACGTGCTCCGCGGCGTCGCTCAGGCGGTAGCCGCGGCGGCCGAGCACCCACGACGTGGCCAGCTGGTCCATCGCGCCGAAGAGCATCTTCGTCGCGACCTTCACCGGCAGCTCCTTCTTGATCTGCCCGGCGAGGACCCCCTCCTCGAGGGTGTCGGCGATCACGTCGAAGTAGGCCGAGACCTCGCGCGCGGAGGCGCCGCGGAAGAACTTCTGTCCCTGCCGCAGCTCCACCTGGACGACCTCGGCCAGCGCGGGGTGCGCCTCGATCATGCGAAAGTGCAGCGCCACGATCCTCCGGATCTTCTCGAGCGGGTCCCGCGCGCCGGCGATCTCCTCGCGCACGAGCCCCACCCACTCCGCCATCTTCTCGCGGAAGAGCGTGACGAGGATCTCGTCCTTCGTCCTGAAGTAGAGGTAGATGGTGCCCGCGGCGATGCCGGCCTCGCGCGCGATGTCGGACACGCGCGAGTTGTAGTACCCGTTGCGCGCGAACACGCGGATCGCGGCCTCGATGATCTGGTGCGGCTTCTCGGGATCACGCATGGCCCATGACTGAACCGCGGTTCATTCTAGTCGGGGCCCGGCGTGAGAGCAAGCCCATCGCGCCCCGCGGCCCAAAGGTCCACACCCCCGATCGCGCACCAGAGGCGAAGAAGTTACAGCGAGTCGATGAACCCCGGCACGGTCAACCCGGCGTGTCGGAGGATGCTCCCGTCTCTTCTCTCGTCGTGCCCTGGCTCACGCACCGCGCGCTCGCCCTTCGCGAGGGCCGCGAGGTCGGGACTTCGGGAGCCCGATGAGGCCGATCGTCATGGCCGGTCGCACCGCCCGCTACAGGATCTCGGCGACGGCGATCTGCGCGTCGGGGAGGGCGGCCGGGCTCGGCCGGCCCGTGCGCGGGACGACCTCGACGGTACGGTAGCCCTCGCCGGCGGGGTCGCGGTGCACCTCGACGCGCTCGTGCTGGACGTCGACGATCCAGACCTCGAGGATGCCGGCTTGTGCGTAAAGGCGGAGCTTGACACCGCGGTCGTAGGCGAGCGAGGTGTCGGCCACCTCGACGACCAGCAGCACGTGGCGGGGCTCGACGAACTCCTCCCGGTAGTCGGCGTCGAGCCTGAGCAGCATGAGGTCCGGCTGGGGCTCGGTCCAGCGCGTGAGGCGGACCGGATTCCCGGGCGAGACGAGCGCACGCCCGGCGACCGCTTGCACGAGCAGATTGTTGAGCATCATCACCGTGAACGCGTGGAGCTGGCCGATCGGGCTCATCTGGACGATCGCGCCCTCGATGAGCTCGACGCGGTCGTCCGGATGGAAGATCCCGGCCTCGCCCATCCGGTGATATTCCTCCACCGTGAACCGTCGCTTGACCGGCTGCGCGAGCATCCTCGACCTCCCGGGGTGATTGTAGCAGCACGGGTCCAGGGCCGCGGCACGCACACGATGGCGGCACGCTAAAGCTTCGCCGGGCGGCGGACAATGCCCCGGAATGCAGACACTCACGTGAGCCATCCGCTGAAGGCCCTCGACCTCAAAGGCGACGGCCTCAGCGCCCCTCCCCGTAATCGCCCTTCTAAAGTCCCGCGAGCCAGCCGATGACGCCCCCCGCGAGCACCACGACGATCGGCGGAAGCGGGAAGCTCCCGAGCAGGGCCGTGGCCGCGGCGGCGAGCCCGGCGGTGGCCCAGTCGTGGACCGCCGAGCGCGCGAGCGTGTACACGCCGGCGGCCATCAGGCCGAGGCCCACGGGGGCGAGCGCCTGCTCGCCCGCCCGCGCCCAGGGATGCTCGCGCGCCGAGCTCCAGCGCCGCGAGACGACCGCGGTCAGGAGCGAGGTCGGCAGGAACATCGCCACACCCGCCACCGCGGCCCCGACGAGGCCGTGGGCGCGGTAGCCGACGAACACGGCGACGAGCATGTTGGGCCCGGGCGTGAGCTGCGAAAGCGTGTAGCCGTCGACGAACTCCTGCGCCGTCACCCAGGCGAAGCGGTCGACGACCTGGCGCTGCATCTCCGGGATCACGGCGAGCCCGCCCCCGATGGCCAGGAAGCTGAGCCAGAGGAACGTCCACGCCAGGCGCAGCAGGTCGAGCAGGTCGAGCGTCACCGCGGGCGGTGGAGCCAGAGGCTCGCAGGGACGACCAGCGCGATCGCCACCACGGTGTTCACGCGCAGCACGCCGACCAGGACGAAGACGAGCGCCGCGATCGCGGCCGCGGGGACGGTGCGGATCGAGGCGCGCACGAGGCGCGCCGTCATCACCACGATGAGCCCGACGACCGCCGCGGCCATGCCGTGCATGAGGTGCGCGGTGCGCGGTGTGAACCCGACGCGGAAGTAGACGACGGCGAGCGCGGTGAGGATCACGGCGCCGGGCCCCACCACCGCGGCGAGCGCCCAGGCGCCGCCCGGCCAGCCCGCGAGCCGGCAGCCGAGGGCGACCGAGAGGTTGGAGAAGTTCGGCCCGGGCAGGAGCTGGGCGAGGGTCAGGTCCTGGACGAACTCGGCGGTCGTCACCCAGGGGCGCCGGGACACCACGGCGTCGAAGAAATAGGCGCTCCGCCCGCCACCGAGGCTCGTGAGCCCCGTCCAGGCGAAGACGCGGACGAGCGACCGCATGCGTACCCGATTCATCGTCACCTCCGGACGGCCCCAAGGTATCATCCGCGCATGAACGTCAAGTACCGGATCGGCGTGATGCCCGGCCCGTGGCCGGCGGGCCCGGACGGACGCGAGCTGCTCTGGCGGCTCATCGATCTCTGCGAGACCGGCGGCATCGACTCCCTCTGGTTCTCGGAGCGCCTGTCCTCGCCGCTCACGGTGCTCGAGCCGATGACGACGATGGCGGCCGTCGCCGCGCGCACGCGCCGCCTCAAGTTCGGGCCGAGCGTCCTGGTGGCGCCGTTCCGCTCGCCGGTGCTCGCGGCGCGCGAGCTCGCGATGCTCGACTACCTCTCGGGCGGCCGCTGCCTGCCCGCCGTCGGCGTCGGCGTCGAGCAGGAGCGCGAGTTCCTCGCCGCGGGCGTGCCGTTCCGCGAGCGCGGCCGGCGCACCGACGAGGCGATCCGCATCATGCGCCGGTGCTGGGCGGAGGACGAGGTGACGGCCGCGGGCGAGTTCTGGACGCTCGACCGGATCTCGGTCCTGCCCCACCCGGTGCAGCAGCCGCTACCGCTCTGGATCGGCGGCGCGAGCGAGGCGGCGATGCGGCGCGCGGGGCGGCTCGGCGACGGCTGGATCCCCTCGTTCATCGAGCCCGACCGCTTCCGCGCGGGCGTGGAGCGGACGCTCGCCTTCGCCGCCGAAGCCGGGCGCGCGATCCCGGGCGACCACTTCGGCACGCTCGTCTACACCTGCTTCGACGCGGATCCGGCGCGGGCGCGGGCGATCGCCGCGCCGTTCATCCCGAAGGGGCGCGTCGACGACGCGACGCTCGCCCGGTGCACCGCGTTCGGCCCGCCCGAGGTGCTCGCCGAGCGGCTCGAGGAGTACGTGCGCGGCGGGGGCTCGAAGTTCATCGTGCGCCCGATGTGCCCGCCCGAGATGATGCTCGACCAGTTCGCGCGGCTCGCCGCCGAGGTGATCCCGGCCTTCCACGCGCGCTGACCGCCGGGCTATCGCGGGCGGGCGGGCCCCAGGACCTGGTAGGCCTGGACGCCGTCCGGCAGGCGCCCGACGCTCGACACCGCGGCCGCCCGCACCTCGTACCGGTCCGGGGCGCGCACGATCGTCTCGGCGCCGACGAAGATCTGGTGCGGTCCGGCGGCGGCCGCCAGGCGCGCCGCCACGATCGTGACGAGCCCGCTGGCGGTGAAGGTCCACCGGGCCCCCCGCACGCCCTCGAACCGGGTCGCGCCCACGAGCGCGCGCCCCGAGTTGATCCCCATGTGGATCATGAGAGGTGCCGGACCGCTCTCCCGGTTCAGGCGCTGGACCCGCGCCAGGAGGTCGAGCCCGGTGTCGAGCGCGCGCGCCGCGTGGGCGCCGCGATCCGGGTCCTCGAAGACCGCCATGAAGCCGTCGCCCGCGGTCTCGTTGACGTCGCCGCCGCCCTCCTGGATCCCGTCCAGGAAGCTCGAGAAGTAGCGTTCGATCAGCGCGTTGAGCTCGGTGGGCTCCAGCAACTCGCTCAGCAGCGTGTAGCCGCTCAGGTCGACGAACAGCACGGACACGTCGCGCTCGCGCTTGGCCAGCGCCGGGGCCGACGGGTCCGAGGCCACGAGGCGCTTGACGGCCTCCGGCACGAACCGCGCGAGGTGGTCGCCGATGCGCTCGAGGTCCTGGAGCCTTCGGTCCACGGCGTCTTTCTGTCTGAGCGCCGTCCTCACCCGCGCGAGGAGATGGCGCTCGTTCACCGGCTTGGTCAGGAAGTCGTCGGCGCCGGCCTCGATGCCCTTGATGCGGCTCTCGACGCCGTCGAGCGCGGTCACGATGATGACCGGGATCAGGCGGGTTCTCTCGTCCTCCTTGAGCCGCCGGCACACCTCGACCCCGTCGAGCCCGGGCATGAGCCAGTCGAGCAGGACGAGGTCGGGCGCCTCGGCCGCCACCCGCGCGAGCGCCTCGTGGCCATCGCGGGCCCTCAGCGTCCGGTATCCCAGGCTCTCGAGGTGCGTCGCGAGGTAGTCCAGGATGTCCGGCTCGTCGTCCGCGATCAGGATCTTCGGGCTCATGCCGCCGCGAGGATCGCCACGAGCTGCCGCGGGTCCACGTTGCCGCCGGAGAGCACGACCCCGACGCGCGCGCCCGCGGCCAGCGGGAGCTTCCCGGCGAGCACGGCCGCGAGCGCTACCGCGCCCGTGGGCTCGACGACGAGATGCGCGCGGAGCGCCAGGAGGCGGAGCGCGGCGCGGATCTCGTCGTCGCTGACGAGCAGCACGTCGGTCAGGTTCGCCTGGAGGATCGGGAACGTGAGCGCGCCCGGCGTCTGGATCCGGATCCCGTCGGCGATGGTCGGCGGCGGCGGGATCGTGACGCGCTCCCCCTTGCGGAGCGACAGGTACGTGTCGTCGGCGCCCTCGGCCTCCACGCCGAACACCGCGATGTCGGGGCGCCGGGCGCGCGCGACCGTGCTGCAGCCGGCCATGAGCCCGCCTCCGCCGACCGGTGTCAGGAGCGCGTCGAGATCCGGCGCGTCCGCGAGGAGCTCGAGCGCGGCCGTTCCCTGCCCCGCCATGATCGCGTAGTCGTCGTAGGGCGGCACCAGCACGCGTCCGGTCTCGGCGACGATGCGCGCGGCGACCGCGGCCCGGTCGTCGGTCTGCCGGTCGTAGAAGACCACCTCCGCGCCGAAGCCCCGCGTGGCCTCGAGCTTCAGGCCCGGCGCGTCCTCCGGCATGCAGATGACGGCGCTGGTGCCCACCATGCGCGCCGCGAGCGCGACGCCCTGGGCGTGGTTCCCCGACGAGTACGCGACGACGCCGCGCGCGCGCGCCGCCGCGTCGAGCGCGAGGAGCTTGTTCAGCGCGCCGCGGATCTTGAACGAGCCCGCGCGCTGCAGATTCTCGCACTTGAGGAAGACGCCGAAGCCGCACGCCTCGTCCACGGCATCGGAGGCCACCACCGGCGTGCGGTGGATGCGG
>Ga0156038_1171_pt1 | contig 15869 bp, 18 predicted proteins | sample RifCSPlowO2_02_FD_116150 | JGI IMG/M metagenome (GOLD analysis project Ga0156038, IMG submission 116150) | Candidatus Rokubacteria bacterium RIFCSPLOWO2_02_FULL_72_37
GGTCGAGAAGCTCGCGCTCTCGAGCGTCGAAATCGGCCTCGGCGATCTGCTTCGCCTCCAGCATCAGGTAGAGCTGCCGCAGCTCCTCGGTGACGGCATCCGCCTCGTGGGCCATTGCCTCTCGCGCTGCATCGTGAACCTTCTCCGCGATCCACCGGAGCCCACTGAGCGGTGCGAGCAGCAGATCGTCAACGAGCAGCACGGCCGTGTCTCCTCTGGCGCCAATCCGCGTTCACACAAGAGCCTGGGCCGGCGCCCGCCCGGGCTTGAAGTCCAGGGCCATGTCGGCAAAATTGTGGGGCGGCCACGGGCCGGTGTAGTCGAACGCGTACCTGTTGTCGAAGAGCTGAGCGGCCTCGAACACGGCAGCCTCGAACTCCTCCTGCCGATCGCGCTTCACAAGGCAGGCCAGGTGGATCACTTCTCGCTCGTTGCGCGGTGTGTTGCGTTTGGTCTCGACGCAGCGAGGCGCGAGGATCTCTTCCACCCGCTCCGCGTGTGTCTCCCGATCCTCGCTGAGCAGGCGGTCGAACAGGCGCCCCACTTCAATCTTGTCGTTCTGCGACGGCTCGCGGTGCCCGGTCAAGAACCGATCGCGTGCCGCACGCAGTTCGGGATGCGTATCGACGAAATGTTCGAAGATGTTGGGCACGTCCCACGTGACTCTCAGCCCCATCTCCACGCAGCGTGTGACCTGCCGCAGGGTGTCCAACACGGCCTTGTGGTTGCGGGAGAGGATCTGGCACAGCGCCTTCCGCCCGTCCGCCACGGTGCCGAACGCGACGGGCAGGACGGCGTCAGTCTCCGCCATCAGGCGCTTCAGCACTGCATGATGGGCGGCCAGGTGACGGCGTTCCGGCCGCAGCCTCTCGGGGACGCCACTGACCACCGCGGAGACGCGGCCGCTCGTCATCGAGTACACCGTGTCACCCTCGAGGCCAATCGGACCGAGGATCGCGCCATCGAGCCCAGAAACGATCGCGTACAGATACAGCTTCTCGTTGGACAGCGGTTGCTTGGACATTTCTCAGTACCGTCGCACGGCGGGCTCGTGCACCGGAGCCGCCGCCGCTGACTCCTCCAAGGGACGTTCCCGCGTCACCGCGGCCGCCTTGAGGCCGCCCGCCTCCGTCTTGAGTTCCAGGATCGCGCCGCACGTGGAGCACTTGATCTGCCCTGCGTAGTCGTCATACGCATCGCCCAGATCGACTTTGTGCCCGCAAGAGAGACAGATGATTTTCATCGGACGAGTTCCTCCTGGTCGCCGTGTTCCGCCAAACGCTGAAAGCCACTCCTCGTGCGGACGCGTACCCGGTGAGCCTCCCACAGCCGGGCAAGCCAGCGCCGGCGCGACCGGCTGTTGCAGCGGCCAACCTCGGCCCACGTGACCCGCCTCGCATCCTGTGCCGGGGCGGCCACCCCGGTGGATGCCGGGCACGCCCGGAACCCTTTCACGTGGCGGGCGCCGCGGATGTGGGTAGCCGTCGGAACGGTCAGCATCACGGATTCCCCTTCAATATCGAAGCTTGAGGCCGGCCGCGCCTCCGTTGAAGGCTCGCCGGCCCCCAGGGCTGGCCGTTGCCGCCCGAGCGGCGCCGCGCTCGGCAAGCGCGTGGAGAAGAGCGGCCTTCTCGCGCTCGATTTCGTGCAGCCGCGCGTCCAGATCCTGTAGACGCTTCAGCGCGCTGTCCTTTTCCCGCCCTTTGCGCGCCTTTTCCATCTCGAGGCAGGTGATCTGCATGTAGGCCATGTACGGGTTGGCGATACGGTCGACCCTTCCCGAAAGCGTCTTCATGTCCCGCATGCTCTTTCGCGGTAGCGACATCGGCTTATCCCTTCCGGCCCCCGGCACGCCTCATCCGGGAGGCGCACATCCTCCGAACGACCTCGTCGACCTTCTGGGGCATGAGCGACTCGCCGCCGCGGGTCACTTTCGCCGTATCGATGTTGAGCACGTCGCGGCATATCAACCCGAAAGTGGGATCGTCCCACGGCGCTTCCGCGTGGCTGCAGACGAGGACGCGCGCGATCGCGATGCACGCCCGGATCGTGGGCCGATGGTTATGTATCCCTGTACCCCGGAGTTCCCTCACAATGTCCACGATGACCTCGGCGGCGGCCTCCGGAATGCCCGACCGGGCCGCCGTGATCGCGATCTCCGTGGTCCGGTCGTAGTGCCCCGTGCTGATCGTGATGAGCCGGTCCATCAGGGCGTCCTGAGTCTTGTGGACGCCGGCATACTCTTCAGGGTTCGAGGTGAAGATCGCGTTGAACCGGGGATGGACCTGCAAGTACCCTTCGCCGTTGCGGCGAAGCTTGGGCAAGTTGAGGATGCCTTCGCCGAGGACGCTCAGCAACGCGTTGTTGGCTTCGGGACGCGAGCGGGTGAACTCGTCGTAAATCAGCGTATCCCCATTCCGGCAGGCCGTGGTGAGCCGGTTGTCCATCCACAGGGTCTTCATTTCCTCTTCCGTCTTCAGGACCGAGTGGATGTAGTTGTCGACGAGCTTCGCCTTGCGGTACCCGTGGTCGCTGCCGAGCAGATCGGAAGTGCCGAACTCGTCATCACCGTGAATGAGCGTGACGGGACGGCCCAACTTCGAGGCCACGTGGAAAGCAAGCGTGGTCTTGCCCGATCCGGCGGGTCCCGAGAAGTGCACCGGGTAGCCTGCGTGGAGGTACCTGAGGGCGCGGTCGGCCAGATCCTGGACCTCGCGCGTGGCGACGAAGGCCTCACTGGCCTCGGGCAGCACATTGTCGGAGCCGACCGGTATTCGAACGGTGGCCTCAGTAGCCAACCCCAAGCCGTTGTCACTCATGCCTCGATCCTTTCTTCCCGACCGGCGCCCCACACACTGGCGGTTGCCAGCGCCGGTGCACGCCTACGTTCATCAGCGCGATCGGGCCCCTCGTACCGCTGCAGGGCTGTGATGCTGTCGCAGCCACGGAGGACGCGCGCGACGTCGGCGAAGCGCTGCCGCGGGGCGGGCAAATCCAACGTCCACCCCGGCGTCTCACGTCCGCACTCTGCACAACGCAGGAACACGCGACGAGGCTCGCGGTTCCACAAGTCCTGGTGCCCGTGGACAAGACATTGCAAATGCATCGAAACCCCCCAAGTCGTCGGCAAGGCATCTCGTGGAGACCGTCGGAACAATCTCCACGAGCCATGTCGCCTCGCTAGCCACCAGTCGCCCTCGCGGCTCGCTTCGAGTGTTCGCGTCCGGTCGGACCCGCCGTAGCGACCGTCCGACACCAGACGGCGCGGGCGCCGGCCAAGTCGGTGCCGAACCCGTTTCGCAGCGCCGCTACCCGGCTCTTGAGCCCCGACACGAACTCACGGAGGTCGCGCCGCTGACGCCGCGCCATCTCCGCGTGCGCCGCTCGAAATCCACCCTGCACCCGGGCCAGCGCGTGTTTCATCTCGACCGCGGCCTGCCTGGTGGCCCCGATCAGTCGCTGACGTTCGCCGCGCGCGGTGTGAATCTCTCCAACAAGCCGGGTCATATCAGCCGTCAATTGCCCCATCACGCTTCACCTCCTTGATGCTCTCATCGTCAGCAAGACGTCTCGTGGAGACTGCCCAGCAGTCTCCACGAGCCATGCTTCCTCGCTAGGCCGGAGCGGCCGCGCTGGCCGTCAAGCCGATCGCTTCGGCGTACTTCAGGTACGTCTCAACCGAGGCGATCACCACACGGGCCTCGATCGAGAGCAACTCGATCCCGACCAGGGACACCTTCGCCCAGGCATCGATCACGATGCCTTTGTCCAGGATGCGGTCCACGACTTCCGCCAGGCTGGACGAATCAGTCGACTTCTGCATCTTTGCCATGTCCGTTCTCACCTTCCTTCGTTTTGGAACTTGCCTAAGACCCGCTGTTCTCTCTCCGAGGCTGGCCTCTATCGCAACCGAGATGCCAGCGGTCCTGCGCGTTTTTCGCAGTATTTCGCGACGCTGGAGAAAGAACGCGGCCGAGGAATGGTGCGGCCGCTATGGAACTGGCGCAATGACACGGGAGGTCGAGACTACCTGCGAGAGCACCTCGCGCGCGATCGCCTCGACCTGTTGGTGCAGGATTGGTTTACCGACGAAATCAGCGATGAGGCCCGCGACCATCGCCTGGCGCACCTCGGCGTCATCACAGTAGAAATAGCCCGAGACCAGGACGATGCGGGCTGCAGCATCGCCCTCCCGGATGCGGCGCGCCAGGTCGAGGCCGTCCAGGTCCGGCAACTTGGCATCGATAAAGGCGAGGTGGAAGCGCTGCGACTTCGCGAGGCGAAGCGCCTCTCGGCCGCTCGTCGTGGTCACCGGGACGATGCCTGTGCTCTTCAGGATGTGCGTCAGGGCCCAACAGATGTCCGGTTCGTCGTCTACGATGAGGACCCTCACGGGCGCACCGTTCCGGATCATTGCCGTATTCCGTTCTTGAGAAGCGGCAGTCTCACGGTGAACGTGGAGCCCTGGCCTTCGACGCTCTCGACGTCGATGGCCCCAAAGTGCTGCCGCACGATCGAATGGCAGATGGACAGCCCCAATCCCGTCCCCTGACCAACCGGCCTCGTCGTGTAGAACGGATCGAAGATTCTCTCGATTTCCGACGCACGTATGCCGTCCCCCGTATCACTGATCTGGACTCGCACCTCCGCGCCTGCCCGATCCAGGGCGGTGCGCAGCAGCCCGCCGCCCGGCATGGCGCCCAACGCGTTCAGAAAGAGGTTGATGAACACCTGCTGCAGCAGACCGGGCACTCCACTCACGAGCACCGGGTTGCCAGGCAACTCGATGTTCATCTCGACCTGCTGAGTCCCGGCCTGGGCGGCCGCCAGCGCGGCCGCATCCCGAACGACCCGCACGAGATCCACCTGCACCATGTTGGGCTGTTCACCCGGGCGGGCGAAGTGCAGGAGGTTCTCGATGATGCGCGAGGCCCGCTCGATACCCGTGAGGATCTTGGCCCTGCACTCCCGGCGAAAGTCGGGGTCCTCGGGCTCTTCCGAGAGAAACTGGGCGGCCGATGAGGCGATCGACAGCGGGTTGCGGATCTCGTGCGCGACGCCGCCGGCCAGGACACCCAGGGCGGCCAGCTTCTGCGACTGCAGCAAGTGCGCCTCGAACTTGCGCCGCTCGGTCAGATCCCGGCCCACCGCCACAATCGCGACCACCCGGGCCCGATCGTCCTTCATCGTCGAGCCGACCCACGACACCGGCACGAGCGCTCCGGACTTGGTGACCAGATCCCATTCCGCCACGCCGAAGCCTTTTCCACGCTTGGCCGTTTCGAACCCGCGTCTCGCGTCCGCTCGGTGCGGCTCAGCGCACAGATCGAAGAACGTGCGGGTTTCCACTTCGCCCAGGGTGAGCCCCGAGATCCTCTCGGCCGCTGCGTTCCAAGTCAGGATGGTCCCGTCAACCATCGTGGAGAGCACGATGTCGCTGGCGCTTTCCACCACGCTGGCCAGGTGGCGCTCGGCGCGGCGCGCCTCCTCACCCAGCCGCACCTGCTCGGTCACGTCCTCGAGCAACAACATCACGTGCTCGATGGCGCCCTTCCAGGAGAACGGGATGAGGCTGTAATAGTAGGTGCGCGTTGCGAGCCCCGGCGAGCGATAGGTCATCCGCTCGCCCCTCGTCGGCCGGTTGTGCTCGAACGCCGCCCGTACGCGACTCACGAGATCCATCTGTTGAACGATCGCGGGCGGGAAGACCGCGTCAATACGCTGACCGACGGTGTTTGCTTCGGACCGCAGCGCCTTCTCCACGAAGTTGCGGTTGGCCGAGACGACGCGCATCTGGCTGTCAATCAAGAGCACCGAGGAGGGGCTGGCGTCCAGCAGCATCGAGTACAGCGTCTTGTAGCGCCCGGCTTCACTGTCTGCAGCCTCTCCGGCACGGCGCGGCGCGCGGCGGTGAATCTCCCTCATTCGGTCTGGAGATCCGGCATCGCGAAGTTGTAGGGGGGCCAGGGGCCGCTCAGGAGAAGACTCGCGCGTTCGGTGAGGTCGATCCGCAGGACCGCCGCGCGAAACGACGGCAGCCCTTCCCGTTTCACTAAGAACTGGAGGCTGAGGAGCGGAACGCGGAAGACGGACCGTGGCCCCAGGGCCGCGCAGTGCTCCGTCTTGCACCTCAGGAACAGCCCGGCGAGCGCCGCGCGAAGCCGTTGGCTTGACGCGGCGGCCTCGTGCGCGCGCCGCTCTCGCTCGGCATAGAATTCTTTTCGCCGGACCAGATACGCACTTCCCGCAAAAGGGCTGGACATACCCCTCCGCCACCCGGGGCCCTTCACGCCGCAGTCCCCCTTTCCCGAGGATCCTCCCTCAGTTGTGGAAACGCGGATCCCCATCTCCACGCAGCCGTCCAACCCCATGAGCCGTTCTGTGTATGTCCCGCCCTGCGTGCGCAGCAGCTCCACGACGCCGGACTCCTGGCCCAGCACGCACCCATAACGCAGCGGCAGCACGGTACGATCGGCGTGGAGCGCCTCGACCACCTCGGCGTAGGCCAACGCACGCCCAACGGAAGGAGTGAGCTCCGACCAATCGCCTCTCGATACGGCCGCGCCCAGGCCGCACGCCTCGATCAGCCGCACCGGGGCACCGCCGACCCCCAAGGGAAGCATTGGCGGCGGCTCAAAGCCGTGCCGGGGTCCGGCGAAGACGATGCCATAGAGCAGCCAGCTCATTCTGCGCCCTCCGCTTCAAGCGACGGGCAAAAGCTGTAGGACGGCCAGGGCCCGGAACAGTCGAGGACAACTCCACGCTCGGCGTAGGTGGCGGTGATGCGCTGGACGGCCGCACGAAAGTCGCCCACGCTTTCACACGGCACGAGAAAGGCCCAATTGAGAATCGGGACTCCCTCCTTGTCCGATACCGCGGGCGCGACCGCCCGCTCTCGGAACTCCACCGCATGTTCGCGCAGTTGCCCGGCGACTCGCTCGCACAGAGTCTGGAGCCAGGCGTTCAGATCCTGGCCGACGCCGGCCCGGATGCGTCGCTCCTCCAGATAGCGAGCGCCGGGTGACGCCGGCGCCGCGCTGCGCGCGAGGGCGGCCGCCAGAAGTGGGGCTTCGGCAGCGCGCCTGTTCAGCCTTCCTTTTACGGCCCATTCCTCGTGATCCCCAAGTCGGTCGAGGGCGCGGGAGATGGCGACGTAGTGGATGGCGAGCCAGGCGATCAGCCGCTCCCGAGAGGAGAAGAGCGTGCCGAAGCGTGCCGGCATCACGGGCGAGGCGCGCATGACCGCTTCGACGACCGTTTCGTGCCGGCACGCCCATGGCGCAACCCAGGCAAGATCCTTCATCCGGGCTTCAGCCGCCGGCCCGCAGAAATCGTCAACTCTCACCGCGCTGACCACCGCCACCACGTCCCGGAAGGGGATCGGATTCAGCAAGCGCTCACCGTCCACGCCCGGGCCCTCAATCGCCGGCGGGGCGCCGACACCACGGGCGAGACAGTAAAGGTAGACGGCTTCGCTCCGTTCAGGGATGGCGTCGACGCGAGAGCAGTCAGACGGCGCCACGGTAGGTCTCCGAGGGGACCAGACGACGCGCCCGACTCGTCAAGGCCTCGCGCGCGATGCGCCTGACCTCCTGGTTGTCGAACGGTTTGGTGAGGTAGTCGAAGGCGCCGAGTCTCATGGAGGCCCGGACGGTTTCGGCCGAGCCGTAGGCGGTCACCATGATGACGGGCAACATCCCGTCAATCCTCCGGACGCGCTTGAGAACCTCCAGACCGCTCACGTCCGGCAACCTGACGTCCAGCATGACCAGGTCCAAGCGCGTCTGTCGCGCGATTTCCAGCGCTCGGGCGCCGCTCCGCACCGCGAGAATCTCCGCGTCCTCGGTGGACAGGATCCGCCTCAAGAGGGCGAGCACCGCCGGCTCATCGTCCACGATGAGGATGCGTCGTTTACCCGTCTGGACCGTCGCCATGACTTACCTCCCGGGTGTCGTGTGCCTGCACGCAGGCTGGATCGGAATCTTCTTCCGAGGAAGAACGATCTCGAGCACGCCATTCACGAAGCGTTCCCGCGAGTGTTCCGTGTCGACGTTCGGCGGCAGCCCGATCACTTCACTGAACCGCTGCTCTCCCCGCGCCGCCTGGAGGATGTAGTGCTGTGGACTCATGCTCAGGGAAATCTCGCCCCGGGTGAATCCGCCGAGGTCGACGACGATCAGCACTTCTTCGGCTTCGTTGAACACATCAACGAGCGGTCCCCGAACACGCTTGAAGGACGGCCGCGTCTGGTAGCGCCACTGGCGCGGCGTCTTCAGCGGCGAGATAGGGAGGCTGACAAAATCTGTCGTGCCGGGACGCCGCACAGCATGCCGCGCGGCTGCCCGGGCCCGCCGGTTGCCATGCACCAGCTCTCGGGACACGTCGGCCATCGTGCGTGGCGGAACGCCGCGGATCGCAACGTCACGCTTCATCTCGGTCGACCCGCGCTCCAGTCGCCGTCGCGGTTTCATCGAGGGCCGATTGAAGATCTTGCGCGGTGACCTCGAGCGCCACCGCGCCGGGCGGCTCCGTGCCCGCAGCCTCCACGACCCGGCGCACGGCCGATAGCCCGGCACGATGGCACACTCCCGCGATGTCGGCACCGTTCAGGCCCTCGGCGCACGCAGCCAGCCCGGCCTGGTCGACACCCTGGGCAAGCGGCTTGCCGCGCAGGTGGATCTCGAAGATCTCCCGGCGTCCCTGCTCGTCGGGCAGAGGGATGTCGACCACGGCGTCGAACCGGCCGGGACGCAAGACGGCGGGGTCGAGCCTGTCCGGCCGGTTTGTAGCCCCGAGCACAAGGACGCCCTTGAGCTCCTCGATGCCGTCCAGCTCGGCCAGGAACTGCGCCAGCACGCGCTCCGAGACGTGCGAATCCGAGCCGCCATCGCCGCGCCTGGGGACCAGGGCGTCGATTTCGTCGAAGAACACGATGCAAGGGGCTGCCTGGCGCGCCTTCCGGAAAGTGTCACGCATCCCCTTTTCCGATTCGCCCACGTACTTCGAGAGGAGTGCCGGCCCCTTCACCGAGATGAAGTTCACCTGGCTCTCGTTGGCAATCGCCTTCGCCGCCAGGGTCTTGCCGCAACCCGGCGGCCCTGTCAGGAGGATCCCTTTGGGCGGCTTGACGGCGGCCTTCTCGAAGAGGCTCGCGTACTTGAGGGGCCACTCCACGGCTTCCACGAGCCGCGCCTTGACGTGGGAGAGTCCTCCCACGTCTTTCCAGCCAACGTCCGGCACTTCGACGAACACTTCACGGACGGCCGAGGGCTCGACATCCTGCAGCGCCGCCAGGAAGTCGTCCATACCGACCTCGAGCCTGGCGAGCTGCTCGTAAGGCACATGGGCAAGAGAGAAGTCGATGTCGGCGAGCACCTGGCGCAGACAGATCATCGCCGCCTCCCGGCACAGCGCTTCCAGGTCCGCTCCGACGTATCCGTGCGTGATGTCGGCCAAGCGGTGCAGATCGACATCCGCCCGCAGCGGCATGCCGCGGCTGTAGATCTCGAGGATCTCCATGCGCCCGTTGCGGTCGGGGATTGGGATGGCGATTTCACGGTCGAACCGGCCAGGTCGCCGCAGCGCGGGGTCGATCGCGTTTGGGAGGTTGGTGGCGGCGATGACGATGACGTGCTGGCGCTTGGTGAGGCCGTCCATCAAGGCCAGGAGCTGGGCAACGACCCGCTTCTCCACTTCACCCAGCACCTGTTCGCGGCGCGGCGCGATGGCGTCGATCTCGTCCAGAAAGATGATGCTCGGGGCCCGGCGCGTGGCCTCCTCGAAAATCTTGCGCAGGTGGGCTTCGCTTTCGCCGTAGAACTTGTGGATGATTTCCGGGCCGCTGATCGAGAAGAAGGCCGCTTCGGTCTCGTGCGCGATCGCGCGTGCGATGAGCGTCTTGCCACATCCCGGCGGCCCGTGGAGGAGCACTCCCTTCGGCGCCTCGATGCCCAGCCGCTCGAACACCTCTGGATAGCGCAAGGGCAGCTCGATCGTCTCCCGCACGCGGTGCAGTTGGCGCTTGAGCCCCCCGATGTCCTCGTAGGAGAGCACGCGGCGCGTCTCTTCCGCGGTTGCCTTTCCCACCACCAGTTGGGTGGTCGGGTTGATCACCACCGCTCCGGCGGGCACGGTGCTCTCGACTTTGAAATCCGTCCAGCGACTGCCGAACAAGGTGGCGCGGATGCGACCGCCGGCCAGCACGGGCAGCCCGTCGAGCAAACCGCCGATGTACTTCAAGTCTCGGTCAGCGGGGGTGATCGTTGTGGGCGTGAGGACGACCCGCTCGGCGGGCCGGCTCGCGACCTTCTGCACCGGAACGACCTCGTCGAGCGCGGCGCCGGCGTTCTCACGAACGAGCCCGTCGATCTGCATCCGCGATTGCCCGCGCTGCTCCTTGTAGGCGGGCATCGCTTTGCACACGGTCGTGCGCTTCCCCGTCACCGTGACGATTTCGCCGACCGCCACGCCGAGCCGCTGGAGGTCTTGAGGATCCATGCGGGCGAACGCACGCCCCATGTCCTTGCCCAGCGCTTCCGTCACTCGAAGGCGAAGGATCGGTGCGTCGTCACTTGACACATCGGATCTCCAGCACGCCGTTGGTGCAGGACACCCGCATCTTCTCGCGAGGGAAGCTCCCCGGCAGCAGCACCTCCTTGCGATACTTTTTCTTCCCGCGCTCGGCCGTGATGGTCAGCAGGTCATCGGTGACTTCCAGGCGGACGTCTTCGGCCCCGATGCCCGGCATCTCGGCCACGACGAGCGTGTGATCGCTTTCCTCGAAGACGTCGACGGCGGGTTCGGTGACCTCCTGGACGACCGGCCGCCCCGACTCTTCGTCGCGCCTGATGTTACCGAAGGGTTCCACCTTCACTCCCTCGCCGCCCAGACCCACCTTGACGGTGAAGCCGTAGACCCCCTTGGCCTCCCTATCGGGACCAAGCCCGTGAATCTCGCCGCTCTTCGAGAGTTCGCCCCCCGCTTCGGCGAGTTCGCCAAGCTTTTCCACAAGGCCTCCCAACCCTTTCAGGATGCCCCCCAGGCCCACGTCAAGCCCGGTCTCAGGTTTCCTCTTCGTCATAACCTCTCCCGTTTGATGTGACGAGCCCATACAGCTTGAACTTGCTGTGGATGGTCTTGTAGTCGATCTGTAGCAAACGAGCGGCCTGCGCCTTGTTTCCCCGGGCCTGTTTCAAGGCGAGCACGATGGCGGACCGTTCGGCGGTGGCCACCGTTTGGTGCACGAGCTCCTTCAGTGAAACAGCATCCGTGCACTGGGTCCGCGGCTGCGCGCCGGCAATGGAGAAAACCGGCTCATTGGCTAGCCCCAAGTGCTCCTCCTCGATCGTCGCATCGGCCATCAGGACGGCTCGACGGATAACGCTGCGCAACTGGCGCACATTGCCGGGCCAGCCAAACCCCAGGATTCGCTCTACCGCGCGCTCCGAAAGGCCCCGGACCGCCTTCTCGAGTTCCTGATTTGTGAGATCGAGGAAGCGCTTGGCCAGGAACATGATGTCCTGCGCGCGCTCCCGCAGCGGTGGGATGTGGATGAGGAACTCGCCCAGGCGAAAGAAGAGGTCCTCGCGAAACCTGCCTTCCCGGACCAGCAGCTCCAAGTCCTGGTTGCCGGCCACGAGCACCCGGCATTCCATCTTCACGGGCTTATTCCCCCCGACGCGGCACACGCTACGCTCCTGGAGCACTCTCAGCAACTTGGCTTGCGAGCCCAGCGGCATGTTGCAGATCTCGTCGAGAAACAGCGTTCCGGCTGCCGCAATCTCGAATTTGCCCGGCTTGCTCCGGTCCGCCCCCGTGAATGCACCCTTTTCGTGGCCGAACAGCTCGCTTTCGAAGAGGGTCTCGGGAATCGCCCCGCAGTCCACGGTCACGAAGGGACCGGATGCGTGGGCGCTCGCCTGGTGGATGGCCCGGGCCACCAGGTCCTTGCCAGTTCCAGTCTCGCCAAGGAGCAACACCGCGAAGTCCGAATGCGCGACGCGCTCGACGTCCGCACCGATCTTCACAACAGCCTCGCTCGACCCCATTAGTTCCCGGAGCGAGGCGGCCTGTTGCGTCCGCACGGCCACGTGCGGAATGGTCCGCCGCAGCCCGCGGTCGTTGACCGCATCGCGAACGGTCCGGATCATGTCGGCATGCACGTAGGGTTTGACCACGTAGTCGTACGCCCCGGCTCGCATCGCCGCAACCACTTGCGGGACGCGCCCGTCGGACGTCATCATGATCACGGGCAAGTCGCGATCCAGCTTCTTGATCTGCCGGAGCACTTCAATGCCGTCCAGGCCTGGCATCCGAATGTCCAGCAAGACCACGTCGAGCAGCTCGCGCTTGACGAGTGCCAGCGCCTCGTCGCCGTCTGCCGCCGACACGGTGTCGTAGCTCTCTCTACGAAGGAAGCGCGACAGGAGCTCTCGAATGGCCGTCTCATCGTCTACGATCAGGATCCGACGGACTCTGGAGTTCATCTTGTCCCCCTGCGCGGGTGATGTGGCTTGTAAATCGGATAGGTCACCCGGATGTCTTTTGCGAGGTGGGGTTCGATTGAGTGGAGCAGGCCCAAAAAGAGAAGGCCGATCTCGCCCGCGCGGAGCGACTTGTTGATACGTCCGGCGATGAACCGGTCGCGTCGGACGATCAGCGAGCGGCGCCGCGCTTTGTGCTGCGCTTCGATCCTGGCGGCCTCTTCTGGGTCCTTCGCCGCGAGAATCGCTTGAGCGAGGCGATACTCTTCGACGATGAGCTCACCGGACTCCGTCCCCATGAGCGTCGCGCCTTTGCTCATGAGCGACAGGAGGAGTTGATGGTTGGGGCTCCCGGCCCTGGCTAAGTCCCTCGCGATCTCTTCCTCCCGTCCGCAAAGCGGCAGGCCGTCCTGATAGAGGCGGACCTTCTCCCAAGGTATGTCCCATCCTTCCACCGTCCTGCGGATGTCGGCCCACAGTTGGCCAATGACATCGACGTTCCGCTTCCACGCCTCGCGACCGAGCTTTCCGACCGCAAGACGCCGTACCGAGCGGGCCAGCCCCCCCATGTCGGCCGCGGTATGGACAATCGGAACGCAGATCAGTTCCTTCTCCGCCTTCGCGCTCACTGCCGCTTCCCTGGCGCCCCGGGAGGCGCGTTTCATAGCGGTCGTTCCATAGTCTGTGGTGCCCGTTCCCCATTTCGGCAGGCCGGCCAGGGTGAGCCTGTCGCAACTCACGGTTCTGCCCCCCAGCCCTCCGAACCAGCCCGACGAGGGAATGGGAAGGGAGTCGGATCGGCATGCGGAACTCAATCGACGCGATCCTCGCCACACCTTGATCGCATGGACCGATCCGTATGCTGAGCAAGTCAGCGACCGAAGCCCGTCGTTCACGATGTCGGGGACCCCCTCGCCTTGTGAATCGTGGCGGCGATCTCTTCGTCGATCGTGCCCGAGGAGATCACACAATACGTCCGGTAATTCCGAAATGCGGTACTAAAGAATTCCCATCTGATCCACGTACGCAAAATCCAGCAAGACAACAGCGGACACGATGGGAATTGCCTGCGGGTGGTCCTTCACACCGTGCGGATCCGACACACCGTGGTGGGGAGGGATTGCTTACTCGCGTCGCTGGCTCGATGGGTGGAGAAACCGGCGAAAAAGGCGCAGAATAGTGCGCCGGGGAGGGAAGCTCAATGACGCGCCATGTTTCGGTGCTTCTGTTCCTGCTCGCCGCCGCCGCGCCATCCGCGGACGCGGGGCAGGCAGCCGACGGTCTCACGGACCAGCAGCGTCTGGGCCGTCAGACGCTGTCGCAGGCGTGCGGGGTCTGCCACCTGCCGCCCGCGCGCGGCGCCCGGACCTACGGCCCGCCGTTGAGCATGGCCGCCACCGGCGGCAATGACGACCTGATGCGGAAGGTCATCATGGAGGGCACACCGCGCATGCCGGCCTTCAAATATTTTCTTCAACCGGCCGAGATCGACGCCATTGTCGCGTACGTGAGAACCGTACCGGCCCCGGCGCCCGCGGCCGCTGCGCCTCGCGGAGACACGCGTCAATAAGAGGAGAAGCGCTATGACGAAGCTGCGAACCTTGCTCCTGGTGGGAGCGGCCAGTCTGCTTTTCATGACCGGGGTCCAGGCCGCCGACCACGTCCTCACCGGCTCGATCGCCTCGGCATCGGGGCAGAAGCTGGAAGGCGTGACGGTCTACGCCAAGATGGAAGGCTCGACGGTCACGACCACCGTCTACACCGACGCCGCCGGCGCCTACTACTTCCCGCCGCTGCCCGCCGGCAAGTACAACGTGTGGGCGCAGGCGCTCGGCTTCGAGGCCGCCCGCGATGTCGTGGACCTCACAGCCACACGCCGCCAGGATCTCGTGCTGCAGCCGATTACAGATCCCGAGCGCCGCATCAGGCAGCTCCCCAGCGAACTGCTGGCGGCGGCGCTGCCCGAGAGCACGCCGGACGATGCGCGCACGAAGAAGATCTTCCTGAACAACTGCACGGGCTGCCATCCGCCCGGGTACCTGCTGCAGTTCCGGTTTGACGAGGCCGGCTGGAGCAAGGCGATCGACCTGATGAAGGTCGTCCCCAACAGCGGCGTGTATCCGGGACCGACCGCCAGGGTCAACCAGATCATGGACCGCAATCAGAAGGATCTCGCCGCCTACCTGGCCCGTGCGCGCGGGCCGGGTGAGACGTCGATGACCTTCACGCCGCGGCCGCGCCCGACCGGCGAAGCGGCGCGCGTGGTCTGGACGATCTACGACCTTCCGCTCAACCCTGACGCCGGCATCGGGACCAGATACCAGGACAACGACGGCACCGACTGGGCGCTCGGCCCGCCGTCCAAGCTCGGTGAGCTTCCGCACGACGGCGCGATGGGGCTTGACGGCAACCTCTACTTCACCGTGAACAATCCGAATCGTCTGGCGACGATCGGGAAAGTCGACGGCAGGACCGGCGAGGTCACGTATCTGAAGGTCGACGGCCGGAACGGCGAGGCGGCGAACGCTCACGGGCTGACCCGCGACGGCCAGGGGAACCTCTGGTTCGATGTGAACCCCGGCCGCCGCAGCCTCGGCAGGCTCGATCCGGCCACGCAGAAGATCACGGTGTACCAGACGCCCGCAGAGATGACGCCGCTGGGCGGCGCCGTCACGCTCGACGTGGACGGCAAGGGCAAGATCTGGGCGTCGGCGCCCGACGGCGCGGTCCGCTTCGATCCGGTGACGGAGACGTTCACGGCGTTCAGGTCCCTCACGTCCAAGAGCCCGAAGGGGACGGTCGCGACCTACGGAGCGGCCGGCGATCGCGACGGGAACGGCTGGTGGGCGCAGATGGCGCTCGACATCATCGGCAGGGCCGACGTCAGAACCGGCGACATCACCGAGATCAAGCTGCCGCCGGTCAAGGCCGAGATGGACCGCGTGAAGCCGGAGGATCGCGAGTTCTACAACAACTTCAACGATCTGACCTACAACACGCCGGTGCCCTGGTCGCAGGGGCCGCGCCGCATGGGCACCGACAAGAATGCGGACGTGCTCTGGGTGGGCAACTCGTGGGGCTCGTCGCTTGCGCGGATCAATACGAAGACGAGTGAGACCACGTTCATCCCGCTGCCCCACCCCTCGCTGCAGCCGTATCACATCGCGGTCGACAGCCGGCACAACGCGTGGGGGAACCTGTGGACGGCGGATCAGCTGTTCAAGTTCGACCCGGCGGCCAGCCAGTTCACGCTGTTCGACCTGCCGGTGCGCGGCACCGAAATCCGGCACATCTCGCTGCTCGAGCAGAACGGCCGGCTGCACGTCGTGGTGCCGATCTACCGGGCCAGCCAGATGGGTGTGATGACGCTGCGCAGCGACGCAGAGC
>Ga0156038_1169_pt1 | contig 15671 bp, 13 predicted proteins | sample RifCSPlowO2_02_FD_116150 | JGI IMG/M metagenome (GOLD analysis project Ga0156038, IMG submission 116150) | Candidatus Rokubacteria bacterium RIFCSPLOWO2_02_FULL_72_37
GGGCTCGAAGAGCGAGCGCCAGCAGAAGATCGACGAGCTGCTGGACGTCTTCGCCCGCTTCAGGGGGAAGTGATGGCGACCGAGATCACCGCCCCCGTCCGCGGGATGCACTGCGCCGCCTGTGTCGGAAAGGTGGAGCACGCCCTCGGCGCGGTCGCGGGCGTCGAGTCCGCGAGCGTGAACCTGGCGACGGAGCGGGCGACGATCGCGTTCGACCCGGCGCAGACGGACCTCGAGCGTCTGCGCGCGGCGGTCGAGGCGGCGGGCTACGAGCTGGCCGCGCCGCCCCCGGACGGCGCGGCCGCGGCCGCGGACCGAGAGCGCGAGGCGCGCGAGGCCGAGCAGCGCGAGCAGCGGCGCAAGTTCGTCGTCGGCGCGATCCTCTCGGCGCCGGTTCTCCTCGGCGGGATGTCGCACGTCTTCCCGTGGGTGCCGCCCGCGCTCCGGGAGCCGTGGCTCCTGTTCGCGCTGACGACGCCCGTGCAGTTCTGGGTCGGCTGGCAGTTCCACCGGGGCTTTCTCCACGACCTCCGCTACCGCACGGCGAGCATGTCCACGCTCGTCTCGATCGGGACGGGCGCGGCGTATGTCTTCAGCGTCGCCGTCACGCTCTGGCCGCACGTCTTCACCGGCCACGGCGCCGTGACCTACTACGACGTCAGCGCGGTCGTCATCACGCTCGTCGTCCTCGGCCGCTGGCTCGAAGCGCGCGCGCGCGGGCGCACGTCCGAGGCGATCCGGCGACTCGTGAGCCTGGCGCCGCGGACCGCGCGTGTGGTCCGCGACGGGCGCGAGGTGGACGTGCCGACGGCGGAGGTCGCCGTCGGCGACCGGGTGCGCATCCGGCCGGGCGAGCGCATCCCCGTCGACGGCATGGTGACGGAGGGCGCATCCGCCGTCGACGAGTCCATGCTGACGGGCGAGAGCCTCCCGGTGGAGAAGGCGCCGGAGGCGAACGTGTACGCCGGCACCGTGAACCGCACGGGGAGCTTCGTGTTCCGCGCGGCGCGGGTCGGCAGCGAGACGACGCTGGCACGCATCATCAAGCTCGTGGAGCAGGCCCAGGGCTCACGCGCCCCGATCCAGCGTCTGGCCGACCGCGTCGCCGCCGTGTTCGTGCCGATCGTGCTCGGCATCGCGGCGCTCACGTTCGCCGGCTGGTGGCTCCTCGGTCCCGAGCCCGCCGGGCTCATGGCGCTCACCAGCGCCGTCGCCGTGCTCGTCATCGCCTGTCCGTGCGCGATGGGCCTGGCGACACCGACCGCGATCATGGTCGGCACCGGCCGCGGCGCGGAGTTCGGCGTGCTCATCAAGAGCGCCGCCGCCCTCGAGCTGCTCCACCGCTGCGACACGATCGTCTTCGACAAGACCGGCACCCTCACCGTGGGCCGCCCGTCGGTGACCGACGTGATCCCCGTCGAGGGTGTCGCGGAGGACGAGGTGCTGGCGCTCGCGGCCGCCGCCGAGCAGGGATCGGAACACCCGCTCGGCGAGGCGATCGTGACGCGCGCCAAGGAGCGCGGGCTCGCCCTGCCGCCCGTCGCCGAGTTCAGGACGGTCCCGGGGCAGGGGATCGACGCGATGGCGCCCGAGGGGCGCGTGCTGCTCGGCAATCGCACGCTGATGGACATGCGTGGCATCGAGGTCGGCGCGCTCGCCGAGCGGGCGCAGGCGCTCGCCCGGGAGGGCAAGACGGCCATGTACCTCGCCCTCGCGGGGCGGCCACTCGGGCTGGTCGCCGCGGCCGACGTGCTGAAGCCCGAGGCCGCGGCCGCGGTCGCCGCCCTCCGGGGGCTCGGCCTCGGCGTCGTCATGCTGACCGGCGACAGCGCGGCCACCGCGGCGGCGATCGCGCGCCAGGCGGGCGTCGAGCGCGTGCTCGCCGAGGTCCTGCCCGAGGACAAGACGCGCGAGATCCAGCGGCTCCAGACCGAGGGGCGGCGGGTCGCGATGGTCGGCGACGGGATCAACGACGCGCCGGCCCTGGCGCAGGCGGACGTCGGCATCGCGATGGGATCGGGCACCGACGTCGCGATCGAGGCGGCCGACGTCACGCTGATGCGCGGCGACCTGCGCGGCGCCGTCGCGGCCGTGGAGCTCTCCCGCCGCACGATCCGCGTCATCAAGGAGAACCTCGTCTGGGCGTTCGGCTACAACGCGGTGCTGATCCCGGTCGCGGCGGGCGTCCTCTACCCGCTCTGGGGCGTCCTGCTCTCGCCGATCCTCGCCGGCGCGGCGATGGCGTTCTCGTCCGTGTCGGTCGTCACCAACAGTCTCAGACTCAAACGATGGAGGCCACAGCATGGCGCTTGATCCGGTCTGCAAGATGACGGTGGAGCCCGCGAAGGCGGCGGCGCAGTCGAGCTACAAGGGCCAGACGTATTACTTCTGCGCGGTCGGGTGCAAGCAGAAGTTCGACAGGGAGCCGGAGAAATACCTCGAGAGGTGATCACGCCGGCGCTGCTCCAGGGGCGCGATCGTTACGAACGCAGGATGGAGGGGTGGGTGGACAACACCCACCCCGATGCGTTCACCCACACGGTGCGGCTCGACGACCCCGACCGCGCGATCGAGGTCACGATCGTCGCCCTACCGTCGCCGACCTACGAGATCCGCGAAGCGCGCGGTCGGGCGCTCCGCGGGGCGCTGGGACCGGTGGCGACCCGGGGCGTCGCGGCGCTGGCCGGCACGCGGATGGTCGGCGGACTGACCCGTCGCGCGGTCGAGGCGACGGGGGGCGACGCGGGCGCCGGGCTGGTCGTGGACGCGGTGATCGAGATCGCGCGCCTGGCGCGCCAGGTGGCGAAGCTCCCGCGCGCGCGGGCCGAGCGCGCGGCGGGCGGCGACCCGTGGGAGTGCTGGCAGCTGGACACCACGGGGTGGATCGACCTGCCCAACTCCTGCTTCGCCTACAGCGACGCGGGGCGCGCGCTGTTCGGCACGCGGACGATCGCGACGCCCATGCGGCCCGACCTCTACAGCCCGCGTCCCGGCCAGCGTCGGGTCTTCGAGCGGCGGAAGGTCGCCCGGCTCGAGCGCGCGGCGGACCGGCTCCGGTGCTTCCACTCCATGCACGACGACGTCCACGGCTTCGAGCTGACGTACGAGATCGACCTCGCGAGCGCACGGATCGTGCGCGCGGAGCACGTGACGCCGAAGCTCCCCTACATGGGCGTCTGCTCGGAGCCCCAGCGGCGGATGGCGACGATGCTCGGCGAGACCGTGGACGCGGGGTTGCGCCAGCGCATCCAGACCCACATGGGCGGCCAGGGGGGCTGCGCCCAGCTCTACGATCTGACCGCCGATCTCCTGAAGCTGCTCACCTAGCGCGGGGTCGCCCCGCCGGGCGAGCCGTACGTGTCGAGCAGCCGCGCGGGCGCGAGGTCCGCGAGGCCGACCGACTCCGGCGAGCGTCCGGCGAACGCCGCGCGCGGCGCGAGCCCGACGAGCTCGCTGTGCGCCACGGCGAGCCCGCGGCGGCGCGCCTCCTCCACGACCCGGTCGAAGACGGCGGGGATCGGCGTCCGGCGATAGTCGAGGAGGTTCATGGAAACCTGCGCGACGCCGCGGCTGCCGAGGAGGATCCCCATCGCCTGCACTCGGGGGAGACCCCCCGACGATTCGCGCACGGCGCGCGCGATGTCGCGGGCGGTCTCGACGTCAGCCGAGGCGAGCCACACGTTGAACGCGATGAGCACGTCGCGCGCGCCGACGAGCACCGCACCCGCGCGGGGATCGAAGCGGGCCGGTCCCTCGTCGGGCGCGCCCTCGGGCGCGGCCAGTCGCGCGGGCAGCCCTTCGTATCCGCCCCGTCGCAGGGGCCGGGGCGTCTCGCGCCCCGGGCGCGTCGCCGCCGCGCCGTAGAACCAGACGGGGAGCGCGTGGGCCAGGGCGATGGCGCGGCCGGCGCGGCGCGCGAGCGCCACGACCTCGGCCATCGAGGCGCCCGCCAGCGGGACGAACGGCAGCACGTCGAGGGCGCCGACGCGCGGGTGGAGGCCGCGGTGCCGCCGCATGTCCACGAGCGCGCCGACGCGCTCGGCGAGCGCGAGCGCTCCGGCCTCCACCGCGGCGGGAGCGCCGAGGAACGTGAACACCGCGCGGTGGTGGTCCGGATCCGCGTGGACGTCGGCGAGCGTGAGTCCCGGAGTGTCGCGAACCGTCGCGGCGAGCGCGTCGAGCACGCGCCGGTCGCGGCCCTCGCTCACGTTCGGGACACACTCGACGACGGACGCGCTCGCCTGCCGGATGGCGACGTTCACGCGTGTATACTACTCGTCGCCGCCATGCAAAGCCTCCCCGTCGGCAAGCTCCGCGCGACGGTGCTCCAGGCGTTCCTGGACCAGCGCCCGGTGAAGGACCCGCGCGTCGTCGTCGGCCCGAAGGTCGGCGAGGATGCGGCGGTCATCGACCTCGGCGACCGGTATCTGATCGCGACATCGGACCCGATCACGTTTGCGACCGACGAGATCGCCTGGTACGCGCTCCAGGTCAACGCCAACGACGTCGCGGTGCGCGGCGCGCGGCCGCGCTGGTTCCTCGCGACCCTGCTCCTGCCCGAGGGGCGGACGACGGACGCCTCGATCGCGCGGCTCTTCACCGAGCTCCACGCGGCGTGCGAGGCGCTCGACGTCGCGCTCGTGGGCGGACACACCGAGATCGCCCATGGACTCGCCCGGCCCGTGATCGCGGGCACGATGCTCGGCGAGGTGGCGAAGGACAGACTCGTGACGACCGGTGGCGCCCGGGTGGGGGACGCGGTGGTGCTGACGAAGGGCGTGCCGCTCGAGGGCGCGGCCATCATCGCGCGCGAGCGCGAGGCCGAGCTCCTCGCCCGCGGCGTCCGCCCGGCCGTGCTCAGCAGGGCCCGGGGCTTCCTCAAGACGCCCGGGCTCAGCGTGCTGCGGGAGGCGGAGATCGCGTGCGAGCTGGCGGAGGTCCACGCGATGCACGACCCGACCGAGGGCGGTATCGCGACCGCGCTCCACGAGCTCGCCGACGCGGCGGACGTCGGGCTCCGCATCGACGCCGACCGGATCGTGGTCCTGCCCGAAGGCCGCGAGCTCTGCGCGGCCGTGGGCGTGGACCCGCTCGGCACGATCGCCTCCGGTGCGCTGCTCCTGACGCTCGCCCCCGCCGACGCGGGGATCGTCATCCACGCCCTCGCCCGCGAGGGCATCGACAGTCACTTCATCGGCCAGGTGGTGCCGCGCGCCGAGGGCGTGACGCTCGTCAGCGGGAGTCGCCGCGCGCCGCTGCCGGTCTTCGCCCGTGACGAGATCACGAAGCTGTTCGGAGGGGCCTGACGCGATGCCGCAGATCGGCTACTCACATCGCCCCGTCGCGCTCGGTCGCGACGGCATGGTCGCATCCGCCCACCCGCTCGCGACGCTGGCGGGGGTCGAGGTGCTCAAGGCGGGCGGGACCGCCGTCGACGCCGCCGTCGCCGTGAACGCCGTGCTCGCCGTGACCCAGCCGAACATGTGCGGTGTGGGCGGCGACCTCTTCTGCCTCTACTGGGAGGCGCAGACGCGACGCGTGCACTTCCTGAACGGCGCCGGCCGCTCCGGCTCGCGTGCCGGCCTCGAGGAGCTCCGGCGGCGCGGCATGGACCGGCTCCCGGTGATCGGGCCGCCGACCGTGAGCGTGCCGGGGTGCGTGGCCGCCTGGGGGATGCTGCTCGAGCGGTTCGGCACGCGGCCGCTCGGCGAGCTCCTGCGACCCGCGATCCACCATGCGGGCCACGGCTTCCCGCTCTCCTCGCTCGTGAGCCAGGCGATCGCGGAGTACGTCTCCGTCACGCCCGATCCCGAGTGGCGCCGGGTGTTCGCGCCGCGCGGCACGGCGCCGGCGCCCGGCGAGCTGTTCGTCCAGGCGGATCTCGCGCGTACGCTGACCGACGTCGCCGAGCAGGGGCCGCGCGTCTTCTACACCGGACGGGTCGGCCAGGCGATCGCGCGCCGGCTGGAGGCGGAGGGGTTTCTCACGCCGGAGGACCTCGCGGCGCACACCGGCGAGTGGGGCGAGCCGATCTCCACCACGTACCGGGGTGTCACCGTGCACGAGCCGCCGCCGCCGACCCAGGGCCTCGCGGCGCTGCTCGCGCTGAACCTGCTCGAGGGCTTTCCGGTGGCGACCTACGCGCTCCACTCTCCGGAGCACCTGCACCTGCTCGTCGAGATGACGAAGCTCGCCTACGCCGACCGCGACCGGTGGATCGGCGACCCGGCGCACGCGCGCGTGCCCATCGGGGCGCTGCTGGACAAGTCGTACGCGGCACGCCGACGCGCACCGTTCGATCCGCACAAGGCGCAGGCGTACGCGGCCGGCGACCCGGAGGGCGACACGACCGGCTTCGTCGTGGCCGACGGACGTGGCAACGTGATCAGCGTCATCCAGAGCCTGTTCAACGGCTTCGGGTCCGGCGTCGTCGTGCCCGGCGTGGGGGTGGCGCTCCAGAACCGCGGCCGGCACTTCACGCTCGAGCCCGGGCATCCCGCCGTGTTCGCGCCGCGCAAGCGGCCCTTCCACACGCTGATCGCCGCGCTCGCCACGCGCGACGAGCGGCCGATCCTCGGGTTCGCGACGATGGGCGGCAACGGCCAGGCGATGTTCCACGCGCAGGTGCTCACGAACGTGCTCGACTACGGCATGGACATCCAGGAAGCGATCGAACGGCCGCGCTTCCTGATCGGGGCCTTCCTCCCGGACGATCCGGCCGACACGCTGTACGTCGAGGGGCGGGTGCCCGAGGAGACCCTGGCCGCGCTCCTCGCGAAGGGGCACTTCGTCAAGCCCGCGCCGGAATTCTTCACGAAGGTGGGCCACGCGCACGGGATCGTCATGCAGGACGGCACGCTGGTGGGCGGCGCCGATCCCCGCGGGGACGGCCTGGCGCTCGGTTTCTGACGTGCGCTGGTCCGTCCTCGTCATCGCCCTCCTGCTCGGAGCCGGCAGTGCGCGGGCGGAGGAGTGGGGCGCGATCGTCCCCGGGACGACGACGAGCGAGACCGTCCGCGCGATGTACGGCCCTCCGACCCGGACGGTGCCGGTCAAGATCGACACGTACGACGCGACCCAGTGGGTCTACGACGGGGCGCGGGCACCGGCGGGAATCCAGCGCATGACGGTGGACTTCGGCCTGCTCACCCCGAGCGGGTACCGCCCCGATCAGGTGCGCACCTTCCGGCTGGAGCCGAAGCCGCGCATCTTCGACCGTCGGACGGTGATGACCGGCTGGGGCGTGCCGACGAAGACCGGGCGCGAGGGCGAGAGCGACGTGTATTACTACCAGGAGGGGCTCCTGGTCTATTTCGCCAAAGACGGCTTCAACGTGGCGGCGATGGTCTTCATGCCGCCGCAGCCGGACGCGCCCCCCGGTCCGCCGGCCCCCGTGGCGCCGGCGCCGAACCCGCCCCGTCAGCGCTGAAGCGCGAAGCCGAGCGCGGCAGCGAGCGGCTCGAGGGCCTCGCGGGCCTCGGGACGGGATTGCCAGAGCCCGAAGAACCGATTCTGCGTCGCCCACGTGCCGAAGCGGACGCCGAACTCCTGTGCGCCCGTGACGAGCGCGACCGCTTCGGCGACACGCTCCGGCGCAGGCGTGGCCTCGACCGCAGCGAGCGCCCGCTGGACCGCCCGGTGCATCACGAAGCGCGCGGGCATCAGGTCGAGCGTGAGCCCGAGCGCCTGGGCCTCGGTGACGAGCTCGAAGGCGCGCGCGGGGATCGCGGCCTCCATTCGCGCGAGCTCGGCCTGGATCCGCTCCTCCAGCACGTGACGGGCCACCAGGGCGAGCGCCTCCGGGATCGGTGCGTCCACCTGCCGCAGGTAGTGCATGAGCTTGCGATTCTCGTCCCAGATCCCGCGGTACGTCTCCTCGTGCCGCTCGAGCACCGCGGCGATGACCCGCTCGAGCACCTGGCGGCGTTCGTCGAGGAACAGGTGTGTCAGCGAGTACAGCTGTCCCCGGAACTGCTCGTCGAGGCCGCGCACGAGGTCGGCGACGGAGAAACGCGCGAAGCGGCGGAGCAGCTCGGTCTTCATCGCGTCGTAGGCCGCCGGCTCCGCGGGCGCCCGGACGCCGCAGCTGAAGTCGGGACCGCCGTAGTGGATGAGTGCGACCGCCGCATCGCACGCCTCGCCCGTCATCTCCGAGCCGACACGCACCCGGGCGATGCTGAGCGCGGTGCCGTCGGACGTCTCGCGCACCTCGTCGAGGCGTTCGACGCGGTAGGCGTAGATCCTGGCGTCGGGCGGATGCTGCTGGACCAGGTTCGTGATCGCGTAATGGGCGATGACCCGCTCGCGCTCGACCGCGCAGGGACGGACGAGCCGCCGCCAGATCTCCCCGCCGTCACGCAGGTCGGGGACGTTGCTCGGCGCGGCTTCGAGGCGCGCGAGCAGCGCGTCCTCGAGTCGGTCGCCGCCGAGCTCCTCGAGATACCGGAGCGCCATCGCCGCGTAGCGGAGGATCTGCACCGGCTCGAGCCCGGACAGCTCGTCGAAGAACCAGCCGCACGAGGTGTACATCAGCATCCGATTACGCTGCAGCTCCAGGAGTCGGCGGGCCTCGACGCGCGCGGCCGCGTCGAGCGGGACCCGCTGTTGCCCGGCGAAGAAGGCCTCGACCCGGCCCGGGCTCTTGTCGAGCACGACGTCGATGTACGCGTCGCGCGCGGCCCACGGATCCTTCAGGAGGACGGCGGCCCGCGCCTCGAAGAACGCGTCGAGCCGGTCGCGCAGCCAGTCGAGGGCCTCGCGCAGCGGCGCCCGCCAGCGCTGCTGCCAGTCGCCGCGGATGCGGCATCCGCAGTCGGCCCGCCAGCGCTCGACGCCGTGGGCGCAGCTCCACGAGGTGCGCTCGCGGATCTCCACGTCGTGCGTCGGCGGGTGGGCGGCGAGAAACGCCGCGTAGTTGGTGAGACGGCCGGGCGTTTCGGCCTCGAACCGGTGGATCGCCGCGGCGAGCGCCATCTCGCCGAAGCGTCGGTGGTGACCGTACGACTCGCCGTCGGTCGCGCAGTGGACGAGCTGTGCCTCGTCGCGGTCCGTGACGAAGGCGCCCTGGATCGCGGCGACGAGATGCTCGCTGCGCTCGAGCAGGCTCCCGAAGGCGATGCCGTGCGAAAGGCCGTGGTCGTAGAAGAAGAGCGCGAGGCTCTCGCCGCCCGGCCCCTGCCACCGGTAGGGGCGTCGCGGGTCCACGCCGTCGGCCGGCTCCTGCCACTCCTCGCTCCCGTGCGGACGGACGCGTCGCGCCTGATGGGGCGCGAGGACGGTGAACCGTATCCCGGCCTCCGCGAGGACGGCCAGCGTCTCCTCGTCGACCGCGGTCTCGGGCAGCCACAGGCCCTCCGGGTCTCGCCCGAAGCGCGCGCGGAAGTCCTCGATGCCCCAGCGCACCTGGGTGACCTTGTCGCGCCGGCTGGCGAGCGGCATGATGAGGTGGTTGTAGGCCTGGGCGATCGCGTTGCCGTGGCCGCCGTGGGCCCGCACGCTCGTCCAGTCCGCCTCGATGATCTTCGCGCACACGTCCGGACGATGGCGGGCGAGCCAGGCGAAGAGCGTCGGGCCCACGTCGAACGAGATCTTCTCGAAGTTGTTGACGATGTCGAGGATGCGGCCGGCGTCGTCCACGCGGCGCGCGGCGGTGTTGGGGGCGTAGGATTCGGCGGTCACCCGCTCGTTCCAGTCGTGGTAGGGCGCCGCCGAGTCCTGGATCTGCACGGCCTCGAGCCAGGGCTGCTCGCGCGGGGGCTGGTAGAAGTGCCCGTGGACGACGACCGAGCGGCTCACGCGTCTTCGAGGCCCCGGAGGAACTCGCGCCGGCCGCCCCGGGGCACGACGACGAGCCCCGACGGGTCCACGTGGTACCGCTCCCGGTCGGCCGATGGGTCCACGCCGATGCGCGTGGCCGCCGGGATGATGTTGTAGCGGTCCACGATCGTCCGCCTGAGCTGCGCGCCCTTGCCGACGGTCGTGTGGTCCATGACGATCGAGTCCTCGATCACGGCGCCCTCGTTCACCCACACCGAGCGGCCCAGGATCGAGTTGCGGATGGTCGCGCGCTTGACCAGGCACGCCTCGCCCACCTGCGCGTTGTCGAGGTCGCTGCCGATGAAGCGTGCGGCCGGCCCGGCGTGGTGGCCGCTGCGGATCGGCCAGTGGCGGTTGTCGAGATCGAACCGCGGCGACTCGCCGAGCAGATCCATGTGGGCTTCCCAGTAGCTCTGGATCGTGCCCACGTCGCGCCAGTAGCCGTGCTCCTCGTAGGGCTTGACGCCGGGCACCTCGTTCTGCTGGAAGTCGTAGGCGAACACGCGCCCGGTCGGCACCAGCTCGGGAATGATCGAGCGCCCGAAGTCGTGGTCGGTGGAGCGCCGGGCGTCGGCGAGGAGCGCCTCCACCAGGACGCGCCGCGAGAAGAGGTAGTTGCCCATGGAGACGAGCGCACGGCGCGGATCGCCGGGCATCGGGCTCGGCCGCGGCGGCTTCTCCGTGAACTCGACGACACGCGCGCTCCGGTCCACGGCGACGATGCCGAAGGCCGCGGCCTCCTCGATGGGCACGGGCCGGGCGGCGATCGTCACGTCGGCCCCCGAGCCCACGTGCGCGTCGAGCATCTGGTTCACGTCCATCCGATAGACGTGATCGGCGCCGAACACGGCGATGACGTCCGGCTGGAAGTCGTCCACGAGGTTCAGGTTCTGGAGCACCGCGTCCGCCGTGCCGCGGTACCACTCCTGTCCGGACCGCATCTGCGGCGGCACGACCGTGACGAAGAAGTCGGGCAGGATCCCGCTCGTCCGCCAGGCCAGGCGCAGGTGCTCGATCAGCGACTGGGACTTGTACTGCACCAGGACGTAGATGGAGGGCATGTCGGAGTTCATGAAGTTCGAGAGCACGAAATCGATCAGCCGGTGACGGCCGCCGAACGGCACGGCGGGCTTGCCCCGGTCCCGCGTGAGCGGCTGGAGCCGCTCGCCCTTGCCGCCGGCCATGATCATCACGAGCACGCGGGCCCGGCGCATCGCGGCTACCTCGCCCCGTCGGCCGGGAGCGCCCAGGCCGGCTCGAGGTCCGCGAAGCAGAAGTCCGCGCGCTCGAGGCGGACGAGCACCTCCGTGTCGTCCGGCGAGAGGGGGTGCTCCGACCGGAGCACGTGCAGCATCTCGGCGAGCCGCTTGAAGTCGGCGTAGTGCTCGGCGACCCGGCGCTCCGCGTAGTCGCGTGCGGCGCCCGTCGTGATCAGGAACTGCCAGTCGGACGCCTGGAGGAGCAGCAGCTCCCGGGTGGCCTGCGCGAGGACGCGCCGCCGCTCGCCGCCGCCGGGCTCCGGGCGCAGCAGGTGCTCGACCCACTCGGCCTCGGCGCTGTACACACGGTCCCAGGTCCACTCCGTGTCACGGTTGAGCCACACGCGATGGTCGCCCCCCTCGCCCCAGGAACCCTCGGGCAGCGCGATGGTCGCCCTCGGCGGCACGGCCTCCAGCGCCTCGCCGAGCGTCATCCGCACGACGCCGGCGCCCGCCATGGCGCGCGCGACCTGCTCGAGCCACTGCGGGCCCTCGTACCACCAGTGACCGAACAGCTCGGCGTCGTAGGGCGAGCAGACGAGCGCGGGGCCCTCCGCCGCGGCGCCCGCCAGTATCGAACGTACCAGCTCGACGAAGTGGGCGGCGTGCAGCCGGACCTGCCCGGCCGCGGCCGCGGGAACGTACGGCGCCTTCCGTCCGAGGTCGCCCGAGTCGTCGGTGATCCGCCAGAGCCGCAGGCCTCCGGGGAAGTGCTTCTTGTGGAACTCGAGATACGCGTAGTCGCCGGGGTAGCCGTGCTCCCGGCTCCAGACCTGGAGCGCGGTCCGGGGGTCGCGGATGAACGCGACGGCGCCGCCGGTCCCGCCCCGCGAGGCGACGCGATAGGGCACGTAGGGAGAGCGCGCGTCGACCGGCGGGGTATCCGTGGCGGGCTCACGACCGACGTCGGGCCGGGGCACGTAGTCGCGGTAGGGGAACACCGGCGCACCGGCCGCGACCACGTGCGAGTCGGCCACGAAGTACGCGAACCCGTGCTCGGCGAGCAGCTCTTCCAGGCCCGGCCGGATCGCGCGCCTGCGGCCGGCGTCGCGCCCGGTCGGCGGCGTCCACTGGTAGCGCGGCCGGTAGCCGCACTCGGGCAACCAGATGCCCCGTGGCGCCACCCCGAAGTGGCGGCGGTGGGTCTCGGCCGCCGTCCGGAGCTGGAGATGGATCGACTCGTCGCGCGAGAGCAGCGGCAGATATCCGTGCGTGGCCGCGCACGTGATGATCTCGATGTCCCCGCTGCGCTGCAGATCGGCGAACGTGCCGGGGATGTCGCCGCCGATCCGGCGATGCATCTCCCACATCCGCTCGTAGAACTCCTCCCAGAAGCGCGCCAGCTCGACCAGGTCCTTCCGACCCTCACGCGCGAAGTGCTCGCCCGATTCGGCGCATGCGCGCCGGACGTTCTCGTAGTAGAAGGAAAGCTCCTTCTGGAAATCCGGCGCGGCGAGCTGCTCGATCAGGACGGGAGAGAGGTTGATGGTCCACTTCGGAGAGACGCCGTCGGCGACGAGATGGTGGGCGGCCTCCAGCAGCGGCAGGTAGCACTCGAAGGCCGCCTCGCAGAGCCAGTCGCTGCCGAAGGGCCACCGGCCGTGGTGGATCACCATCGGGAGGTGCGTATGGAGGACCAGGCAGAAGGGCGAGGCCATAGGGAGTGTTATTGGAGCCCATGAGCGCGCTCGGTGCAAGCCTTGTCGGCGACGCGGCCACGTTCCGCGTGCGGGTACCGCGCTGCCGGGCCGTCGACGTGCTGCTGCCGGACCGGTCCCCGGTGCCGCTCGCTCCCCGCGCCGGCGGCCTGTTCGAGGCCGCCGTTCCAGTTCTTCACGTCAGCCGTGGCGCCGTGGCAGGCCTTGCTGTGGGAGGCGACCCGGTGATAGCGTCGGGGGCCGTGCGCGGCACCGACCTCCTCGACCAGTTGCTGGCCCTCGATCCCGGCGCCCGCGGGATCCACGCCCTGGTCCGCCCCGGCGCAGCCACCGCGGCCGCCCGGGCGCTCCACGGGGCGCGCCGCGTGCTCATCGCGACCGGCTTCAGCGTGCGGCCGGGCATGCCGGAGACCGACGGACCGCCGGGGGCCGCGGTGCTCGGGCGCGCGCTGCGTCGCCTCGGCGCGCGCGTCCGCTGGGTGACCGATCGCGCGAACGTGGCGCCGCTCGAGGCCGCGCTCGGCGTCCTCGGCGAGCCGTCGGACGTCGTCGTGTACCCGGCGGGGGGCGGCGCGGCCCAGGCGCTCCTGGCCACGGAGCGTCCGACCCACCTCGTCGCCATCGAGCGTCCGGGTCGCACGCGCTCGGGCGCCTACCTGTCGGCGCGCGGAGAGTCGATCGGCGCGTTCAACGCGCCGATCGACGAGCTGTTTGTGGGCGGCGTGCGCGCACGGACGGTCGGCATCGGCGACGGCGGGAACGAGATCGGCATGGGCAACGTGCGCGCCCGTCTCGTACGGCTCGATCCGCTCCAGGCGCGGATCGCGTCCGTGGTCCGCGTGGACCACCTGGTCGTCGCCGGCGTGTCGAACTGGGGCGGGTACGGCATCGTCGCCGCGCTCGCGCGCCGCGCCGGGCAGGATCTCCTGCACACTCCGGCCCTCGAGCGTCGGCTGATCGAGGCGTGCGTCGCGGCCGGGGCCGCCGACGGGATCACGCGGCGGCGCGAGGCGACCGTGGACGCGCTCCCGCTCGAGGCCCACGCGGCCGTCGTCGAGCTGCTCCGGCTGGCCGCGCGTTCCGGTATGATGGGGACACGCCGGAAGAGGAGAGGGGACCGACGATGACGATCGCCGAGGAGTACCGCGGCAGGCACCCGAAGTCGGCCGCCCTCTGGGAGCGGGCATGCACCGCGATCCCGGGCGGCATCACCCACGACATCCGCCACCTCGCGCCGTTCCCGATCTACGTCGAGCGCGCGAGCGGCACGCGCAAGTGGGACGTCGACGGCCACGAGTACATCGACTACTGGATGGGCCACGGCGCCCTCTTCCTCGGCCACTGCCATCCCGCGGTCGTCGGCGCCGTGCAGGAGCAGGTCGCCCGCGGCACGCACCTCGGCGCCTGCCACGAGCTGGAGGTCCGCTGGGCCGAGCTGGTCAATCGGCTGGTTCCGTGCGCGGAGCTCACGCGCTTCACGATGTCCGGCACCGAGGCGACGCACCTCGCGATGCGCGTCGCGCGCGCCTGCACCGGGCGGCCGAAGATCGTGAAACTCGCGGGCCACTTCCACGGCTGGCACGACGGCGCCGCGGTCGGCGTCAATCCGCCGTACGAGGTGCCGATGTCGGCCGGCATCCCCGGGGCGACGCTCGACCAGGTGTTGATCTGCCCGCCGAACGACATCAAGGCCGTCGGGAGTCTGCTCGATCGCGGCGACGTCGCCGCGGTCATTCTCGAGCCGGCGGGCGGCCAGGCCGGCACGACCCCGACGATCCCGGGCTACCTCCAGGAGCTGCGCGCGCTCACGACCCGTCACGGGGTGGTGCTGATCTTCGACGAGGTCATCACCGGGTTCCGCTACGCGCCCGGCGGGGCGCAGGCCTACTTCGGCGTCACACCGGACCTCACCACGCTCGCCAAGATCGTCGCCGGCGGCCTGCCCGGCGGCGCGCTCTGCGGGGCGCGCGCGCTGATGTCGGTGATCGCCTTCCGCGGCGACGCCGATTGGGACCGGAGCCAGCGCGTCGCGCACGCGGGCACGTTCAACGCGAATCCGCTCTCCGCGGCCGCCGCCATCGCCACCCTCGAGCGCTGCGCGGACGCCTCGCTCCAGGCCCGCGCGAACAAGCTCGGCGACGAGGTGCGCCGCGGGCTGGCCGAGGCGATGCGGCGCGCCGGCGCGCCGGGCACCTGCTACGGCGAGGCGTCGATCTACCACGTCTCCTTCGAGGGCCGGCCCGGACTGGCCGGCTTCGACCGCCCGCGCAAGGGCAGCCTGTACCACCTGCTGCGCTGCGCCCTCGCGAACAACGGCGTCGACTGCTCGATGAACCACGGCTGGATCTCGGCGGTGCACAGCGAGGAGGACGTCGCGCGCACGCTCGCGGGCTACGAGCGCGCGTTCCGCGCGATGGCCGCCGAGGGGGCGTTCGGCGGCCGATGAGCCGGGGGCGCGCGGCCGGGCTCGCGCTGGCGGCGCTCGTGCTCGCGGCCGGCTGCGTCTACTATCCGACGGTCACCGATCTCGGCGGCGTGCGCCTGATGCCCACCAAGGGCCGCGTCGTGCGCGAGGGCGCGGGCGCCATCTTCTACGCGGAGATCGACAGCACGGGCAAGTTCGGCGACACCCTGGTGCACGCGGAGACGCCGATCGCCCATCGCGTCCAGCTCGTGGATGCCCGGGGCGCGCCGCTCCCGCGTCTCGCGGTGCCGGCCGTGAGCCTCGTGCGGCTCGCGCCTGGCGCCCCGCACATCGTCCTGGCGGATCTCACGCGCCCGCTCAGGTCGGGCGAGGTCATCATCATCACCCTCGTCTTCGAGAAGACGGGCGCCGTCGGCGTCATCTCGACCGTCGAATAGACACGTTCCGGTCCCTCTGCTATCCTCAGCGGTCTGGTGGGCAGGTAGCTCAGTTGGTAGAGCACAGGACTGAAAA
>Ga0156038_1158_pt2 | contig 15298 bp, 14 predicted proteins | sample RifCSPlowO2_02_FD_116150 | JGI IMG/M metagenome (GOLD analysis project Ga0156038, IMG submission 116150) | Candidatus Rokubacteria bacterium RIFCSPLOWO2_02_FULL_72_37
ATTCCGGCAGCCGAGTCGTTCACGAGCTCTGAGGCGGCGGTCAGGTTCCGACGCGCAGGGTGGCGCCCAGGTCGCGCAGCAGGGCGATCGTGGACAAATAGGAGAGCTTGCCGGTCCGCGGGTTCTCGGACGGCACGTTCTCGATCTCGACGGCGAGCCGCCCGAATTCGCCCTCGACCGTGATCCGGTGGGCGTTCCGCTGCTGCCCGGGCACCGCGTAGAGCCGGATCCGCGTCTTCTCCGGCCCGATCCCGGCGAGGGACAGCGCGGCGAGGACGTTCACGTTGGCGGGGAAGGCGCGGCACGCCTCGGTCGCCGGCCCCTCGAAGATCAGCGTCTCCTGGCGGATCGCGGCGAGGTCGAGCCGCCGCTCCACGACCCACGGCGCCCCGGCGAGACCCTCCGGCGGCTTGCGCGTCTCCATCGTGACCGACGTGATCGTGCCGACGCGCGCGCCCTTGACGCCGTCGAGGCCGGCGATGGCGCCCGACGGCACGTGGATGCGGCAGCCGGTGCTGGCCGCGAGGGCCACCCAGTCCTGACGCCCGAGGAGCCCGCCGCATGACAGGACGACCAGATCGCGGCCGGCGCCGAGCGCCTTCGGCGCGATCTCCTCGAGGTGGGCCTGTGTCGACGCCTCGACGACGAGGTCCGAGCGCGTGACGAGCTCGTCCAGCGTGAGGAACGGCACGGGCGTGCGGAGCCCCGCGAGGAAGCGCTCGCCCTTCGGCCGGTCCCGCGCCGTCGCGCCGGCCAGCGCGAGGCCCGGCAGTCCGGCATCGAGCGCGCGACAGACCGCGCGGCCGATCACACCGAGCCCGACGACGCCGACCCGCATGCTGGCGCATGGTATCATGCGGCAGGCGTGCGAACCCCGGCACCCGTGACGCTGCGGCGACCACTCGAGCAGCTCTATCGCGAGTTCGACTACGCCGGGCGCGTCGGGCTCGACGCGATCCGCTTTCCCCTCCGTTACGCCGAGCCGCGCGACCGCGAGCTGGTGGGTCTCCTGACCGCGTGCCTCGCCTACGGGCGCGTGGATCTCTTCGGACGGCAGCTCGAGGGCGTCCTCGTGGCGATGGAGCCGTCGCCCACGGCATTCGTCGCGGGCTTCGACCCGCGCCGCGACGCGCCGGCGCTGGCCGGCTTTCGCTATCGCTTCAACCGGCCGCCCGACCTCGTCGCCTTCTGTGTGGCCGCACGCGAGGTGCTCGCGCGCTGGGGGACGCTCGAGAAATGCTTCGTCGCGGGCGACCCCGCGGCTGGCGGGCCGATCGGCCCGGCGCTCGAGCGATTCGCGCGCGCCTTCCTCGAGGCCGACCTCCGCGAGGTGTTCCCGCGCGGCCGCCTCTCGCGCGGCTACCGGCACCTCTTCCCGCTGCCGTCGGCCGGCGGCCCGTGCAAGCGGCTCCACCTCTTCCTCCGCTGGATGGTCCGCCGGGAGCCACCGGACTTCGGGCTCTGGACGTCGGTCTCGCCGGCGCGCCTGTTGATCCCGGTGGACACGCACGTCGAGAACATGAGCCGCGCGATCGGCCTCACGCGGCGCCGCTCCCGCACCTGGCGGATGGCCGAGGAGATCACGGCGGCCCTGGCGCGCGTCGACCCGGCCGATCCCGTGAAGTTCGACTTCGCGCTCTGCCACAAGCGGATGTCCGGCGAGTGTCGCGACCGGCGCGACGCGTCCATCTGCACGCCCTGCGGTCTCAAGGACGTGTGCCGGCACTGGAGGCGGGCGCGGCATGAGCGCTGAGCTCGCCCTCGTGCTCGGAGGCGCGGTGCTGGGTGGCCTCGTGGCCTGGCTGCTCGTGCGCGGCCAGGCGCGCGCGGTGTTCCAGGCGCGGGTCGCCGCGCTCGAGGCGCTGGGCGACGAACTCCGAAGGCAGCTTTCCCGGCGGGACGTGGACCTCGGGGACCTCCGCAGCGCGCTGGAGGTCGAGCGCGCGCGGCGCGCCGGATCGGAGGCGCGTCTGGAGGCGGAGCGCGAGAACCTCGAGGAGCAGAAGCGGCTCCTCGAAGAGGCGCGCGAACGGCTCTCCGAGACGTTCAGCGCGCTCAGCGCGAAGGCGCTCCGCGAGAACAGCGCGGAGTTCATCACGCTGGCGCGGGAGAGGATCGAGGGCCAGCTCGAGCGGCGCCAGCAGGGGATCGAGGCGCTGATCGCGCCGCTCCGTGAGTCCCTGACCCGCTACGAGCAGCAGATCAGCGCGCTCGAGGCGAGCCGCAAGGAGGCGTACGGCGGCCTGCGCCAGCAGCTCGAGAGCCTGTCGTCCAGCAGCGCCGAGCTGCAGCGCGAGACCGGCAACCTCGTCACCGCGCTGCGGGCTCCGCATATCCGGGGGCGGTGGGGGGAGCTCACGCTGCGCCGGGTGGTCGAGCTCGCCGGGATGGTGCCGTATTGCGATTTCGTGGAGCAGGTGTCCGTCGAGACGGATTCGGGGCGGGTGCGACCCGACATGGTCGTCCGTCTGCCCGCCCGCCGCGAGATCGTCGTGGACGCGAAAGTCCCCTTGGCCGCCTATCTGGACGCGATCTCCGCGCCGACGCCCGACGAGCGGGCGGCCGGCTTCGCCCGGCACGCCTCCCAGGTTCGCCAGCACATGGCCACGCTGGCGGGGAAGGCGTACTGGGAGGAGTTCGGCAAGTCGGCCGAGCTGGTCGTGATGTTCATTCCGGGCGAGGCCTTCGTGTCGGCGGCCGTCGAAGCCGATCCCACCCTGATCGAGGACGGGATGACGAAGCGCGTGGTGGTCGCGACCCCGACGACGCTGATCGCGCTGCTTCGCGCGGTCGCGTACGGCTGGCGCCAGGAGGACCTGGCCGCGAACGCCGAGCAGATCAGCGAGCTCGGGAAGCTCCTCTACGACCGACTCCGCACGGTCGGGGAGCACTTCAATGACATCGGCCGCAACCTCCTGCGGGCGACGTCGGCCTTCAACCGGGCCGTGGGTTCCATGGAATCCCGCGTGCTCCCGGCGGCGCGGAAGTTCAAGGACCTCGGCGCCGCGACCGGCGCGGATCTGCCCCGGCTCGAGAGCGTGGACGAGCAGCCGCGCGAGCTGACCGCCCCGGAGTTCCCGCAGCAGCTCTCGACGGACCCGCCGCCTCGGGACGCGCCGGCGTGACCCTGACCGCCGTCGACTGGGCGGTCATCCTCGCGTACTTCGTCCTCTCGCTGGTCGTCGGCGTGGTGTTCTCCGGGCGCGCGGGCACGTCGTCGACGGAGTATTTCCTGTCCGGGCGCTCGATGCCCTGGTGGCTCGCGGGCACCTCGATGGTCGCGACGACCTTCGCGGCCGACACGCCGCTCGCCGTCACCGGGCTCACGGTGAAGCACGGCATCGCCGGCAACTGGCTCTGGTGGTCGTTCGTCATGAGCGGGATGCTCACGGTGGTCTTCTATGCCCGCCTGTGGCGCCGTGCAGGCGTGATGACGGACGCCGAGTTCGCGGAGCTGCGCTACGCGGGCCGGCCCGCGGCCTTCCTGCGGGGCTTCCGCGCCTGCTACCTGGCGCTCGCCGTCAACTCGATCATCATCGGATGGGTGACCTCGGCGATGGCGAAGATCGTGGGACTGACCATGGGCGTCGACAAGTGGCAGGCGATCGTGGTGCTGTTCCTGGTGACCGGGCTCTACTCGACGCTCTCGGGCCTCTGGGGCGTGGTCGTCACGGACTTCTTCCAGTTCCTCCTGGCCATGACGGGCTGCATCGTCCTGGCGGGCTTCGCCCTGGGCGCGGTGGGGGGGCTCGACGGTCTCCTGGCCGCGCTCCATGCGCGCTATCCCGACGACGCTCCGCTGCGCGTCGTCCCGGGGCTCGACTCGGAGTGGATGCCGGCGCTGGCGTTCTTCGTGTACCTCGGCGTCAACTGGTGGGCGTCGTGGTACCCGGGCGCCGAGCCGGGCGGCGGCGGCTACGTGGCGCAGCGCATCCTGTCCACGCGCGACGAGCGCCACGCGCTGCTGGCCGCGCTCTGGTTCAACATCGCGCACTACGCGCTCCGGCCGTGGCCGTGGATCCTCGTCGCGCTGACGTCGATGGTGCTCTATCCGGGCCTGGCCGATCCGGAGCTCGGGTACGTCCACGTGATGGTGGATCACCTCCCGCCCTTCTGGCGCGGTTTCCTGCTCGCCGCCTTCTTCGCCGCGTACATGTCCACGATCTCGACGCAGCTGAACTGGGGCGCCTCGTACCTGGTGAACGACGTCTACCGGCGCTTCTGGGCCCGGGCGCGCTCCGAGGCCCACTACGCGGGCGTGGGCCGTCTGGCGACCGTCGCGATGATGGCGGTCTCGGGGGTCGTGACGCTCTCGATCGAGTCGGTCGAGGGCGCGTGGAAGTTTCTGCTGGCGCTCGGGGCCGGTACGGGGCTCGTCTACCTGCTGCGCTGGTACTGGTGGCGCATCAACGCATGGTCGGAGGTGAGCGCGATGGGCGCGGCGCTCGTCTTTTCGCTCGCCGCGCAGTGGGGCCTCGGGCTCTCGAGCGACGACCCGCGCGGCTTCGCGCTGCTGCTGCTCACCACGACCACGGCGACCACGGCCGTCTGGCTCGCCGTGACGTACCTCACACCGGCCGAGCCGCGCGAGACGCTCACCGCCTTCGCCGCGCGCGTGCGCGCCGGCGGGCCCGGCTGGCGCGCGATCGCGCCCGACGCGGCCGGGGGCCAGCGGATCGGCGCGGGCCTCCTGCTGTGGGTGCTCGGCTGCGCGGTCGTCTATCTCGGCCTCTTCGGGATCGGCGGCCTCCTGCTCCGCCGTCCGCTCCAGGGCGTCGGTGCCCTCGCCGCGGCCGCGGCCCTCACGTGGTACCTCGTGCGGGCGACGCGGGTCGCGCCCGAGGCCGGAGACCGCGTGGTATGATGCGCCTGATGACACCGATTCCCATCCAGGTTTACGGAATCAATCTTCTCGTGCGGCTGATGCCGGAAGGTCCCGCGGACGTGCGGGTGCACTGCCCGAAGGGCTCGCCGATTCGCTACGGGGAGGTCGTCGCGCGCGGGGACGGGTTCGACGAGGGCGCGAACGCCTTCCGGGAGATGCCCGATCTGAAGACGTGCGTGGCGTTCGAGGAGTCGGCGGAGGAAGTCGAGGGCCACTACTTCTACATCGCGGGCGAAGAGTATCGCGTGATCCGCCTCGACTCGGTCATCCTGTCGTTCCCGCACGAGTAGATCGCGCGTCGTGGCTCGGCGCTCCGCGGTGATCCTCGACGCCGCGCTCGCGCGCGTCGACCAGTCCGAGCTGATCGAGCTCACCCGAGATCTCGTCCGGATCCCGAGCGTCGTTCGCCCCGACCGGTCCGCCGGCGAGGGAGAGGTCGCCCGCTACGTCGAGCGCTGGCTCCGGCGGGAGGGCCTGGCCGTCGAGGTCCACGAGGTGGCGCCGGGCCGACCGAACGTGATCGCGTGGTTGGGCGACAAGGGTTCCGGGCGGAGCCTGCTGCTCGAAGGGCATACCGACGTCGTCACCGAGGGCGATCCCAGCGAGTGGCGCCACCCACCGTTCGCCGCCGCGCTCGCCGACGGGCGGATCTACGGGCGCGGGGCCGCCGACATGAAGGGCGGTCTCGCCGGCGCGATGATCGCGGCCGCGGCGATCCGGCGGAGCGGGGTGCCGCTGCGCGGACGGCTTGTCGTCGGGGCGCTCGTCGACGAGGAAGCCGACATGCTGGGCGCCCGCCACTTCTGCACGACGCCGATCGGCCGCGAGCTCGACGCGGCGATCATCTGCGAGCCCGAGCAGAACGAGGTCTGCCTCGAGCAGCGCGGCGTCGTCTGGGCGCGCGTTGCGATCCGCGGTCGGATGGGCCACGGCGCCATGCCGGAGGCCAGCGTCAACCCGATCGGCGCCGTCGGCGCGTTGCTGCGCGAGGTGCCGGCGCTCGAGCGCCGGCTGCGCCGCTTGTGCCGGCGGAGCCGTTACCTGCGGCCCCCGACGGTGACGCCCACCGTGGTCCAGGCGCCGGCGCTGGGCATCGGGCAGTCGAACGTGATCCCGTCGAGCGCGCGCGTGGTCCTGGACGTGCGGCTGACTCCCGGGCCGGACCATGCCGAGGTCGGGGCGGAGCTCGACGCCGCGTGCCGGCGCGCCATGGCGCGGTGCCCCGGCGCCACGGTGGAGTGGGAGCCGGTCAACGGCTTCCGCTTGGCGACGCGCGTCGAGCGGCGCGAGCCGCTCGTCTCGGCCGTCGCGACCGGCGTGCGCCAGGCGACGGGACGGGCGCCGCGCTTCGGCGGCGTGCCGGGCTCCACCGACGGGACGATTCTCCGGATGAGCCTCGGCATCCCGATCGTCACGCTCGGCCCGGGTCACCGGCAGATTCCCCACCAGGTGAACGAGTACGTCGATACCGGTGAGCTCTTCGATGCGGCGCGGATTTACGTCGCCGCAGCGCTGAATTTTCTCTAGCGATGGCCGAGTTCGCGCCGCGGCTGCGCCACGTCGACGCCTTCCCGGTCGAGCACGAGGGACGGCCCTGCATCGCGCTGCGCGACCCGGCGGGCTACACCGACTCGGTCGTCCTGCTCCCCCGGGTGCTCCTCGAGATCGTCTCGCTGTTCGACGGCGCGCACTCGGTGGCCGACATCCAGGCGGCGGTGATGCGCCGCCACGGCGAGCTCGTCCCCCGCGAGCAGATCCAGGGGATCGCCGAGTCGCTCGACGCGCACGGCTTCCTCGACAGCGAGCGCTTCGCTGCGCGCCGTGCGGCCGTCGACAGCACGTTCCTCGGGGCGCCGACACGACCCGCCGCCCACGCGGGCGGCGCCTACCCGGCGGAGCCGGACGTCCTGCGCACGACGTTCGACGCGTTCTTCACGCCTCCGGCTGGCCCCGGGCGGGTCGACGGCTCCGCGGCCCCCGCCGAGGCGGTCCGGGGGGTGATCGCGCCGCACATCGACTTCCATCGCGGCGGACCCGCGTATGCCTGGGCCTATCGCGATGTGGCGGAACGCGCCGCGGCCGACGTCTTCGTGGTGTTCGGCACGTGCCACGCGGGCATGACCGATCCCTTCGCGCTCACGCGCAAGGACTACGACAGTCCGCTGGGCCCGGTGCCGGTCGACCGGGACTTCGTCGAGGCGCTCGCAGCGCGCGCGGGCCAGGACTGCTTCCGCTCCGAGCTCGCGCATCGCAGCGAGCACTCGATCGAGTTCCAGGCGGTGTTCCTCCGCTACCTGTTCGAGGGCCGCCGCGACATCATGATCGTGCCCGTGCTGGCGAGCTTCGCCCACGAGGCGCTGCTCCGCCAGCGGCGGCCCGAGGACGACCCGCGGGTCCCGCGGTTCCTCGACGCCCTCGCCGAGACCGTGGCGGCGACCGGCCGGCGGGTGGTCTTCGTCGCGGGCGCCGACCTCGCTCACGTCGGTCCGCGCTTCGGTGATGCCGAGCCGGTATCGCCGGAAGCGCTCGCGCGCATCGCGGGCGAGGACCGCGCGATGCTCGAGGCGGTCGAGGCGGGCGACGCGGCCGCGTTCTTCGAGGCGGTGGCGCGCGACGACGACCGTCGGCGGATCTGTGGATTGTCGCCGATCTACGCGCTGCTGTGCGCCCTCGGCGGCGGGCGGGGAACGCTGAGACGATACGGCCAGTGGCCCGATCCCCAGGGCGTCGTCAGCTTCGCCTCGGTGGTGTTCGGATGACCGAGACGCCGGCACCGGACCGGCAGCTCCCGAGGTTGCGGGTGGACCGCGACGGCGAATGGTTCGACGGCGACGTGGCGGTGACACACCCCGGTGTCCTCGCGAACCTCAGGAGCGGGCTCCGGCGCGACGCCGAAGGGTATTTCATCGAGGCGCGCGGTCGCATCCCCGTCGAGGTCGAAGACACGCCGGTGGTGGTCACCCGGATCGAGCGGCGCGGAGACACCGTGCATGCCTTCCTCAACGACGGCACCGAGGAGGACGTGGATCCCGCGACGCTGCGGATCAGCGCGGCCGACGTGCCCTACTGCGTGGTGAAGGGGGGCGCGTTCGAAGCGCGCCTCTCGCTGGCGGCGGCCTTCCAGCTCCTGGCCCTGGCCGACTACGACGAGGCGAACGGGCGCGGCACGCTCCGGTTCGGCACCCGCGCGTACGCGCTCCGGAGGAGCCCATGAACGTCGCGAGCGTCCTGATGGAGGTGCTGCACGCGGCCGGCGTCCGGTATCTCTTCGGCAACCCCGGAACGACCGAGCTGCCGTTCCTCGACGCGCTCCCGGACTCCGGCCTCGAGTACGTGCTGGCACTGCAGGAGGCCACGGCCGTGGCGGCGGCCGACGCCTATGCTCAGGCGACCGGGCGGCACGGCGTCGCGAACGTGCACGTCGCGCCCGGGCTCGCCAACGGGCTTTCGATCCTCCACAACGCCGCCCGCGCGAAGAGTCCGCTCGTGGTGACGGCGGGCCAGCAGGACAGCCGCTTCCTCCTGGACGCTCCGGTTCTCGCCGCCGACCTCGTGCCGATGGCCGAGCAGTTCACGAAGTGGGCCTACGAGGTGCGCCGGCCCGAGGAGGCGCCGACCGCGCTGCGGCGCGCCCTCAAGGTGGCGCTCACGCCGCCCACGGGCCCGGTCTTTCTCGCGCTGCCGATGGACCTGCTCACGGCCGTGATCGAGGACGCGGGGACGGGCCCGCCGCCGATCGCCGCCCGCGCGCGCCCGGAGCCGGCGGCCATCGCGCAGGCCGCGGAGATCCTCGCCGCCGCCCGGTCACCACTGCTCATCGCGGGCGACGGCGTCGCGCGCGCGGGCGCGACGGGCGAGCTCGTCGCGCTCGCCGAGCGGCTCGGCGCGCGCGTCCACGGCGAGCCGCTCTATCGCCGGACGAACTTCCCGGGAACGCACCCGCTCTGGCGCGGCGGCCTCTATCCGTCGCCCGTGGCGATCCACCGGGCGCTCGAGGGCTTCGACACCGTCCTGATCGTCGGCGCCTCCGTCTTCACATGGTTCCTCCACGCGCCGGGGACGCCGTTCCCGCGGGGCGTGCGGGTCGTGCAGGTGGACGACGACGCCTGGGAGATCGGGAGGAGCTGGCCGGTGACGCTCGGGGTCGTCGCCGACCCGCGCGCCACGCTCGATGCGCTCGCCGCGGCGCTCGACGCGCGGATGGGTGAGGCGGAGCGTCGCGCCGCGGCGGAGCGTGTCGGCGCGCTGGCGGCCTCGCGCGCCGAGGTGCTCGCGCGGGCCCGCGCGGCGGCGGAGGCCGAGCGTGGGCGCGAGCCCATCGGTCAGGCCCATCTGTTCGCGACGCTCGCCTCGCTGCTGCCGCCGGGCGCCGTCGTGGTGGACGAGTCGGCGAGCTCGTTGCCGTTCGTGCTGCGCTACCTGCCGTTCGACACGCCGGGCTCGTTCTACGGCTCCAAGACCGGGACGCTCGGCTGGGCCATGGGTGCGGCCGTCGGCGTGCAGCTCGCGTGCCCCGGCCGGAAGGTCGTCGTGACCGTCGGCGACGGCTCGGTCATGTACGCCCCGCAGGCGCTCTGGACGGCCGCGCGGCACCGGCTGCCGATCACGTACGTGGTTCCCAACAACCGCTCGTACGCGATCCTGAAATCGGGCATGCTGAGCCTCGGCCTGGCGTCGGCCAAGCGGGGCATCTTCCCCGGCATGGACCTCGTCGACCCCGACATCGACTACCTCGCGCTCGCGCGCGCCCTCGGGGTGCGCGCCGAGCGCATCGACACGCCCGGCGAGCTGCGCGACGGCCTCGCCGCCTGCCTCGCTCACCCCGGCCCCGCGCTGGTCGATGTCGCGATCGACCGCGGGTTCAAGGAGATGCGTGTCTGATGGCGAGCCTGACGGGCGGCGAGTGGGTGGTCGCGGCGCTCGGTGCCGAGGGGGTGCGTCACGTGTTCGGCATCCCCGGCGTCCACAATCTGGCGATCTACGACGCGCTCCTGCGCCAGTCCGCCATCCGCCACGTGCTCGCCCGCCACGAGGCCGGCGCGGGGTTCATGGCCGACGGGTACGCGCGCGCCTCGGGCGAGCCCGGAGTCCTGCTCGTCACGACCGGGCCCGGCGCGACGAACGTGCTCACGCCGCTGGTCGAGGCGTACGCGGGTTCGATGCCGGTCCTCGTCGTGATGTCGGACATCGCCTCGGGGCTCGTCGGGCGCGACGTCGGCGCGCTCCACGAAGTGCCGAACCAGATCGAGTGCTTCCGGCCGGTCACGCGCTGGGCGGAGGCGCTGACCGAGGCGCGGGCGATCCCCGCAGCCGTCCACACGGCCTTCGACCTGCTGCGCACGGGCCGGCCGGGGCCCATGGCGATCTCGATCCCCAACGACTTTCTGACCGCGCGTGTCGAGGCCGAGGCGCGACGCGGCGGCGCCGGGCGGCGGCCGCCGTGTCACCCGCGGGAGATCGGCGAGGCCGCGCGCCTGCTCCGCGGCGCCACCCGTCCGCTCCTGATCGCCGGCGGCGGTGTCGTCGCCGCCGGCGCCGAGGGCGAGCTGGTCGCGCTCGCGCGGCGGCTCGACGCGCCCGTCCTCACCACCGTGATGGGGCGCGGGGCGATCAGCGAGCGCGACCCGCTCTGGCACGGCGTGCTGCCGAACCGGCGCGCCACGGAGCCCGTGCTGCAGGCCGCCGACTGCCTCCTCGCGGTCGGCTGCCGCTTCGCGCATCGCTCGACGCAGGGGCTCCTGCTGAACCTGTCCGTCGCGCCGGGCCAGACGCTGATCCACCTCGACCTCGACCCGCGGGTCATCGGGCTCCTGTTCGAGCCCGCCCTCGGGATCGTCGGCGACGCGAAGGACGGGCTCACGCAGCTCGTGGCCGCGCTCGGCGGCGGCCGGTCCTCGGGCGGCTGGGACCACGGCTGGCGCGAAGCGCTCCGGGGCGCCGCGAGCGCACTCTACACGCCGGAGACCGCGCGGCTCGTCGAGACGCTGCGTGCCGCGCTGCCCGACGACACGATCGTGGCCTGCGATCAGACCGGGATCAACTACTGGATGGAGTGGCGCTTCCCGGTGCTGGCGCCCCGCACGTTCCTCTACCCCGTCGGCTCGGCGACGCTCGGTTACGGCGTGCCCGCCGCGATCGGCGCCAAGATCGCGAGGCCCGACCGCCCGGTCGTCGCCGTCGTCGGTGACGGCGGGTTCATGTACTCGGTGAGCGAGCTGGCGACCGCGGTGAAGTACCGGCTGCCGATCGTGTTCCTCGTCATGAACGACGACCGGTACGGCGCGATCAAGTACCTCCAGGAGACGCTGTTCGCGGGGCGCTGGGGGGAGGCCGACCTGACCAACCCGGACTTTCCCGCGCTCGCGAGGGCGTTCGGAGCGCGGGGCGAGCGCGTAACGGTCGACACGCTGTCCGCGGCGATCGCGCGGGGCCTCGCCGCCGACGGGCCGACGGTGCTCGAGTTGCCGGTCGCGGTCACGCCCCCCTGGGAGCTCTAGCCGCGCGCCCGAGGGTCGCCGGGCATCCGCGGCAGGGGTCGACGGGACGCGTTCCCGCCCCGTGGATCGCGGGCCTCGCGAGCCCCGATGGAGCCCAGCCGCGTCGGGGCAGCGGACGTGGACCGCGTGGTTCCGCGACCCCTGCCCGCCGGCGCCCTGGCGACCCTCGGGCGCCGCACGGCGTTCTACGCGGAGCCGCGACGCGCCGAGAGCGCACGCATGCCCTCGATGTCGCCCGCGACGAGCCGCGCGTGCAGCGGTCCCTGCGCGCGCCACGCGTGGCACGTGTCGACCCACCAGGCGTCGCGGTCGGCCCGGGGCGGCTGCCGCTCGTCCCGGAACGCGGCGCCAACGGCCTGGCGCACCACGGGACCGAGCGCCTGGATCAACGCGGTCAGGTGGGCGCAGCCGAGCTGGCGTCCCAGCCGCTCGTTGACCGCGCGCGTGAAGCCCTGCGCGACCGAGATCCCGACCAGCTTCTCGAGCGGCGGCAACGCCTCCGGGCAGATCGTGTAGGGATGCGTCGTCATGCTCCCCGCGGCCCTCGTGATGACGAGATCGGGATAGCGGACGCGAATCGTCAGGCGCATGTCGTGGATCGTGCTGGTGGGCGCCAGATCGAACCACACCGGCGCGCCCTGCGGGCGGTCGTCCACCAGGTGACCGCTCACGTCCAGCTCGGTGTCGCTCACCTTCCACGCCTCCGCGCGGATCGCGCGCACGTGGATCGGGAGCCTCTGCGGATCGGTCATCCTCTGATCTCCTTCAGCACGGCGAGGAGCGCCGCGTGGATCCGCCCGTTGCTCGCGACGACCGCCGGCGCGTCGAGGTCGAGCGCGTCGCCGGCGAGGTCCGTCACTTGCCCGCCAGCCTCCGTGATCATCAGGCTCCCGGCCGCGACGTCCCAGGGGCCCAGGCGCAGCTCCCAGTACCCGTCGAGCCGACCCGCCGCGAGCCAGGCGAGGTAGAGCACGGCGGAGCCCATGCGGCGCACGGCGCGCGCGCGCACGCTGAACGCGGCGTACTCCCTGAGGTTGTTGTCGGCGGTCTCGCGGATGTCGTAGGGGAAGCCCGTCGCGAGCAGGCTCGCGTCGAGCGTCGCGGTCGACGACACGGCGAGCCGCCGGTCGTTGAGGGTCGTGCCGCAGCCGCGTTCGGCCACGTAGAGCTCGTCCAGGTTCGGGTCGAAGACCACGCCGAGATCGACGCGGCCGGCCGCCTCGAGCGCGACCGAGACCGCGAAGATCGGCACGCCGTGCGCGTAATTCGTCGTGCCGTCGAGCGGGTCGATGATCCACCGCCGGCCCGACCGGCCCGCCGCAGCGCCGCGCTCCTCGGCGAGCACGCCGTCCTCGGGGAAGGCATCGCCGAGCCGGCCGACGATGAGCTCCTCGGCCCGCGCGTCCATCTCGGTGACGAGATTGGTCGGCGTGCCCTTGTAGGCGATCCGGCGGGATCCGTGGAGCTCGGAACGCAGGAGACGACCGGCCGCCTGCGCGGCGCCGATCGCCACGCGTCGCTCGAGCGATGCCATCGCTCTTGTCACTCTAGCACGCGTGCGCTTGACAACCAACGCACGGTCCCGGAGCATGAATGACGGCCATGCAGGGTGCGCGACGACGCGAGCGACGGCAGCGGACCGCCCTGGTGCCGCGGCGACGACGCGTCGCGCGGATCCGTCCGGGAGCGCTGCCCGGGACGCTCGAGGCGCCCGAGAGCATGGCGGGACAGCCTCCGCGGATCACCGTGATCGCGTACGGCCCCGACACGCACGTCGAGCGCGAGGTCGCGCGGATCGACGAGGCGCTCGCCGAGGGGACGCCCGCGAGCGTGCGCTGGATCAACGTCGAGGGGCTCGGCGAGCCCGACGTGCTGGCCCGTCTCGGTGAGCGCTTCGGCCTGCACCCGATGGCGCTCGAGGACGCGCTGAACGTTCCGCAGCGGCCCAAGGTCGAGCGCTTCGAGGCCTCCTTCTTCGTCGTGCTCCGGATGGTCCGTCCCGGCCCGGAGGTCGAGGACGAGCAGGTGAGCCTGTTCTTCGGCCGCGACTGGGTCGTCACGGTGCAGGAGCGCGCCGACTGGGACGTCTTCGGCCCCGTCCGCGAGGCGCTCCGGCAGCGCCGCGGGCGCGCCCGGGACGCGGGCGCCGACTATCTCGCCTACCTGCTGCTCGACGCCGTCGTGGACGCCTACTTTCCGGTGCTCGAGCGCGTGATCGAGTCGGTCGAGGCGCTCGAGGACGAGGCGCTCGAGGCGTTGCCGGAGACGCTGCCGCGCATCCAGCAGGCGCGCCGGAACGTGTTCACGCTGCGCCGCGCGGTGTGGCCGCTCCGGGAGGAGATCGCGGTCCTCGAGCGGGCGGACGCCCCCTTCGTGGCGGCGGAGACGCGCGTGTGCCTGCGGGACAGCTACGATCACGCCGTGCAGGCGCTCGAGGTGATCGAGTCGCTGCGGGAGACCCTGACCAACGTGATGGAGGTACACCTCTCGGCCCAGAACCAGCGGCTCAACGCCGTGATGAAGGTCCTCACGGTCATGGCGACGCTGTTCATCCCGCTGACCTTCATCGCGTCGATCTACGGCATGAACTTCGAGGGGATGCCGGAGCTCCGGTGGCGCTACGGCTATCCGTCCGCGCTGGCGCTGATGACGGTCACGGCCGCGGGCATGATCCTGTACTTCCGCCGGCGGGGGTGGTGGTGATGCACATCGTCGTCATGGGGGCGGGTGGCGTCGGCGGCTACTTCGGCGGGAAGCTCCTGCGGTCCGGGGCGCGGGTCACGATGGTGGCGCGGGGCGCCCACCTGGAGGCTCTCGCGCACGGCGGACTCCGCGTCCGATCGTCGGTCGAGGGCGAGTCGCTCACGCGCCCCGTGGCGGTCGCGTCGCTGGTCGGGCGACCACCCGCCGACGCGGTGCTGTTCTGCGTGAAGTCGTACGACACCGAAGCGGCGGCCGCCGCGCTCCGTCCCGTGGTCGGTCCGGACACGGCCGTGCTCTCGCTGCAGAACGGCGTCGACAACGAGGAGAAGATCGACGCGGTGCTCGGCCCGGGCCACGCCCTGGGCGGCGCGGCGTACGTTTTCGCCACCATCGAGGCGCCCGGCGTGGTCGCCCATCGCTTCGGCGGGCGCATCGTCCTCGGGGAGCTCGACGGGCGTGCGAGCCCGCGCGCCGAGCGGCTCCGGAACGCTCTCGCGCGCGCCGGGATCCCCGTCGAGCTCTCGACGACGATCCGGCGGGTGCTCTGGGAGAAGTACCTCTTCATCTGCGCCCAGGCGGGCACGACCGCCGTGACCCGCTCGCCGATGGGCGTCGTGCGCGCCACGCCCGAGACCTGGCGGCTCTACCGGCTCCTCCTTGACGAGCTGGCCGCGCTCGCGCGGGCCGCCGGAGTCGGGCTCGCGGCCGGCGCCGTCGAGACGATCGTGGAGGCGGCCGCCGCCATCGCGCCCGAGGCCACCTCGTCGCTGCACCACGACCTCCTGGCGGGCCGCCGGCTCGAGCTCGAGGCGCTCCACGGTCACGCGGTGCGCCTCGCGGAGCGGCTCGGCGTGGCGGTGCCGAGCGTCTTCGCGGTCTACGCCGCGCTCAAGCCGCACGCCGCGGGGGGGCGGGGCTGAGCGCTCCCGCGCGCGCGGTCTGGCGGTACCTCGTCCGGCATCGCACCCGCTACGCCGTGGGCGTCGCGTGTCTCGGCGTCGCGACCCTCTGCTCCCTGGCGATCCCGTGGACGGTGAAGCGCGCCATCGACGACCTTTCGGCCGACGCGACCGCAGCGCCGCTCTCGCGGCATGTGACGATCATCGTGCTGCTGGCGCTCGGCAACGGCGTGGCGCGGCTCGCCTCGCGCTTCACGATGATCGGGGGCGCGCAGCGGATCGAGGCCGAGATCCGCAACGACCTGTACGCCGCG
>Ga0156038_1152_pt1 | contig 15020 bp, 14 predicted proteins | sample RifCSPlowO2_02_FD_116150 | JGI IMG/M metagenome (GOLD analysis project Ga0156038, IMG submission 116150) | Candidatus Rokubacteria bacterium RIFCSPLOWO2_02_FULL_72_37
CCCCGCGCCGGAGACGATCGCCGCGATGGGGGACAAGCTCGCCGCGAAGCGGCTGATGGCCGAGGCCGGCGTGCCGACGCTGCCGAGCGTCAGCCTCGCCGGGCTGGCGGCCGCCGACGCCGCGCGCGCGGCGGCGCGGCTCGGCTATCCGCTGCTCGTCAAGGCGACGGCGGGCGGCGGGGGCAAGGGCATGCGCGTCGTGCGCGACGCGCAGGAGCTGGCCCCGGCCCTGGCCGGCGCGCGCCGCGAGGCGGCCGGGGCCTTCGGCGACGACGCGCTGTTCCTCGAGTCCTACCTCGACGCGTGCCGTCACGTCGAGGTCCAGATCCTCGGCGACGCCGACGGTCACCTGCTCCACGTCTTCGAGCGCGAGTGCTCGATCCAGCGGCGCCACCAGAAGCTCATCGAGGAAGCGCCGGCGCCGGGCGTTTCCGACGCGCTGCGCGAGCGTCTGTGCGCGAGCGCGGTGACGGCCGGGCGCGCGCTCGGCTACCGGAGCGCGGGGACCGTCGAGTTCCTCCTCGACGCGCAGGGGCGATTCTATTTCCTCGAGGTGAACACGCGGCTTCAGGTCGAGCATCCCGTCACCGAGGCGCTCACGGGGCTCGACCTCGTGCGCGAGCAGATCCGCGTGGCCCGGGGGGAATGCCTCGGCTACGACCAGGCCGCCGTGCGGCGCGCCGGCCACGCGCTCGAGGCGCGCCTGTACGCCGAGGACCCCGCGGCCGACTTCCTGCCGGCTGCCGGACGCGTGCGCGTGTGGGCGCCGCCGGCCGATCCGCCCGCGCGCGTCGACGCCGGGGTCGAGAGCGGGAGCGAGGTCTCGCCCCACTTCGATCCCCTGCTCGCCAAGGTGATCGTGCACGCCCCGACGCGGACCGAGGCGGCGGCGCGCCTGGCGCGGGTCCTCGAGCGCCTCCGCGTGCACGGCGTGACGACGAACCGGGAGTTCCTCGTCGCCGTCCTCCGCCACCCGGCGTTCCTCGCCGGCGACACGACGACCGACTTCATCGCGCGCCACAGCCCCGCGCGCCGGCGGGTGCCGGACGCGGGCGAGCTGCGGCTGGCTGCGGTCGCGGCGGCGCTCGCGGGGCAGGCGGCGCGTCGGGCCCGCGCCCCGGTGCTGCGCACGGTGCCGCCGGGCTGGCGCAACGACCCGGGCGCGATGCAGGAGGTGCGCTACCGGCACGACGACGGGGAGATCCGCGTCGCCTACCGGCTCGCGCGGGACGGGACGTTCGCGTGCCGCGTCGGGGACGACGCGGCGCGGGCGCGCATCGTCGGCCTCGAGGGCTCGCGGCTCGACCTCGAGCTCGACGGCATCCGGACCCGGCTCCACGTGACCCGCGAGGCCGCGCGGCACTGGATCCAGACCCCGGCGGGCGAGATCCGGCTTCACGAGATCGAGCGCTTCCCGCGCCACGAGCGTGCCGGCGTCACGGGCGGCTGCATCGCGCCGATGCCGGGGCGGGTCGTCGAGGTGGCCGTCGGCGCGGGGGAGCGGGTGAGGGCCGGCCAGCGGCTCGTCGTCCTCGCGGCCATGAAGATGGAGCACCAGATCCTGGCGGCGACCGACGGGCTGGTCACCGAGGTGCGGGTCACCGCGGGGATGCAAGTGGACCGGGACGACGTCCTCCTGGTCCTGGAGGAGGAGCGCGGGGCCGGATGAGTACGCCCCTCGACGCGCTGGCGCGCGATCTCGACGAGCTCGCGCGCGATCTCGACGCAGAACAGCGGGCCCTCGACACGCTCGTGGCGGGGCTCACGCCCGCGCAGTGGGCCGCGCCGACGCCGAGCGCGGGCTGGGCGGTGCGCGACCACATCGCCCACCTCGCCCACTTCGACGACGCCGCAGCCCTGGCGATCACGGACGCCGCCGCGTTCACGCGCGAGGTCGACGCGGCGATGCGGGACGTGGCCGGCTACGAGGCGCGCTATCTCGCGCGGGGCCGCGGGCTCGCGCCGGCCGGGCTCCTGGACTGGTGGCGCGCCGCGCGTCAGCGCCTCGGCGCGGCCGCCGCGACGCTCGCGCCGAAGGCCCGGGTGGCGTGGTTCGGCCCGTCGATGAGCGCGATGACCTTTCTCGGCGCGCGGCTGATGGAGGCGTGGGCGCACGGCCACGACGTGACCGACGCGCTCAGGGTGCCGCGGCAGGAGACCGACCGCGTCCGCCACGTCGTCGTGATCGGGCTCAGGACGCGCGGCCACTCGTACGTGGTCCGGGGCCTGACGGCACCCACGGCGCCCGTGCGCGTCGAGCTCACGCTGCCGTCGGGCGCCGGCCTCGTCGACGGCGACGAGCGCGCCGCCGATCGGATCAGCGGCAGCGCCGCCGACTTCTGTCGCGTCGTCACCCACAAGCGCCACGTCGACGACACCGGGCTCGTCGTCGTGGGCCCGGCGGCCCGCGAGTGGATGCTGGTCGCCCAGGCGTTCGCGGGTCCCCCCGCCCCCGGCCGGCAGCCGGGCCAGTTCCCGGTGACCGGAAGCGCGTAGGCCGGATGATGGGGAAAAACCAGGCGCCCGCCCCATTGTCAGTTAACTGACCGGTCAGTAAGGTGCTTCCCACGATGCGCAACGGCGAGCAGCGCACGCGCGCCCGGCCCGGCCTGTCCAGAGAGCGGATCCTGGCCGAGGCGGCCCGCATCTTCAACCGGCTCGGGTACCACGGCGCGACCCTCGACGACGTCGCCCGCGCCCTCGGGGTGACCAAGGCCGCGCTCTACTATTACGTCGCGAACAAGGAAGAGCTGCTGTTCCAGTGCTGCAAGGTGCCGATCGCGATCGGCCTCGAGGGCATCCGGCGCGCGCAGGCCGAGGCCGCGGCGCCGGACGAGCAGCTCCGGCGGGCGCTCGCCGCGTACATCGAGGGCATCACCGACCAGCTCCGCGGGAGCGTCGTGATCCTCGAGGAGGGCACGCTGTCGGCGGAGCGCTACCGGGAGGTCAAGGCCGAGCGCGACGAGTACGAGCGCCAGCTGCGTGGCATCATCGCGCGCGGCGTCGCCGACGGGGCGTTCGTGCCCTGCGATCTCCGCCTCGTGGGCTTCGCCCTCCTCGGCGCGATGAACTGGATCCCCAAGTGGTACCGCCCGGACGGCCCCCGCTCCGGCCGGGAGATCGCGGAGATCTTCTCCTCCTACCTGGTGCGCGGGCTCCAGGCGGGCACCCGCCCGCCCGCGCTCGTGGAGAGCGCGCGATGAACTTCGCCCCGACGCCCGAGCAAGCCCAGCTGCGCCACGCCGCGCGCGAGTTCATGCGCCGCGAGTGCCCGCCCGAGGTGATCCATCGGGCGCTCGCCGAGGGCCGCCACTCCGCGGCGCTGTGGCGCCGCATGGCCGAGCTCGGCTGGCTCGGCGTGGCCATCGACGAGCGCTACGGGGGCTCGGGCGGCGACATCGTGGACATGGCGATCCTCATCGAGGAGCTGGCGCCCGGCGACCCGGCCATCGGCCCGTTCTTCAACACGGTGTGCTTCGGCGGCAAGTCGATCGGCTACTTCGGGAGCGAGGCGCAGAAGGAGTTCTTCCTCTCGCGGATCACCCGGGGCGAGTGCGTGTTCGCGCTCTCGATCACGGAGCCCGGCGGCGGCACCGACGTCCTCGGCGCCATGCAGACGCGCGCCGAGCGCGACGGCGAGGGGTGGGTGCTGAACGGCGCCAAGATGTTCACCTCGGCCGCGCAGCGAGCCGACTACCTGCTGGTCGTCGCGCGGACGGAGCGGCGGGTCGCGAAGCCGGCGCAGGGGATCACGCTCTTCATCGTGCCCCGGACGGCGCCCGGGGTGACGATCCGGAAGATCGACACGATCGTGCCGATCGAGGACACGAACGCCGTGTTCTACGACAACGTGCGCCTCGGACCGGACGCCGTGCTCGGCGAGGAAGGGCGCGGATTCTACCAGCTCCTGGCCACACTCAACAACGAGCGCATCCTCGGCGGCGCCGCGGCCCTCGGGTGCGGGGCGGCCGCGTACGAGGCCGCGCTCGCCTACTCGCGCCAGCGCACGGCCTTCGGCAAGATCATCGGCGCGCTGCAGGCCATCCAGCACTACCTCGCCGACATGGCCACCGAGCTCGACGCCGCGCGGCTCCTGGTGCACCGCGCGGCCTGGCTCCAGAGCGAGGGGCAGGAGTGCGGCGCCGAGGCGACGATGGCCAAGATGTACGCCGCCGACGTCGCCGTGCGCGCCTGCGACCGCGCGATCCAGATCCACGGCGGCATGGGCCTCACGAACGAGTGCGAGGTCGCGCGCTACTGGCGACTGGCGCGGCTGTGGCAGATCGGCCCGATCACGAACGAGCAGTGCCGCAACATCATCGCGCAGCTCCGCTGCGAGCTGCCGCGCTCGTACTGAGGAGACGCCCCGTGTACGACCCCGTCGTCCTCGCCGACGTCGCGGCCCACCAGGCGGTCTGGGAGGCGGAGGTGCGCCAGCGGCTCGCGGGGGCGCCGGCCGCCGCGTGCCGCACGCAGTCGGGGCTGCCGCTCAAGCCGGTCTACACCCCGGCCGACGTCGCCCGGCTCGACTACGCGACCGACCTCGGATTCCCGGGCGCCTTCCCCTTCACCCGGGGCGTCCGCGCGACGGGCTACCACACGAAGGAGTGGACGCGCCGTCAGGTGGTCGGCATCGGGACGGCGGAGGAGACGAACGCGCGCCTCCGGTACCTGTTCGCGCAGGGGCAGACGGGGTTCTCGGTGTGCGGGATGGGCTACGCCAACTACGACTCGGACGCCGAGCACGCCGAGGGCTTCGTCGGCCGGGGCGGCGTGTGGATCGACACGCTCGCGGACATCGAGACGCTGTTCGACGGCATCGACATGCGCGCGGTCACGATCAACCAGATCGGCTCCTCGATCCCGGTGTTCGCGATGCTCCTGGCGCTCGCCGAGGGGCGGGGGATCCCGTGGGAGGCGCTGCGCGGCACGATCCAGAACTGGGTCGAGCCGGGGGGCCAGGGGCCGGCGCGCCGCGGCAACGGCGCCGTGGATATCCTCGAGTTCTGCACGCAGCGGATGCCGCGCTGGAACAGCGCCAGCATCTCGGTGCGCAACACGCGCGACCAGGGCTGCACGGCGCCGCAGGAGGTCGCCTTCGGCTGCTTCCAGGGGGCGTACACGCTCGCGGCGGCCATCGCGCGCGGGCTCGACGCCGGGCAGGTCGCGACGCGGCTCTCGTTCTTCCTCTCCGCCGAGAACGACTTCCTCGAGGAAGTCGCCAAGTACCGGGCGATGCGGCGGCTGTGGGCCCGCCTCGTGCGCGAGCGGTTCGGCGTGACGGATCCGCGCGCCTGCATGCTGCGCTTCCACGTCCAGACCTCGGCGCTCGCGCTGACCCGCCAGCAGCCGCTCAACAACGTCGTGCGGTCGTCGCTCCACGCGCTGGCGGCGGCGCTGGGTGGGGCGCAGTCGATGTCCGTGAACTCCTTCGACGAGGTGCTGGCCACGCCGACCCGCGCGGCCGCGACGCTGTCGCTCCGGACCCAGCAGATCGTCGCCTGCGAGACCGGCGTCACGAAGGTCGTCGACCCGCTCGGCGGGGCCTTCTGCATCGAGGCGCTCACGGATCAGATCGAGGTTGCCGCGCGCGACCTCCTCGCGACGCTCGAGGCGCTGCCCGACCGCGACGCCTTCGCGCGCATGCAGGAGCTGACGCGGGAGGAAGCCTACCGGCGGCAGCGCGCGATCGACGCCGGCGAGCTCGCGGTCGTCGGCGTCAACTGCTTCGGCGACGCCGCGGACGAGGGCGACGGCGCCCCGCGGATCGAGCCCCTGCGCTACGAGCCGGGCTGGCGGGACAAGCAGATCCGGCGCCTCGAAGCCGCGCGGCGCGCGCGGGACGCGGGCCGGGCGGCAGCGGCGCGCGCCCGGCTCGCGCGCGCGTACGAGGCGCGGGAGAACATCGTGCCGGCGATGCTCCAGGCGGTGCAGGCGTACTTGTCGATCGGCGAGATCGCGCGCGTCCGCGAGGCGGCGCTCGGCGAGCCGTTCCGGCCGACCACCTGGAACTTCGGACGCTGAGGGCGGCGCGTGCGCGTGCTCCTCGTCCAGGACTCCACCGGGCACAGCACCGGATATCATGTGGTCGCGCGCGGACTCAGGGACGCGGGGCACGAGGTGATCCTGGGCGGCGCGCTGCTGCCACGGGAGATCGCGCGACTCGCGGGCGAGGAGGGCGCTGAAGCGATCGGGTACCGGATCATGGACGCGGCGCCGGCGATCCTGGTGGGACGGCTCGTCGCCGAGCTGGGACGGGCCGGGCTCGCCGACGTGCCCGTGATCGTCGGCGGCATCGTGTCCGACGAGGACCGCCCGCGGCTCGCCGCGCTCGGCGTGGCGGGCGTCTTCCAGCCCGGCGCCACGCTCGAGAGCATCGGCGCCTTCTTCGGCGGGCTCGCGGCGGCGCGCGAGCGCCGGGACGCCGGGAGCCGGCGATGAGCGGCGCGGCGTCCGGAGCCCTCCGGGTCGAGCGCACGGGCGCGGTCGCCACCGTGACGATCGACCGCCCCAAGGCGCGGAACGCGCTCGACCCCACGACGATCCGCGCGCTCGACGCGACGCTCGCGGCGTTCGAGGACGACGAGGCGCTGCTCGCGGTCGTCCTCACGGGCGCCGGGGACGACGTCTTCGTCTCGGGCGGAGACCTCAAGGCCTTGCAGAAGGTCGCCGGCGCGGAGGCGGGCCGCCGCATGGCGCGCGCGACCCAGCGCGTGTTCGCGCGGCTCGAGGCGCTCGAGGTGCCGGTGATCGCGGCGATCAACGGCGCCACCTTCGGCGGGGGCACCGAGCTGGCCGCCGCGTGCGACATCCGGATCGCGACGGAGACGGCACGCTTCGGGTTCAAACAGGTCCAGATGGGCATCATGCCCGCCTGGGGTCTCAGCTACCGGCTGCCGCGGATCGTCGGGCGCTCGCGGGCGCTCGAGCTCCTGCTGACGGGCCGGACGCTGACGGCGCGCGAGGCGAAGGACCTCGGCTTCGTGGACCGCGTCGTGGCGGCGCGCGAGGCCGGCAAGGCGGCGCTCGAGCTCGCCCAGGCCATCGCCGGCAACCCGCCGCTCTCGGTGCGGCTGATCAAGCAGGCGGTGCAGGGCGGGCGCGACGCGCCCGCGGAGGCGGCGGGCGTCCTGGAGGCGGCGCTGTTCGGCCTGACCTGGGGGTCGGACGACCACGACGAGGCCGTGCGCGCGTTCTTCGAGAAGCGCGCGCCGCGCTGGAAGGGACGGTAGTGCGAGCCGCAGGACGTCGCGGGGCTGGGGCCCCGCCGTCCGAGGCGAGCCTGAAAAAGGGCCGGTAGTGCGAGCCGCAGGGCGGCCGCGGTGCCGCAGGCACGCGCGCCCGAGGCGAGCCTGAGAAGGCTCTAAGGAGCCAGGTATGGACGAGCGCGAACGGATCGAGGCCGCGACGGCGCGCTGGGCGCAGGCGCTCGCCGGGGCGAAGCCGCTGGCGCCGGAGGCGCTGCCCTGCGGGATCCCGGTCGAGCCGCTCTATACGCCGGCGGACGTCGAGGGTGGCTATCTCGAGCGGCTCGGTGTCCCGGGCGAGTACCCGTTCACCCGCGGCGTGTACCCGACGATGTACCGCGGCCGTCCCTGGACGATCCGGCAGTACGCCGGGTTCGGCACCGCGGAGGAGTCGAACCGCCGCTACCGGTACCTGCTCGAGCACGGGCAGACCGGGCTCTCGGTGGCGCTCGACCTGCCCACCCAGTGCGGCTACGACAGTGACGACCCGATGGCGGAGGCCGAGGTCGGGCGCGTGGGCGTCGCGATCGACACGCTCCGCGACATGGAGATCCTCTTCGACGGCCTGCCGCTCGACCGGGTCAGCACCTCGTTCACGATCAACGGCACGGCCGCGATCCTGCTCGCGATGTACGTCGCGGTCGCCGAGGCGCAGGGCGTCGCGCCGGCGAGGATCGCGGGCACGATCCAGAACGACATCCTGAAGGAATACGTCGCGCGCGGCACCTGGATCTTCCCGGTGGAGCCCTCGCTGCGTCTCATCGCCGACACGATCGAGTTCTGCGCCGAGCGCCTGCCCCGCTTCAACCCGATCTCGATCGCCGGCGCGCACTTCCGGGACGCCGGCGGCACCGCGGTCCAGGAGGCGGCCTACACGCTCGCCGACGCCTTCGCCTACGTCGAGACCGTGCGCGCGCGGGGCATCGAGGTCGACCGCTTCGCGCCCCAGCTCTCGTTCTTCTTCTACACGTACACCGACGTCTTCGAGGAGGTGGCCAAGTACCGCGCGATGCGCCGGCTCTGGGCGCGCGTGATGCGCGACCGCTTCGGCGCGCGCCGGCCGGAGTCCCTCATGTTCCGCTTCGGCAACGTGTGCGGCGGGCACTCGCTCACGCGCGAGGAGCCGCTCAACAACATCGCCCGCGTGACGCTCGGCGCGCTCGCCTCGGTGCTCGGCGGCACGCAGTCGATGTTCACCGCGGCGTGGGACGAGGCGTACGCGATCCCGACCGAGGAGTCGGCGCGGACGGCGCTCCGGATCCAGCAGATCCTGCTCCACGAGTCGGGCGCCGCGCGCACGATCGACCCGCTCGCGGGCTCGTACTACGTCGAGGCGCTCACCGAGCGGATGGAGCGCGCGATCGAGGCGGAGCTCCTGCGCGTCGACGCGCAGGGCGGCATGGTGCGCGCGGTCGAGACCGGCTGGGTGCAGCGCGAGATCCACCGCGAGGCCTACCGCCAGGAGCGCGAGCGTCAGGCGGGCACGCGGGTCGTCGTCGGCGTCAACCGGTTCCGGGACAAGCGCGCGGCGCCGCCGGTGGCGATGCACCGGGCCGACCCGGCCCTGGCCGCGCGCCAGGCGGCGCGCCTCGACCAGGTGCGGCGCACGCGCGACGGGGCGCGCGTCGCGCAGGCGCTCGCCGCGCTGCGCGAGGGCGCTACGGGCAAGGACAACCTGATGCCGCTGCTCCTCGACGCCGTGCGCGCCTGCGCGAGCGTGGGCGAGATCGCGGGCGTGCTGCGAGAGGTCTGGGGCGTGTTCCGCGAGCCCGCGGTCGTATGAAGATCCTGGTCGCGAAGCCGGGACTCGACGGCCACGATCGGGGCGCGAAGATCGTGGCGCAGGCGTTGCGCGACGCGGGCTTCGAGGTGCTCTACACGGGCCTGCGCCAGCGGCCGGCGGAGATCGTCGCCGCCGCGGTCCAGGAGGACGTGGACCTGATCGGGCTGTCGATCCTCTCGGGCGCCCACGTCGAGCTGACCGCGCGGGTGATGCGCGGCCTCGCGGAGGCCGGCGCCTCCGGCATCCGGGTGATCGTCGGCGGCGCGATCCCGGACGAGGACGTGCCGGCGCTCCTCGGGCTCGGCGTCGCGCGGGTCTTCAGCGCGGGCACGCCGCTCGAGGCGCTCGTGGAGGGCGTGCGCGCGGCCCTCGCCGCGGCCCCGGCGTCGGCGCCGTCGCCCGCGCCGGCGGCGCCGACGGCCGGGCCGCTCGCCGGCGTCCGCGTGCTGGACCTCACCCGCTACCTCGCGGGGCCGCACGGCTCGCAGCTCCTCGGACAGCTCGGCGCCGAGGTCATCAAGATCGAGTCGCCCGAGCGCGGCGACCCGATGCGGAACGTGTCGCTCTACTTCCAGGACGGGCTCAGCGCCCACTTCGTGAGCGGGAACGCGTCGAAGAAGAGCGTGACGCTCGACCTGCACCGGCCGGAGGGGCGCCGGGTCTTCCTCGAGCTGGTCGAGCACGTGGACGTCCTGATGGAGAACTTCCGCCCGGGGACGCTGGCGCGGCTCGGGCTCGGCTACGAGGCCTTGGCCGCCGTGAACCCGCGCCTCGTGCTCGCCTCGGTGTCCGGCTTCGGCCAGACCGGGCCGTGGCGCGACTGGGCCTCGTACGACCTGATCGCGCAGGCGGTGGGGGGCGGCATGAGCCTCACCGGCGAGGCGGGCCAGCCGCCCGTGAAGATGGGGCTCCCCGTCGGGGATCTCGCGGCCGGCGTGTTCGCCGCGCTCGGCATCGTCGCCGCGCTCTACCGGCGTCGCGAGACCGGGCGCGGGACGGCGGTCGACGTCGCGATGATGGACGTGCAGATGTCGCTGCTGAGCTATCTCGCGCACTACTACTGGGCGTCCGGGAACGTGCCGGAGCCGGAGGGCGCGGGCCACCCGAACGTCGTGCCCTACCAGATCTTCCCGACGCCGACGGGCTGGCTCGCGATCGCCGTCTACGGCGACCACTTCTGGCCCGGCTTCTGCCGCGCGCTCGAGCTGCCTGAGCTCGTCGCCGACCCGCGCTACGCGACCAACGAGGCGCGCTGCCAGCACCGCGAGCCCCTCGTGGCGCTGCTCGCCGAGCGGCTCGCCACGCGGCCGCGCGAGGCGTGGATGGCGCGCCTCGCCGCCGAGGGGGTGCCGGCCGGCCCGGTGCACCGCGTGAACGAGGCGCTCGCCTCGCCGCAGGCGGAGGCGCGGCACATGGTCCAGCGCCTGAAGAGCCGGAGCGGTGAGGAGCTGCTGCTGCTCGGCTGCCCGATCAAGCTCGCGGAGGGCGAACCGGCCCTCGGGGCGCCGCCGGCGCTCGGCCAGCACACCGACGAGGTCCTCGCCGGGCTCCTGGGCTACGACACGGACCGGATCCAGCGCCTCCGGCGCGAGCGGATCATCTAGCGGATCATGTGAGGAGGGACTCCGATGCCCATCGCCTACATCCAGCGCACCCGTGAACGCTACGCGGAGTACCCGCCGTACAAGTGGGCGGTCAACACCGAGGCGCCCTGGGCGCCGCTCGGGAAGCCGCTCAAGGACTGCCGGCTCGCCCTCCTGTCCTCAGGCGGCTTCTACGTCGAGGGCCAGGAGCCGTTCGGTGAGAGCGACGTCTCCTACCGCCTGATCCCGAAGGAGACGCGGCTCTCCGACCTGCGCATCTACCACCACGGCTACCGCGACGCCGACGCCGACCGCGACCCGAACTGCGTGTTCCCCCTCGACCGGCTGCGCGAGTTCGAGGCCGCGGGCGTGATCGGCGCGCTCGCCGACGCCGCGGTGAGCTTCGTGATGACCTACTCGCCCCGCCGCGACCTCGAGCGCGGGCCGAAGATCGCCGCCGAGCTCCAGCGGATGCGCGTCGACGCGGCCCTCTGCGTTCCCGTCTGACCGGTCTGCCACCAGTCCGTCGGACTGGTCGCGCGGGCCATCGAGGAGGCGGGGATCCCGACGCTCTGCATGAGCGCGGCCTGGGATCTCACGTTCGCGGTGCGGCCGCCGCGCGCCGTCTTCGTCAACTTCCCGCTCAACCACGAGACCGGCAAGGCCAACGACCCGGCGCTCCAGCGCCGCATCCTGCTCGACGCGTTCCGCGCCTTCGAGACGCTCTGGGCGCCGGGCCAGATCCTCACGCTGCCGTACGTCTGGGACCCGGCGGACCGGAGCTGGGAGGACACGGACTTCGGGCCCGGCGTCGAGCTCTACGGCGTCGGCACCTCGATCCAGGGCGGCTTCGGCGAGCGCACGCTCGGCCGCGCGGGTGCGCCGCAGGTCTGACCGGGCCGCCGGCCGCCTCACGCGGTCCGGCGGGGCAGCAGGTAGACGAACCAGTACACCGCGCCGACGAGGAGCGCGCCGCCGATCACGTTGCCGAGCGTCACGGGCGCGAGGTTGCGCGCGAGGAACGCGCCCCAGCCGAGCGCCGCGGCGTGCGCCGCGAGGCCGTGCGCGTCGACGAAGCCCGGGTCGAGCGCGGCGATGAAGAGGCCGACCGGCACGAAGTACATGTTCGCGATCGAGTGCTCGAAGCCGGACGCGACGAAGGCGGCGATCGGCGGCACGATCGCGAGGACGCGGTCGGCCGTGGTGCGCGCGCTGTAGCAGAGCCACACCGCGAGGCAGACCAGCACGTTGCAGAGAGCCCCGAGCGTCACCGCCTGCCAGAAGCCGAGCCGGAGCTTCGCCGCGGCGATCTCCACCGCCGTCACGCCGAAGGCGCCGCCGCCGGCCTCGTACGTGCCGCCCGCCCAGACCGCGAGCGCCACGGACGCGGCGCCGAGGAAGTTCCCGACGTAGACGATGCTCCAGTTCCGGAGGAGCGCCGCGGTGGGGACGCGCCCGCCGGCCCACGCCATCACGATCAGGTTGTTGCCGGTGAACAGCTCGGCGCCACCGACGACGACCAGGATCAGGCCGAGACTGAAGACGACGCCCGCGAGCACGCGCATGGCGCCCCACGGCGCGGCGGCGGAGCCCGCCAGCGTGACGGTCGCCACGACGGCGCCGAGGGCGATGAAGGCGCCCGCGAGCACGGCGAGGGCCAGGAGGCTCGGCTTGTCGAGCGCGGCCTTCTTCACGCCGATCTCCTCGGCCCGCCTCGCCATCTCCGGGGGCAGCAGCGCATCGAAGCGGGGAATCGAGTCTTCGCCCGTCATCTGGATATCCTCCTTCGCGGACCGGCGGCGGCCATGAGGGCCGGTGGGCCTGCGGTGTCGATTTCTCGCAAGGTTACGGCACCAGGCCCCTTCCGCGCGAAGGAGTTACGGCTCCGGGCGCGGCGCCGGCGCCCTCGAAACACGTTCGGGTTGCCCACCGGGCGTTGCTAGAATCGGTGATACCGATGCGCGCCAGACACTTCGTCCTCGGTCTCGCGCTCGCGCTGCTCGCCTGGGCGGCGCCGGCCGGCGCCGAGCTGCCGACGGTGACCCACGAGGGCCGCGCCTACGTCGAGCTCCGGCGCGTGGCCGCCGTCCTGCAGACGCGTCCCGACACGACGCCGTCGAGCATCCGGGCCTACCTGCGCATCCCCAATCACGTCGTGACCCTCACGCGGAACGTGGCGCAGGTGCTCGTCGATGGCGCGCCGGTGGTGCTCGATGCGCCGGTGCGCGTCCGCGAGGGGGTGTGGCTCGTGCCGGAGTCGTTCGTCAGCCGGGTGCTGCCGCGCCTCGTCGGCGCCGGCGCGCTGGCGGTGGCGGGCCCGCCGGCGGCGCCCGAGACGACGCTCGAGGAGCTGCGCTATCGCTCGTATCCTTCCTTCACGCGGCTCGTGCTCGAGACGTCCGCGCCGGTCGAGCACACGATCGAAGCGCAGGGGCCGAAGGAGCTCCGGATCCGCGTGCGGCGGCTCACCGGCGCGCCCCGGAACGAGGAGGTTCGCGACGGGTTCGTCGACGCGGTCCGCCTCGAGCGCGCGGGCGCGGACGTCCTCCTGCGCGTCACGTTCGAAGGGGCGGCGGGCACCCTGCGCCCGCTGACGCTCGAGGACCCCCCGCGGCTCGTGTTCGACCTCGTGCGGCCGACGGAGCCGGCGGCTCGGGAGAACAGCGGTGCGCTGGTCACGCCGCTGCGCACGATCGTGCTCGATGCCGGGCACGGCGGCCACGACTCCGGCGCCGTGGGCCCGACCGGCCTCATGGAGAAGGAGCTGGTCCTCGACGTCACGCTCCGCGTGAGGAAACTCGTCGAGGAGCGGCTGAATCTGCGGGTGCTGCTCTCGCGCGACACCGACACCTTCATCCCGCTCCGCGACCGGACGAGCTTCGCCAACAAAGGGCGTGCCGATCTGTTCGTCTCGATCCACGCCAACGCGCACCGCCAGTCCGCGACCGACGGCGTCGAGACCTACTTCCTGTCGTCGGAAGCGACGGACAGCGCCGCGCGTCAGGTGGCGGCGCTCGAGAACGGCACCGTCCAGGCCGAGCAGGCCGGCGGCCGCGGCAACGGGCGGGTCGACATCGTGCGGACGATCCTCTGGGACCTGGCGCAGTCGGAGTTCCAGCTCGAGTCCTCGCGGCTCGCCGAGATCGTGCAGGACGCGATGACGGAATCCCTGCGCATCCCGAGCCGCGGCGTCAAGCAGGCGGGGTTCTACGTCCTCGGCGGCGCGGCGATGCCGGCGATCCTGCTCGAGATCGGCTTCGTGACCAACCCGCGCGAGGAGCGCCGCCTCAAGACCGCGAAGTACCGGGACGAGATCGCGCGCGCGATCCTCGCGGGCCTCGCCGAGTACAAGCGCCACTGGGATCGGCGCCTGCGCGCGGCCGGCGAGCCGGCGCCGGTGCGGACGCGGTAGCCGGCCATGGCCCGCCCCGACGGCCGCGCTCCCGACCAGCTCCGCCCGATCACCCTGACGCGCGACTTCCTCGTCCACCCCGAGGGCTCGGTGCTCGTGGAGTTCGGCGCGACGAAGGTCATCTGCACGGCGTCGGTCGAGGACAAGGTGCCGCCCTTCCTCAAGAACCAGGGGCTCGGCTGGGTCACGGCCGAGTACGCGATGCTGCCGCGCGCGACCAACACGCGCACGCCGCGCGAGACGCGGGGGCCGAGCGGGCGCTCGCAGGAGATCCAGCGGCTCGTCGGCCGCGCGCTCCGGGCGGTGATCGACAGGAGCAAGCTCGGCGAGCGCACCGTGTGGGTGGACTGCGACGTGATCCAGGCCGACGGCGGCACGCGGACGGCCGCGATCACGGGGAGCTTCCTCGCGGTCGCCGACGCGATCACGCGCATCCCGGGCGTGCAGCCGGCCGCCGCGATCCGCGACTACGTCGCGGCGGTGAGCGTCGGCGTCGTCGGCGGCCAGACGCTGCTCGACCTGGCGTACGCCGAGGACTCGACGGCCGAGGTCGACATGAACGTCGTCATGACCGGAAGCGGCGACTTCGTCGAGGTGCAGGGCACGGCCGAGCAGGTGCCCTTCGGGCGCGCCCGGCTCGACGCGCAGCTGGCGCTCGCCGAGCAGGGCATCCGGCGCCTCGTGGCGCTCCAGCGCCGCGCCCGCGACGCGCGTGCCGAGCGCACCTTCACCCTCTAGGATTTCGCTGCCCGGGCCCCGACTCGTCCTCGCGACCCTGAACCGCGCCAAGGCGCGCGAGCTCCAGGCGCTCCTCGACGGCCTGCCCTGGGAGATCGTCTCGCTCGCGGACCTGCCCGGGGCCTCGCTGCCCGAGGAGACGGGCGCCACCTACCGGGAGAACGCGCTCCTCAAGGCGCGCCACGCGGCCGCGCTCACGGGCGCGCGGGCGCTCGCCGACGACTCGGGGCTCGAGGTCGACGCCCTCGGCGGCGCTC
>Ga0156038_1019_pt1 | contig 14999 bp, 14 predicted proteins | sample RifCSPlowO2_02_FD_116150 | JGI IMG/M metagenome (GOLD analysis project Ga0156038, IMG submission 116150) | Candidatus Rokubacteria bacterium RIFCSPLOWO2_02_FULL_72_37
AGGCGCGGCGCGGCCGGACCGAGAGAGAGGCCGACGATGAACCAGAAGCGGCGTGTGCGCGTCGCGGCGGTGACGGAGATTGCGGTGGGCGAGGGGCGGGTGGTGGAGGCCGAGGGCCTGACCCTCGCGCTCTTCAACGTGAACGGGGCGTTCTACGCGATCGACAACCGCTGCCCGCACCGCGGGGGCCCGCTCGGTGAGGGCGAGCTCGCGGGCGCCGTGGTGACCTGCCCGTGGCACGCCTGGCGCTGGGACGTGACGACGGGCGCCAACGCCAACAACCCGGTCGTGCGGGTGGCCTGCTACCCGGCGCGGGTGGAGGGCGGGACCGTGTTCGTGGAGCTGGGCTGAGCCCGGGCGGGAACGCCGGGGCCGGGTCGACGGTTACTGAGTCGACGCAGTTCCACTCCAACCCCACGGGAGGTCACCCTGATGGCTCGGTTCATCCTTGCGTCCGCTCTCGCCTCGGTAGCGCTGCTCTCGGCCGGTCCGGCGCTCGCCTCTCAGTGCCCGAAGCTGATCAACCAGATCAACGCGGCCGCGGGCAATCGGTTCGACGCCGCGGCGGCCGAGGCTCGCGGCAAAGCCGCCGAGGCCGAGCAGCTCCACAAGGCCGGCAAGCACGCCGACTCGGAGAAGCTCGCGAAGGAAGGGCTCGCGAAGATCGGCGTCAAGTAGGCGTACCGCCCGCGACCACGCCCGGCGCGCGCCCGCGGCGCGCCGGGCGCGCTTGACACTCTCCCGGTCCGTTGCCTAGCATGGGCGGTGTGGAGGCCCTGGAGGCCGTCCTCTCCGTCCCACCTCTGGTGGCCGGCGTGGTCCTCGCGACAGGGCTTGGTCTTTTTCTCGGCTGGCGGACGTACCAGCAGTGTCCTCACTGCGGTCGGCTCGTCCGTCGGGTCACCCAGGGCTGGCGCCGCTGCCGTTCGTGCGGCCGGCAATATCAACGAGGGCTCCACCTGCGATGAGAGCGCTCCTGCGGCTGCTGGGACTCGCCGACGCTGATCCGGACGGCGCCGGGGTGGGCGGGTCGTTCACGGCGCCGGACGCGGCGACGGTCATCGGGCCGAGCGTCGCGATCAAGGGCGAGCTTCAGGGACAGGGCGCGATGACGGTGCTCGGGCGCTTCGAGGGGGACATCGTCCTCGAGGGCGAGCTCCACGTCGGGCCGGACGCGCGCATCGAGGCCAACATCAGCGCACACAAGATCGTCGTCGCAGGCACTGTGCGGGGGAATCTCTCGGCCGACACGCGCGTGGAGATCCTCCCGAACGGCTCGCTCACCGGGACGGTCAAGAGTGGGAGCTTTGCGGCCGCCGACGGCGCGACCGTCAAGGGTGAGATCTGGGTGGAGCGGCCGGCGCCGCCGCCGGGGGTCCGGCCCGCGTGACGCTCCCATCGCGGCGCACCCTCGCCATCGGCGGCGGCGCGATCTTCGCGCTGGCCCTGGCGCTGGCGGCCGGCTGGTTCTGGTACGCCGCCAGTCAGCGTGCGGCCGGCGCCGCGTACGCCGCGGCGATGGCGACGGCGCAACCCGCCCACGCCGCCCAGGCGACGCCCGAGGTGCGGGCCGCCGCCGCCCGCGCGCTCGAGGCGGTGCTGGCACGCCATCCCGGCGCGGAGGGCGCGGCGCTGGCCGCCCTCGAGCTCGGCAACCTCCGCTACGCGCAAGGCGACTACGAGCGGGCGCGCGCAGCCTGGGCGATCGCGGCCTCCAAGGCCGGCAGCGCCCCGACCATCCAGCTGCTCGCGCGCGCCTCGATCGGCGCGGCATGGGAAGCCGCCGGCAAGTACGCGAGCGCCGCCGACGCCTACCGTACGGCGCTCGGAACGCTGGGGCCGAAGGACTTCCTCTACGAGCAGTTGTTGATCGACCTCGCCCGGATGGAGGAGCTCTCGGGGCGCAAGGCCGAGGCTGTCGCCGCCTACCGTCGGATCCTGAAGGAGGTGCCACAGGCACGCCGAGCCGAGGACATCCGGGCCCGCCTCCTGGCGCTCGGCGCCTCCTGACGGTCTCCGCCGACAGCTTCCGATAAGAGGTATTATGTCAACTTGATCGCCTTCCTGCTAACCGGGAATCTGCGCCTCCTCGGGCAGCTCCCCCCGGGGCTCCCACGTCGGAACCTCGAGGCCGAACCGCTGGCACAGTCCCCGCACTTCGACCGCAAATCCCGCGCGCACCTCGTCGTTGTCACGGAGCTTGAGGCGGAGCGACCGATATACGTGATTCTTCGGTGATCCAGGTCGTCCGAAGATATTCATGGTCCTGACGTACCATTTGGCGAATGTGGCCTGCGCCTCGTCCCTGGTGGCGGGGTCGGCAGCCAGCCGCTCGGCCCAGTACTCGCCATGGCGGATGTGAAACTTCTCTTCTTTGAAGATGCCTTCGATTGCGCGCGCCCACGGGCCCCACGAGCAGCCCCGCACGTCCCCGAGCTGGTGCCCGGCGCCCCGGTCCATGCAGAAGTTGAAGAAGACGAAGTCCGTCCAGGTGTCGATCGGATAGTAGAAGATGTTGACGCGCTTGTCCGTGGTGACCCGCGTCGTGCCGATGTCGGCGTCGGCGTCGACGCGCATCGTGAAGAGCTCGTCGTGGCGGCGCACGTGCGTCGCCACGTCGAAGCCGAGGTCGCCGAGCAGCCCGTACATGACAGCGGCGTGCCGCAGCTCATCCTTGACGATCTGCGCGACCACGTGCTTTTCCTCGACCGTCGGCGCCTTGGTGATCCAGGGCACGTACCCGTAGCCACCCGCCAGCTCGGAGTCGGCCTGCATGGTCATCAGGTGGATGAGGTGCTCGCGGTACGCCGGCGTCAGCTCCTCCGGCGACTCGAGACGCTCGCCCCGTTCGATCTTCGCCACCATCTCCCGGGCCAGGTCGCTCACCGGTTCCCTCCGTACTGCCAGGATACCCCGGGGCTCAAGGAGGAGTCTCGGACTCCAGCCCGTGGCGCGCGCGGAGGCGCGCGATCTCCTCGCGGATCAGCCGCTCAGCGACCACCGGAACCATCTCGCGCGCGACCTCGCGAACGACCTGAAGAACGGCGTCGTGCAGCTCCTCACGGCACGCGCTGGCGATGGCGGCACGGAGGCACTCGGCGTCCACCGCCTGGCCCGCGGCGGGCGACGGCGGCGCGCTCGCGAGTGCCGCTGGCGCATCGAGCACCCCGCGCAAGGCCGCGAGGAGGGCCGGCTCGGTGAGCGCATCGAAGCGAAGCGTCCCGTCGGCGACGCCCTGCGGCGCCCGCTGGGAGCCGCTGGTGAGGAAGAAGGCGGGCAGTCCCCGGAACCGTGTGGCGCCCTTGAGCGTGCGCACGACGTCGACGCCTGACACGCCGCTGCCGGGCAGGTCGGGATCGATCAGGAGGAGATCGGCTCCCTGGTCGCGGAGTGTCCGCAGCACGTCGAAGCTCGAGCCGACGGCCACGACGTCGTAGCCGGAGCGGCACAGGAGCGGCTCGAGGGAGCCCCGGACGGCGACGCGCCCGTCCGCGATCAGCACACGCGCTGACCCGGGCGTCACGACGCGCGGTGCGGTCCGCCGCGGCGAGGCGGCTCCGGGAACTGCTGATCCACGACACGGTGGTGGCGCAGGCGGCGCGCGCGCTCCTCCGGATCCCGGCTCGCCTCGAGCCGCCGCCCCAGGGCCGCCGCGTGGGCGAGCGCCAGCTCGAGCCGCTCTCCTGCCCGGCCGAGGGCGGCCGCGCGCTCCTTTGTGAGCTCGTTCTGGATCCGCCGGTGCGCTCGCTGCGTGCGCCTCATCGAAGCCCCTCGTAGACCTCCAGGGTGCGATCGATCTGCAGACCGATGGCGAACCCGCGCACGGCGACATCGCGGGCCCGCACGCCCATCGCGCGCCGCTGCCCGGGATCGAGCAGCAACCCGATCGCGGCGTCGGCGAGGGCGGCCGCCGAGCCCTTCGTGAGGACGCCGGTCGCGCCGTCGCGCACGACTTCGTCGCAGCCCGGCGCGCTGACGGCGACCGCTGGCAAGCCGCAGGCGGCGGCTTCGGCGAGCACCAGGCCCTGCGTCTCGGTCTCCGAAGCGAAGAGAAAGAGGTCGGCAGCCTGATAGCAGGCCGGGAGAGTGTCGTGCCGCCGCGCCCCGAGAAAGTGGATCCGGTCGCCCGCCGCGAGCGCGCGCGCCACGTACCGGAGCCGTGGGGCTTCGGTGCCGTGCCCGACGACGACGAGGTGCGTGCGCGGCACCGCCGCGGTGATCCGCTCGAAGGCGTGCAGCACGCGTTCGACGCTCTTCTCCGGATCGAGGCGGCCCACGTAGAGCACGACGTGGTCGTCCGGCGTGAGCCCGAGCGCCTGGCGCGCGCGGGAGGCGTCGCCCGGACAAAAGCGCTCGAGATCGACCCCCGTCGGGACCACGGCGATCGGCGCGCGCACGCCGCCGGCGCGGAGCTCCTCGGCGACGAGGGCCGAGGGCGCGATGACGGCATCGACGCTGGCGGCGAAGCGGGTGGCCATCCGGACGGCGGCCGCCGCCACGACCGCATGGTGTAGCGGCACGTGGTGCGCGTACTTCTCGTAGCGCGTGTGGTAGGTGAACACGATGGGGCGCCGCCGGCGGCGCGCGAAGCGCCGGGCGGCCGGCCCGAGCAGGAACGGATGATGCGCGTGGAAGACGTCCATGCCGAGATCCACGACGCGAGCCGCGGCCCGGCAGGCGTACGGGATGGCGAGGACGAACTCGGGGTACGCCAGGGCGGGGATCGAGGGGTACCGGACCACGCGAGGCTCCGGGCCGGACGCGCCGGGGAAACGCGGGGCGAACACCCACGCGTCGTGGTCCCGGCCCTCGAGGCCGCGCCGCAGCGTTTCAACCGAAATCGCCACCCCGCCGCAGAACGGCAGGTAGTTGTTCGTGAACAGGGCGACGCGCACGCGGGCTCCCGTCAGGCCTTGTTGAACTTCTCGAAGTCCTCCGGCTTGATGTTCTGCAACCACTCCCGGAGCTGCTCCGGGTCATCCGCCTTCGCCGGCTCGGGCTCCTTCGCGACTTCGAGGCTCTTCGCCTTCCGCACGACCTCCTCGTCCACGTAGATCGGGGCTCCGACGCGCAACGCGAGCGCGATCGCATCGGACGGCCGCGAGTCGACCGTGTACTCCGTCTCACCGAGCTGGAGGTTGAGGACCGCGAAAAAGGTGTTCTCTCGGAGGTCCGTGACGACCACTTTCACCACGCGTGCCTCGACCGTTTCGAGGATGTTCTTGATCAGGTCGTGGGTCATCGGGCGGGGCGGCGCGACCTTCTCGAGCTCCAGGGCGATCGCGTTGGCCTCGAAGATCCCAACCCAGATCTGCAGCGAGCGGCGGTCCTCGTCGTCGCGCAGGATGATGATGGGCATGTTCGATACCGCGTCGAGCGCGAGTCCGCGCACCTTCATCTCGACAAACATGCGACCTCCTCGGAGAGCTCCGCCAGCGTTCCGCGCAGGCTGTGCGGAAGCGCCTCGGTGATGCGCACCCGTGCCAGCCTTCCGATGGCACTCCGCCTCCCCCCGTCGAAGTTGACGACACGGTTGCAGCGGGTCCGGCCGGACAGCACGTGTGGGTCCTTCCGCGACGTTCCGTCGACGAGGACCTCCACGATCCGCCCCTCGAGCGCCCGGGCGCGGGCCGCGGCCACACGAACAGTCGCCTCCAGCAGCCGGGTGTTGCGGAGCGCCTTGACGTCCTCCGCGACCTGCCCGGGCAGCGTCGCGGCGGGCGTACCGGGCCGGCGGGAGAATCGGAACACGAAGGCGTTGTCGTAACCGACGCGCTCCACCATCTCCAGGGTCTGCTCGAAGTCCTCCTCGGTCTCACCGGGGAACCCGACGATCAGATCCGTGGAGAAAGCCATCTCCGGAACCGTCTCACGGATCGCGGTGACCAGCTCCAGGTACCGCTCACGAGTGTAGCCGCGGTTCATGCGCGCGAGGATCCGGTTCGACCCCGACTGGAGCGGCAGGTGGAACCACTCACACACCTTGGGGACGTCGCGTAGGGCGCGGATCAGCCGCGGCGTGAGGTTGTAGGGGTTCGAGGTCGTGAACCGGATGCGCGTGATGCCGTCCACGTCGTTGACCCGCGCGAACAGGTCGGCCAGGTCCGTCGGCGGCACCAAGTCGCGGCCGTAGGCGTTCACGGTCTGGCCGAGCAGCGTCACCTCCCGGCATCCCGCCGCTGCCAGGCTCCGGACCTCGGCCACGATCGCCTCCGGCGGATGGCTGCGCTCGCGGCCCCGGGTGCGCGGCACCACGCAGAACGTGCAGTGCTTCTCGCAGCCCTCCATCACCGTGACGAACGCCTTGAGGCGTCCGGTGCCCACGGGCCGCGCGGTGATCTTCACGAGCGGCGCTTCGGCAGTCTCGAGGAGCGGCCGCCGCTCGCGGCGCACGCGGTCCACGAGGTCGCCGGCGCGCGCGATTGCCGGCGAGCCGAACACGAGATCCACGTGTGGCGCGCGCGCCTGAATCTCGCGCTGGTGCAGCTGAGCCATGCAGCCCATCACGCCGATCACGAGCTCCGGGTTGTCGCTCTTGAGGCCCCGGAGCTGGCCGAGCTTCGAAAAGACCTTCTCCTCGGCCTTCTCGCGGATCGCGCACGTATTGACGAGGATGAAGTCGGCATCGCGCTCGTCGTCCGTCACCTGCCACTGGCGCTCGCGGAGCAGTCCCGCGACTCGCTCCGAGTCGTACTCGTTCATCTGGCAGCCGTACGTGATGACGTGGACTTTGGCCATGATCGCTGTGAGAAATCCAGCGTTTGCGCTCGCTTGACCGTAGCACCCGACCCGAGGGAAGTCAATTTGACGGATCGTCGCGCCAGCGGCGACGGTGCGGACGGCGGCTGCCCGCGGGGCCCGGGACACCGTCCGGCCCCGCGGTGGAACGCGCCGCTTCTGCGAGGCTAGTCGATCTCCTCCCGGCGGGCGCCATGGCGCGCGTCGGCGGGGCGCGCCGCCGCCGGCCCGCTGTGGCCGGCGCCGTTGCCACGGAAGCTGAGCGGCGGCCGCACCTCGAACTCGCGCTCGAGCCGCCCGCGGCGCTCCTTCCAGCCGTCCTGGTACTCGAGCTCGTCCTCGTGCAGTGTCGCCGGCTGCTTGACCCCATGCGCCAGCCGGAACTGGATCGCGAGATCGGCGGCGCGGCGCCGCACCTCGTCCCACGGCGTCCCGAGCGCGAACTGGTCGGAGATCGCACCGATACGGCCCGTGTGGATATTGCACGAGAGCGTGATCGCCGAGAGAATCGGCCCGGACCAGTACGAGGTCTGCGAGTTGATCGGCATCGGCAGGATGTGCAGGTTGTGGCTGCCGCGGCAATCTCCCGCGACCATCGGCGCCGCGGCCCACGGCGACGTGATCTCGCCGGGCGCGGGCCAGTCGCCCTGCGCGAACGCGAGCAGCACCGGATCGTCCTTGCCGCCGTACGTGAATCCCTTCTTCGTCTTGATGTTGTGCAGGCGCTCGGCCGAGCACACGTAACCGAGCTGGGCACGCTCGCCCTTCTCACCGCGGCTCCAGATCCGCGCGATGACGAAGCGCGACGATCGGGTGAGGCCCTCGATGTCGTAGAGGTCTTCGGGAGCGCGCAGCGTGATCACCTTCTCCTGCAGCCCCTTGGCGAGCTCCTCCATCTTGCCGTCGAGCGCCTTCTGGTCGCGCGGGTGCACACCCGCCTCGATGGCCTGGGCCTTGGTGTCCAGGTCCACGATCTCCATGATGTACCCACGCTTCATGCGCGACGCTGCGATGATCAAGCCCGTGTTGAAGCGCGGGAGCAGGTACGCGCCGGTCGCGTAATGGTTGAACGCCATCGGTTCGGTCTTGTCGGCGAACGACAGGAGGACCGTCTGCGAGGCGTTGTCCTTTCGCACCGGCAGCGGCAGGGCGACGGCCGCCGGGCCGGCGCCGCGCAGATTGCCGGTGAACGCGTCGGCGACGAGGTCCTGCCCCGGACCGTACAGCCCGAGCTCGGCGGCCTTGCGCGCGCCCTCCTGCAACGCATCCCACATCAGCTCGTCGACCACGGACATGTCGACGGTCTCGGCCATGATGCCGGTGACGGCGACGTCGTCGCCCGTGTGGGTCACGATGAGCGAGGTGAAGATCGCCTCCCTCCCGCACCAGTTGTTGTCGAGCACGTACTTCGCGATGACGGACTTCACCTCGTCGGCGGCGACGACGTGCCCCCCGACTCCGCCGACGTCGGCCTTGGTGGCCTTGATGTAGCGCTGGACGAGCGCCGGGTTCTTGGCGAACACGTACGAGCGGTACGAGAAGATGTTCGGGGTGCTGGTGACGATGACTTTCTCGGTCGTGGTCTGCGGCAGCCCTGCGAGCTCGTCCCTCGACTGGTGATACTCCGTCGCCTGGATGGGCCCCTTCCCGTCAGGCAGCCCGTAGCGCTTCGCGCCCATGCGTGCCCTCCTCGCCGGTGCGACCGAGTCGCTGCTGCCGGAGATCCTGTGGTCTCGAGCAGGATAAGGGAGTACACTCGTTTTCGTCAAGCAAGAACTTCAAGCCGATGAAATTAATTTCTCCGGCATCGCGGGAGCTCCGGCAGATGGTCCGCTGTCTCGAGCTCTATTACCGGCAGGGCCGGCAGCAAAAGGACATCGCCCGCGCGCTCGGCGTCTCGGCGGCCACGGTCTCGCGCTTGCTCAAGCGGGCGTTCGACGAGGGCCTCGTGCGGGTCGAGCTCGACCTGCCCCGCCGCGAGGAGCTCGAGGCGGGGTTGATCGAGCGCTTCGGCCTGCGCGACGCCGTCGTCGTCGCCGCCGGCGCCCGGGGCGATCTGCGCGCCGAGCTCGGCGCGGCGGCCGCCGACTTCTTCGAGAAGACCACCGCCAACGGCATGCGCGTGGGCCTCTCCTGCGGCTTCACTCTCTACCAGACGATCCGGCAGCTTCGCGAGCGGCGCTTCCGCGACCTGACCCTCTATCCGCTCTCGGGTGAGAGCACGCTCAAGCTGGTGGACCTGTTCCCGAACACGCTCGTCGGTATGATGGCGGCCAAGTACCGGCCGCACGTGACGGCCTATGCCCTGCCCGTCCAGCACTTGCTGTCGCTCCGCGAGATCGAGCGCGAACGGCGGCGCCTCTTGCGCGATCCCGCGATCCGGGCCATCTACGAGGCGGCCCAGGACGTCGACGTCGCGCTGGTGGGCATCGGCGCGATCGCCGGCGAGACGCCGGGCTTCTGCACCCTGGCGGAATCCTACGGGGTGAGCGTCGCCCGGCTGCGCGAGCTCGGCGTGGTCGGCGAGATCAACTACCAGCCGTTCGACGCCGCGGGACGGATCGTCGACCGACCCGAATTGCGGGTGCTGACGCGACGGATCCTCTCGGTGGGCGGCGAGCGGCTCCACGCCCTCTCCGCCCGGCGCGATCGTCACGTCATCGCCATCGCCGGCGGACGCCAGAAGCTCGACGCCGTCCGCGGCGCGCTCGCCGGACGGTTCATGAACGTCCTCGTCACGGACGAGGACGTCGCCACCGCGCTGCTGCGGGCGCGCTAGGTCCCGCCGGTTCCGCTCACGTCTGCGGCGCCGGCATCGGAGCCTCCTCGAAGGCCCCGATCCGGCGGAACTTCTCGTATCGCTCGCCGACCAGCGCCTCGCGCGGCCGGCCCGCCAGCGCCGCGAGCTCCCCGAGGAGGGCCTCGCGCAGGTGGCGCGCCGCGCCCTCCCAGTCCCTGTGCGCTCCGCCGAGCGGTTCGGGCACGATCGCATCGATCACCCCGAGGCGCAGGAGGTCGGGGGCCGTGATCTTCATCGACTCGGCGGCCTCGGGTGCCTTGCTCGCGTCTCCCCAGAGGATCGCGGCGCAGCCTTCGGGGGAGATCACCGAGTAGATGGCGTATTCGAGCATCAAGACCCGATTGCCCATACCGATCGCCAGCGCGCCACCGCTGCCGCCCTCGCCCGTCACCACGGCGACCAGTGGCACGCCGAGCCCGGCCATGGCGCGGAGGTTACGGGCGATCGCCTCGGCCTGGCCCCGCTCCTCGGCGCCGATACCCGGATACGCGCCGGGGGTGTCGACGAACGTGAGCACGGGTTTGCCGAACTTGTCCGCGAGCTGCATGAGGCGCAGCGCCTTCCGGTAGCCCTCGGGGTGGGGCATGCCGAAGTTGCGGGCCAGCTTCTCGCGCGTGTCGCGCCCCTTCTGGTGGCCGATCACGACGACGCCGCGACCGGCGAATCGCGCGAGCCCCCCGACGACGGCGGCGTCGTCACCGTAGAGACGATCGCCGTGCAGCTCCACGAACTCCTCGAAGAGCAGGCGAATGAAATCCCGGGTGTGTGGGCGGCGCGGGTGGCGCGCGAGCTGGGTCCGTTGCCAGGCGCTGAGGCTCGCGTAGGTCCGCTGGCGGAGCCGGGCCAGGCGCTCCTGGAGCTTGACGACCTCCTCCCGGACCTGGGGCGAGTCGTCGGCCTGGAGGGCCACGATGCGGGTCTCCAGCTCGAGGAGCGGCTGCTCGAAGTCAAGCGCGTCCGGCATACTCCACGCTGATCGCGCCGGCGCCGAGCATCGCTTCGCCCTTCGTGACGAGGTCGCGGCTGCCGTCGACGGAAAAGGCGCGCACGCGCACGACCACCTCGTGCGAGCCGAGCAGGATGTGGAGGAAGACGGGCACGCGGCCGGGGTGTCCGTCGCAGACCTGCCGGACCGTGGCCAGGGCGGCGCCCGGCTCGTCGCCCGGCGTGATCCGGATGCGGCAGGCATTCGGCTCGCCAGCCGGGGCGCCCGCGCGCGGCCGTCCGCTCGACTCCGCCAGTGCCTGCTCGAGCGGGCGGACGTCCTCGGCGAGGATCACGCGGCCCTTCTCGCCGTCGTCGACCCTCCCCCGGACGAGCACGGCCTCGCGCGAGCGCAGCAACGGCGCGGCCGACTTGAACGGCTCGGGGAACACCGTCACCTCGGCCGTGCCGTCCATGTCCTCGAGGGTGAAGAAGGCCATGCGGTTCCCGCTCTTGGTCTGCGTCTCTTTGAGGCCGGTGGCGTGGCCGAAGAGCGTCACGCGCGCCCCGTGTCCCTTCGCGCCCAGGTCGCCGGTCGTGGTGACGCCGAGCGCGTCCACGACGCCGCGAAAGCGCGCCAGCGGGTGCCCCGAGATGTAGAAACCGAGGACATCCTTCTCGAACGCGAGGCGCTGATCCTCGTCCCATTCCGGCACGACCTCGACCGACGGGCTGTCGGCGCGCCCGGCGGCCGCGGGGAGCAGCTCGAAGAACGACGCCTGCCCCTCCGCACGGTCGCGTTGCGCCCGCTGCCCGCTCTCCAGGGCGCCGTCCGCCGTCGCGAGCAGGTGCGCCCGCGGCAGGCCGAGCGAATCGAACGCGCCGGCCTTGATGAGGCTCTCGAGCACGCGCCGGTTGACGAGGCGGAGATCCACGCGCGCGCAGAAGTCCTCGAGCGTCGTGAACGAACCCGCCTCGCCGCGCGTCCTGAGGATCGAGGCCATCGCGGCTTCCCCGACGTTCTTGATGGCGGCCAGGCCGAATCGGATGGTGTCCGCGACGACGCTGAACTGCACGGCGGAGACATTGACGTCCGGCGGCTGGATCCGGATGCCCATCGCGCGGCATTCCTCGATGTACTTGACGATCTTGTCCGTGTCGCCCATCTCGGACGTGAGCAACGCCGCCATGAACTCGACCGGATAGTTCGCCTTGAGATACGCCGTCTCGTACGCGACGAGGGCATAGGCCGCCGCGTGACTCTTGTTGAACCCGTATCCCGCGAACTTCTCCATCAGCTCCCAGACGTGCTCGGCCTTGGCATCGCCGATGCCGCGTTCCGCGCAGCCCGCCACGAACTTCGCCCGCTGCGTGGCCATCAAGTCGCGGTCCTTCTTCCCCATTGCGCGACGCAGCGTATCCGCCTCGCCCATGGTGAAGCCGGCCATCTCGGAGGCGATCTGCATGATTTGCTCTTGGTAGACCATGATCCCGTACGTCTCTCGCGTGAACTTCTCCATCGCGGGGTGCTCGTACGTGATCTTCGAGCGCCCGTGTTTGCGCGCGATGAAGTCGGGAATCAGGTCCATCGGTCCCGGGCGGTAGAGCGACACGATGGCGATCAGGTCCTCGAGCCGCTCCGGTTTGAGTCCTCGCAGCGCGTCGCGCATGCCGCTCGACTCCAGCTGGAACACGCCGAACGTCTTCGCCTCGGCGAGCAGCTCGTACGTCCGCGCGTCGTCGAGCGGGAGCGCGTCGAGGTCGATCACGATCCCCCGGGCCTCCCGGATGAGTGCGACCGTGTTCGCCAGGACCGTCAGCGTGCGCAGGCCCAGGAAGTCCATCTTGAGGAGGCCGAGCTTCTCGATGGGCCCCATCGCGTACCCGGTGATCAGCTCGGGACGCTTCGGATCCTTGTAGAGCGGGATGTGTTCGTCCAGGGGCTCGTCGGAGATCACCACCGCGGACGCATGAACCGAGGCGTGGCGGGTACAGCCCTCGAGGGCGCGGGCGATGTCCCAGAGCTCCCTGACGTGGGGCTGGCCCTTGACCGTCTCGGCCAGCGGCAGCGACTTCTGGTAGGCCTCGTCGAGCGTGATGTTGAGTGGGAAGTTGGGCACGAGCTTCGCGATCCGGTCGACGTCCGCGTACGGCATGCCCAGAACACGTCCGACGTCGCGGATCGCGGCCTTCGCGCCGAGCGTCCCGAACGTGATGATGTGCGCGACCCGGTCACGGCCGTAGCGCTCGGCGACGTAGTGGATCACCTCGTCGCGCCGGTCGTCCGCGAAGTCGATATCCATGTCCGGCATGGAGATGCGCTCGGGGTTCAGGAAACGCTCGAACAGCAGACCGTAGCGCATCGGATCGACGCTGGTGATCTCGAGGCAGTACGCGACGAGCGAGCCCGCCGACGAGCCGCGTCCCGGCCCGACCGCGATCCCCTGCCGGCGCGCGTACTGGATGAAATCCCACACGACGAGGAAGTAGCCGGCGAACCCCATCTTCTCGATGACGGCCAGCTCGTGGGCGAGGCGCGCCTCGAGCGCGTCGCCCACGCTCGGGCCGTAGCGGCGCCGCAACCCGGCCCGCGCCAGCTCCTGCAGGTAGCTGTCGAGCGTGTGGCCCTCCGGGGCGCGGTAGCGCGGCAGGTGGAACGTGCCGAAGTCGAGCGTCAGATTGCAGCGCTCGGCGGCCGCCAGCGTGTTCCGGCACGCCTCCGGCAACTCGGCGAACACCCGCGCCATCTCCTCGGCGGACTTCACGGAGAACTCCCCGGTCGAGAAGCGGAAGCGGGCCGGGTCGTTGAGCGTCGTTCCCGTCTGGATGCACAGGAGCGCCTCGTGAGCCCGGGCGTGGCCTGCCTCCAGATAGTGCGAGTCGTTCGTGCCGACGACGGGCGCGCCGATCGCGCGCGCGATCTTGAGCGTCTCGGCCGTGACCTTCACCTGCTCCTCGAGGCCGTGCGCCTGCACCTCCATGAAGTAGTGCTCCCGCCCGAACACTTCCTGGTGCCAGCCCGCGGCCGCACGCGCCCGGAGGGCGTCTCCCGCCGACAGGAGGCGTGAGACCTCGGAGTTCAGGCAGCCCGACAGGACCAGCAGCCCGTCGGCGTGCTCGGCGAGCAGCTCGCGATCCACGCGGGGCTTGTAATAGAAGCCCTCGAGGTACGCGCGGGAGACGAGCTTGATGAGGTTCCTATAGCCGGCGCCGTTGCGCGCGAGGACGGTGAGGTGGTTCGCGCCCTCGTACCCCCCCTCGTGCGAGCCTCGCTCCCGCCGGCCCCCCGGCGCGACGTACAGCTCGCAGCCGAGGATCGGCTTGATCCCAGCCTTCTGCGCCGCGAGGTAGAAATCGATCCCACCGAAGAGATTCCCGTGATCGGTGAGCGCGATCGCGGGGAAGCGGAGCTCCTTCGCCCTGGCGACTAGCTTCTCGAGCTGAGCGGCACCGTCGAGGAGGCTGTACTCGGAGTGGACGTGGAGGTGCACGAACTCGCTATGCTGCATGGATCACCGGAACGGCCCTGCCTGCTACTCCCATTCGATGGTCGACGGGGGCTTGGACGAGATGTCGAACACCACGCGGTTGACGCCCTTCACCTCGTTGATGATCCGGCTGGAGATGCGGCCGAGCAAGTCGTACGGCAACCGCGCCCAGTCGGCGGTCATGGCGTCCTGGCTGATCACGGCGCGCAGCGCGACCACCTGCGCGTAGGTGCGGAAGTCGCCCATCACGCCCACCGTGCGGATGGGAAGCAGCACGGCGAACGCCTGCCACACCTCGCGCTCGAAACCCGCCGCCCGCACTTCCTCCTGGACGATCGCGTCCGCGTCGCGCAGGACCTCCAGGCGCGCGGTCGACACCTCGCCGAGCACCCGGATCGCGAGCCCCGGGCCGGGAAACGGTTGGCGCCATACGATCTCCGGCGGCAGGCCGAGCAGCTCCCCGAGCCGGCGGACTTCGTCCTTGAAGAGCTCCCGCAGGGGCTCGATCAGCTTGAACTGCATCGTCAGCGGCAGGCCGCCGACGTTGTGGTGCGTCTTGATCGTCGCCGACGGGCCGCGGAACGACACCGACTCGATGACGTCCGGGTAGAGGGTGCCCTGAGCCAGCCACGGGATCTTCCCGAGGCGACGGGCCTCGTCCTCGAAGACCGCGATGAACTCCGCCCCGATTCGCTTGCGTTTGAGCTCCGGATCGGTGACATCACGAAGAGCACTGAGAAATCGCGCAGATGCATCCACATGAATGAGATTGATCTTGAAGGCATCACGGAACGTGTGGACGACGGACTGCGCCTCGCCCTTCCTCAGGAGCCCGTTGTCGACGAACACGCACGTCAGCTGCTCGCCGATCGCCCGGTGGACCAGTACGGCGACGACCGAGGAGTCCACGCCTCCGGACAGCGCACAGAGCACGCGCTCGTCACCGACTTGGTCACGGATGGCCTGGACGGTGGTGTCGACGAACCCGGCCATGGACCACGTGCGATTCACGCCGCAGATATCCAGGAAGTTGTCGAAGACCTTCTTCC
>Ga0156038_1054_pt2 | contig 14606 bp, 10 predicted proteins | sample RifCSPlowO2_02_FD_116150 | JGI IMG/M metagenome (GOLD analysis project Ga0156038, IMG submission 116150) | Candidatus Rokubacteria bacterium RIFCSPLOWO2_02_FULL_72_37
GTCTACGGCGCGCTCGTCCGCGCGGCGCAGATGGCCGGCGGGCTGGAGAGTGTGCTCGAGCAGGCGGTGCGCTACGCGGGCGAGCGCCGCCAGTTCGGCCGGGCGATCGGGAGCTTCCAGGCGATCCAGCAGCAGCTCGCGGTCCTCGCGGGCCACGTGGCCGCGGCGGGCGCGGCTGCGGCGCACGCCTTCCGCGCCGCCGACCGTCGCGATCCCGCTTTCGAGGTCGCCGCCGCGAAGGTCCGCGCGGGCGAGGCCGCGGGCGTCGGCGCGGCGATCGCGCATGCGGTGCACGGCGCGATCGGCTTCACCTACGAGCACTCGCTGCACTTCGCGACGCGCCGGCTCTGGTCCTGGCGCGCGGAGTTCGGGAGCGAGAGCCGCTGGGCCGCGACGCTCGGGCGCGCCGTCGTCGCACGCGGCGCCGACGCGCTCTGGACCGATCTGACCGCGCGCAGCGTCTCCGGGTAGCCGCGGAGACGGCGTCGGAATCCGCCGGGGGCTCGGGCCCGGCGGCGGCTCCGCCGCTCGCCCGAGCCGAACTGTTCCAGAAAGGTCTCGCAGACCCACGACGCCGTGCAGGAGAGAGGGCGGCGTCTGAGCCGAAGCGTGGTGGGCCGGGGTGCTACGATGCCCTGGTGGTTCCCCGCAGGCGCTTTCTGATTCCCGGTCGCCGCCCGTCCCGATGGCGGGCGGCGTTGCTCCCGCTCGCGCTCGCGCTGGCGGCCTGCGGCGGCCCGGCGCTCCGGGCTGGGGCGCCGCCGCTCGGCGGCGAGCCGCTGCCCACCGACCCCGCCCTGGTGGCGGGCACGCTCGACAACGGCCTGGCTTACGTCGTCCGCCGGCACGCGAATCCCCCGGGCCGGATCGCGATCTGGCTCCACGTTGCGACCGGCTCGCTCAACGAGACCGAGGAGACGCGAGGCCTCGCCCATTACCTCGAGCACATGGCCTTCAACGGCTCCGCCAACTTCCCGCCGGGCTCGCTCATCCCGTTCTTTCAGGCCCTCGGGATGACCTTCGGTCGCGACCAGAACGCCTTCACGGGCCTCGACCAGACCGTGTACACGTTGGCGCTCCCCGACGCCCGGCCCGAGACGCTCGACCGCGGGCTCCTCTACCTCTCGGACGTCGCGTTCCGGCTGGCCCTCACGCCGGAGGAGATCGACAAGGAGCGCGGGATCATCCTCGAGGAGCGGCGCGCCCGGGCCGGGCCCCGCCAGCGGGTGCAGGAGGCCGTGCTGGCCCGCCTGGCGCCCGAGTCGGTCCTCGGCCGCCGCCTGCCCATCGGCACCGAGGAAACCATCCGCGCGATGAGCCCGGCCCAGTTCCGCGAGTTCTATCGGCGCTGGTACGTGCCGGCCAGCATGACGGTGATCGCCGTCGGCGACGTAGACCCGTCGGCGCTGACGGCGGTCATCGCCCGGCACTTCGGCGAGGCGGCGCGCGCGCCGCGGCCCGAGCCGCCGCCGGTCGGCGTCCGGCCGAGCGCCGGCACCCGCGCCATCGTCGCCACCGACCCCGGGCTCGCTCACGCCGAGATCTCCCTGACCCGCGTCGAGCCGGCAGCGCCGCCGGTCACCACCGTGGCCGCGTACCGGCGCCAGCTCGTCGAGGACCTCGGGCCGTGGATCTTCGGCCGGCGGCTCGAGGCCGCGCTGGGCGACGGGCGGGTCGCGTTCGTGAGAGGCGAGGCCTGGGTGAGCCGCTGGGCCGACACCGCGCGGATGGCGACCGTCAAGGTCACCACACCGCCCGAGCGCTGGCGCCCGGCCCTGAGCGACTTGGCGACGGCGACGCAGCAGGTCCGCCTTCATGGCTTCACCGAGGCGGAGCTGGCCGAGGCGCGCGTCGCGTTCCTGGCCCGCGCCGAGCAGGATGCCCAGCAGGAGCCGACACTGCCGGCCCGCCAGATGATCCAGCGGATCAACGGGGCGGTGGCGCGGCGCGAGCCCGTCGTGGCGGCGGCCGAGCGCCTCGCGCTCGAGCGCCGCCTCCTCCCCGGCATCACCGCAGAAGAGGTGGGGCGGGCGTTCGCGGTGGGCTTCGATCCGGGGAACGCGGTGTTCGTGCTCACGATGCCGGCGACCGCGAGCGTCCCGTCGGAGGACGAACTGGCGGACCTTGGCCGGGCCACCCTCGCCCTCCGCCCGCCGGCGCCGCCGCAGCGGTCCGCCCCGGCGGCCCTCCTGGCCGGGCCGCTCCGCGGCGGCACGGTGGTGGAGGAGCGGGTGCACGAGGCCACCGGCGTCTGGTCGGGATGGCTCGACAACGGCGTGCGCGTCCACCACCGCAAGGTCGATCAGCGCCGGGACGACGCCGTCGTGACCATCACGCTCGCGGGCGGCGAGATCGAGGAGACCGCCGACACGCGGGGCGTCACCGAGGCCGCCATGGCCGCGTGGAGCCGGCCGGCCACCAGCCGCCTCACGAGCACCGACATCCGCACGCTCATGACCGGCAAGAAGGTGCGCGTGCAGCCGGGCCTCGGCCGGGACACCGTGACCCTCACGGTCTCCGGCGATCCCGCGGCGCTCGAGTCGGGATTCGAGCTGGCCTACCTGCTGCTGACCGATCCGGTCGTCGAGCCCGGGGTCTTCGCCCAGTGGCGCGAGAACGAAGTGCGCGAGATCGCCGAGCGGGCCCGCGAGCCCCGCGGCGTGCTCGCCGAGGCCCGGGCCGACGCGTTCTACCCCGCGGGCGAGGCGCGCCTGCGCCCGGTGACGGCGGTCCAGGCGGAGCGCCTCGGCCGCGAGGCGACCCAGGCCGCGCTCCGGGCGCTGATCGCGCGGGCGCCGATCGAGGTCGCCGTCGTGGGCGACATCGATCGGGACCGGGCGGTGGCGCTCATCGCGCGCTCCCTCGGCTCGCTCCCGCCGCGCCCGCGCATCGACGACAAGACGCTCCGCCACCTGCGCGCGGTGCCGCGGCCGGCCGGCCCCGTGCGCGTGGAGCGGACGGTGCCGACCCGGACCGAGCAGGCCCAGGTGCTCGACGGGTTCTTCGCGCCCGACATCCAGCAGACACGGGACAGCCGGCTCCTCTTCCTGGCCGCGCGCGTGCTCTCCACGCGCATGAACCGCGCGATCCGCGAGGAGCGCCAGCTCGTCTACAGCATCGGCGCGCAGCTCGCGCCCGGCGAGGCGTACCCGGGCTTCGGCGTGTTCGCGGCCCAGGCGCCCACCGACCCGGCGAAGGCCGGCGCCCTCGCCGACGCCGTGGCCGAGATGTTCGCCGCCTTCGCCGCCGAGGGGCCCGGCGCGGAGGAGATGACGGTGGCGCGCCAGCAGCTCCTCACGTACCTGGCGGACGCCCTGCGGAGCCCGGAGTTCTGGAGCGCCCGGCTGGCCACGCTCGACTACCGCGGAATCTCGCTCGACGACCTCGCGCGCATCACAGCCGACTACGCGCGCTTCACCGCCGACGAGGTCCGCGAGGCATTCGCGCGCTACGCGCGCCCCGAGGCGCGCTTCCGCATCGTGGTGCTGCCCGAGCGCGCGCGCTGACGCCGGACCTCGGCCGGTCCATCGTCGATCCGGCCCCGGGGGATGCGGCCGTCCGCCCTACTCACGCCGCCCTTGACGACGTCCCTGCCGCCAGCGGATCATCACGGCGGGAGTCGGATCAGAACCGCGCGGTGTCCGGCGCCGAGGCGAGGGAACGATGAAATGCAGGGTCGGTATCGCCCCTCCCTTCCGGACGCGCGCGCGAACGGCGCCGTCGTGGAGAGCTCTCTCCGCCGCGCTCATCGTCTTCCCCCTCTCGGTCGGCACGGCCCCAGGAGCGCTGGCGCAGCCGCCCCTCCGCATCGGCGCGTCGGTCTCCCAGACCGGGCCGTATGCGCGCCTGGGCCAGAACCAAGTTCGCGGGTATCGGCTCTGCGTCAAGCACACGAACGAGAAGGGCGGGGTCCTGGGGCGCCGGCTCGAGCTGCTCGTGGAAGACGATCGGTCCGATCCCGCGACCGGCGCCCGCATCTACGAACAGCTGATCACGCGGGACAAGGTGGATGCGGTCCTCGGGCCGTACTCCTCCCCCATCACGGAGGCCGTGGCCGACGTGACGGAGAAGCACCGGATGGCCCTGGTGGCGCCCGCGGCCGCCGCGACCTCCATCTTCAAGAAAGGGCGCAAGTTCGTCTTCATGGTGCTCTCGCCGGCCGAGGTCTACCTGGAAGGGCTGATCGACATGGCGGGCCGGCGGGGTCTCAGGACGCTCGCCCTCGTCCACGAGGCCACCGTCTTTCCCGACGCCATCGCCCGCGGCACGGTCCAGCTGGCGACGAAGCGCGGACTGCAGATCGTCGCCGTCGAGGCCTACGCCAAGGGAACGACCGACTTCTCACCGATCCTCGGCAAGATCCGGACGGCGAGCCCGGACGTGCTGGCCGCAGCCACGTACTTCGACGACGCCGTGGCCATCACGCGCCAGCTGAAGGCGCTGAACCTGAACCCCAAGATGTTCGCCGTGACGGTCGGCGGAGACCTGCCGAAGTTCTACGAGGTCCTCGGGCGGAACGCGGAGTTCGTCTACGGCGCGGCGCAATGGGAGCCGGAGCTGGTGACGCTGCTCCGTGGCGGCGAGCTGATCCCGGTCGCCCGCCGCTACCCGGGGGTCCGGGAGTTCGTCGAAGCCCACAGGCAGGAATTCCCGGGAGCCGAGCTCTCCTATCACACGGCTCAGGGGTACGGCGGATGCCAGGTCTTCGTGGAGGCCGTCCGGCGCGCGGGCTCCCTCGAGGGCGAGAAGGTCAGGGCGGCCATCCTCACCCTGAGCCTCAACACGGTCTACGGCGGATTCAAGGTGGACCGTGACGGCGTCCAGGTCGCGCACACGATGCTCGTGTTCCAGTGGCAGGACGGCCGGAAGGTCATCGTCTGGCCCGACGAGCTGGCGCCCGGCAAGCCGCGGTTTCCCACCCCGCCGTGGAGCCAGCGCCCGTGAACAACGCCGGGAAGGTCGTCGCCGTTGCCGTCCTCGCGGCGTTGGCGTGGGCCACGGCGTCGATCACAGAGGCTCAGCCGCCGATCCGGATCGGCGCGTCGGCGTCCAAGACCGGGACATATGCGGCCCTGGGCCAGAACCAGCTGCGAGGCTATCAGCTCTGCATCAAGCAGACGAACGACAAGGGCGGGGTCCTGGGACGGAAGCTCGAGCTCCTCGTGGAGGACGATCGGTCCGACGCCGCTGCGGCCATCCGCATCTACGAGCGGCTCATCGCGCAGGACAAGGTGGACCTCGTGTTCAGTCCGTACGGCACGCCCCTTACCGAGCCCGTGGCCGATGTCACCGAGAAGTACGGGATGCCGCTGGTCTCCCCGATCGCCGCCGCCAGCTCGATGTACAAGAAAGGGCGGAAGTTCCTCTTCATGCTGCCGTCCCCGGGCGAGGTGTACCTCGAAGGCCTCGTCGACCTGGCGGCCCGACACGGGCTCAAGAGCATCGCCCTGATCAACGAGGACACCCTTTTTCCCAGGACCGCCGCGCAGGGGGTCGCCGACCTCGCGAGAAGGAAAGGGCTCCAGATGGTCTTCGCCGCAGCCTACGCGAAGGGAACCAGCGATTTCTCGGCGATCCTGACCAGGGTCCGCGCCGTCGACCCGGACGTCCTCGCCGCCGCCACCTTCTTCGAGGACGCGGTGGCGATCAGCCGCCAGATGAAGACCCTCGACGTGAACCCCAGGATGTACGGGGTCACGGTGGGCGGGGCCCTCCCGAGGTTCTACGAGGTTCTGGGGCGAACCGCGGAGTTCGTCTACAGCGCGAGCCCGTGGGAGCCTGAGCTGGTCACGCTGCGGGCGGGCGGGCTCATTCCCGTTGCCCGCGAGTACCCGGGCGCCCGGGAGTTCGTGGCGTCGCACGGCAAGGAGTACCCCGGGGCCGATCTCTCGTACCACACCGCAGCCGGCTACGGAAGCTGCCAGATCCTCATGGAGGCGACCCGGCGCGCGAGCTCCCTCGACCGGGGCAAGATCCGGAGCGCGATTCTGAAGATGGATCTCAACACGGTCTACGGCGGCTTCAAGGTCGACGCGGACGGCTTCCAGATCGCGCACAAGACGGTCACCATCCAGTGGCAGGACGGCAAGAAGGCGATCGTCTGGCCCAGCGAGCTGACACCCCGCAAGCCGCGCTTCCCCACCCCGCCGTGGAGCCAGCGCCCGTGAGCCCCGTCGCGAAGACGTTCGCCGCCGCCGCGGTTCTCGCGGCGCTGGCGGGGGTGGGCACGCCGGTCACAGAGGCCGAGCCGCCGATCCGGATCGGCGCGTCGCTGTCGCAGACCGGCGCCTACGCGGCCCTGGGCCAGAACCAGCTGCGCGGCTACCAGCTCTGCGTCAAGCACACGAACGACAAGGGCGGGGTCCTGGGACGCAAGCTCGAACTCGTCGTGGAAGACGATCACTCCGAGCTCCCCACGGCCATCCGCATCTACGAGAGGCTCATCACGCAGGACCGGGTGGATCTGGTCCTCGGTCCGTACGGCTCGCCCATCAGCGAGGCGGTCGCCGACGTGAACGAGAAGCACAGGATGCCCATGGTGGCTCCCGTCGCGGCGACCACCTCGATCTACCGGAAGGGGCGGCAGTTCATCTTCGGCATGCTCCCCGCGGCGGAAGACTATCTGGAAGGGCTCATTGACCTGGCCGCCCGCCGGGGACTCAGGACCGTGGTCGTGATCAACGTCGACGAGCTCTTCGCGAGGACCACGGCCCGGGGCACCATCGAGCTGGCCCGACGCAAGGGGCTTCAGGTGCTCTTCGCCGACAGCTACCCCCTCGGCAACTCCGATTTTTCCGCCCTCATCGCCAGGGTCCGGGCGGCCGACCCCGACGTGCTGGCGGCCGCCACGCGCTTCGACGACGCGGTGGCCATCGTCCGGCAGTTGAAGGCATCGAACGTGAATCCCCGGATGTACGGGCTCACAGTGGGCGTGGACACGGCCAAGTTCCAACACGTCCTGGGGCGTGATGCGGAGTTCGTCTATGGCGCCACCCCCTGGGCGCCCGAGCTGGTCGAGGTCCGGGCCGGCGGCTTGATCCCGATCGCACGGCAGTATCCCGGGGCGCGGGAGTTCCTCGAGTCTCACAGGAAAGAATTCCCGGGCGCCGATCTCTCCTATCACACCGCTGCCGGTTACGGCGGCTGTCAGATTCTCGTGGAGGCCATCAGGCGGGCCGGGTCTCTGGACGTGGAGAAGCTCCGCGACGCGATCCTGAAGATGAACCACAACACCGTCTTCGGCGCGTTCAAGGTGGATCCGGACGGTTTTCAGATCGCGCACAAGATGGTGATGTTCCAGTGGCAGGACGGCAAGAAGGTCATCGTCTGGCCGGAAGAGCTGGCGCCGGGCAAGCCACGCTTTCCGACGCCGCCGTGGAGCCAGCGACGGTGAAGAGGCTCGAGCCTCAAGCATCCGTCCGCGAACGGCGGCGCCGAGGTGCCCCCATGCTCGGTGCGGCACGCCGATGGCGCAGGCGCTCGAGCTCCCGACGCAACGGCAACCAGTACTGCCGATCGCGCTGCCGTTCCGCGGATTCCTCTCTTCTCAGCGCTCGTTCGACGGCCGCGACTCGTCCGGCGGCCGCGTCTTCGAGCAGCGGTCGTTGTCGGGCGAGGCGGAGGCACCGCGCACGATGGGTACGGGCGACTTCGACGAGCAACTCGGGCGTGCGGAACTCGCGGAGCCAGAATCGAACGTGCGGCGGCGTCGGGTGCTCGCGATGCTGGAAGTAGTGCGCCTCCACGAGTCGCCGGATCATCGGCCAGTCCTTGTCGCGTTGGGTCTTCTTGGCTCGGACCAGGTCGGGCAGCGACACGAGATCGCACGAGAACCCGTCGGGCAGGGTGATCGTCGTGCGGCGAGCCCACAGCGCCGGGAACGGCGCCACACCACGCATCCGGGACATGACGTCGACGCGCATGTGAAAGGCGTCAGGATGCCGGCAGCGGAAATGCACGGCGTGGCCCCGCCGCAAATACTCAAGCCGGAGAGGCGGAACGGCAATGACTTCTGCCTCCAGATCCGTCAGGGCGCGGCGGAGCCGGGAGAGATTGCGAGCGTCGGCGAGCATGACGAGGTCGGTGTCCCGGCTAAACTCCGCCGCGCCGTAGAACACGCACGCCTGCCCTCCCATGAGGAGGGCGCGGACCCGGTGCGCCCGCATCGAAGAAAGGACTTTGCGTATCGGGTTCCGGATCAAGGGGTCTCTCCCACGACAAATAGATCTGCCAGAGTTTCTCGCTCTCCAGCCAGCGCTCGGCTGGCGTCAGACGATACCACTCCGCCCATTCCTGACCGACAAGCTCTTCCGGAGAGACCTTGGTGGGCGAAGATGAACGGCGCTCCCGCGAGAGCGACGAGGCCGGCGACACGGTTTGCCGGGGGGCCTGCCCTCTCTTCGCGCGCATCAGCACGGCTCCAGCATATCGCGAAAATCGCCGGCGCCGCGGCGCCGACGTTGACGATCGCTGGCGGCGTCAGTAGACTCTCGCCGCCGGGACGGCGATTTCCGGGGCGCGATCCACGCGACAACGGGTTGGCAGGCGTGCTGCGCTTTTCCACCCCGCCGTGGAGTCATCGGTGAAGCGGAGGGGCCCCACCATGAGGCTCGCGCTGTGCGCGCTCGCTTGCGCCTGTCTCTCCCTCGCGGCCTGGTCGGGCGCCTCGCCGGACGCGGAGGCCCAGCAACCGTTGAGGATCGGGGGCTCGTTCTCCGGCACCGGCACCTACGCGCAGCTCAGCCAGACGGTCCACCGCGGCCAGCAACTTTGCGTCAAGCACGCGAACGAGACGGGCGGGGTCCTCGGCCGGCAGATCGAGTTCACGGCGGAGGACGACCGGTCGGACGCCGCCAGGTCGGTGGCGATCTACGAGCGGCTCCTCGCCGAGGAGAAGGTCGACGCGGTCTTCTCGCCCTTCTCGGCGCCCATCACCGACGCGGTCGCCGGGGTGACGGAGAAGCGCCGGAAGCCGCTCGTCGCGTGTTGCATGGCCGCGACGCCCAATTACAGGAAAGGGCGGAAGTTCCTCTTCATGTTCCTGTCACCCGGGGAGGTCTACCTCGAAGGCCTCGTCGACATGGCGGTGAAGCGAGGCTTGAAGACGATCGCGGTGATCCACGAGGACACCCCGTTCCCCACCGCCATCGCGCGGGGCGGCCTCGACCTGGCAAAGAAGCGCGGCCTCCAGGCCGTGGTCGTCGAGGCCTATCCCGGCAAGACGACCGACTTCTCCGCGATCCTCGCCAGGGTCAAGGCCGCGAATCCCGATGTCGTGGCGGCCGCCACCTACTTCGACGACGCCGTCGCGATCACGCGGCAGATGAAGGAGCTGGACGTCAACCCCCGGATGTACGCGGCGACCAGCGGCGTCAACCTCCCCGGGTTCTACGAGCGGCTCGGGCGGGGCGCCGAGTTCCTCTACGGGCCGACTCAGTGGGAGCCCGAGCTGGTGACCCTGCGGGCCGGAGGCCTCGTGCCCATCGCTCGCCAGTACCCGGGAGCGCGCGAGTTCGTCGAGTCCTACCGGAAGGAGTTCCCGGGGGCGGACCTCTCCTACCAGACCGTGCAGGGGTACGGAGCGTGCCAGATCCTCCTGGAAGGGATCCGGCGGGCCGGGTCCCTCGACGGCGACAAGATCCGACACGCGATTCTGAGGATGGACCTCCACACGGTCTTCGGCGCCTTCAAGGTCGACCGGGACGGTGTCCAGATCGCCCACAGGATGCTGATCTTCCAGTGGCAGGACGGCAAGAAGGCGATCGTCTGGCCCTCTGAGCTGGCCCCCGGCAAGCCGCGCTTCCCCACACCGCCGTGGAGTCAACGGCCGTGACTTCTTACACCGGCAGCAGGGACGGGGCCGGCGGCGATCAGTCTCTTCTTCCGGGAGTCGACCCGGGCGTTGAACCCTTCGAGTGTCCTGGCTCCCAGCAGGGAGAGGTCGCCGGGCTGGGCGAAGACGACCTCGTCCACGGTCTTGAACTCGCCGCACTCGATGACGGCGATGCCGACGTGTCGAGTGACGTACGGGCCATTGGCCATCACGAAGAGCTGATCTCGATGGCCGGGCCGAGTGACGCGCAGGTCCACCGTGAACACGCCCATGGCCGTGGCCATCATATCGGCATCCTGCGCGGTGGCCGTGCGCCCATGGTGCTCGGCGGGCTGGCCCTGCTGGCGGCCCTCGCGCTGCTCTCCGGTGACGCGGGCGCACAGGCGCCGCGACGCCCCTACCGCATCGGCGTTCTCAACGAGGCGTGGGCGGCGAACCACCCCACCGTCGAGGGCCTCAAGGCGGGGCTCCGCGAGCTCGGTCTCCAGGAGGGGCGGGACGTCACCTTCGACATCCGCTTCACCGAGGGGAACCCCCAGGCGACATCCGAGGCGGCCGCGGCGCTCGTGAAGGCGGGAGTCGACCTGCTCTTCACCAGCAACGAGGCGGCCACGCAGGCGGCAAAGGCCGCCACGCGGACGGTCCCGATCGTCTTCACGCTCGTGGGGGACCCGGTCGCAGCGGGCATCGTCGCGAAGCTCGCCCGGCCCGGCGGAAACCTCACGGGGGTCTCGAGCCTCACCACCGAGCTGGTGCCGAAACGGCTGGAGGCGCTCAAGACCCTGATCCCCCGCCTCCGCCGGGTGTGGGCCATTTACTACGCCGGCGACCCCTCGTCCCTGGCGGCGATCCGCAAGGCCGAGGACGCGGCGCCGCGCCTGGGGCTCGCGCCGGTGGCGCGGCCGGTGCGCAGTCCCGAGGAGCTCGAGCGGGTGCTGCGGGAGATCCAACCCGGCGACGCCCTGCTCCCCCCGGACATCGCGACCATGGACATCCCCGCCATCCTCCTGGAGGTCTCGTTGACCTCGCGCATTCCCGCCGTGTTCCCGGCGAGCCTCTGGGTGGGGCATGGTGGCCTGGTGTCCTACGGCTCCGATTACCACGCCCAGGGCGTCCAGGCCGCCCGGCTCGTCGCCAAGATCCTGCGCGGCGCGCGGCCCGAGGATCTCCCGGTCGAAGGGGCCGACAAGATCGATCTCGCCGTCAATCTCAAGACCGCGGCCCTCCTCGGGGTGACCGTGCCCCGCAAGGTGCTCCTCCGCGCGGACATCCTCCGGCGATGAACCGGCCCGCCGGGCGGCGGCTCTTCGGAAAGTACGTCGTCGTCCTCCTCCTGCTCGTCGGCGGGGTGCTGCTGCTCAGCAGCGCTCTCGACCTCTACTTCTCCTACCAGGAGACGAAGGCGGCGCTCGTCCGGATCGAGCGCGAACAGGCCGTGGCGGCGGCGGCGAGGATCGAGCAGTTCGTCCAGGACATCGAGCGGCAGGTGCGCTGGACGACCCAGGCCGCCTTCGACGACCCGGTGGCGGCACAGGAGCAACGGGAGATCGACTATCTCCGGCTGCTGCGCAACATCCCGGCGATCGCCGAGATCAGCCACCTCGACGCGTCCGGCAAGGAACGGCTTCGAGTGTCCCGCCTGGGCCTGGACGCCATTGGCAGCCAGGAGGACCACTCGCGGGCGCCGAAATTCCTCGAGGCCAGAGCCGGGAAGACGTACTTCAGCCCGGTGTACTTCCGGAACGAGTCCGAGCCCTACATGACGGTCGCGGTGCCGGCCGGCGAGTACGGCGTCGAGGTCACCGTCGCCGAGGTCACCCTCAAGGCGATCTGGGACGTGGTCTCCCGCATCCGGATCGGCCAGGCGGGCTACGCGTACGTGGTCGACTCGCTCGGCCGCCTGGTGGCCCACCCGGACATCAGCCTGGTCCTCCAGAAGCGGGATCTCTCGGCCCTGCCCCAGGTCCGCGCCGCGCGGGGCCGGCGTCCCGCCGGAGGCGAGGAGGACGTCGGCATGATCGCCGCCGGGCTCCAGGGCGGGCGGTTCCTCACGGCCCACGCCCCGATCGCCCCGCTCGGGTGGCTCGTCTTCGTCGAGCAGCCGCTCGGCGAGGCTTTCGCGCCCCTGCAAGCCTCCATCGTCCGCAGCATCATCCTCTTCGCGCTCGGCCTCGCGCTCTCGGTGCTCGCGAGCGTTCTCCTCGCCCGGCGCATGGTCGCCCCGATCCGGACATTGCAGGCCGGGGCCGCACGGATCGGCGCGGGCGATCTGACTCACCGCATCCAGGTCCGGACGGGCGACGAGCTGGAGACGCTCGGAGACGAGTTCAACCGGACGGCCGCCCGACTTCAGGAGTCGTACGCGGGCCTCGAGCAGAAGGTCGAGGCGCGGACCCGGGAGCTGACCGACGCGCTCGAGCAGCTCAAAGCCCTGGCGGATGTCAGCCGGGCGGTCGGCTCCACGCTGGACCTCGAGACCGTGCTCGACACCATCGTGGCGCGCGCCGTCGAGCTGTCGGCCACCAGCAGCGGCGTCATCTACGAGTACGACGAGGCGACCGGAGCGTTCCACCTGAAGGGCTCACACCGTCTGGAGGAGGAGGTCGTCGAGGTCCTCCGGGCGACACCGATCCTCCTCGGGGAGGGCGCCGTCGGCAAGGCGGTCGCCGCCCGGGCGCCCATCCAGGTGGCGGACATCCTCGACGAGCGCGAATACGACGTCGCGCGGATCCGCGCCATCTTCGAGCGCCTCGGATACCGGTCCGTGCTCGCCGTCCCGCTCCTCCTCGAGCAGCGGATCATGGGCGGCCTGGTGGTCTGGCGGCAAGCGCCGGGACGCTTCGCGCCGGAGGTCGTGAACCTCGTCCAGACCCTCGCCGCGCAGTCGGTGCTCGCGATCCACAACGCCCGGCTGTTCCGCGAGATCGAGGACAAGGGCCGCCAGCTCGAGAGCGCCAGCAAGCACAAGTCCCAGTTCCTGGCCAACATGAGCCATGAGCTCCGCACGCCGCTCAACGCCATCCTGGGCTACACGAAGCTGATCACCAACAACATCTACGGCGAGGTGCCCGGGAAAATCCGGGACGTCCTGGGGCGCGTGGACCAGAGCGGGCGCCACCTGCTCAGCCTGATCAACGACGTGCTCGACGTGTCCAAGATCGAGGCGGGGCAGCTGGTCCTCTCCCTGGGCGAGTATTCCATGAAGGAGGTCGTTCACACGGTCGCCACGGCCGTCGAGGCCCTGGCCGCGGAGAAGAAGCTGTCCCTGAAGATCATGGCCGCTCCCGACCTGCCCCGCGGCAGGGGGGACGAACGGCGCCTCACCCAGGCCGTGCTGAACCTCGTCAGCAACGCCATCAAGTTCACCGACGTCGGCGAGGTGACGGTGCAGGCGACGGCCTCCGACGGCTCCTTCCTGGTGTCGGTGTCGGACACGGGTCCCGGGATCTCCCCCGCCGATCAGCAGAGGATCTTCGAGGAGTTCCAGCAGGTGGACAGCTCCAGCACCCGGAAGAAGGGGGGGACCGGCCTGGGCCTCTCCATCGCCAGGCGAATCGTCGAGCTGCACGGCGGGCGCATGTGGGTGGACTCGGCGCCCGGGGAGGGTTCCACCTTCTCCTTCACGCTGCCGGTCCGCGTCGAACGACGGGAGGCAAGATGAGCAGACGCGTTCTCGTGATCGAGGACCAGGAGGACAACCGGCGGATCGTGCGCGACCTCCTCACCAGCGCCGACTACGAGGTGATCGAAGCCGAGACGGGCGAAGCCGGGGTGGCCATGGCGGAGACGGCGCGCCCGGGCCTCATTCTCATGGACATCCAGCTCCCCGGCATCGACGGGTACGAGGCCACCCGCCGGATCAAGGCGAACCCCGCCCTCCATCACATCCCGATCATCGTGATCACCTCCTACGCGCTGAGCGGCGACGACGTGAAGGCCTTCGACGCGGGGTGCGACGACTATCTCGCGAAGCCGTACGACCCGTTCGCGCTGCTGGCCAAGATTCGCGAGCGCCTGCCGTAGACGGGCGCGGAGGAGCCCGACGTGAGAACCCCCGCGCGGATCCTGATCGTGGACGACAACCGCATGAACGTGGACATCCTGGAAAGCTGCCTGGGCTTCCACGGCTACGAGATCATCACGGCCGCCGACGGCGAGGAGGCGCTCGCCGCCGCCACGGCGCAGCAGCCGGATCTGATCCTGCTGGACGTCATGATGCCCAAGGTGGACGGGCTCGAGGTGTGCCGCCGCCTCAAGGCGGACCCGTCCCGGCCGTTCACGCCGATCATCCTGGTCACCGCCAGAGCGGACTCGAAGGACGTCGTCGCGGGCCTCGAGGCCGGCGGCGACGAGTACCTGACGAAGCCCGTGGACCAGGACGCGCTCGTCGCTCGGGTCCGGTCGATGCTGCGGATCAAGGACCTGCACGATACGGTGCAGCGCCTGGCGGGCCAGCTCGCCGAGTGGAACAAGACCCTCGAGCAGCGCGTCCAGGAGCAGGTGGCCCAGCTCGAGCGCCTGGGGCGGCTCAAGCGCTTCTTCTCCCCCCAGCTCGCCGAGCTGATCGTGACGGGCGGCGCGGAGGACCCGCTCCGGAGCCATCGCCGCGAGGTCACGGTGGTCTTCCTCGACCTGCGCGGCTTCACCGCCTTCGCCGAGATCTCCGAGCCCGAAGAGGTCATGGGCGTCCTTCGCGCGTACCACGCCGAGATGGGCAAGCTCATCCTGGCCCACGAGGGGACGCTCGAGCGCTTCACGGGGGATGGGATGATGA
>Ga0156038_1182_pt2 | contig 14590 bp, 16 predicted proteins | sample RifCSPlowO2_02_FD_116150 | JGI IMG/M metagenome (GOLD analysis project Ga0156038, IMG submission 116150) | Candidatus Rokubacteria bacterium RIFCSPLOWO2_02_FULL_72_37
CCGAGGCGCGCCGCGAGATCCTCGCGCGCCTCGGCGGCTGGCAGCGGCCCGCCGCCGCGCCGGCCACGGTGCCAGAGGCGACCCCAGGGGCCGCCCCGCGCGAGGAGACGATCGCCCGTGAGCTGACGCAGGCGACCATCATGTTCGGGCGCCAGGCGATCCGGCAGACGAATCCCGACTACTTCCCGCTGGTCGTGGCCGCCTACGTGCTCGGCGGGGGCTCGACGTCGCGCCTGTACACCCGGGTGCGCGACCAGGCCGGGCTCGCGTACTCGATCTACAGCTTCGCCTCGCCGTCCCGGTACGGTGCATCGTTCATCGCGGCCGCGCAGACGCGCACGGCCGAGGTCCCGCGTGTGATCGCGATGGTCCGCGAGGAGCTCGCGCGGATGGGACGCGAGCCCGTGACGGAGCACGAAATCGAGCTCGCCAAGGCGTACCTGATCGGGAGCTTCCCGTTGCGGCTGGACACCTCCGGCAAGGTCGCCGATTTCGTGGTCGCCGTCGAGGAGCTCGGGCTCGGCCTCGACTACGCCGACCGGTACCGGGCGCGCGTCGCGCAGGTGACAGCCGCGGATGTCCAGCGGGTGGCGAGGCAGTACTTCGCTCCGGACACCTTCAGCCGGGTGGTGGTCGGCCGGTCGCCGTGAGCGCGGCGCTCGCCTCCCGGCTCGCCCTCGTCCTGCTCCTCGTCGTCGCAGCACCGGTCTCCGGGGCGTCGCTCGCGCTCCCACCCGGCGAGCGCGCCAGGGCCGTGCAGGTCGGTGCCCGCTCGGTCACCCAGGAAGCCTTCGATCGCGAGTGGCGGGTCGCGAACGCAGCGGGTGACAGCCTGATCGTGCTCACCCCGTTCCATCGGCTGGTCCTGGCGGCGCGGAACGCCGCGTTCAAGAACGAGACGCTCAAGCCGGGCGAGGCCGACCGTATCCTGAAGGCGCACGGGGAGCGCGTCGTGATCTGGGCGAGCCTGCACGGCACCCGCGCCGACTTCGCCCGCTACTACACCCCCCGCCTCATCGCGGGCGACCGCGAGATCGAGCCGAGCTTCGTCCAGAACGAGCGCACCGCGCAGCGGGAAGATGGCGGCCGCTACCGGGCACGGTGTGTGTACGGTTTTCCGATCCGCGACCTCACCGGAACCCAGCGGCTGCACCTCGTGGTCCGGGACGCCGACGGCCACGACGTGAGCCGATTCACGATCGATCTGTCCACGATGCGCTGAAGGAGCGCGCGGTGAAGCGGCACGGGTGGGTGGGGCTCGGTGTCATCGTCGTCGCCGAGGCGTTGCTGTTCGCCGGGGCGCCGATCGTCGGGCGATGGTTCACGCCGCTCGTGTGGACGGGCTACGTCCTCGTCGCGGACGCCCTGGTCGCTCGGCTCTGCGGCCGCTCGTACCTCACGACGGACCGGCTCGAGGGGGTGCTGGTCGCGCTCGTCTCCATCGCCGCCTGGTGGCTCTTCGAGTGGTACAACGCGCCTCGGTTCTGGCGCGGCGGCGACGACCTCCGCGGCCTCTGGTGGCAATACCACGCGATGGAGCCGAATCTCCTCCTGCGGCGGCTCGGATACGATTGGGCCTTCGCGACGATCTTCCCGGCGCTCTTCCTCACGGCCGCCGTGCTCCGTGCGCGCGTATTCTCCTGGGTGCGCGTCGCCCCGTGGCGTCCGTCCCCCGCGTGCCTCCAGGTCGCGATCGCCGCGGGGGTCGTCGCCGTGGCGCTGCCCCTCCTCGTGGTGTCGTCGTGGCTGGTCCCGCTCGTCTGGACGGGATTCGCGCTGCTCCTGGAGCCGATCAATCACCGGCGCGGCCGCCCCTCCTGGCTCACCGCGCTCGCGCGCGGGGATGCCTCGCTGCTCTGTGCCCTGCTCTCAGCGGGCGCGATCTGCGGCGTGCTCTGGGAGTTCTGGAACTACTGGGCGCTGACGCGGTGGACGTATTCGGTGCCGTACGCCGGCGGCGTGAAGATCTTCGAGATGCCCGTGCTCGGCTACCTCGGGTTCCCGTTCTTCGCGCTCGAGTGCTTCGCGATCTACCACTGGGTGCGGGGCCTGCTCGGTGCCACGGACGCGCCGGGCGTCGTCTGACCACGTGGGGGGCCCCGACATGCCCCCCCCCATCCCGACCCCCGCACATCCCCACATGCCCCCCCAGCCCCCCCAATTTCCCGCACACCCCCAACGCTCGGCGCGCCACCGCAACGCCGCGGCACGCCTCGACGCCTCGACAGGCTCCTCGGAGGTCGAGGGGGCGCGCTCCGGTGCTATAATCCGCGCGCACAAGCCGGACCGAATGGAGGCCGAACCGATGAAAGCCGTCCGCGTGCATGCTCCCGGTGGCCCCGAGGTCATGAAATACGAGGATGTCGCCGCGCCGACGCCGAAGGCCGGCGAGGCGCTCGTCAAGGTCGACGCGGCCGGGCTCAACTACATCGACGTCTACTTCCGGACCGGGCAGTACAAGGTGGAGTTCCCGGTCACGCTCGGCATGGAGGCGGGGGGCACCGTCACCGCGGTCGGCCCGGGTGTGACCGAGGTGAAACCGGGCGACAAGGTCGCGTACACCGGCGTGCCGGGCGCGTACGCGGAGCTCGCCGCGGTGGCGGCGCAGCGGCTCGTGGTGCTCCCGGCGGGTGTCAGCACCAGGCAGGGCGCCGCGGCGATGCTCCAGGGGATGACCGCCCACTACCTCGCGTGCTCGACCTGGCCGCTCAAGAGCGGCGACACGTGCCTGGTCCACGCGGCGGCAGGCGGCGTCGGACTCCTCCTGTGCCAGATCGCGCGGATGCGCGGGGCGCGCGTGATCGGCACCGTGTCCACCGAGGAAAAAGCCAAGCTCGCGCGGGGGGCCGGCGCCCACGAGGTCATCCTCTACACGACACAGGACTTCGAGGCCGAGGTGAAGCGACTCACCGGCGGCAAGGGAGTGCAGGTCGTGTACGACTCGGTCGGCAAGACGACGTTCGACAAGGGCTTCAATTGCCTGGCGGCGCGCGGCATGATGGTGCTCTACGGGCAGTCGAGCGGACCCGTCGGCATGTTCGATCCCCAGGTGCTGAACCAGAAGGGCTCTGTCTGCCTCACGCGACCCAGCCTCTTCCACTACGTGGCGACGCGGGCTGAATTGCTGGAGCGGGCCGGCGAAGTCCTCGGCTGGATCCACGACGGCAGGCTCAAGCTCCGGACCGAGCTCGAGTTCCCGCTGAAGGACGCGGCCGAGGCCCACCGGGCGCTCGAGGGGCGTCGGACGACCGGCAAGGTCCTGCTGATTCCGTGAACGTCGCGCAGCTCCTCGAGGCGTCGGCGCGCTACCACGCGGAGCGGCCGGCGCTCGTCGCGGGGAATCGGCGCTTCACCTACCGCGAGCTCGACGACACCTGCTCGGTCCTCGCCGGCCGGCTCCGGAGGCTCGGCCTCCAGCCGGGCGATCGGCTCGGCGTGCACCTGCCGAACTCGGCGGAGTTCGTGCTCGTGTACTACGCCGCGCAGAAGCTCGGCGTCGTGCCGCTCTCGCTCAACGTCACGTACGCGGCCGAGGAGATCGCGTACATCGTCGGCGACGCCGCGCCCAAGGCCGTGATCACCGCGGCCGGCGTCGCCGGCAACCTCCCGCCGCGCGCCAGGATGCCCGGCGTGCGCCACGTGCTGGACGCCGACGAGCTCGCGTCCCTCGCGGGCGACGGGCCTGCGCGCGCACTTGACCTCGATCGCGAGGCGACCGCGGCGGTCCTGTACACGTCGGCGACGACGGGACGTCCGAAGGGCGTGATGCTCAGCCACGCCAACATCGTGTCCAACGCCCACGCGACCGTCCATCACCTCCGCATGGTGCCCGACGACCGCGGGCTCTGCGCCGTGCCCATGTTCCACTGCTTCGGCCAGAACTTCGTCATGAACGCGCTGATCACCGCGGGCGGCCTGCTCGTCGTTCAGGAGCGGTTCGTTCCCGACCAGTTCACCGAGGCGGTGGCGCACCACCGGATCACACTGCTCTACGGTGTGCCGACGATGTACATCCTCTTCCTCTCCATGGACCGGACGCCCGACTTTTCGTCGGTGCGGATCTTTTTCTCCGCGGCCGCGACACTGCCCACCGACGTCGAGCGCCGGTGGAGCGAGCGCTACGGGTTGCCGGTCGCGCAGGGGTACGGCCTCACGGAGTGCTCGCCGTTCGCGGCCTGGAATCACGATTACGCGATCCGTCCCGGCTCGGTCGGCACGCCGATCGAGAATGTCGAGATGCGGGTGGTCGACGGCGAGGGACGCGAGGTGGCGGAGGGCGAGCTGGGAGAGATCCTCATCAAGGGCCCGAACGTCATGAAGGGCTACTTCAACAATCCCGCGGCCACCGCCGAGGCGGTCCGCGACGGCTGGCTCCACTCGGGCGACATCGGCTACCGTGACGCCGACGGCTACTACTACCTCGTCGATCGCGTGAAGGACATGATCAACGTGGCCGGCTTCAAGGTGTTCCCCCGCGAGGTCGAGGAGGTGCTCTATCGCCACGCGGCCGTCAAGGAAGCCGCGGTCGTCGGGGTGCCGGACCCGGTCCGGGGTGAAGCGGTCAAGGCCTTCGTCGTTCTCCACACGGCGCAGGCGGCGACCGTCGAGGCGCTGCAGGCGGTGTGCCGCGGCGCCGTCGCCGCGTACAAGGTGCCGGAGACTATCGAGTTCGTCGCCGCGCTCCCCAAGAGCCCGATAGGCAAGATCTTGAAGAAGGAGCTCCGTCGCCCGCGCTGACCTGCCCAGTTCTTGGCCAGGCTGACACGGTCGGCACGGCGCGAAGAGCGGCCGACACGACCGTCCCATCCGGAATGCTGTGTTTTTCTTGTCCTCCCACGTTGGCCTCACTCTTGCTCACGCTCGGGCAAGCGATCGATCGGCTTTGCCAGTCCAGGAGGTGGACCATGGCGCACTTCTCCGCGTCGGCGCCCTCCATGCACAGGCGGCGCAACAGAACGATGCGCACGACGATCCAGTCGTTCGACCGCGCGAGCCTGGCCGCCGCGGCGCGGGCGCTGTTCATCGGCGTGCAGAACGGCCTCGCCCTGCGGGACATGGGTATGCTCCGCAATCGCGTGACGCCCGAGATGCACGCGGCGCTCCAGGCGCGCTGCGATCAGCTGCGCGCTGCGAAGCAGTCGAACCGCATCGAGAAGATCGACATCACGAGCGCGGCGGTCGAGGACGCGTGGGAGGAGCGTGACCGCGAGTTCGCGACCGTGCGGCTCTGTGGCACGCTCTTCGATTACACGGTCGACGATGCCACCGGGACGGTGCTCGATGGCTCGAAGACCGCCGCGCAGCGCTTCGAGGAGCGCTGGACGTTCGTGCGGGCCGCCGACGCCCGAGCGTGGAGGCTCGCCGGGATCGACGGATCGGTGAGCTAGAATACGGGCGGAGGTGCGACCTGGATGAAGTGGCTCCTGGGCATCACCGGGGCGGTCGTCTTGCTGCTGATCGCCGCGGCCCTCGTCCTCCCGCTCCTCGTTGACACGCCGCACGTCCAGGGACTGATCGCAGAAAGCGCCGCGCAGGCGCTCGGTCGGCCCGTGAAGTTCGCCTCGCTGTCGATCGCGCTGCTCCCGCTGCCCGCCGTCGAGCTCAGGCGGCTCGAAGTGGCCGACGATCCCGCGTTCGGTCCGGCGCCCTTCCTCAGCCTCGAGACCGGACGCTTGCGCCTCCGCCTGCGCCCGCTCCTCGTCGGTCGCGTGGAATTCGGAGAGCTGCTCCTCGATCGGCCGACGATCGCGCTCGTCCGGCGCGCCGACGGGCGGTGGAACGTGGCCAGCCTCGGGGGAGGCGCGCCCGAGGCCCGCGGCCCGGCGCGGACAGGACGAGGGAGCGGCGGCACGGGGGGCTTGCCGTCGGGGGCGGTCGTATCGACCTTCGGCTCGCGCCTCAGGATCGAGCGGGGCAGCGTGACCTACACGTCGAGGGCGGCGCGCACGGCGGCGACGCCGTGGCGCCTCGAGGATCTCGATCTGACCGTCAGTGAGCGCGGCTCGGCGCTCGCCTTCGAGGGAGGAGCGCGGCTCGCGCCCGGGGCTCTCGTGGCGCGGATCCGCGACGGTCGGCTCGCGCTCGATGGGCGGGGCCTGCTCGAAGCGCCGCTCTCGGCGCACGTGAGCCTCGACGGCAAGGACCTCGGCGGGCTCGTGGCGGCCGCCGCGGCGCCGACGGTCGAGGTCGCAGGGGCGCTGCGGGGGACGCTTGCCGTGACGGGCACGCTCGGGTCGCCCCGCGCGGTGGGCGACCTCGAGGTCGCGAGTCTCAGGCTCACGCACACGAACGCCGCGTGTCCGGAGCCCAAGCGGCGCACGCTCGCGCTCGAGGGCCTCAAGGTTGCCGCCGCCTGGCAGAATGCCCGCTTCACCGGTCAGCCCGTCACGGCGCGTCTCGGCGGTGGCACGATCACGGCGGGCATCACGACCATCCACGACGCCGACATGCGCGTGCGGATCACCGATCTCTCGATCCGGGCGCTGCCCGTCGAGCGCGTCCTCGTCGACTTCCTCTGTCGAGGCTACGCGATCGCGGGTCCGCTCGATCTCACGGGGACGGCCGCGTTCGCCGCAGCGGACCCGCGTGGCACGCTCTCCGGCGCCGGCCGGCTCCACGTCGGTCCCGGTCGCATCGTGGGCGAGCAGGCGCTCCGGCTGGCGGACCGGATGCTGCGGGTGGGCGGGGCCGTCTCGTCGCTCCTCGGCGCCGACGCGCCCGCCCGGCCCGCCGCCTCGCCGACCGAGTTCGAGTCGATCACGGGCACCTATCAGATCGCGAACGGCGTGGTGACCACGCGGGACCTGGTGTACACGAGTCGGGTGATGAAGGTCGCAGTCGCGGGCGACTACGCGCTGAGCACCGGGCTCGTGAATCTCACGCTGCTCGTGAGCCACGGGCGCGGCGACGTGAAGGCGGTCGTCAGCGGTCCCACCGCGTCGCCCTCCATCCGCGTCCTATCCTCCTCGCTCCTCCGTGACGTGGATCCGAAGAGGGCCGAGAGCGGCCTGCAGGAACTCCTCCGTCGGTTCCGGCGCCAATGAGCCGCTATCGCGTCGCGGTGAAGCGGCCGCCGCCGAGCTTCCCCGCCTCGATCAGGCCGACGAAGAACGCGTAGAGCCGATCGTACTCCTCGAAGCGGGTCTCGCCGAGGCGCGCCACCGTGTCGGCGCGCATCGCCCGGAACATCCGCAGACGCTCGCGGAGAATCGGCCGCCACTCGTCGGATACATCCTCCGCACCGACGGCGCCGAACCCGGCCCGGCCGAGCAGCGCCCGATAGCCCTCGAGTGTCTGCAACGTGGTCGCGGCCATCCAGCGCCAGAGCTGCTCGCGCTCGCGGTCGCCGAGCCGCGGCCGGGCGAGCCAGTCGGTGAATGCGAGTCGGCCGCCGGGAACGAGCACGCGACGGCATTCCTCGAGGACCAACAGTTTGCGGTCGATGTGCAGCAGGGCTTCCTGGCTGACGCATGCGTCGAACATCGCAGTGCCGAACGGCAGGGCGGTCGCATCTCCACGGACGATCCGCACGCGCCCGGCCAGGCCGACCAGACGGCTCAGCCGGGCGGCGCCCTCGGCGCGGCGCTGGTTCAGCTCGACGCCGACCACGCGGCAACGCCGATGGCTCGCGAGGAAGCGCGCGGGGCCGCCGAGCCCGGCGCACACGTCGAGCACCCGACTGGCGGCGCCGATGCCGGCGCGGCGCGCGAGGGCCTCGACCGCGCCGAGCCCGCCGTAGTGGTCCTGGTCGAAGTCGAAGAGGTCCTCCGCCGTCGGTGACCCGACGCGGCTACCGCGTCGCCGCCCGACGGCGCGCAGGACCTGCTCCTCGCTGATCGGGTGACGGTCGTAGAAATCGATGACACGGTCGCTCATCCCTTGAAGCGCCTCCCCGCGTATGATAAAAGCAAACGGACCTTCACAGCCATGTCGCGAGGGAATCCATGAGCGGCGAGCAGAAGGGCGGCCTCGAGGACGTCGTCGTTTCGACATCGGGGATCTGTTTCATCGACGGCAACGAGGGGCGCCTGGTGTACCGTGGGTACGACGTCAACGAGCTCGTCGAGCGCTCGAGCTTCGAGGAGGTCGTCTTCCTGCTCTGGCACGGCGATCTCCCGAGCCGGAATGCGCTCGCCGCCCACACGAGAGCGCTCACGTCCACGGCGAATCGCAGGCTGCCGCCGAAACTGATCGACATCCTGCGCGCGCTCCCGCGGAGGACGGCGCCGATGGACGTGCTTCGCACCGGGGTGTCGGTGCTGGCGGCGTTCGATCCCGACGGCGGCGACAACTCCAGGGATGCCACGCTCCGGAAGTCGATCCGGCTGACCGCGCAGCTGCCGACCCTGGTCGCCGCATGGGAGCGCGTGCGCCGCGGCAGGCCGCCGGTCACGCCCACCCCCCGCCTCGGTCTCGCCGGGAACTTCCTCTACATGCTGAGCGGCAAGACGCCGACCGCCCTCGCCGTGAAGACCTTCGACGTCGGGCTCATTCTCCATGCCGACCACGAATTCAACGCCTCGACGTTCGCGGCACGGGTGACGGCCGCGACCATGTCGGACGTCCACTCGGCGATCACTTCCGCGATCGGAGCGCTCCGGGGCCCGCTCCACGGCGGCGCCAACGAGCAAGTGATGCGGATGGTCGAGCAGATCCGGACGCCGGAGCGCGCCGAGGACTGGATCCGTAAGGCGCTCGCCGACAAGGCGCGCGTGATGGGCTTCGGCCACCGCGTGTACCGCGTCGAGGACCCGCGCGCCCGGCACCTGCGCCGCCTCGCCGGGGAGCTCGGCCGGCAGGTGGGCGACACCGGCGCCGTCGAGATCCTCGACACCGTCGCGCGCGTCGTGTCCGCGGACAAGCACCTGCATCCCAACGTCGACCTCTACTCCGGAGCGGCGTACGCCTCGATGGGTATCCCGACGGACCAGTTCACGCCGATCTTCGCCATCAGCCGGGTCGCGGGCTGGACGGCGCACGTCATGGAACAGCACGGGAACAACCGGCTGATCAGGCCGCGCGCGGACTACACGGGCCCGACGCGGCTCTCCTACGTCCCCGCTGACCGGCGCTAGGGGGGCCGGCGCGCCGCGAAACAGATGGGCGCGCGCGTCACGCTGGCGATGGTGGTGTTCGACGGCCTCGAGCTGACCCGGGCCTGCCTCGAGAGCCTCCGGAGCACGCGGGAGCCGTTTCGTCTCGCCGTCGTGGACAACGGCTCGGCGGACGGCACCGCGGAGTTCTTCGAGCGCTTCCCGTACTCGTTCCCGCTCGCCTACGAGCGGCGCCCGGCGGGCGGGTCGGTGATCGCCGCGCTGAACCGTGCCTGGCGACTCGCGGACGCCGACGCCGTGTGCTTTCTGCACAACGACACGGAGGTCGTGGATCCCGCGTGGCTCTCGCGGCTGCTCGCGGCACTCGAGACACCGGGCGCCGGCCTGAGCGGTCTCTACGGAGCCAAGCGCCTGCGGCGGGACGGGCGGGCGGTGGGGCGGACGATCGTCCACAGCCTCGCCCCGACTCCGACGGTGCGAGCCCCGTGGGAGGAAGTCGCGTTCGTCGACTCCGTCTGCATGTGCCTGCCGCGCCCCCTGATGGAGGAGATCGGTGGCTTCGACGAGGGCTACGGGTTCTATCACGGACACGACCGTGATCTGTCGCTCGCGGTCCGTGAGCGGGGACGGCGCTGCCTCGTCGTCCACGCCCCGTTCATCCACCGTGGGGGCGGCACGCGCGCGCGCGACTTCGGGCGCGACCCGGGGCGCGAGCGTGAGGACCTCAGGATGCGCGAGGCCGCGCTGGCCCGGTTCGCCGCCAAGTGGCGACATCGGCTGCCGTGCGACGTGCGGCTCCCCGGCCCGCGTCTGCGCGACTGGGTGAGGGCGAAGCTCGGATGAGCCAACTCGGCGTCGGAATCGTGGGTGCGCGCTTCGCCGCCGATCTCCACGCGACGAACTTCCGGCCGCTACGTGGCACGAAGGTCGCGCTGGCCGCCGTCTGCTCGAGGACGCGGGCCGAGGCTCAAGCGTTCGCCGCGCGCCACGACATCCCGCGCGTCTTCACCGATTATCGGGAGCTGATCGCCGCGCCTGACGTCGAGGTGGTGGACATCTGCTCCACGACCGACACGCACCACGAGGTGGCGATCGCCGCGGCCGGTGCCGGCAAGCACGTGATCGTCGAGAAGCCGCTCACCGGCGCCTTCTGCGAGGCGACGACCTCACGGGAGTCGATGCTGACGCAAGCGCTCGGAAACGCCGACGCCGTGCTCGAGGCGGTGACGCGTGCCGGTGTGACGCTCTGCTACGCGGAGGACTTCGTCTACGCCCCGCCCGTGGCGAAGCTCCGGCGGCTCGTGGAGGCGAGCGGCGGCGCGATCCTCGAGCTCCGGGGCGAGGAGAGTCACTCGGGGTCGCACGCCGCGTACGCCGCGCGCTGGCGGAGCTCGGGCGGGGGCTCGTTGCTCCGCATGGGCTCGCACCCGATCGGCGTCGTCCTGCACCTCAAGCACTGGGAGGGGCGCCGGCGCCACGGCCGGCCGATCCGGGCCAGGGCGGTTACGGCCGAGGTGGCGGGGCTCACGCGCCTGCCCGCGGTCGCGGACCTGCGGCGCTACATGTCGACCCGGGCGGTGGACGTCGAGGACTGGGCGGTCGCGATCCTCACCTTCGAGGACGGCACGATGGCCACGGTGCACTCGAACGACGTCACGCTGGGCGGCGTGCGCAATGTCGTGACGGCCTACCTGACGAACGCGGTCGTGCACGCGAACATCACGCCCAACACGACGCTCACGGCGTATGCCCCCGACGCCGCGGTGTGGGGCGACGAATACATCAGCGAGAAGGTCGAGACCAAGGCCGGCTGGCAGTTCCCGAGCCCCGAGGAGGACTGGATGCGCGGCTACCCCCAGGAGCTGGAAGATTTCGTCGACGCCATCCGTGAGCGCCGTGAGCCCCTGTCCGGCGCGGCGCTGGCCCGCGAGGTGGTCGAGGTGATCTACGCGGGCTATCTCTCGGCGGCGACGGGCAGGCGGGTCGAGCTGGCGCGGCCATGATCCCCTTCGCGAAGGGCCACGGCCTCGGCAACGACTACATCGTGCTGCGCGAAGCAGATCTCGGACGGCCGCTGTCCGTGCAGGCGATCGTGAGGATCTGCGACAGGAACTGGGGTGTCGGATCCGATGGCATCTTGCTGCTCGTGCCGACCGCGCGGGCGGATTTCGGACTCCGCATCTTCAACCCCGACGGCAGCGAGGCCGAGAAATCCGGCAACGGACTCCGGATCTTCGCGAAATACCTGGTCGACCACGGCTACGCGCGGGCGGCGACGTTCTCCGTGGACACCAAGGGGGGGGTCGTCGAGTGCCAGTGCCACGTCCGCGACGGCCGCGTCGCCTTCGTCACGGTGGAGATGGGGCGAGCCACGTTCCGTGCGCCGGAGATCCCGATGAGCGGCCAGGATCGCGAGGTCGTCGGTGTGCCGCTCCAGCTCGCCGACGGCACGGCGCTCTCGGTGACGGCGGTCTCGGTGGGGAACCCGCACTGCGTCGTCTTCGTGGACCGGCTCGAGGAGGCCGAGTGCCGCCGGCTCGGCCCGCTGGTGGAGCGCCACCCGGCGTTCCCCAACCGGACCAACGTCCAGTTCGCCCGCGCGCACGCCCGCGACACGCTCGATATCCTCATCTGGGAGCGGGGGGCCGGGTACACGCTCGCCTCGGGCTCCTCGTCCTGCGGCGCCGCGGCGGCGGCGGTACGGAACGGCCTGTGCGACCGCGGCCGTGTCCATGTCCGCATGCCTGGCGGAGAGCTCGTGGTCGAAGTCCGCCCCGACTGGTCGCTGCGCCTCGAGGGGCCCGTGGAGGAGGTCTATCGCGGAACGCTCTCGGCGGAGTTCGTCGCGGCGCACCTCGCGTGAAGCGCGTCTGCGTGTTCGCCGGCTCGTCGAGCGGCGCCCGCCCCGCGTACGTGGCCGCGGCGCGCGCGCTCGGGGCGGTGCTGTGTCGCCGGGGACTCGGCCTCGTGTATGGCGGCGGCGCGGTCGGGCTGATGGGCGCGCTCGCCGATGCCACGCTCGACGGCGGTGGCGAGGTGATCGGCGTGATCCCAAACGGGCTCGCGACGCGCGAGCTCGCGCACCCCGGCGTCACCGATCTGCGCGTGGTCGGCTCCATGCACGAGCGCAAGGCGGCGATGGCCTCGCTCGCGGACGCGTTCATCGCCCTGCCGGGCGGGCTCGGCACGCTCGAGGAAACGCTCGAGATCCTCACGTGGTCGCAGCTCGGGATCCACGCCAAACCGATCGGCGCGCTCGACGTCGACGGTTACTGGGAGGGTCTGCGCCGGATGCTCGGCCACGCGGTGGACGAGGGTTTCGTGCGCGCCGAACACGCGGCGCTCCTGCTCTTCGGCCCCGCGCCCGACGACCTCCTCGACCGCCTCGCGGCGTGGCGCCCTCCCGCCTTCCGGCGCGCCTGGCTCGGCCCCGCGCAGATCTGAGTGGACGTCGGGGGGAGCGCCCGCCGCTCCCCCCGACGCCCCCCACCGCAATCCCGGGAGTGCGATTCGTTCACGCCCTCTGGGGCCAGGGGGGGCTCCGGGCGCCCTCAGGCGCCCACGTCCGAACGCCGTTACGCGCTCATGGTACACTCGCGCCGCAGTGATCGCCGCCTGGTGCTGGGAGCTGATCGAGCCGTACCTCAAGCGCAACCTCCTGACCCGGGGCGTCGAGCGGCCGACGCGTCGCGAGCTTCTCGAGGAGTTCGGTCGCGTGTGGCCCGGCTTCACGGTGACCATCGGGGTGCAGGAGCCGTTCGCGGGGACCATCCGCTTCAAGTGGCTCGTGCGACTTCGGACCGACGAGCTGGACCAGTTCCTGGAGGATCCGCCAGCCTGGATCGCCGCGCGTTGGGGCGGCGGGAAGTTCAAGATGAATCTGCACCACGGCCTCCACTTCGTGAGCACGAAGAACTTCAAGCCTGTGGGCGCGCCGCGCTGGCAAGAGGCGCCCGAGCTGCCGACCGACTGAGGGGTGACGAGATGCCGAGCGACGAGACGCGACGGGTGCTCAAGGTGTTCGGCGTGGCGGTGACCAACCTCGAGGACGCCATCGAGCGGAAGGCATCCTTCGACGAGATCATGAAGTGGGATCAAGAAGTCGCGGAGCGGTTGCGGGAGACGAGCGCCCTCGTCCAGCGCCTCCGGAGCCGCCGCATCGGATGACGGTCACGCGGGTCGACGCCTCCGGCGCGGCGGTCGCGCTCGCGTGCCCCCCGCGGCGCATCGTGTCGCTGCTGCCGTCGACGACCGAGACCCTCTGCGCCCTCGGTCTGGCGGATGCCCTCGTCGGCGTCACCACCTACTGCGTCGAGCCGCGCGCGGCGCTCCGCGGCAAGGCCCGGGTCGGCGGCACGAAGAATCCCGACCTCGATCGAATCCGCGCGCTCGCCCCCGACCTCGTCGTCGCGAACGTGGAGGAGAACGTGCGCGAGCACGTCGAGCGTCTGCGCGCCTGGGGGGTGCCGGTCTGGGTGACGTATCCGCGCACCGTCGCCGACAGCTTGCGGATGATCCGCGAGCTCGGCGAGCTGACCGGCACGGAGGCGTCCGCCGGGGCGTTGCTCGCCGAGCTCGAGCCCCTGCTCGAGCGCGTCCGCGCCGACGGCGCAGCGCGTCCGGCCGTCGCGGTCTTCTACCCGATCTGGCGGGCACCGTACATGACGATCGGGGGCGACACGTACATCCACGACCTGCTCGCGGTCTGTGGAGGCCGAAACGTCTTCGGGGATCGGTCGGAGCGTTACTTTCGGATAACGCTGGACGAGGTCGCCGTGCGACGACCGGAGGTCGTCCTGCTCCCCGACGAGCCGTTCCGTTTCCGGGCCGCGCACGTGAAGGACTTCGCCGGGCTCGGCGCGCGGCGGATCCAGCTCGTCGACGGCAAGCTCTTCTCCTGGTACGGCCCGCGCCTCGGCGCGGCGCTGCGGACGGTGCCCGCGCTCCTCGGAGCGGGGGCCGGGCGCTAGTCGCGCGGGGTGCGCGAGGGCAGGATCCAGTCGAGCCACGGCGCCGCCGCCGCCATGAACAGGCCTGGAAGCGCCACGCCGGCGATGATCCCCAGGATGCCGAGAAAGACGAGGGAGACGAGCGTGATGTAGGCGTCGAAGAGGAGCGCCATCGGGCCTACTCGACCTCGAGAACCATTTCGATCTCGACCGGGATGCCCATCGGCAGCTCGGCCATGCCCACGGCCGACCGCGCGTGCTTGCCGATGGACTCGCCGAACACCTCGACCATCAGGTCGGAGAACCCGTTGATGACCTTCGGCTGGTCGCCGAACCCCTCGGCCGAGTTCACCATACCCAGCACCTTGACGACCCGCTTCACGCGGTCGAGGCTCCCGAGGGTCGCCCGCGTCGTCGCGAGCAGCGACAGACCGATCTCGCGCGCCACCTGGTAGCCTTGCTCGACCGTGAGATCGCGCCCGAGCTTGCCGCGCGCGGAAGGCTTGCCGTCGGTGCGGAGCGGACCGTGGCCCGAGACGAAGAGCAGGTGGCCCGTGCGAACCGCGCCGACGTAGTTGGCGACAGGCG
>Ga0156038_1161_pt1 | contig 14562 bp, 14 predicted proteins | sample RifCSPlowO2_02_FD_116150 | JGI IMG/M metagenome (GOLD analysis project Ga0156038, IMG submission 116150) | Candidatus Rokubacteria bacterium RIFCSPLOWO2_02_FULL_72_37
GCCGAGATGACGAACCTCGGCATTCCCGTGCCGCCGGGCTTCACCATCACGACCCAGGCCTGGGCCCACTACAACCGCGGCGGCCGGCGATTCCCCGAAGGGCTCTGGGACCAGGCGCTCGAGGCGCTGGGCCGCCTCGAGAAGGCCGCGGGCCTGGCGTTCGGCGACCCCCAGCGCCCGCTCCTCGTGTCGGTGCGGTCGGGCGCGCGCGTGTCGATGCCGGGCATGATGGAAACCGTGCTCAACCTCGGCCTCAACGACCGGACGGTGGAGGCACTCGCCGCGCGCACGAAGAACGAGCGCTTCGCGTGGGACTGCTATCGCCGGTTCATCACGATGTTCTCGAGCGTGGTGCTGGGCATCCGCCGCGACGCCTTCGAGGAGCATCTGACGGCCCTCAAGACACGGCTCGGCGTCGCGACCGACCCGGAGGTCCCGGGCGAAGAGCTCCGCAAGCTGACCGAGGTCTACAAGGACGTCGTGGCCGCGCGCACCGGCTCGCCGTTCCCGCAGGAGCCACAGGAGCAGCTGGAGCGCGCCGTGCGCGCGGTCTTCGATTCCTGGTACGCGAACAAGGCGACCGAGTACCGCCGGATCCACGACATCCCCGCGGACTGGGGCACGGCCGTGACCATCATGGCGATGGTCTACGGCAATCTCGGCGAGACCTCGGGCACGGGCGTGGGATTCACCCGCGACCCGAGGACGGGTGAGGCGCAGTTCTACGCGGAGTTCCTGGCCAACGCCCAGGGCGAGGACGTCGTCGCCGGCATCCGGACGCCGGAGCACATCGACGACCTCAAGCGCCGCATGCCGGCGATCTACGAGGAGCTGCTCACGATCGCCGACCGGCTGGAGCGGCACTACAAGGACATGCAGGACATCGAGTTCACGGTGCAGGCCGGCACCCTGTACCTGCTCCAGACGCGCTCCGGCAAGCGCTCGGCGCGGGCCGCGGTGCGCGTGGCCGTGGACCTCGTGCACGAGGCGGTGATCGACCAGCACACCGCCCTGCTGCGGGTTCCGCCGCGCGAGCTGGGCAAGCTCTTCCTGCCCGTGCTGGACCCTGCGGACAAGGAGATCGCGGTGGCGGCGGGCCGCATCCTGGGCCGCGGGCTTCCCGCTGCGCCCGGTGGCGCGGTCGGGCACGTGGTGTTCGATGCCGACCACGCGGTCGAGCTGGCGCGGAGCGGGCAGAAGGTCATCCTCGTGCGGCCGGAGACCTCGCCCGAGGACGTCGCGGGCATGTACGCCTCCGAGGGGATCGTCACCTCCCGCGGCGGGCGGACCTCGCACGCGGCCGTCGTGGCGGTCGGCATGGGCAAGTCGTGCATCGTCGGAGCCAACGACGTCGTCGTCGACGAGGAGCGGCGCGTGTTCATGGCCGGCGGGCGCACCGTCCGTGAGGGCGACCTGATCTCGATCGACGGCGACACGGGCGAGGTCCTCGTCGACGAGGTCCGGCTGATCCCGCCGATGCTGACCGACGAGATCCGGGTGTTCCTGTCCTGGGCGGACAACTATCGCTCGCTCGGCGTGCGCGCGAACGCCGACACGCCCGAGGACGCGCGGAAAGCGCGCGAGTTCGGCGCGGAGGGCATCGGCCTGGTGCGCACGGAGCACATGTTCTTCGCGCCCGACCGGATCGCGATCGTGCGCGAGATGATCATGGCGAGCGACACGGCCGCCCGGCACGTGGCCGTGAAGAAGCTCCTCCCGTTCCAGCGCGAGGACTTCGTGGGAATCTTCCGGGCGATGGACGGCCTGCCCGTCACGATCCGGCTCCTCGACCCCCCGCTGCACGAGTTCCTGCCGAAGTACACGGACCTCCTCGAGGAGTACACGCGGCTGGACGCGCAGCACATGGAGCGGGAGCGGCTCGAGGCGCTGATGGCCAAGGTGCGCTCGCTGCAGGAGGCGAACCCCATGCTCGGCCACCGGGGATGCCGGCTGGGGATCACGTTCCCCGAGATCTACGGCATGCAGGTGCGCGCCATCATGGAGGCCGCGTGCAGCGTGGCCTCGGAGGGGGTCCAGGTCGAGCCCGAGATCATGATCCCGCTGACGGGCACCGTCGGGGAGATGCGGATCACCTACGAGCAGACCAAGAAGGTGGCCGATGGCGTGCTCGCCGAGAGCGGCGTGACGGTGCCGTATCTGATCGGCACCATGATCGAAGTGCCGCGCGCGGCGCTGATCGCCGACGCGATCGCCCGGGACGCGGAATTCTTCTCGTTCGGCACGAACGACCTCACGCAGCTGACCTTCGGCTACAGCCGCGACGACGTCGCGAAGTTCCTGCCCGACTACCTCCAGAAGGGCATCCTCCAGCACGATCCGTTCTCCGTGCTCGACCAGGAAGGGGTGGGCGAGCTGGTCCGGATCGGCATCGAGCGGGGACGCCGGACGCGCCCGGACCTCAAGGTGGGCATCTGCGGAGAGCACGGCGGCGACCCGGCGTCGGTCGACTTCTGCCACAGGGTCGGCATGACGTACGTCTCGTGCTCGCCGTTCATGATCCCCATCGCCCGCCTGAGCGCGGCGCAGGCGCGGATCCGGGCGCGCAACATGGGGGAAGGGGCTGCGGGTGCCTAGTGTCCTGAGTCGGAAGTTTGCACACGACGGTTGCCGCTGTGGTGCGGTGGGACGAGGGGCTGGGTCGTGACGACCCGTTCCCGCCCCACCGAATACGGGGCGTCACCCCGTGAGGTTGGGAACTCCAAACCGGGAAATCGGTCTTCCCGCGGGCCGTGGTCGCACGATCCGGCCCCTCGTCCCACCGCACCACAGCGTCGCCACGCGAGTGACGAACTTCTGACTCAGGACACTAGCTTGACGAGACGTTCATCTAGGGGGGACGAAGGCGTGGGAATGTCCGGTGCACGCATGCTTCTCGAGTGTCTCAGGCGCGAGGGGGTCGACACGGTCTTCGGGCTGCCGGGGGGCGCCGTGTTGCCGATCTACGACGCGCTGTACGACTTCGAGGGACTGCGCCACATCCTGGTGCGCCAGGAGGCGGCGGCAGGGCACGCCGCGGAGGGCTACGCGCGGACGACGGGCAAGGTCGGGGTCTGCCTGGTGACGTCGGGGCCGGCCGCGACGAACCTCGTCACGGCGCTCCAGGACGCGCTGATGGACTCGATCCCGATCGTCGCGCTCACGGGTCAGGTTCCCACGCACCTCATCGGCAACGACGCGTTCCAGGAGGCCGACAACGTCGGCATCACGCGTCCGTGCACGAAGCACAACTTCCTCGTGAAGGACGGTCGAGACCTCGGCCCGATCATCCGCGAGGCGTTCCACATCGCCGCGACCGGACGACCGGGTCCGGTGCACGTCGACCTGCCCAAGGACGTGCTCGTCAAGGACGCCGAGCTCGTGTGGCCCGAGAAAGTGCACATGCGCTCCTACAATCCGACGTACGACGGCCACCCGGGACAGATCAAGCGCGCGGCGAAGCTCATGGTGCGGGCGCGGCGGCCGGTGATCTACGCCGGCGGGGGCGTCATCGCGTCCGACGCGAGCGAGGAGCTCCGGGCGCTGGTCGCGCTGACGCAGGTGCCCGTCACGCAAACCCTCATGGGGCTGGGCGCGTTCCCCATGGAAGACCCCCTCTCGCTCGACATGCTGGGGATGCACGGCAGCTACTACGCCAACATGGCCGTCCACCACTCGGACGTGCTGCTCGCCGTGGGCGCCCGCTTCGACGACCGGGTCACCGGGCGGGTCGACGCGTTCGCGCCGAACGCCGAGATCATCCACATCGACATCGATCCCTCGTCGATCTCGAAGAACCTCAAGGTCGACGTGCCGATCGTCGGGGACTGCCGACGCGTGCTCAAGGCGCTGATCGCGGCGATACGCGAGGAGATGCGCGGCGACGCGACGTCGCTGGCCCGGGAGGCGCGCAAACAGTGGACGACCCAGATCGCCGAGTGGCGGCGGAAATGCCCGCTGGACTACGAGTGGGACGACGAGGTCATCAAGCCCCAGCACGTGATCCAGGAGATCTCCAATCTCACGCACGGCGAGGCGATGGTCGTCACCGGCGTCGGCCAGCACCAGATGTGGGCCGCGCAGTACTACAAGTTCAAGCACCCGCGGCGCTGGTGCACCTCCGGCGGGCTCGGGACCATGGGGTACGGCCTGCCGACGGCGATGGGCGTCGCCGCCGCGTGGCCCGACCGGCTCGTCGTCAATATCGACGGCGATGGCTCCTTCCAGATGAACAGCCAGGAGCTGGCCACCTGCTTCGAGAACAACCTGGCGGTGAAGACGGTGCTCCTGAACAACCGGGGCCACGGGATGGTCCGCCAGTGGCAGGACATCATCTACAAGGGCCGCTTCTGCGCGATCGACTTCGGGCCGAGCCCGGACTTCGTGAAGCTCGCGGACGCCTACGGCTGCACCGGTATCCGGGCCACGAAGCCGTCCGAGGTGGTGCCCGCGCTGGAGAAGGCGTTCTCGACGCCGGGCCCGGTCGTCGTCGACGTGTGGGTGGACAAGTGGGAGTTCGTGTTCCCGATGGTGCCGGCCGGCGGCGCGAACACGGAGATGATCCTGGAGAAGCCCGGGCGCGCGGCCAAGGAAAAGGCCGCGAGGGCGCAGACGGGGTTCTGATGCAGAACGGGGGCGATCCGCGCAAGCATACGATCGCCGTGCACGTCGAGAACAAGTTCGGCGTCCTCTCGCGCGTCGCCGGCCTGTTCTCGGCGCGCGGCTACAACATCGAGAGCCTGTCCGTCGGCGAGACGCTCGACACGAGCGTCTCGAGGATGACGCTCGTCGTCCGCGGCGACGAGTTCGTGATCGAGCAGGTCACCAAGCAGCTCCACAAGCTGATCGACGTGATCAAGGTCACCGATCTGACCGACGAGAGCCACGTCGAGCGCGAGCTGGTCCTGATCCGGGTGAACGCGGAGCCGCAGAACCGCGCGGAGGTGCTCCGGGTCGCCGACATCTTTCGCGCGAAGGTGGTCGACGTGACGCCGACGAGCTACGTCCTCGAGGCGACCGGCGACGAGGGCAAGCTCGAAGCGCTGCTCGAGCTGCTGCGGCCGCTGGGTGTCCAGGAGCTGGTGCGGACGGGCAAAGTCGCGATCGCCCGCGGTCCGAAGACGCGCGTGCGCCGCACGGAGCCGCCGCGGAAGGCGCGGACCCCGGACGATCCCAAGGTCATCGGCTTCGCCGATTAACCCTCACACCGCAGAAAGGAACGGGTTCGCATGGCCGCGAAGATCTACTACGATCAGGACGCCGACCTGGGACTCCTCAAGGGGCGGAAGATCGCGATCATCGGGTACGGCAGCCAGGGCCACGCCCACGCGCTCAACCTCAAGGACAGTGGACAGAGCGTGATCGTCGGCCTCTACAAGGGCTCGAAGAGCTGGAGCAAGGCCGAGAAGGACGGCCTCTCGGTGGTGAGCGTGGGCGAGGCGGCGAAGGCCGCCGACATCATCATGCTCCTGCTGCCGGACCAGAGCCAGCGCCAGGTGTTCGAGGCCGAGATCCGGGACGGCCTCGGCAAGGGCAAGATGCTGATGTTCGCGCACGGCTTCAACATCCACTTCAACCAGGTGGTGCCGCCGCCCGATGTCGACGTGACGATGATCGCGCCCAAGGCGCCCGGGCACGTCATGCGCGACCTGTTCACCGAGGGGCCCGGGGTGCCGGCGCTCCTCGCCGTGCACCAGGACGTCACGGGGAAGGCCAAGGACATGGCCCTCGCCTACGGCAGGGGTGTCGGGTGCACCCGGGCGGGCGTCATCGAGACGACGTTCAAGGAAGAGACGGAGACGGACCTCTTCGGAGAGCAGACGACGCTCTGCGGCGGCGTCTCCCATCTGATCAAGGCGGCCTTCGAGACCCTGGTCGAGGCGGGCTATCAGCCCGAGATCGCCTACTTCGAGTGCATGCACGAGATGAAGCTCATCGTGGATCTCTTCTACCAGGGCGGCCTCGCCTACATGCGCTACTCGGTGTCCGACACGGCCGAGTACGGCGACTACACGCGGGGTCCGCGTGTCGTGAGCGACCAGACGAAGGCGGAGATGAAGCGGATCCTCGAGGAGATCCAGTCGGGCCAGTTCGCGCGCGAGTGGGTGCTGGAGAACCAGGCCAACCGCGCCGGCTTTCTCACCATGCGGCGCCGCGACGCCGAGCACTCGATCGAGGAGGTCGGCCAGCGGCTGCGGAAGATGATGTCCTGGATCAAGCCCCCGAGGATGTAGATGGGCACATCTCGCTTCCACGTTCCCCTCGCCCCCGAGGGCTGGCCGTTCGTCGCGATTCCGGCGGCGCTCGCCGCCGCGCTCGTCGTGCGTGGCCACCGGGCGCTCGCCGCCCCGTTCGCGGTCGCGTCGCTCGCGGCGCTGGGGTTCTTCCGTGATCCGGAGCGGGAGCCGCCGGCCGTCGCCGACGGCGTGCTGGCGCCGGCCGACGGGCGGGTCCTCGCGGTCGAGGAGACGGAGGACGCCTTCGTCGGACCGGCCGTGCGCGTGGCGATCTTCCTGTCGCCGCTCGACGTCCACGTCAACCGCGCGCCCATCGCGAGCCTCGTCGCCGGGGTCGCCTGGACGCGCGGGCGGTTCGTGGCCGCGTACCGCCGTGACTCCTCGGACGTCAACGAGCGCTGCACGCTCCACCTCCAGGGAGAGCGTGCACGGGTCACGGTCGTGCAGATCGCGGGCGTGGTCGCCCGGCGCATCGTGTGCCGGGTCGGGGCGGGGGACAAGCTCGTCGCGGGCGCGCGCTTCGGCATGATCCGCTTCGGCTCCCGGACCGATTGCCTGATGCCACGGGGCACGCGCGTCACGGTGCGCGTCGGCGACCGGGTGACCGCCGGCGTGACCGTCATCGGGATGTTGACATGATGCGGCGCCACGGCAAGGGACCCCGGCGCCGCCGGTGGCACGAGCTCCGTGAACGGCGGGGCCAGGGCATCTACCTGCTGCCGAGCCTCCTGACGACCGGCAACCTCTTCTGCGGCTTCTTCGCGCTGCTCCTCAGCGTGGAAGGCCGCTACCGGGAGGCCGCCTTCGCGATCTTCGTCGCGATGGTGATGGACATGCTGGACGGGCGCGTCGCCCGCCTGATGAAGGCGACGAGCCAGTTCGGCGTCGAGTTCGACTCGCTGGCGGACGTCGTGTCGTTCTGCGTCGCGCCCGCGTTCCTGATCTACTCGTTCGCGCTCTCCACGGTGGGCCGCCCGGCGTGGTTCGGGGCGTTCCTGTTCGTCGTGTGCGGCGCGCTGCGGCTGGCGCGGTTCAACGTGTACACGGGCGTCACCGACCGGCGGTACTTCGTCGGGCTCTCGACGCCGGCCGCCGCGGGCGTCGTGTGCGCCACGGTGCTCCTGCTCCAGGGCGTCGAGCCCTCGCGGTGGCTCCTGGTGTCCATCGCCGCGGGAACCTATGTGGTCGCGCTGCTGATGGTGTCGACGTTCCGGTACTGGTCGTTCAAGGAGCTCGACTTCGCCCGCCGGCGTCCGGTGCAGACGCTGCTGCTCGTCGTGCTGGGCGTCATGATCGTGGCGACGCAACACGAGGTGTTCCTCTTCCTCGTGTTCGCCGGCTACGCCGTGTCGGGGCCCATCCGCCGGCTGATCCTCGGGCGCGGGCCCGTGGCGACGCCCGGAGAGCATCCGGCCAAGGAACATCCGTAACCGAGGGGGGACTCATGGACCGCGTGATCATCTTCGACACGACGTTGCGTGACGGCGAGCAGGCACCGGGGTTCTCGATGAACACGATGGAGAAGCTCGAGATGGCCCGCCAGCTGGCCCGCCTCCAGGTCGACGTCATCGAGGCCGGCTTCCCGATCTCGTCCGACGACGACTTCGAGGCGACCCGCGAGGTGGCGCGGCAGGTCGGCACGCTCGAGAACCCGCCCATCATCTGCGGGCTCAGCCGCGTCGGGCTCGCCGACATCGACCGGTGCTGGGAGGCCGTCAAGTACGCCCGCAAGCCGCGCATCCATACGTTCGTCGCCACGTCCGACATCCACCTCAAGTACAAGCTGCGCAAGACGCGGGCGGAGATCCTGAAGGCGGCCCAGGACGCGGTGCGGCACGCCCGCGGGTACTGCGAGGACGTCGAGTTCTCTCCGGAGGACGCCTCGCGCTCGGACTTCGGCTACATGTGCGACGTGCTGTCGGCGGTGATCGAGGCCGGCGCGGGCACGATCAACATCCCGGATACCGTCGGGTACGCCATCCCGCGCGAGTGGGGCGAACGGATCGCGCGCATCCGGGAGACGGTCCGCGGGGTCGACCGGGTCGTGCTCTCCGTGCACTGCCACAACGACCTCGGCCAGGCGGTGGCGAACTCGCTCACCGCGATCATGAGCGGCGCCCGCCAGGTCGAATGCACGATCAACGGGATCGGCGAGCGGGCCGGCAACGCCTCCCTCGAGGAGGTCGTGATGGCCCTCCGGACCCGGAAGGACTTCTTCGGGCTCGACTCGCGGGTGAAGACCGAGGAGATCTTCAAGAGCTCGCGACTCCTCTCGCACATCACCGGCGTCCACGTGCAGCCGAACAAGGCGGTCGTCGGCGAGAATGCGTTCGCGCACGAGGCCGGGATCCATCAGGACGGGGTGCTCAAGGAAAAGCTCACCTACGAGATCATGCGGCCCGAGGACATCGGGCGGCCGTCGAACAAGCTCGTGCTGGGCAAGCACTCGGGGCGACACGCGCTCGCCGCACGGCTCAAGGATCTCGGGTTCGATCTCGCCGGCCCGGACCTGGATCGCGCCTTCAAGGTGTTCAAGGACCTCGCCGACCGGAAGAAAGAAGTGTACGACGAGGACCTGATGGCCATCGTGACGGACGAAGTCACCGCCACGGGCGCCGCCGGGTACGAGCTCGAATACCTGCACGTGATCAGCGGCACCGGCGTCGTGCCGTCGGCGACGGTGAAGCTCAAGAAGGAGGGGCAGGTCTTCCAGGACTCCGGCGTCGGCGACGGCCCCGTGGACGCGGTGCTCGCCGCGATCGATGCGATCACCGGGCTGAAGGGCCGGCTCCAGGACTACGCCCTCCGTGCGGCGACGTCCGGCAAGGACGCGATCGGCGAGGTGTCGATGAAGATCGACTTCGACGGCACGGTCGTCTCCGGCAAGGGATCGTCCACGGACGTCATCGAGGCCAGCGCGCGGGCGTACCTGTCGGCGCTCAACCGGATGACGCTGACGACGGTCCAGCGGATGAAAGAGGTCGGTCCCTGAGAGGAGAGGTGGATGGCGACGTACCGTATCGCGGTCCTGCCGGGCGACGGCATCGGCCAGGAGGTGACGCCCGAGGCGGTCCGCGTGCTCAAGGCGGTCGGGAAGGGCGCGGGGGTGAGCTTCGAGTTCGAGGAGGCGCTCGTCGGGGGCGCGGCGATCGACGCGACGGGCGCCCCGCTGGCTCCCGGTGCGCTCGCGCTGTGCCGGCGCGCCCACGCGATCCTCTTCGGCGCGGTCGGCGGGCCGAAATGGGAGGGCGTCGCCCACGAGGTCCGGCCGGAGCGGGGCCTGCTGGCCCTGCGCAAGGAGCTCGATCTCTACGCCAACCTGCGGCCGGCGAAGTGCTTTCCCATGCTCGTCGACGCCTCACCGCTCAAGCGGTCCGTGGTCGAGGGCACCGATCTCATGGTGATCCGTGAGCTGACCGGGGGGCTGTATTTCGGCGAGCCGCGGGGCGTCGAGCGGTTCGCCGACGGCGGGGCCCGGGCGGTCAACACGATGGCCTACACGTCGCGGGAGATCGAGCGCATCGCGCGCACCGGATTCGAGGTCGCGCGCAAGCGCAGGAAGCGGCTGGCTTCCGTCGACAAGGCCAACGTGCTGGTGGTCTCGCAGCTCTGGCGGGAGGTCGTGACCCGGGTAGCGGGCGACTACCCCGACGTGACGCTCGAGCATGTCCTGGTGGACAACTGCGCGATGGCTCTCGTGCAGCGGCCGACGCAGTTCGACACGCTGGTGACCGAGAACACCTTTGGTGATATTTTGTCCGATGAGGCGGCGATCCTGGCCGGGTCGATGGGGATGCTGCCCTCGGCGTCGCTCGGCGGGGCGGTCGGCCTCTACGAGCCGGTGCACGGGACCGCGCCAGACATCGCGGGCAGGGGGATCGCGAACCCGATCGCGGCGATCCTCTCGGCGGCGATGCTGCTGCGATACTCGCTCGACATGCAGCAGGAGGCCGACCGGGTCGAGCGGGCGGTGCAACGCGTGCTCGAGCAGGGACACCGGACGGCGGACATCGCGGCGGCGGGCGTGCGGCCCGCCGGCACACGGGAGATGGGAGATCTGATCGTGCGGGAAGTGGAGGCCCAGGGCTGATGGCGGCCGGACTCACGGTCGCGGTCGTCGGCGCCACCGGCGCGGCTGGACAGACCACCCTCAAGATCCTCGAGGAGCGCAAGTTCCCCGTTCGGGAGCTCCGCTGCTTCGCCTCGGAGCGGTCGATCGGGAAGACGGTGACGTTTCGCGGCGAGTCCCTCCCGATCCGGCGGATCGAGCCGCCGGCGTTCGCGGGGGTCGACGTGGCGTTCTGCTCGGCCGGCTCCGCGCAGTCGAAGGAGTACGCGCCGATGATCGTGAAGGCCGGCGCCACGGTGATCGACAAGTCGAACGCCTTCCGGATGGATCCCGCCGTGCCGCTCGTCGTGCCCGAGATCAACCCGCACGCCGCGCGGCAGCACCAGGGAATCCTCGCCTGCCCGAACTGCACGACGATCGTGACGGTGATGCCGCTCAAGCCGCTGCACGACGCGGGACGCCTCACGCGCGTCATCGCGACGAGCTATCAGGCGGTCTCGGGAGCGGGCGTCAACGGGATCGCCGAGCTCCGCGAGCAGACGCTCGCCTGGGCCCGGGGGGAGGCGCTCGTGCCCAGGCACTTTCCGCACCAGATCGCGTTCAACCTGATCCCGCACATCGACAAGTTCGGGGCCGACGGCTACACGGCCGAGGAGATGAAGCTCGTCAACGAGACGCGCAAGATCCTCGAGGCGCCGGATCTCAAGATCACGCCGACCACGGTCCGTGTCCCGGTGTTCACGTGCCACTCGATCGCCGTGACCGCGGAGACCGAGCGCAAGATCGGCGCGGCGCGGGCGCGTGAGCTGTTCGCGGCCTTCCCCGGGCTCCGGCTCTGGGACGCTCCCGCCGAGAACCGCTACCCCATGCCGATCACGGTGGAGGGCCAGGACGACTGCTTCGTCGGGCGCGTGCGGGAGGACCTCTCCAGTCCGAGCGGTGTCACCTTCTGGGTGGTCGGCGACCAGCTGCGCAAGGGCGCGGCCACGAATGCGGTCCAGATCGCCGAGTTGCTGTTCTGCTGACGCTCCGCGCCAAGGGGGCGGGCGCTGATGTCGCTCCGGCGCACCTACCATCGGCTGTTCGGCTACCACGAGCGGTTTCACATCGCCGTGGTGCTGACGATCGTCGTCGTCGCCTGGGTGGTCGTCCCGCGTGTCGTGGAGTTCCTCGACGCGGCCGGCGGTTACGCGCCGACCGACTATGAGCCGAAGGACCTGGCCCGGCTCGAGTGGCTCTCGCGCCAGGTCTCGTCGACCGTCCGCGTGTCGTGGGAGATCGTGATCGACGTCCTGCTGCTGCTGCTCGTGGCCGTCGTCTGGCTCACCTTCGTGCCGGCGCCGACGCCCCGCCGGCGGCCACCCGGGCGATAATCCCACCGCTCACGACCTACCGGCTGGTGCTGTCGTACGACGGCGCCGACTATCGCGGATGGCAGGTCCAGCCCGGCGCGCGCACGGTGCAGGGGACGCTGGCGGAGGCGGCCCGCCGGACGTTCGGCGCCGACGTGCGCGTGACCGGCGCGAGCCGCACCGACGCGGGCGTGCACGCGCTGCGCCAGACCGCGTCGCTCGCGGCGGGGAGCGCGTTGCCCGGCGCGGCCGTGCAGGGCGCGCTCAACGCGGCCCTGCCCCGCGATGTCCGCGTGCTCGACGCCCGGGAGGCCGCTCCGGGATTCGACGCGCGCCGCGCCGCGGTCGGCAAGCGGTACGCCTACCTGGTGGACAACGCCCCGATCGCGAGCCCGCTGCTCCGCCGATTCGCGTGGCACGTCCCGTGGGCGCTCGACGCCGCCGCGATGCGGGCGGCCCTCGCCCCGCTGCGGGGGCGCCACCGCTTCGGCGCGTTCTGCGCCGCGGCGGGCCGCGAGAAGGATCCGGTCTGCGTGGTGCGCGCGCTCCACGTGCTCCGGCGCGGGGAGCGCCTGGCGATCCTGCTTTCCGCCGATCGCTACCTTCACCACATGGTCCGCAACATCGTCGGCAGTGCCGTCGACGTCGGTCGCGGCGCGCGCGAGCCGAGCTGGCTCGCCCGGGTCCTCGCCGCCGGGGACCGGACGCTCGCGGGACCGACGGCGCCCGCCCAGGGTCTCGTGCTCGTGCGCGTGCTCTATCCGCGCTAGAATCCCTCCGAGCCGCGATGCGCACCTACCTCCGGATCCGGGGCGGCCGCGCCGCCGAAGTCAGCGGCGAGGTCGTCCGCGAGCAGCCGCTGACGGTGACCGTCAACGGCGAGCGTTTCCTCACGCTCCTCTGCTCGCCGCAGAAGCTCGAGGCGCTCGTGGTCGGCTACCTCTGGATGGAGCAGGTGATCGCGTCGCCCGAGGAGGTCGCGGGGCTCGACGTCTCGGTGGTGGACGGGCGCGCCGAGGTGACGCTGACGCACCCGGTGACGCTGCCGACCGAGCGCATTCTGACGTCGGGCTGCGGTGGCGGGATCACGTTCCGCATCGACCACCGCCTGTTCCCGCGCCTGCACTCCACGCTCCGCATCGCCCCCGAGCAGGTGGCGGCGCGGATGCGCGACCTCATCGCCGCAGCCGTCCACTACAAGGAGTCGCGGGGGATCCACGGCGCGGCGCTCGCCGACACCGAGCGACTGCTCGTGGTCGCCGAGGACGTGGGCCGGCACAACGCGGTGGACAAGGTCAAGGGCGAGGCGCTGCTGCGCGGGATCCCGACCGAGGACCGCCTCCTCCTCTCCACCGGACGCGTCTCGTCCGAGATGCTGCTGAAGGCCGCGCGGATGGGCGTCCCGCTCGTCGCGTCCCGGACGTCACCCACCGAGATGGCGGTCGCGCTGGCCGAGCAGCTCGGCATCACGGTCTGCGGCTACGTGCGCAGCGACGGCATGAACCTCTATGCCGGCGCCGCCCTGCTCCTGCCCGACGCCGCGGGCGCCGCGCGTGGCTGACGACTCACCCGAGGACAGCGCCGCGTCGGCGCGCCATCGCCGCGGGCTCAGGTTCCGGCAGCGCGACGACCACGCCGTCGAGCTCTTCAAAGAGGCGCGCGCCAGCCTCGGCGACGTGGCGCGCGTCGACCGGATCCTCCTCGAGCTGGGCCGCTTCTACAACCCCGTCCTCGATGCCCCCATCGTCGACCTGCCGACGCGGCGCCGGGTGCTCGAAGCGCTCGCGGCGGGAAACCTGGAGGAGGCCGGGCGCCTGCTGGACGAGCGCCTCACGCTGTACGCAGGCGTGCGCGGTGAGGAGTAGTCGGGAGATCGCGCCCGATTTCACATGGATGGGCCACTAACAGACGACGCATATTGACAAGCTGGTCCGACCACACTACCATCCGCGCAGCCAACGCGAAGCCGCGACATCTCGCCATCACAGATCAGGAGGTGCGGGCGATGACGCAGAGTCTCACCGACTGGCTCCAGCAAGCCCGCGTGACCGTTGTGGAAGTGGACCGCGAAAAGGGGCGTCTGCGCGTGCGCGGAGCCTCCGACGCCTGCTCGGACTTCGCCTGCTCGGAGCGCACCGTGGTCGTGACGGACGACGATGCGCGGAGCGGACTCGGCGCCCTCAATCCCGGCGACATCGTCCGGATCGAGTCGACCGACGGTCGACCGGAGCGGATTGTCGTGCTCCGTCGTGTCTGGGACGAGCTGACCAGCCCAGAGTTCTAGGGGACTCTACGGGAGGAAGCGATATGAGCCTGTCGCGACGCGACTTTTTGAAGTTCGGGAGCGCCAGCGCCGCGGGCGTGGCCGTCGGGGCGAAAGGCCTCGACCTGGCACCGGTCGAGGCCGCGGCCACGTCGCTCAAGATCAAGGAGGCGAAGGTCTTCCACAGCGTCTGTCCGTACTGCGCCGTCGGCTGCGGCCAGCTGATCTACGCGAAGGGCGACAAGATCGTCGATATCGAGGGGGACCCGGATACCCCGCACACCCTGGGGCGCCTGTGCCCGAAGGGTGCGGCCACTATCCAGCTCTCCAACAACCCCCTCCGGCCCACCAAAGCGCTCTACCGGGCGCCCGGCTCCGACACGTGGGAGGAGAAGCCGCTCGAGTGGATGTACGACGAGATCGCCAAGCGCTACCACGCCGCGCGCGAGCAGCACTTCATCGAGCGGGAGAAGGGCAAGGACGGCCGCGAGGTCACGGTGAACCGGCTGGAGGCGATCGGCTCGCTCGGCTCGGCGTGCATCGACAACGAGGAGTGCTACCTGCTGACGAAGTTCAACCGGCTGCTCGGCCTCGTCTACCACGAGCACCAGGCCCGAGTCTGACACTCCGCCACGGTCCCAGCTT